>Ga0126312_10003474_pt1 | contig 10642 bp, 14 predicted proteins | sample Plot104A_FD_92537 | JGI IMG/M metagenome (GOLD analysis project Ga0126312, IMG submission 92537) | Serpentine soil microbial communities from UC McLaughlin Reserve, CA, USA - Plot104A | ecosystem: Environmental > Terrestrial > Soil > Grasslands | place: USA: UC McLaughlin Reserve, Lake County...
GGACATCTCGGAACGGCGACAGGGTGCGGCATGGCCCTGGGCCTGAGCCCACACTCACCCCCGGCCGAGCAACAGGGTCCCACGCCCTCGACCGCCGCGCGCCGGCAATACGTCCATCTCTTCAATGTGCGCCGGCCCCTCCCGAACGGAGCGATCACCATACCGACGAGCACGTCGTCGGTCTCACATGCGACCCAGACCTGTCTCAGCCCAATGAGCGTTCTCAGATCCTCGGGTGGGAACGAGACGTCGCGAGCGTCCGCAATGAGGCCCAGGCCGGAGAACATGGTGCCGGCCCGATCCTCGATCTCGCGTAGCCGCGGCAACTCGTCTAGCCGAGCAAGGCGAATTCGGTATTGAGCGGCTCCTTGGTCCATGCGCCGGTCCTCCTTCGCGGCTGTCTAACCGTAGTGCTTGCGAATACGCGGAATCAGGTCGGCGCATGGACGCTGCAGCCCGGCATCGAAGAGCTCTCGATGGAACAAGAGCAATTGATCAGCAATGGCGGTGTTGGATATGAGGCTCCTGGTTGGAATGGTTTGATGGATAGTCAGCCGAACCGTCGCGGCGTTACACGAATCCGGTCAGAAATTTTCGCCCAATCGCGGTAGCGCTCGGCAAGGTCATCGACGAGCCCAGCGGCGTATCCGTCGGCGCGGCTCGTTTGCCAGACCCGGAGTACACAAGTGTGGGAAGGACCGTCGCTCTCGTCCACGGCCGGCACCGAGGATCGGTGTGGCTCTCGTCGCCGTGCACAGTCGCGCGTTGAGAAGTTTGCTGGATCCGTGGTTCTAGGCTCGGACCGTGGACGCTGCCGAATCGTCGGGAGTCCGCCTGGCCGAATTGGTTGCCACGATCTCGCTCGGTACTGACCTTGGGTTGGGGCAGTCGATGGAGCACATCTTGCGGCAGACTCTGGTCTCGCTGCGGATGGCTGAGCTGCTCGCCTTCGATGAGGCTGAGCGCGAAGTCGCCTACTTCTCGGGGTTGTTGGCTTGGGTGGGCTGCCACACGGATGCCTATGAGCAGGCGAAGTGGTTCGGAGATGACATCGCGGTGAAGCGGGACGGCTACCGCTACGACATGGGACGACCTGTCGATGTGCTCACCTTCGCCTGGCACAGTGTGGGACGGGGGCGCCCACCGCTGGAGAGACTCAAGATTTGGCTGGAGCTCCCGCTGGCGGTGCGCCGAAACGCGCTGGTGGATCTTCGCAACCATTGGCTGGCCGCGGACGAGTTGGCCGGCCGCCTCGGCCTGGGCGAACCGGTGCGGCGCAGTCTCAGGGAAAGCTTCGAGCGTTGGGACGGCAAGGGGTTCGGCGGTTCGAGGGGTGAGGAGATCAGGCTGACCTCGCGGGTGGTCTGCCTCGCCGACGTGGTCACCGCCTATTACGAGCAAGGTGGGGAGAACGCTGCCGTCCAGGTGGCGCGGCAGCGATCAGGCACCCAGTTCGACCCTGCGCTCGTCGAGCTGTTCTGCGGCAACGCAGCCAGCGTGCTCTCAGGTCTGGACGGGCCGAGCCAGTGGGCGCAGGTTATCGATGCCGAGCCGACGCTGGCCCGCGTGATGACCGATCCGGAGTTCAACGCAGCGCTGGAGGCGATAGCGGACTTTATCGACCTCAAGTCGCCATACACACTCGGCCACTCCCGGTCAGTGGCCGATCTGTCCGGTGCGGCCGCCCGTGTGTTGGGGTTGCCCGAGGAGGACTGTGTGGCGGTTCGACGGGCTGGCCTGGTGCACGACCTCGGTCGGCTTGGTGTGCCCAACTCGATCTGGGACAAGCAGGGACCGCTGACCAGGTCGGAGATGGAACGGGTACGCCTGCATCCGTATCTGTCGGAGCGGATGCTGTCCTCGGCGCACGCCCTCACCCCGCTCGCCGCGATCGCGGTCGAGCACCACGAGCGGATGGACGGATCAGGTTATCCGCGGGGGCTCAACCACACATCCATCAGCGTGGCAGGGAGGGTGTTGGGCGCAGCCGATTGCTATGCGGCGTCAACCGAGCCACGGCCACACCGAGCGCACCTGGCAGCGGAGGAGGCTGCTGCCGCGCTTCGCACTCAGGTTCGCGAGGGACGCCTCGATGCTGACGCCGTGCAGGCGGTATTGGAGGCGGCCGGCCATCGGACCCGGAGGCGCCGCGAGCTTCCCGCTGGGCTGACCGCGCGCGAGGTCGAGGTGTTGCGGCTGCTCACCCGCGGACTCTCCAACCGAGACATTGCAGAGAAGCTGACAATCTCTCGCAAGACCGCAGGCAGCCACATCGAACACATCTACACCAAGACCGGGGTCAGGAATCGCGCTGGCGCGAGCCTTTTCGCGATGCGGCACGGCCTCATGATCGAATAGCAATGATCGGGTGTTTCCGCTATGTCGGCTTGTCCAACCATCCCGCCTGGCAGGTCGCACAGGCCCTGTGGATTGCGGACGACCGGCGACAGCAGGCACCCGTCGCCGCCCAGGTGAAGTACAACCTCATCGATCGGGCCGCCGAACGAGAACTGGCACCCGCCTGCCAGCAGTTCGGGCTGTCCCTCGTCCCCTACGCGCCGCTGCGCGGCGGCCTGCTCGCCGACCTGGCCGTTCTCGACCGCGACGTTGCCGGCGACCAACGCTTCTCCGGAGCGGGGTTCACCGGGGCCGAGATTGCCGTCGCCCGGGAGGTCGAGCGACTCAGCCGTACTTGGGGACTGGCGCCGTATCAGGTTTCGCTGGCCTGGCTGCTGTCCCGCCCGGCCGTCGCCTCCGCCATCGTCGGCGCCGAAACTGCCGACGAGCTCCGCGTCAACGCCACCGCGGCCGACGTCGAGCTCGAACCGGCCCAGCTGGACGCCTTGACTGCGTTGGCCGCCGAACCCGCGGCCTTTGAGCACCGCGCCGGCGACGGGCCGGAACGAGCACCCGCTACGACCGGCTCAACCTCAACCGGTTGAGGTGCTCAATGCCACCGGGGAGGTAACCGGTCATGCCTCGGTACCCGCCGTCGGGAAGTTCTGGATCGACTGCGTAGGCCAAGCCCAGCCCTTCATCACCAGCAAAAGGAACCCGTTATGCCTCAAGCCGACCAGGCCACCATCGACCTTCTGATCGACTACTTCGACGCCATGGAGGCCAAGGACTTCGACCGGCTCGGCTCCTATTACGCCGACAACATCTCGTTGACCTTCGCCAACGCACCGACCATCACCGGCCGGGACGCCATGCTGGCACAGATGACGACCCTGCTCGGCAAGGTCAAGTCGCTGGCGCACCCGCTAATCAACGTCTGGCAAGAAGACGGCAACGTGATCATCTTCGAGGTCACCAGCATCTGGCACTTCCACGACGACACCGTCATCAAGATCAACGCCTGCTCGATCTTCACTGTGGCCGACGGCCAGTTCATCGACCAGCGCATCTACGTCGACAATGCCCCTGTCGACCGCTACCTCAGCTAACCGGGCGAACGAGAGAACCCTCGTGACTCGCATCCTGATCACCGGTTCCGCCCAAGGACTCGGCCGAGCCGCCGCCACCGCCCCGCTCGACCACGGGCACCAGATCGTCGTGCACGCCCGCGACACCAGCCGTGCGGCCGCGTTGACCGACCTGGTCGACCGCGGTGCAGCAGTCGTCATCGGCGATCTCGCCGGCGCTCAGCAGACCCGACACCTCGCCGAGCAGGTCAACCAGCTCGGCCGGATGGACGCCGTCATCCACAACGCCGGCGTCTACGGCGACCGCGATCGCAACCCCGGCCCAGAAGGGCACCCGCGGCTACTGGCCGTCAACACACTCGCCCGTACCTATTGACTGGGCTGATCGAGAGACCGGACAGGCTGATCTACCTGACCAGCGACATGCACGTAAGCGGCGACGACAACCTCCATGACCTCGACTGGACCACCCGCCGCTGGAACGGCACACAGGCCTACTGCGACAGCAAGCTCTTCGTCACCCCGCTTGCCCTCGCCGTCGCCCGCCGCTGGCCGAACACATCAGCCACGTGGTCGATCCCGGCTGGGTACCCACCCGCATGGGTGGCCCCTCCGCCAGCGACGACCTCGAACAAGGCCACCTCACCCAAACTTGGCTCGCCGTCAGCGGCAGTCCCGACGCCACCCGCAGGGGCCAAGTCTGGCACCACCACCGACCAGTCCCCATCGCCGCCGCAGCTCGCGATAGCAGCTTCCAAGACCGACTCCTCATGCGGTTGGCCGAGGTAGCGGGGATCGATCTCGAAGGTCAGTACGGCGCAAGGCGCCAGATCGTCTAGAGGCCAGCCGAGTTTCACGAGGCATCATCTTCGGTACCACCCGCCGCGGCAATGTCAGTCGTGCCAGTCCAGAAGGCCCGGCATTCGATCGCGAGGCGGAGCGACACATTCGCCGGCAGTCCTGTTCGTTTAGAGCGCCGCGCAGCTGGGATGTATGCGTCGGTCGACCGACCAGCACGGACCACCTGTGTAGGCTGACAGCCGTCCGGCGTTCGAGTCGTCGGACACGAAGTCAAGATCGAATGGTGCCACAACGTGTGGCACGTGCCGCGCTCCAACTGGATGAGACGGGAGTCAACGGGAGCTCATTTCACGCTCAAATTGGCCAATTCAGGCATGACGAGCGTGGGTCGCGCCTGGTTCAAATCCCCCTCGCGCACTCAACTTATTGGCGCTAACACGCAGTCTGAGCGCACTCCGCATCAGTTACATGATCTCCGCACTGGCTGTGCAGGTGATGCCAAGTCGCAGCAAGTGGTGCGGAGTGGGCGTACGCCCGAAGCAGACCCCACCGGAGGCGTACGACCGGCAGTCCTACCTCGGCGGTTGGCCCTTTTCGAGCTACTTTCCGGCGATGCGGCGAGCTGCCAGCTCGATCTGGGCGCTGCCCAAGACCCGCACGATGGCGGCCACAGTCGCTGTTAGCTTTGCGGGATCAGTGACGGTCGGCCGCGAAGGCCACTTGATCATTATCGCGTCGGGGGTGTCCCGCTGCCGGACGAGTTCGATGACCAGTTGATCTGATGGAGTGACCGCACCGACCGCCAAGCACCGGTCTTGGTCCGGCGACGATGGGCCGTCCAACGGCCTGCGCATTGTCACAACCTGAGTTTTACACGGATCCAGATAATTTGACCTCTATTGAGACGAAGACCATAAAATCTCTCGTTCTGCCAGTGGTCGCACCCAATTAGCTGGCCTCGCGGAGGGCTGTTGGCCATCGGCAGGACCGCTGACGGCTGGGTGCGGCGACATCCATCGCGGTTCGGCCGTCACAACTTATTTACAGGACCCGCTCGAATAAGCGTGAAGTAAGTCCCGAATAAGTCCCGAATCCTAGGCTGCAGCCACTTAGAGACCGGTCACACTCATCACTATCGAAGGAGTATTGCCATGACGGATCGTTTCGATCCCAACATTCCCCCGGCTGGGCCAACCGACCCTTCCATCGAGGGCGAGTTCACCGGCGTCGTCGCTATCACCGATCGGCCGACGCTCGGCAAGTCCAACCTCGTGGTCAACGGTGCCGAGCCGTTCGACATCGAGGTCAACTGGCGCGTCTTTGGCAACTTGGTGCCCATTTGGCTGACGGCGCTCTCGCAGCAGAGCCCGGACTGGGTTGTCACCGCGTACGCCGAGTCACAGGGCCCAGGCGACGAGGTATCGCTCGGCGAGGTACGGGTTCCGGTTCGCGGGCCGGGATTCTCCCTTGACGAGGCCTACCAGGCCAAGCTCACTGTTCCAGCCAACACGCTGTCTGAGGAGAACCCTAATGATCCGACGCAGTCTGGCACGTACAAGATCGTCGTAACGACGTTCCTCAACTCGGCTCTAGGGCCGGTCGGCTACGACATGATGGGCTACGCCGAGGGCCCGATCGTCAAGGTGGAAAATCCGGACTAAATCATCGAGTCCATCCCAGCCCGCCCGAGCGTTCGCCGTTCGGGCGGGCTGAGGTGATTCAGCTGTTATGCCAACGCCAGATCGTTCATGCGTATGCCGCCGGCCGACCCGGCATGACGTACCCAGAATTCACCACGGTCGATAACCGTCAACCGAGCTGGTGACTTGCCGACGACGACCCGGCGGCCACACACCTCATCCACGCAAACAAACAAGGCCTCGGCTGGCGTCTGCGCCTCGCAGACCATCTCGTGCGATGCCGCCGATGAAGGATTCACATTAGGTCCCATGACCAACCTCTCTCTGGGCTACTCCTATACCCAGCCCAACCGAGCTTGTTCCAAAATCCGTGCTACTACTCGGTGACGACCGTCGCTGGGGTCGCGCTCGCCAGGAGCTTGCCGACCTGGGACTGCGACCGGTCTAGGACTCGCTCAGGCGGTCCAGCCGAGCCATGCGGCACCAGCATTCATGCCGCCCAGCCAAAATGCGGCGGCAATGATCGGGAGCGGCACTACCCACAGTGGCTTTCGTCTGATCCAGAAGCAGCCGAGCCCGAAGAGCATGAGCCAGACGGTGATGAAGACGCCGACCGCCCATCCGGGGGCCATCAATCCGGAGGCGAAGAAGAAGGGCGCGAGCACCAAAAGAGCCGCGAGGGCCAAGCCGGCCACGACGTACTTCGCGACCTTACGCGCGTCCCGCGGCATTGCCGCATCGTCCCACGGTTTCAGAGTTGTCAGAATTTGAGCACCAAATATGGTGTTGAGATTCTGACAAGTGGGTTTCAGACTGAGCCGTACGCGAGGAGATCCGACGAGTACGCCCACTTTCCTCGTCACTGGCGCGACGAGCGGCCTTGGCGAGGCCATCGCAACCCAGCTCGCCCAGCGCGGTGCGCGGGTCTTGATCGGAGCGCGTACGCCCGAGCGCGGCGCGGCAGCTGCCGACCGCATCCGTGGCCGGGTACCGGATGCCGATCTCGGATTAGCGACAGCCGATCTCTCGTTGATGCGGGAGGTGAGGTTTTTGGCGTACGAGGTCATGGAGAGTACACCGCGTCTCGACGGCCTGATCTTGAATGCCGCGGAAGCGCGCAGCGGCATCGTGCTCACCGACGAGGGCATCGAGACCAATTTCGCTACCAACCACCTGGCCGGCTTTTTGCTCACGCACTTGCTGCTGCGACTGCTGAACTCCTCGGCGCCGTCTCGGGGCGTCGTAATCTCCTCTTCGGTGCACTCTCAGGTGAGAATGGTCGATCTGAATAGTGTGGTCACCGGCGCCCCGTTGACTCCGGACAGTTACCGGACCAGCAAGTTGCTGAATATCTTGTTCGTCCGTGAGCTCGCCAGACGGCTGCAGGGCAAAGGGATCACGGCATACGCGGCCGATCCCGGTTTCGTGCGAACAAATCTTGGCCGGCATGCGACGGGCGGCCGGCATGTCCTGCTCACCCTGACGCGGCCGATGCAGGTGAGCCCGGAGCGAGCGGCTGCCACCCCGGTTTATCTCGCGACCTCGCTCGATCTGGCCGAAGCGACCGGCAGCTACTACGCCGGCGGGCATCCCGCGGAGGTGAGTGATCTTGCCAACAACACGAAGTTGGCTCGGCGACTCTGGGCCGTGAGCGCGCAGGCTCTGGTAAATCGCGGATTGGCCACGCTCAACGAGATGATCACCTTCGGCTGATAGGCGTTCATGCGCGGCTAGCTGACGACCAGATTATTGCCCTCGACCTGGATCGTCTTTTCAGGCAACGGGTTGGGTGCCGGAGGATTCACCACAGAACCGTCGGTGATCGAATACTTGCTGCCATGGCACGGGCAATTGATCGTGTTGGTGACGGCGTCCACCAAACAGCCCTGATGGGTGCACACTGCGCTGAACGCCTTGAAGTCACCCTTCTTGGGTTGAGTGATCACCGTCTGGGCGTCAGGAAAGACCTTGCCGCTCCCTACCGGAATGTCCGCGCTGGCGATGGTGAGAGGTTGACCGGATCCGCCTGCTCCTTGTCCGGATGGGGGCGCGGATGGTTCAGTGACTGGCGCAGTTCCGTAGGTCGTACAAGAGCTAAGACCGGCAACGGCTGCAGCTGCGAGGCTCACGTTGATGATCACCGTACGCCGAGAGATCGGCAGTGAGTCGGTCCATCGGTCGTAGGGATTCATGAATGCTCCATCTGGTTGGGGGAAGTTCAATGATCATACGAAGAAAAAGTATGCGACGGCTGTGACCCAGAGCGCTGTCAAGCCGCTTAACACCAGCCCTCCGGCCAGTGGCAACACCCATCCCGGTGAGTCATCACGAGTCAAGATCAACATCTTGAAGACAAAGGCGCCATAGAGGAAACAGCCGAAGATCGAATGCGTGATCACCCGACCGTCATAAGCCTGAAAACCTAGCGCGTACAGGCAATGCACCGCCACCGGAACCGAGATCAAGACCGCCAGGCGTCCCGACCATCGATGCAGCGGACTGACCCACGCCCCTCTTAAGGGGATCCGCCCATAGATTCCCATCGCTGTCACGGTTTGCACGATGACCAAGATCATTACGATTGTGGCGAGGAATGCCTTCGCAGCAGGACCGTTGGAGAATCCCGCGATATTGACCGCGTATCCACTCGGTGTATGCAGTCGTCCGTATACCCCTAGTCCGATGGATACGGCGGTACCGATCACGAAGGCGATCACCACTGGGCCGATCCTGGTGCCACGGGATTCGACCGGAGCGGTCTCTGGAGCTGGGATTGGGATGCTGGCCATGTTAATCTCCTCTGCTCACAGATCTTCGTCGCCATTGACCGGCGCGGCGTCAAAGTTCTCGCCGTCGACGGTGACCTGCGGACTCTCCGGATTGAGCTCGGGTGCGGGCGTGGAGGTTTCGCCGGTCGTCTGGACCCCAACCTCAGAACCGTCCTCGAGCACGATCCATCCGATCGTGGTCTTGGAGCCGCGTGCCCGATACAGGCCGGCTGGCTGCTTCGCCTCGTCGATATCGAACCTCACCCGTTCGTTGTTGATCCGCACCAAGCCCTTCAGGTGATCACCATTCAGACTGGCCTGCAGCGTCGCTCCGTCTTTGCTCTTCAGCTTCAGATCAACACCCCTGACGGTGCCCCGGAACCAGGATTCCACGCTGCGTCCATCGCAGAAATACGCAGCGGCATTAGTCCCAAGCACTGCCACGGCGACCGCTCCGGCACCGTCCTCGGCCCGACCCGCGTACACGATCTTGCTCGGGAACTTGCTGTCCTCGACACTCTTGCTGGGACTCAGCGATGGCGAGGCGGCGGAGTTCTGGGTCGACTCAGCCGGTGAAGTGGCGGCGACTGTCGCCGGCGCTGCAGAGGGATTTGCGGTGTCGCTCGAGCCGCTGCCTGGCGGGCTGACCGACATATTGACGATGAACATGATGGCGAAGGCTGCCGCGACGGCAGCGAGTGTGATCAGAGGACTGCGATGCTTCATGACACCTCCTCCGGCAGACAGCTACGCATGCTGGGGATGTGCCCCTCCGATCGTCCGATACGCCAACGCCGACATTCTCGCCCGATGTGCTGTGCGCCACAATGGCCGACACGAATTCGAAACCGTCGAGCCGGACGGATTGCCGCTCGAAGTGGCGAATCCGGCGAGGGGAGAGTGTTGTGTCCGAGTTGCCGTACGCCAATCGTCCAGTTCGCGTAGGTGTTCAACTTCAGCCGCAGCATGCCGACTATGTGGCATTGCGACGCGCCGTGGATGCGGCGGAGGAGGCCGCCGTCGACGCGATTTTCACCTGGGACCATTTCTTCCCACTTCGTGGCAATCGAGGAGGCAAACACTTCGAGTGCTGGACGATGTTGGCGGCCTGGGCCGAACAGACCGAACGCGTCGAGCTCAGCGCGCTAGTGACGTGCAACTCCTATCGCAACCCGGACTTGCTCGCCGATATGGCCCGGACTGTTGATCACATCAGCGGCGGCCGACTGATCCTTGGGATCGGCGCGGGCTGGTTTGAAACCGACTATGACGAGTACGGCTACGAGTTCGGGACACCCGGTACCCGAATCGCTGCGCTGGGCAACTCCTTGCGACGGATCCGTTCCCGATGGAGCCGGCTGAATCCGCCGCCCCTGAGACACATCCCGATCTTGGTCGGTGGTGGTGGCGAGCGGAAGACGCTTCGGCTCGCGGCAGAGTACGCCGACATCTGGCACGGATTCGGCAACCCCAAGACGCTCGAGCGTAAGAACCGAGTGCTGGATGAGTGGTGCGCCAAGGTCGGTCGCGATCCCGGCGAAATCGAACGATCAACGCAAGCCCACGATGGTCCCGACGAACTCGGTGAGCAGTTGGTGGCGATCGGTGAGCGGCTGATCATTATCGGGACTGACGGCATTTCTGGCTTCGATCTTGCTCTGACTCGCGACTGGATCCAGTTCCGCGATGAGCAGAACGCCGGCGGCTAGGTTGGCCTGGTGACTGTCGCACTGAGCGCTGCCCTTGAAGTTGCGCCGGTCGTACTCGACGGCGGCCTCGCGACTCAGTTGGAGTCTCAGGGTCACAACCTCAACTCCGATCTCTGGTCTGCGCGGCTGCTTAAGGATGATCCCGAGGCAATCGTGCAGGCGCACCTGGCCTATTTCGCGGCCGGTGCTCAGGTTGCCACCACGGCGTCGTATCAGGCCTCCATCGACGGCCTCGTACGAGCTGGCGTCACGCATGCGGACGCCCACGAGTTGATCAAGCGCAGCGTACGCCTCGCCGA
>Ga0126312_10003475_pt1 | contig 10640 bp, 6 predicted proteins | sample Plot104A_FD_92537 | JGI IMG/M metagenome (GOLD analysis project Ga0126312, IMG submission 92537) | Serpentine soil microbial communities from UC McLaughlin Reserve, CA, USA - Plot104A | ecosystem: Environmental > Terrestrial > Soil > Grasslands | place: USA: UC McLaughlin Reserve, Lake County...
CGTTTCGCCCGTCCCTGAACTCCGGGCTCGACCGGGAGGTGAAGGTCACGGGCTTCCCGGATTAGGCGGCGGACCTCGGTGGCCGCCTGGGTGACCTCCAGGACCAGCACGCGCCGGCGGCGGCGGTCGAGCTCGAACTGCGCGGCCCTAGCCGGCTGCTGGGACACGTCGCCGTGCCACGGGTGCGGGACGCCGTGGCCGCCAACCTCTACAAGCTCAAGGAGCTGCTGGAGAGATAGGCCACCCCGAGCCGAGCGCTCCTACCTGCAGCCCGGTCTTGCTCCTGATCGTGGCCAGGGTGGCGAGCCCGATGACCTTCAGATGCCCGCTGGCGGTCCCATGGCCAGCACCATCACCCCCATCGGCATCGGTGGTGCCGCTATGACCCTGCCAGCCCATGCCGAGCACGGACGGCCGGGGTGGTCGGGTCGCCGCGTCCTCGCGGTCTTGGTCATAGCTTGGTGGTTAGACCGTATTGTCCTCTGGCGTGGTCAAGCCTTGCTTGATGAGCCAGGTCTGAAGTCCGGCGGTGGTGCGGTCCTTCAGGACCAGCTTCCGGCCGTTACCCAGCGTTTCCCGCTTCGGCCGATAGTCCAAGGGCAAGCGCCAGAAGTCCAGCATCACCTTGCCGTCCGGGCCGAGCACTTGATGGAGCGTCGCCCAGACCGTGCCGTCGTCCGGCCGGACTTCGTATCGGACGACCAAGCTGGCACCCTTCAGTTCCGGGATGTCCTTGGGAACCGGGCCTTCCCAGACGTGTTGGAGGTCGACGGACGGGGCCTTGGTCGCGGACTTCGCCTCGGCCGTGGTCGGCGCACCCTTGCGGGTAGCCAGCCATGCCGACACTGCGTCAGGCGTTGCCCGTAGCCGGGTAGCGATGGCGTCAACGTCGGCGTTGGCCCTGATCCTGAGTCCAGCTTCCTTCGCCCGAGCGGCGACCGTTTCAGCCTTGGTTGTCGGCCGACCGCTGAAGGTCACGCCGTTTCGATTCGCCTGGGCCTTGGTCGGCTGCGTTGGCTTCGACGGCTTTGCAGGCGTCGCTGGCCGGACAGGCTTCGCAGGCTTGGTAGCTGCCTGGCTGGTGCGCGACCGCTTCCCCTTCGCCCGGTCGACGGACTTCGCCAGCGTCGGGATCAGGTCGTCCCGACCGGCTTCCCGATCCTTGGCTTCCTGGTCGGCGATCACTTGCCGGACGATGTCATCGAACGGGTTCGGCTTGGTCGGACCCGTCGTCTTGGCCGTCTGCCGGCCACGAGCCGGCTTTGGTGCCCGGTTCCCGCCCTGGGCCGATGCGGCTCTCCTGACGGGCTTCCTGGATGCCCTAGTGGGCGTTTCCGCGGTTGCCGTCTGTCGTGGTCTTGCCATGATGGGAACCCCCATGCCTGCCTGCGGGGCAGGCCTGTCGTACAGCCATAGCTGTAGGGGATCACGGGCAGCCAACAATCCGGCCTATTAGTCCGCGCCGCGCCGTAGGAGGACCAGCGGGTAGACGGGACCGGCGCCGGCTTGCCGGAGCCGGGTTCCGACGATCGTGAGGGTCCATTTGGAGTCGGCTGTGTCATCGACGAGCAGCACTCCACCTGGCGGTACGGGGCTGGTGATCGTGAAGGCGCCGTGGACGTTGCGGCATTGGTGGGCGCTGTTGGCCATCTCCAGCTGGGGCGGGTCGTCCCGGGTCCGCTCCAGCACTTGATGGAGCGGCAGACGGCCGACCTCGGCGATGCGTTCGGCCAGGTCCTGGACGAGCTTGGGATGGCGGCGGGAGGGCACGAAGGTGACCCAGGCCGGCCGTTGCGGCCACTCCCAGCGGCCCAGCACCCGCACCACCGCCTCCAGGAGCTCGCCGGGGACCGGGCCGTCGCTGGCCAGCAACTCCCGGACCAGCGGCCCCCAGCCGGGACCGCCGAGGGTGGCCAGGGCCCGTCCCGGCTGGAGGCGCAGCTCCTCTGCGATTCGGCCACGCAGGCCGGGGATTCCCTGGGGCCATTGCAGGCGTGGATGCAGCACCAGGTCCTGGCCGGCCAGGAACCGACCTGCCTCGGCGGTCACCGCCGGCGACACCCGTGGGGAGGGGACCTGGCCGGTGCAGTTGGCGCAGCGGCCACAGCGAGTCGGATCAGGGTCATCCAGCTGCCCGCGGAGGTAGGCCATCAGGCACTGGTCAGTGGTGGCATACGCCATCATGGCGGCCTGCTCGGCCTTGCGGGCGGCCGCGACCCGCTGGTGACGGTCGGCGTCATAGCTCCAGGGCGCATCGGTGCGTTCCCAGCCTCCCCTGACCCGGCGGACCGCACCCTCGACGTCCAGGACCTTGAGCATCAGCTCCAACCGAGAACGGCTGAGGTTGGCGACCTCCTCGAGTAGCCCGATCGACATTGGCCCCCCGGCCTCCAGCGCATTGAGGACGGCCGTGACCTGCTCGCGGGGTGGGAAGGCGGTGGAGGCGAACCACTCCCAGATGGAGCGGTCCTCGGCCCCGCACAGCAGCACCACCTCGGCCCGGTCCAGGGCGCGACCGGCCCGGCCGATCTGCTGGTAGTAGGTGACCGGCGAATCGGGCGACTGAAAATGAATGACGAAGGCCAGGTCGGGTTTGTCGAAGCCCATACCCAGGGCCGAGGTGGCCACCACCACCTTGACCTGGTCGGCCCGCAGGGCGTCCTCGAGCTCCAGCCGCTCGGCCGGGTCGGTGCGGCCGGTGTAGGCCCGTGCATCGATCCGGTTGGTCCTGAGCCAGCCAGCGACCCGGTCGGTGTCACCGACGGTCAGGCAGTACACGATGCCCGATCCGGGCAGCTGCGGGAGATGCTCGGCCAGCCAGGCCAGCCGCTCAGCCTGGCTCGGGAGCGTGAGCACCGACAGCCGCAGGCTCTCGCGGTCCAGCGACCCCCGGAACAGTAACGGCGTCGCCCCCAGCTGCTCGGCGACATCGGCCATCACCCGCTCATTGGCGGTCGCGGTACAGGCCAGCACCGGGATGCCCGGGTCCAGGTCCTCAAGGACCCGGACCAGCCGACGGTAATCGGGCCGGAAGTCATGGCCCCAGTCAGAGATGCAGTGGGCCTCATCAATCACCAACAACCCGACCCGCTTGGCCAAGTCCGGGAGGACATCGGTGCGGAACTGGGGGTTGTTGAGCCGCTCAGGCGAGATCAGCAGCAGGTCGACCTGGCCGGCGGCCAGCTCCTTCTCGACCTGCCGCCACTGGTCCAGGTTGGTGGAGTTGATGGTGGCGGCGCGGATGCCGATGGCTTCGGCCTTGGCGATCTGGTCTCGCATCAGCGACAGCAACGGCGAGACCAGCAGGGTCGGCCCGGCCCCAGCGTCGCGGAGCAGCCGGGTAGCCAGGAAGTAGACCGCCGACTTGCCCCATCCCGTGCGCTTGACCACCACGGCCCGTCGACTGCCAACGACCAGCGCCTGGATGGCGGCCAGCTGGTCATCGCGCAAGGTCACCTGCTGACCGGCGAGCGCCCACAACAACTCCTCGGCGCGATGAGCAAGGCCAGCGGCTACCGCATTCGCCATAATGTCCCTTGAAATAAGTTGATATGGATAATCTCGACGCGACCCTCGGAACGGCCTAAATACTTGAGTCGACGAGGCGTCCTAAGAAGCATAGGGCTCTACCGAGACATCTAGGCCGACAGCCCTCAGCAGCCAAGGTGGGAGCACCGACGCCTGAACTAGCGAAAGAGGGCATCTGGCGATCGTGCCGTTCAGCGGTCGGTGCCTCGGACCCGGTGGCGGGCAATGTAGCCGCCCCGGACCCGCCCATAGGCCTGGGGACGAAGTTGGCGCTCGAGCTGCATGAGGCTCCACACCTTGGTCCCGTCAACCCGCACGTACGGTTCGATATGGGTGGCCGCCCCGATAATGGTGATCAGGTCGACGCCGAGGAGTTCCGCGCACCGCTCCAGCGGCGCGGCGATCGGCCGAGCGTAGGCCGGGTCGTCCGCTTCCCAGGTCCCCACGACCGATAGGATAAACGAACGTATGTTCGAGGACCAGTGGGGCGACACGCAAGCCGGCTGCCCGTCGCTCAGGCGCGCTGGGGGCCTGGCCGCCCGCCCTCGACCACGAAGCTGGCCAGGGTTCGGACCGGCGCGCCGGGACGCTGGACCGTGTCGACCACCCGTAGTTCGGTCCTCCAGCGTCGGTGGTCGACCTGGCAGTGGAGGTAGCCGCGCCAGCGGCTCTCGAAGAACCGGACATGGGGGTTGTCGGGCAGATACGCACGGTACTGCTCATAGGGTGGGCCGGAGGAGCTGATTGAGGTGCCGACGAACTCACTGGCCAGGACCTTGGCCCCCGGCCGGTGGTTGTCGAGGTGGAGGTCGTTGACCCAGAACGAGTGCATGTCCCCGCCGAGCACGATCGGGTTGGACGGCCGCCGGGCTTGCAGGAACTGGAGGATGTGGGCCCGGTCGGCGGCATAGCCGTCCCAGCCGTCGCTGCCATAGGCCAGCCCGGGCCCTGGCTGGAGCTCCAGCTCGGCCATGAGCAACTGCTGGGCGATCACATTCCATCGAACCCTGGAGCGGTCCAGCCCGGCCAGCAGCCAGCGCCGCTGCTCGGCCCCGAGCAGGCTGCGCCGTGGATCCAGCCGCTCGGCGCAGCCGACCACGACCTGGCCGCGGGCGACGCCGTTGGTGTCACAGGGCTGATCGTCGCGGTACTGGCGGGTGTCCAGCACCGACAGCTCGGCCAGGTCACCGAACCGCAGCCGCCGATACAGCCGCGCCGCCGGCCCCCGGGGACGGCTGCGGCGCCGCAAGGGCAGATGCTCCCAGTAGGCGCGGTAGGCAGCGGCCCGGCGCCGACGGAACGCCGCCGGCGGGTCGAAGCGCTCCGAGTGGTCGCCGGCGTAGTCGTTGTCGACCTCGTGGTCGTCCCAGGTCAGCACGAACGGCATGGCGGCATGGGCTGCCTGGAGATCTGGGTCGGTGCGATATAGGGCGTGGCGGAGGCGGTAGCCGGCTAGATCGGTCGGGGCCGGCGTGGTGTGTCGCCGGGGCTGCCCGTCGGCCGGGGCGGTCTCATACAGGTAGTCACCCAGGTGCAGCACCAGGTCCAGGTCCTCGTGGGCGAGGTGCTGGTAGGCGCTGTAGTAGCCGTGCTCGAAGTGCTGGCAGGAGACCACCGCTAGGGCGAGGCGCCCCGGCGACGACTCGGGGGCGGGCAGGGTGCGGGTCCGGCCGACCGGGCTCAGCTCCCCGCCGGCCCGGAACCGATACCAGTAGCTGCGGGCCGGCTCCAGCCCCTCGACCTCGACATGCACCGCATGAGCGTCGGCGGGCTGGGCCAGGACAGTGCCGCCGCGCACAATCCGGGCCAGGTCTGGGTCGGCCGCGACCTGCCAGTCGACCGGCACCATCCGGGCCGGCATCCCGCCATCGGCCACCAGCGGCTCGGTCGCCAGCCGGGTCCACAGCACCACCCCGCCAGGCGCCGGATCCCCGGAGGCGACCCCGAGGGTGAACGGGTATCCGCCCCGCTGGACCGGTGCCGGCCAGGCGCCGGCCAGCCGGTCCGCGGCCAGCACGGCCGCCACGGTACCGCCCACGGCCAGCAAGCGGCGGCGGTCGATCACACCTGGGTTCGTTGCGGGCATGGCAGCTGATTGTCCCGCGCCACAGCACGCTTCGTCCCCATCCTCTCGACCCACACCGACCGAGACCCTTTGGCCTAGCACAAGCTCCTCGACGCTTGCCTGACGATTGCTCTTCGCCCTCTCCACGCCTCGCTCATCCATACTGCCAACAACCAACGTGACCTCCCGTCCCATTACTCTCCCCTATTTCCACTTCCGCGTCCTATTACTCACCCATAGCTATTGCAGTAGCGCGTACACTGCTCACCAAGATCCAAATCATCAACACAGCGGCATCTACGATGCGAGCAGTTTACTGTGGCCTGAGTGAGGTGTTGGTTTGGCGCTTGGCGTAACGCCGCTGCGGGTAGGTCAGGAGGCCTACTGGCTGGACCAGATTGCCCATGACCGCTGTGAGTACTACTCGGGCAAGGGCGAGTCACCGGGCTGGTGGGTCGGCTCCCAGGCTGAATCCATTGGTCTTGAGGGGGTCGCCGAGGAGGCCGCGGTACGGCGGCTGTTCGCAGGTCAAGACCCATTATCTGGTCGGCAGCGGGTCGCACCGCTGTGGCGGACCGACCCGCGATCCCGACTCGATTCTAGGCCGTTGCAGGCGGCGCTGCGGGAGGCGGCGGCCTCGCGAGGGGTTGAAGTGAGTGAGCTGGCAACCGGCGGCCGGTTGCGGAACCAGCTGCAGCGCATTTCCGCTACCCGGAAGGTCTCGGCGGTAGTGGTGGAGCGGGCATGCCGGATGGTCCTGGACCGGAATCCGGAAGAGCTGTACGGCCAGGACTATACGGAAGCCCGCAAGCATGTCGGCAAGCGGATCGACGCACGGGTGGCGTCCTTTGATCTATCGTTTTCAGATCCGAAAAGTGTGAGTCTGCTTGCGGCCGGAAGCAGCCCGGAAGTCCGGGCGGAAGTCCAGGCCGCCCGCCATGTAGCCATCCGAACCGTGCTGGGCTGGCTCGAGCAGGAGGCGATCGGGGTCCGCCGCGGCCACAACGGCATCGACCGGTTCCGCGGAAGCGGCATCACCGCCGCCGCCTTCGATCACCGGACCAGCCGCGAAGGCGACCCGCAATGGCACACCCACGTGCTAGTCCAGAACGCCACCGTGGGCCCGGACGGCCGCTGGTCGGCGCTGGACTCCCGCAAGCTGTACGCCCATGCCATAACCACCGACCGGCTCTATCACGCCGCCCTGCGGGCGGAACTGACCCGCCGGCTGGACGTCCGCTGGCGGCCGGTCGACCAGCGCACCGGCGCAGCCGAGATCGAGGGGCTGCATGACCGCAACCTTCTGCGGGCGTTCTCCAAGCGTCGCGCCCAGGTTCTGGCTCAACAACAGGAGTGGGGGCATGCCGGGATCGCGGCCGGCAAGGCGGCCGCCCTGACCACTCGCAAGGCCAAGGACCACTCAGAGCCAGAGGAGAGCTTCTATGCGCGGGTGGCCGCTGGGCTGGCAGAGCATGGCATCGGCCCGGCCGAACTCGAGCAGATCTGTCGGGGCGGTCGGGATCAGGCTCACCAGCCGTCATTGGAGGAGCGGGCCTGGCTGCTGGATGCGCTGGCCGGGCCGGGCGGGCTGACCGCCCAGGCATCGACCTTCGCCCGCCGCGACGTGCTCGATGCTCTGGCCAAGCAGCTGCCCGTGGCGGCGTCAGCGGAGCAGGCCCTGGCCGCCCTTGAGGAGCTGGCCGACGAATTCCTCGGCTCGGAGCGAGCGGTGCTGGTGACCCTGGACCGGGGGGTGGATGAACCCCGCTACTCGACCCCTGAGCTCCTCTACCTGGAGCGTGGTCTGGTCCACCAGCTCGAACGGCGCGCCGACGAGCACACCGCAGTGGTCGCCGGCGAGCACGTCCGCGCCGCCCTCCAAGCCCGGCCCGGCCTGGACGCCGATCAGCAGGCGATGGTGCGCCAGGTCACTGGCGACGGCGCCGGGATCTCGCTGGTGGTTGGCTATGCCGGCTCCGGCAAGACCTACGCCACCGGCGCCGCCGTGGATGCGTTCTGCCGTGGCGGGCTGCAGGTGATCGGTACGGCGCCGACCGGGGCGGCCGCCCGCGAGCTGGAACGCGAGACCAACGCGCCCACCCCCACGATCGACAGCCTGCTGGGTCAGCTCCGGCGAGGGTCCGAACGGCTCGATCGTCACACCGTGGTGGTAGTTGATGAGGCAGCCATGGTCGGCACCCGCAAGCTCGCCCAGCTCCTGGGCTATGCCGATCGGGCCGGAAGCAAGGTGGTCATGATCGGCGACGACCGGCAGCTGGCCGCCATCGATACCGGTGGCGCCTTCCGCGCCTTCCGCCTCCGCCTGGGCGCCTGCGAGTTGCGCGGCAATCACCGCCAGCGGACCCAGCTCGGCCAAGACGTCGCCATCCTGTTCCGCAACCACCGCGCCGATGAGGCCATGGACCAACTGGTCGCCCACGGCAAAGTGGTCGTCTGCCGCACCGAGGCAGAAGCCAATACCGTCCAGGTCCGCGACTGGTGGCAGCGATTCCATCAAGGCCAGCAGGCCGGCATGATCGCCTTCTCCCGAGCCGAGGTCGCCCGGCTGAACGCGGCCGCCCGGGACCACATGGCACAGGACGGCCGGCTCGGGCCAGATGCGCTACAGATCGATGAGCGGGAGTTCCGGATCGGCGACCGCATTGTGTGTGGCCGCAACGCCCGCGCCCGGCTTGGGGTGGTGAACGGCACCCGCGGCCAGGTCACCGCCCTCAACCCCAATCAGCGGGCCCTGACGATCCGGACCGACGAGGGCAAGACGGTCAGGCTGCCGGGCTGGTATGTGGCCGGCCGCGGCCACGACGACCAGCCCTGGGTCGACCACGGCTACGCGATCACCGGCCACAAGACCCAAGGGCTGACCGGGGACGACTTCGGCGTCCGGCCCAGCACCCAAGCGGACGCCCAGTGGAGCTATGTGGCGGCCAGCCGCCACCGCTTCGACCTCCGCCTATACCTGGTCGAGAACCTGGAGCGGGCCGCTGAGGACACCCGCCACACCCGCGACCCCCTCGACGACCGGGTCGAGGCCACGGTGCGGGCCATGGGGCGCCCCGGCGAGCAGACCTTTGCCATCGACCAGGAGCTGCTGATCGAGGTTCGCCAGCTGACCGTGCCGCAACTGCGCCAGGAACGCGACCGGCTCCGCGAACTGCTCGCCAACGCGCCAGCATCGGTCGACCATCGCATCACCCTGGCCGAGGAGCGCCAACGCCAAGCCGAAGCCCATCTCGCCGGCGCCCAGGCGGCGTCGGCGGCGGCGGGCGGCTGGGCTGGCCGAGCATGGCGCCGCCACTCCCCCACCCGAGGCTGGGCTCGCGGCCAGCCGCCCATGCCAACCGCCGCGGCGACCCGCCTCGCTGACCAGACCGCTGCCGAGCTAGTCGACCTGCGCCGCCAGCAGCAGCAACGAGCCGCATTCCTGGAACGTCAGCAACCGGCCGGCGACCGCTACCGAGCGGTGGTCGCCGAACTCGGCTGGCGCAGCCGAGCCACCAGCCGAGCGCTGGAGCTTGACCCGCCAGCCTGGCTCACCAGCCTCCTCGGCCAGGTGCCCGAGACCAACCGGGGGCGGCGGGCCTGGCGCCAAACCGCCGCCCGACTGGACAGCTACCGCGACAGCTACCAGCTCAGGGACCCCGAGCGGCCACTCGGCACGGAGCCGACCGGTGACCTGACCCGGCGGCGGGCCTGGCGGGCCGCCCGCCAAGCAATCGACCGCTACCAGCGTCAGCACCTGGTCCGCGACCCGCACGAGGAGCGGTCGCAGGAGCGGCATCGAACCTCGATCAAGACCAACACGTCGCTGCAACAGAGGGATCGGGAGCGAGAGGCCGGCTAGATACGGCAACAAGGAGCCCCATGATGGCCAGCTGGCATCCCAACCACCACAACCAACACCCAGCCGACCATGATGGCGACTGCTGTCCGGAGGAGCCTGGGGTCCGCATCCGGCCGGTCACCTTCGCCGAACTCGAGGACTACCTGGAGGGCCTGGCCAACCCAGCTGAGCGGCCACCGGTCCCCAGGGCCCGGGTGATGGGGATCACCTCGCCACCGTCAGGGTTCCTCGACCAGCACGGCCGCCCTGGCCACTCGGCCACAGGCGAATACCGACGCCGCCGAGCGGCCGACTGGCAGACCTGGAAACCCACCATCACCCTTCGGATCACTGCTGTCCTGACCGCCAGCGTGAGCGTCGGCCTGCTCACCACCGCGGTCGCCACCTCCAGCCTGGCATGGTTCACGGGACTGATCGCCGCCGCTGCGCTGGCCTGGCGGCTGCGCTTTCGCCCTAGCATTGACACCTTGGCCTGGCGCCGCGGCGCCAACGGCGAACGGCGCACCGCCCGCCTGCTCGCCCCCCTGGAGCACCACGGTTACCAGGTCTTCCACGACCTCGCCATCCCCGGGTCCGTCGCCAACGTCGACCACCTCGTCGTGGGCCCCACAGGCGTCTTTGTGATCGACTCCAAGCACTACCGAGGGCACCTGCACTACTCCGCCGGGCGGCTCTGGCATGGCCACCGGCCGCTGGACCGCACCCTGGACACCCTATGGTGGGAGGCTACCCAGGTCGCCGAGACCCTCGGCTTCGGGCCCGACCTACACATCTACCCGGTGCTGTGCATGCATGTCGCCCGGCTCCCATGGATGCGCGAACTGCTGGTCGACGGCATCCCCATCCTTGCCGACAGCGCCCTCCGCCCGGCCCTCCAAGTGACCCGGCAAGCACTCTCCCCCGAGTAGGTCGAGCTAGTCGCCGCCCAAGTCCAGGCCAGCTTCCAGCCCGCAGTCTGATTCCACAGAGGACCTGGTTAACCGGATCGAACGACTGACATCGTCCCGTTCGACGCCCTGCCCAGCTGGAGAAGGCTGTCAGCGGCGCCCCGGCGCACTGCTGTCCTGAAACGAGAATCCCCGGGTGTTAGGCGGCGGGTTGGAGGGTGACCTCGTAGCCGAGGGCCTGGAGCTGGGCGACGGCCCGCTGGCGGGCACGGTCGCTGTCGCGCCGGATGAAGAAGTC
>Ga0126312_10003476_pt1 | contig 10638 bp, 12 predicted proteins | sample Plot104A_FD_92537 | JGI IMG/M metagenome (GOLD analysis project Ga0126312, IMG submission 92537) | Serpentine soil microbial communities from UC McLaughlin Reserve, CA, USA - Plot104A | ecosystem: Environmental > Terrestrial > Soil > Grasslands | place: USA: UC McLaughlin Reserve, Lake County...
AGAATGATGCAGTTTTTCCCATTTTTAGAGCAAGCTTGCGCTCCTCTTTTTCCATTGCGAGTGCAATTCTAAAAGGAGTTTTTCTGCCCGTACTAGAAATTACTATAAAAACATTACTCTGCTCTACTGCCACACCAATCCTCCATTGGGATGATGAACTCTGATGATTGCTGCTACAATAAACACCAGCTAGCAAGAGGGGAGGAAAGGGCTACACATATGTGTGTGTATGCGCGTGTGACCGTGTAGCTGCTACTCTATTTCTTTTACAAAAAGAAGCGGTCGCCAGGCCTCCAAATATTGAAGGTTAGCTGCATCGCTCTGTAAACACATCAGAATAAGAGGCCATAACAATAGCCCATATAAGCTTGACATGAAATACTGTCAAAAGTGCAAGGTCCATTTTCGTGTTGAAGCGAATCACTGTTCATGCTGTGGTTTGAAGTTAAGGACAAAGCGAAGATGAAAAAGGAGAAAAAATGGACGCGCTTGAAAGGAGGCTGCGAAATGAAAATTACTTGGGCGATTTTGACCTGCTACGCCTACTACTCTTACCCTTACGACCCATCTTTGCATTTGCTACTGCGTAAGGATTCTTTGCACCACCTTTGCGTTTTATTTTTTTCACTGCTCTATCGAACTTTCGCCTGCTAACACCTTTCTTTACTCCTCTGGGCATATGTCTATTGATGCAAAACATAGCATATTAAAACAGCAGAAAATTATTACCTATCAGTCATTACCCGGCGAGTAAAGCTTGCAACATTCTTAATCATAGTGGGACACATTGTGTGTGTTAATGCAGATGTATCTTTGTGACGAATGCAAGCAAGACTTCGGGACTATGAGTGACTTGACTATCCACTACAAAAAAGAGCATCCCAAAGCCCACAAAAGGCTTACAAAAGATGTTTCATGCTAGAAGGCGTGGTGTTTTCCCTAGATAGGACAGCAGGTCCGAACCCTGCGTAATGGTTATTGGCTGCCATTATACCAAACTTGGCTTTCTTTGTAGCCTTCTTTACTTTGCTCGCCCACCCTTGCATCTCTTCTAACCCGTCCTTCTGGATTTTAGGCAAATTCCTTTCTGTCATCGTCAGTCCTTCCATTTGTTCGTACATCTTTGGAAACTTCAAGCCTTTTTCAGTAGTTCTGTAACTTTTTGTTCCATCCAGATATTCTAAAAGTCCATTTTGCATCAAAAGGACAAGGTATTCTTTTAGCTGCGCGTATGATAGAAATGATTTGTGCATTATTTGAGTTTGAGTTTCAATTGTGCGATTTTCATCGTTTACTAAATGCGGAATTCGGGCAATAATTTCTGTTTGCGTTCTGTAGATTTTTGGCATGGTGGCTTTCCGCCTTATTACATTCAAAAGTTACACTACGTACATATCTAAGCAATTGATATTCGTTATGTGGACGGTTAACGGTTTTTGCAGCATAGTTTTCTTGCACCCTTTTGGTGGGATGGCAGTGCTTCTACTGTGTCATCAATCTGAAATGAAAATATATGATTTACAGTTGTAAAAAAGCTTGCCTGGTCAGAGTTTTAGGGGTCAACAACGGCAGTTATTGAGAGCTAGACAAACCTTTCTTAGCGCGCAAGTGTAATGGTATATTCCTTCTCTGGGCTCGTCCTGACTATGATATTATTCTCTCTCTGTGTGTTATCGGCGCTGTTGTCGCTGCCCATGCTGCTCACGCTGTGGCTGCTGCTGCTCTTCTGGCTGTGAATGGGGCTGTCGATAATGCTGCTGATATTGTGGACGTTGCTGTTGTTGCCAGTATTGCGGCTGTTGTGGCTGCTGATACTGCGGAAGATATTGCTGCTGTGGCTGCAGCAGTTCTCCACCAGTGACACCTATAAGATCATTTAATTCAGTCACTATCTCTTGCAGTGTTTGCACAAGATCGCCCAAAGTTCTGCCTGATGGACCTGTAATTTCAGAAAGTGTTCCCCCTAACTCACTACCTAGCTGTCCTACCTGCTGACCTGCTCGTTGGCCTAGCTGTCCTACCTGTTGTCCTGCCTGCTGCCCGACATTACCCAAGGTACTCCCAAGACCTTGTGTTGCTCCACTGAGCGTCTGCCCTAGGCTTTCAGTCGCATTGTTTAGCGTAGAGCCAACTGCCCCTGTTACATTTCCTAAGGTACTGCCCAGAGTTGAGCCGAGGTTTTCTGTGACACTGCCAACTGTCTCGCTAAGCGTCCTACCGAGATTTTCAACTCCTTCTCCTACCGCGCCGCCTCCTTGTTGTTGTTGTTGTCCCTGTCCTCTTTGCATTTCCTGTGGCGGCGGCTGCTGCCGCCTTGTTTGAGGACTTCTATTGAAGCTCATATATCTAATGCTACTTGGTGGTTAAACTATAAAGCAAGTTTATGACATGCCTGCAAAGAGAGGTTTTAGAATACTCATCCAGCTCGTTGATCCACAAGTTGTCTACAGCTAGGAGAGTATCGCAAAATGCTCCCTTAGGCCACTGGTGCGGCGAGTTCAACCCAAGTAATGGGACAGTTATAATGTGATTGCACTAACCAGATCATCAGCTCGGGCAAACTAAAAAAATACTATTTTACAAGCAATGCGCTGAAAAGGTAGACATAATTTAGTCGCATATTTTTTTCAGATACCGAGGATCTCATTAACCTGCTTTAGCAATTGCTTTCATCTCCATTGGCTTGTGCATACACCCTCTAGTGCTATTCGCTGACTGCGTCCTCTTGAGTTCTTGATAATGAATAGCATCGGCTGAAAGAAAAAGGACCTTTGTATTGCCACGGTCTATCTCTAGGAACTTTTGATAAGAGTCAAAACCGTTTATATTAATGCACGTCTCGACAATAGTAGATAAAACGATAGAGTCGCCAGCGATAAGTGTTTCCGCTGTGCTTTAATTCATTATGGCCGTACTATCAAGGGACCATTGGACAGCCGGCTCCAGATGCATAAGGTCTAGTTGTTTTACCCTGGGTTCCATTCCAGCGTTTGAGTTATCTGAGTCGACACGTGCTTTTTTGTCACTTGTTTCTTGTTCTGTCAGTCTTTATGCAATTGTCCGATTTGAATCCGGTAACTGTTATAGCTGTAGGATTCGGCAGTCCGGTAATTCTCTTCATTTTCTCCACCCTTACAGGCAGATAATAGGGGGACTGTTCACTTCGTCATTATCCTGCAGCATAGGCTAGGTAAAACATGGACGGATAAAAAGAATTGTGATATTACTACTCTATCACATGGACGCTATGAAAGCCTGCCTTGCACTTAGGACATGCAGAGTGGACGCCTATGCAGTCCAAGTCGGCGGCGGCCAAAAACTCAGATTCTTCGGCCCGGTAAAAACAGCTCTCGCAGAACCTCTTTGCCAAGCTTGTACCCTTCTTACCTGTTCCCGATGCAATTTAACCTTTTGCATCATTTTGTCGGCTTTTTGTTCTTCTTTTTTGCCGCCGGTCTTTCCTTGATTACCTTTGAGACCTTGTTGCGGATCTTGTTTATGTTGGCCTTGGGCGACGCCGACACGCAGAGGATGCCGTCGTCGAGCGGAAAAGTCATGAGCGTGACCTTTTCGTGCTCAGTTATGCTGTAGCGAACCTTTCCCAGCCTGTTGCTGTAGTTCTGGAACATCGTCATGTTCGACAGGGACTGGATGTACATCTGCTGCTCATCTGTCCCCTCGAGCAGCGGCTGAACTCCATGCTGGAAGCCGCCTTCGATGACCTCTCCTCTACTGTTCACAACGCCCACGAAGCGAATGTTCCGGTCAAGCTTGATAATCCTGTCGGAAAGGTTGCGCCGTTGCATTAGCGGATTCTACTTGTCCGTGGGAATATAAATCGTTTACAGAATCATTTATTCCGCAAGCCGAGTTTCCATCGAGTGGCCGTCCTTTATGTGGGAAGAGTAGTGCAGGCGCACAAGCTCGTTAATGTCTGCGTCAGTAAAGTATTTCGTCGAATACCGGGCAAGGACAGTCTTGCAGTCGGAGCAATAGATCTCCTTGAACGCCAACGGCATGACTTTGCGCACGCCCGCTTTTATGCGTTGTTTTGGCGGTACTTGTTCTCGATGAAGCGCATCTTAGACGCCTTATAATAGATCACTTCACCTCTGCGCTCTATGACTGCCACGACTGCCTCTTTTCCCATCTTTTCTATCTGCTCGATCGCCTGCAAAAAGCTTCTTGCAGTTATGTTGGTTCCCTCGTTTATTCCAAAGATAACATACTTGGCCGGCTTTTTCTCATACTCTCCGCGCTCGTAGACTCTAAAGTCGTTGCCAAACCCAAACCCCTCTTTAGCCACGTAGCCCCTGCTACGCAAGTCGCGGTAAACCAAGAATTTCGTCATGATGTTCCTGTCGTATTTTACTAGCATATCAAAGAGCGAATCAAAGGTCATTTCCTTTCTGCCCTTGAGCACAAGCCTCTTTGTGTTCATCAGGTACAGTGCTTCGTACGCCTTGAGCACGTACTCGGCGTCTTCTTTTTCGCCAAAGCCCTTGGTGCGGAGCTCGTCCTGAGAACGCGTTTCGTCGACCAGAACTTTGCCGCTGCCAGCCAGACGCGCCTCTACCACTGGCGGCATCCCAGCTTCGTTCGTTATTTTGGCGTCTGGAAACGCCGGCGTCGCCTGCGACATAACGATTAAATCACAGCAAACCTCCACATTTAAGCATTCAAATTTAGTAGTGCATTGATATGAAGGGAGTTAATTATCGAGAGACGCGCGGCATGCCGTATGTAAGACGAGAATTCATAGCCGGCAAGCCCCAAATCAAGATTGCCAGGTTTTCCTCTGGTCAGGCCGGAACTAATTACGATTACAAGGTAGAGCTTCTTGCAACCGAAAACATCCAGGTAAGGCACAATGCCCTCGAAGCCGCAAGGCTTGCAGCAAACAAACGGATGGCTGTTGCGGGCGAGATGAGCTTCTTTTCCATCCTGCGCGTCTACCCGCACGTTGTCCTGAGGGAGAACAAAATGATAGCAACTGCCGGCGCAGACCGTCTACAGGAGGGAATGAGGAGGGCCTTTGGCAAGGCAACAGGTCTCGCAGCAAGAGTCAAGCCGGGGCAAGTTCTCATCGAAGCCTATGTGACTGCGGCGAACCTTCCACTTACAAAAGACGGCTTTAAAGTCGCTTCAAGCAAAATAGGGTGCCCGACAGTTGTCAGGATTACTCCTCTAAGGGAGCAGATAGTGGACCTTCAAGACTAGATCTTGGCAGCCAGACTTTTTACATTTTCAGAGTTGCATGCGCCAGTGGCCTTGCCTCCAATGCTCTTGCATATCAGCGCGGTGATGTTGTCTATTTCTGCACGCATTGCCTTTCCAACTGGCGAGGTAGGATTTGCAAGCTCGGCCTTGACCTTGGCGTGATCCATGCCTTCGAGCAGCTGCGGGCTGTAACCAGAGCCAACCTGCATGAACTGCCCATCTATGAGCAGGAACGGGATTATCTGGTCAGGGTTGAATGCGTCAAGAATTTCATACTCCTTTTCATCAAGTTCCTGCAGCGGCTCAAAATTCCTGTCGGCAGTTTCTTTGCCAATGAACTCGACATAGTCGCTTGTGTATTTTGCGCGGGCAAAGCTGACAGTAGGAATGTCCAGGTACTTTTCATCATGGCCGGCACTCCTCTCCTCGACAAGCCCCTCCCACTTGCCAAAATTGCCAAGCGCGTTGACAATGCCCCAGCGCTCTGCGGCGCAAAAGGGGCAAAAGCCGGCACCCATGAAAAAGACAAGCGACTTGCCACTGGGCCTTTTCAGTGGCTCGTTAGTTACATGCATGAATTTCCCTAGAACCTTCTTTGGGATGAAACTGCTCACAGACAGGAATCCCTGGCGCTTGTCATTTTAATGTTCTGAAAAAGTATCATCAGGATCAGTGAACCTTGCAGATATGGCACAACGGCTGCAGTGATTACCAAAGAAATGAACAATCCAACGATTTTGACCCGCCCTGACCTGATGGCACTGAGTTACCGAGAATTGCTTTTAAAATTGCCGGAACAAAAACCCGGAGCGTGGATCCACGTAGTCAGGAAAGTAGTCGATGACCTCGCGCTGCATATGTCTGGATTAGGCGTACAGTAGTATGAGTACGTCCTATCTTGGTGAATGTGAATTCAAAGTTTCTCCTGGCGCAATCAATTTGCCAAGGTGTTCTCTCGAATCGAATTTGCCATTCATCACGTCAACATGACCTTCGCCAGTGAGAATGTGGTAGGTGGTCTCGGTGTTTGTCTATACGACCCTGTTCAACACGCCTATTGTGCCACGAACTTTGCTTGGAACAAAAGTCTTGGAATTTGATTCTGACGAGGCGCCTGCGGCAATATCAATCTGGACTGGCTCTTCAGGGCTCAACACTTTTGGAGAAAACACCGGTTTTCTATTTGCTTGAGGTACGTACACAAACCGGTAAATAGGCAAGCTTACTGTAGCTGCGATTAGAAGTGCCACGACGCTTATCCCTGCAACATGGTTGTCGCGTTCGGCCGTCTGCACGACAAAAGGTGGATGAGCTATCCATTTATCGATTGATCCAAACGTTTGGATAATCCTTATTACTATTATTATCTGGTGAGGACTGACCGCCTTCCCCACTGCATCATGTAATAGTGCATCACCATTGTTGCCAGAAGCACGGAGCAGACGAGAGTAAAGAATGCGATGACCAGGCTGTGCAGGTAGTCCGAATATGGTCCGTGCGCAGCTGTCGGCAAGGCTGAAACGATCGTGTCTGCGGGCCGAAGCGAAGAAGCGAGCGCGGCAGCTGCAATAGCAAGGATCGCCGGCAGCACAAGAATCTTCATTCACCATTCACAGCACTTCAAATGATATTAAAGCAATTTTGTGCAAAAGCTGCTAATGGTGAATTCTAGCAGGCGCTTTGTAAATTTTGATATAATCACGGGTTTACTATTCTGGAAGCTGGATTCGAAATTCGACTATCGCCTAAATTCTATCTCCAAACACCTTTTTGGCCAATATCGGTTGTGACATCCGACGATCCCGCCAGCTCGACAGACCTCATCAGCGAATCTATCCATACGAGCAAGGATCAGGATATTGGCGACATCGAAGCCATCAATTCAAATTTCATAGTCGTAAAAGGAGGGCTTGTCGATGTCCATAGGTATTACGTCCCATTGAACAAGATGGAAGGCTGAGACGAATGGGCAGTCTTGCTCAAGCTTCCTCAGGAGCAGATAAAAGGCAACTACGAAAGGGACATGGCGCCTGACCCGCACGTCTACTACTTTAGCAGCGCGCCGACTACAGATGCGTCCACTATCCGCGACTTTTATGACGACTATTGCTCAAGAAGAGGGCAAGAAAGGAGGGGCTTTCAAGGCCACCTGTTCGACTTTGACTGATCAGGCAGCGCCCGACACGTTTTTTCTTTCAAATATCCCGAACCTTCTAGAGGACGGCGTTGTTTCGGACTTGGATTGAGAGTATGAATGTGGGATGGACGATATCCTTCCTATTACTGGGATCCGTTGGCGGATTGCCAGCTCGATGTTGATAAGCAAGAGCTCCACGTCTGCAAGCTTCTTGTTGCCATCTATCTCTACATGAACTTCTGCCTGTGCCATTGTGCCGGCCGGCCGCAAAAGCACTGACCTTACTCGGACGTTTTCGTCCTTGAATTTCTCTTCCACAATGCTTTTCACCGTTTCAGTGATCCTGGGGTTCTGCCACGAGTCGACGAGGATTAGCGACGACTGCTTGAGCGAGACGTAGGAAACGGAGAATATGTAACCGGCGATTATCATACCACCTATTGCATCCATCTGCAGGAACCCAAATTGCGACGTTATCAGGACGCTGACAAAGCCAATGACTGACGCCGAGCCATCCTTTATAGAGTTCTTGGCGTCTGTCTTGAGCGACAGTAGGTTGTACTTGTTGGCGATTGAATTCATCTGGAACGCCCGGTGGAGCGATATGGCGCCGGCGGCTGCCAGCACTATCATCGTCAGGATCGGCTGATGTATCTCCCTTGGGTTCATCAGTGCTTCATATGAATGGTAAAGAATGTATCCTCCTATCGCCACCATCCCTATGGCCGCGATTAGCGCAGCAAAGCTCTCCACCTTTTGGTAGCCAAATGGGAATTTCTTGTCCGCAGGTTTGTGCGCTATGCGCAGCCCGATAAGGACTATAAACGATATCATGGCGTCTGAAAGCGAGTCAATGCCGTCTGCGGTCGCCACGACCGATCCGCTTATCTGGCCCATTATTATCTCGACGATGCCGATGCTGACCAGAGTTACTACGGAAATCTTGGCAATTCGCTGGCCTGCTACGAGGCCCTCATTCACAAGGTCCGCCGGCCTACCGGCTGACTTGGTATCGCTCACGATATAGGGTATTTTTGCAATCCATCGTATTTAAGAATTCGAAGTGCCTGACTTTATGTAATTTGTTTCCATAGCTATCGTATCATAAAGATAAATAAAATCCTGTCATTTTACCGATCGCTTATAGTTGGCACTAAAGACGCTTTCTGACCTGCAAGACCCGCAGTTTGACGGCAAGAGAGTGTTCGTGCGCGTCGACTTTAACGTCAGCATAAACGACAACGGCGCTGTGGGCGAGGACTACAGAATACGCATGACTCTTCCCACAATCGAATACCTGGCAAAGCGAGGGGCCAAGGTGATACTTGCGTCCCACCTCGGCAGGCCGGAAGGGTGGGACAAGCAGTATTCGCTTGCGCCAGTGGCAAGGCGCCTGTCAGACATTGTCGGCAGGTCGAGGCCACCCATAAGGTTTGCCAGCGACTGCGTTGGTCCGGAGGTCGAGGGCGAGATAGCCAGGATGAACCCGGGCGACATCATGCTTTTGGAAAACCTGCGCTTCCACAAAGAAGAGGAGGCAAACGACCCGGAGTTTAGCAAAAAGCTGGCGTCGCTTGCAGACATTTATGTCAATGATGCCTTCAGCACTTCTCACAGGAAGCATTCATCAACTTATGGCGCGGCGTGGCTCTTTGACACGAGGCTCGCCGGCTTTAATTTGAGCAAGGAAGTTGAATATCTGTCAATGATAAGGGAAAAGCCGATCAAGCCCTTCACGCTTGTGGTTGGAGGCATCAAGATAAAGGACAAGATAGGCGCGCTCGAGCACTTGCTGCCAAGGGCCGACAGAGCGATAATAGGTGGAGCTGCCGCATACACGTTCCTCAAGGCAAAGGGCATCAAGACAGGCAATTCGCTTATCGACAGCGAGCGCCTACCGTGGGTCACAAAGGCACTGTCTGCCTATGGCGACAAGATAATGCTTCCAACTGACCACGTTTGCGCGCACTCGCCAAACGACACTTCGGTCACCATGGTCAAGGGGGACATCCCCGATGGCATGTCCGGCTTTGATATCGGCAACGAGACTATAGAGCGCTATTCGGCAGAACTGGGCGGGAATGGCGGCGGGACGTTGTTCTGGAATGGGCCGATGGGTATGTTCGAGATAAGGGCGTTTTCAAACGGCACGATAAACATCGCAAAAAGCATGGCGCTTGCGTTCTGGCGCGGGAGCAAGACCCTGATCGGCGGAGGCGACACGCTAGAAGCGATGAAGAGGGCGGGCGTAGCAGAGAACGAAGTGAGCCATGTATCTACTGGCGGAGGCGCAACCCTCAGGTACCTTGCCGGCGACGAGATGCCCGGCGTAAGGATACTGAACGAGGGCTAGGCTTTTGTTGCCTGCTGTTGCACCGATGGCATCAGCGCCTTGCCTCTCGGCGCTATCTCCTTCTTGAGCACATCCATTCTATTGATATCCTTGCGGAGCCTGTTATCAGTAGGCTGGCCACTATTGAGAGCATCTGAAGAGAATTCAATTTGCATGTTATAGAACATTCATCGCATTTGAGCAGACTGGTCGATAACCGTAGAGCCTAGAGATTGATTCCCTGATCGTCATGTAGATGGGCGGGCGACTAGACTATGTTGACCCTGACTGCCTTCGTGTAAGACACGTCATCGTTGCCAGCGCCTATCATTATGATGTACTGGCCGGCAGCAAGATCCTCTGCTGCGGTAAAGGTGTACGAAACCTGCTTTGAGCTGCCAGCGCCTATAGAAACCGATTCTTCGCTGAATATGCCTGTCGAATTGCCAAGCCCTGCGTTTGGCGTAAATGTGCCAGCTGCAATCATCCTACCGTTGAAATCTCCTGATGCGTTCACAGTGACCCGGATTTCGGCGCTGTCGCCCCTTGCAACAGTTATTTCTTCAGTCGCATCGACAGAGAACGGCAGCTGCTTGTATGCGTCTACCGTCCCCATCTTGTTCTCAGTCCACTCGGTAAACCACACTTGGTTGTCAGGGCCTACTGACAATTGCAGCGCGTTTGCAACGCCGCAATTCTTTGCGTCGTCGGGGCAAAGCGCCCAGAGCCGGTTCTGGGAAGGAATCCAGTACTCCACAAGCGTAAGCTCCTGCGGATCAAATCGGGCGATCTTGTTGCCTGTGTGCTCGTTGAACCAGAGCGAGCCGGTAGGCGCCCTTTCTATCCAGTAGGGCAGCGTATAGGCGTTTGGCGGGGCAGTGCCGCCGTAAATCCTCGGAGATGCCACCGACGTGACAAATTTCGTTATCTCGCCGCTAGCAGGGTCGTA
>Ga0126312_10003477_pt1 | contig 10636 bp, 7 predicted proteins | sample Plot104A_FD_92537 | JGI IMG/M metagenome (GOLD analysis project Ga0126312, IMG submission 92537) | Serpentine soil microbial communities from UC McLaughlin Reserve, CA, USA - Plot104A | ecosystem: Environmental > Terrestrial > Soil > Grasslands | place: USA: UC McLaughlin Reserve, Lake County...
GAGCCGAGAAGGAGCTCGGATCGAGCGCGCCTATTCCCGTCGTCAGCTGCGGCGCCCGAAGACCGACTCCGGCGTCCGTTCGGTGCCGCTTTTCCGCGAATCAGCCGCCGATCGCGATCAACGTCGCCCCAGCGCAACGCGCGGAGTTCGCCGAGCCGCAGACCGGTGCCGATCGCGACGTCGAAGAAACAGACATAAAAGAGATCGGGTTCGTTTCCGAGTGGATCGTTGGGCGCGAGCTCGACGAGCGCGCTCCTGATCGCATCCGTGTGCGACACGGGGATCTCCTTGCCGACGAAGTCTTGAGCGGGCGGAAGGTCGGCCCGCGCGGCGGGATTAGCGAGAATCAGGCCGTGTCGGACAGCGTCCGCCAGCATCTTGCGCAGCGGGACGATCACGTTCCGCACCGTGCCCGGTGCCCTGCCTCCGCCTCGAGGTCGGCGATGAGGCGGGTCGACATCCTCGCTGCCGAGCGAGGCAAGAACGCGCTCTCGTCGAGTCGCGGAATCACGTGCCTTCGTAGATTGAGGCGGTAGCCCTCGAAGGTCGACGCCGAGAGGCGGGGTCGGCCGCCGCTGACGCGCGTAGGGTCGCGGTGGGCAACCGAGCGTTCTGCGTAGGCTGCGAGCGTTTCGAGCTCACCGCTGATCCGTTGTCGGGTAGGCGCCAGCGCGGCGAGGCGGTGCGCGCGGCCTCTTCGTTGGATCGCATAGGCAGAAACCCACGGGCCCCAACGGATCGAGGGGTCGGGTCGCGCGCGGCGCCTTCATGGTCGCTGGCGCCGTAGCGGGTGCAGAACGTACGGGACGTGCCGGCTTGCTCAAGTCGAAGCGCCGCAACGGCGCGTCAGTCGCGCGCCGTTGCGCGTCCGACGGCCTTACGCGGACTTCTTGATCCCCTGCTTGAGCTTCTTCGCGCTCTGCTTGAGGTCGCCCTTCGCCTGCTCGTCCTGGCCCTTCTGCTTCAGCGTCGGCGAGCCGGTCACGCGTCCGGCTGCCTCCTTGATCTTGCCGCTCGCTCGGTCGCTCTTGTCGCCCACTTGGCACCTCCTCCGTCTCTTGGCCGGTCTGTTGATCCGTTCATTCCCGCGTAGCGCCCAGCCGGAAACCGCAATCGGCGCCGTAACGGCGAGAACGGGAGCGTGTGCGCGGAGGCGTTGACTTGGTGTTTTCCTGCGCGAGAAGGCAGGTCGTCAGCGCAAACGCTCCCACTCACACGCGCCGCCGACTGGCGAATAGACTGACGAATGAGGGCAAGAGTCCCTGCACATAGGGATGTCCATGTCGGTCTCGAAAACCGTTCGGGCCTCTGGGTCCGACGAGGGTCGCTCCCGTCCACTCAACCACGCGGGGCGCAGTGAAAAAGACGCTCGCGCCTGAGAGTCGCTGGTACTCGAGATCGCGACGTCCAGCCCAGGAAATCCACCAGCGTCCGCGCGCGTCGATTCATCTTCGTGCTCGCCGGCGAACGAGTGGCGAAGGAGTTCGAGCCGACTCGGTCCTTTCAGGCGGGGTCTCCGCGGGTCCACGTGTGTAGAGGTTTGGAGTCGTCAGCCGCCAGCGCGGCCGGTTGGGCCGTGCGGGGCATGCGGCTTCGCGCGGCTAAGCGTGACCTGCCGCGACACCTGCTTATCGCTCGCAGTGATGGCCTTCGAGCTCGTGGCCGAGGCGGCCGACCCGCGGTTTCGGGCGCTCGACTGCATCGAGCCCGTCAACCGGGTTTCTCTTGAACGGCAAGCAAGGGCTGCGCAACGCGTACGGTTCCACCGAAGCGCGGAAATCCGAGGTCCGCGAGTGACACTTGACAGGGGAACGGCATACTGCGACGCTGCCGCAGAAGCGACTTCGCCGTCCTTCCTCCGAGCTGATCCGGCTGCTTTTCCACTGAGGTAACTGGCCTTGACGCTTGTTGTGCTCGACGCGGGACACGGTGGGAACGATGCGGGTGCCGTGAGTTCCGGCTTGCGTGAAAAGGACCTCACCCTCGCGATCACGAGGCGTGTGCAGGACACTCTTCTAGACGATTACGACGTGGACGTAGCACTGACGCGCGAGGCGGACATCACGACGGATTTGCACGACCGCCCCGCACTCGCGAACGCCGCGGGAGCAGACCTGTTTGTCTCCATCCACATCAACTCAAGCGGCACGCCTGGCTCAGCGAGCGGCTACGAGGATTACGTTCAACTTGGCACGGCCGACACAGCGCCGTCGTCCCGCCGGCGCAAAGACGTGCACCTGGTCGTCGCAGCGCTGATGCAGGCTCTGGGCATCGCGGATCGCGGGCGAAAGACGAAGAACCTGCTTGTCCTTCGGGAGGCGCAGGTGCCGGCGATGCTGCTCGAGAACCTGTTCATCAACCACCCCTCCGACGCCGCCCATTTGAGCGACGCGGCGTTCATTGCCCGGCTGGGGGACGCCATTGCGGCCGGGATTGGATACACGTTGCGGCTGCCTCCGCGACTGCCCCACCCGCGGGTCTATTTCTTTGCAGGCGCTGACTACTTCCGCTATGTGGCGCCGGCGCGGCGCAAGGAGCACGGGCCAACACCCATCACCCGCCATTGGAAGCGCCTGATCGGCGCTGGCCAACTCAGTGGGCCGGGTGTGGATGCGGCACTGAACCTCGGGGGGCGGAAGGTGTACTTCTTCAAGGGCAAGGACTACTCTCGCTACGACGTCACCAGCGATACCGCGGAAGTAGGTTGGCCCAAGCACATCAAGGATCAATGGACGGGACTGCCCGACGACGCGATCGACGCGGCGTTGAACTTCGGAAACGGGAAGGCGTACTTCTTCCGAGGCGCGAGCTATTGGCGCTACGACCTCACCGAGGATCGGGTCGATCCGGACTACCCGAAGATCACTGCGGAGAAGTGGACTGGACTTGCAGCTGAGCCAGTCGACGCGGCTGTGAACCTCGGCGACGGCGAAGTACTCTTCTTCCAGGGGCCACGGTGCCGCCATTTCAGCGTCGCGGCCGACGAGGTGACGTCAACTCGCCTAATCAAAGACGAGTGGCCCAGCCTGCCATCCCGGGTGGACGCAGCTCTTGAATGGACGGCCGCAGACCTGCGCGCGCCGACCAGCTCTCTCTAAGGTCGGTTGATGAGCTGATCTCACGCGGCGGCTTCGCATTCGTGGGAGCAGACCGCCGAGGAGGTCGCGCCGCCGACCGCGAGTCGGGTAGAGGACCGCTGTCGGCCGACGTACAGGCGACGTATTCGATCCGGCGCGTCGCGATCGAGACGAAGAACAGCCGGAGGACCGGTTCGATCCCGGTACCCTCTATAACCCTCCAAGTCGCGTGCTCTGCGAGGAGGCAACGCTGCTCGCCGCCGTCAAACCGCAGGTGTGGCGCGCTCGCCCCTGACTCGCGCGACGGGCAGCTCGCCCGGGAAATGACACGCGATCCAGTGGCCGGGCTTCAGCTCCTGGAGCGGTGGCATCTCCATCTGGCAGAGCTCGCGGTCGCGGCCGATTGGGCAGCGCGGACGGAAGCGGCAGCCGGGAACGGAGCTCGCAGGCGATACCTCGCCACGCAGGACGATCCGCTCGCGCCTACGCTCACGCGCCGGGTCCGGTATCGGCACCGCCGAGAGCAGTGACACCGTGTACGGGTGCAGCGGCTCGCGAAAGATCGTCTCGCGGTCCGCGAGCTCCTGGACGCCGCCGAGGTACAGCACGGCCACACGGTCGCAGAAGTATTCGGCGACGGCGAGGTCGTGGACGATGAAGATGTAGGTGAGCGAGAACGTCTCCTGCAGGCTGCGGAGAAGGTTCATCACCTGCGCCTGGATCGAGACGTCGAGCGCCGAGATCGGCTCGTCGAGGACGACGAGCTCGGGGTTGAGCACGAGGGCGCGGGCAAGCGCGATCCGCTGGCGTTGACCGCCCGAGAATGCGTGCGGCTTGCGCGTCGCCTGCTCGGCGTCGAGGCCGACGATCGACAGGACCTCGAGCGCACGCTGCCGCCGCTCCGCGCGGTCGCCGATGTCGTGAATCCGCAAGCCCTCCTCGACGATTCCTGCGACAGACATCCGCGGATCGAGCGAGGAGTACGGATCCTGGAACACGATCTGGAAGCGCCGCCGCATGCGCCGCACCTGTGCGCGGTCGAGTGCGAGCACGTCCACGCCGTCGAAGTACACCCGGCCGCTCTTGGGCTCCTGAAGACGGATGACGCAGCGGCCGAGCGTCGACTTGCCGCACCCTGTCTCGCCGACGAGCCCGAACGTCTCGCCGCGGCTGACGTCGAACGAGACGCCGTCGACGGCGCGAATGACCTGGCGGCCGCCACGACGACCGCCGACCACGAATTCCTTGACGAGCTCCTCGACGCGAAGCAGCGAATTGCGTGCGTCGGGACGCAGGCCCGGCAGCCGTCCGTCCCCGTTCTCATGAGACGGGACGGGCGCAGTCGTCATTTCGCGGCCGGCGCCACTCCGGCACGGCGCTCGTCGGCGAAGTGACATTCGGCGAAGCCAGTGCCGTGGCGCACGATCGGCGGCATGCGCTCACGGCAGATCTCGCGCCCGTGACCGAGTGGACAGCGCGGCTCGAACGAGCAGCCCGGCGGCAGCGCGGCGAGATTCGGAGGCATCCCCGGAATCGAAGGCAAGGGGCCGCGCTGCAGCTGGTCGGGCCGCGGAACCGACTCGAGGAGCGCCTCGGTGTACGGGTGGACCGGCCGTGCAAACGCGTCAGCTGTCGACGCACGTTCGACGATGCGGCCTGCGTACATGACCTGAACCGTGTCGCAGAACTCCGCGACGATGCCGAGGTTGTGGGTGATGAGGATGATCGCGGCGTGGTGGTCCGCCGAGAGGCGCTCCAGTAGCTCGAGCACCTGCGCTTGCGTCGTAACGTCGAGAGCAGTCGTCGGCTCGTCCGCGATCAACACCGCAGGCTCGCTGGCGAGCGCGATCGCGATCATCACGCGCTGACGCATCCCGCCGGAGTATTGATGCGGATAATCGGCGAGCCTGCGCTCGGCGAGCGGAATCTCGACCTCCCGGAGAAGTTCGACCGCGCGCCGCCGCGCGGCGCGACGCCCGAGCCTGGGGTTGTGCCAGAGGATCCCCTCGGTCAGCTGGTCGCCGATCCGCTTCACCGGGTCGAGCGCGCTCATCGGGTCCTGGAAGACGAGCGAGATCTCTTGTCCCCGCACGCGCTGCAGCCGACGGTCGCTGAGCCGACGGATGTCGCGCCCGTTCAGCCACACCTCGCCACTCACGACTCGACCTGGCGGTTCGATGAGCCCGAGGATGGACAGCGCCAGCGCCGACTTGCCCGAGCCGGACTCGCCGACGATCCCGAGCTTCTCGGCGCGTTGGAGGTCGAAGCTGACGCCGCGCACCGCCTGCACTGCGCCGCCGCGCGACCCGAAATGTGTGTGGACGTCGCGAACGCTGAGCACGACCTCATCGGCCGGTGTCGGACCGGGCGACTCGACCGTGCGCTCGACGGCCGCCGACATCGTCAAACGGCGTGCGAGTAGTTGCGCCGGGCGTGCTCCTCGGTGATGTACCCCTCGCGAAGGTCTGCCCGCACGGCTTCGGCGTCGCGCTCGCCGGGCGGCCCGTAGCCGGCGCCGCCGCCGGTGTGGAGATGGAGGGTCGACCCCTTGGGGACGGGCCGCCGAGTCGCCTTGCCGAACTTCGTGCTGCTCCCGTCGGAGAGGACGTGCTCCACCCCGTTCGCACGCGCCTCGCCGCCGCCGGCCAATCCCCACGGCGGCGTCTTGGTCCGCTCGACGGCCGAGGTGACATAGCAGTCCTCCAGCGCGTGAAACGCGAAGTCGACCCCGAGCCCGCCGCGGTGTCTCCCCGGGCCGCACGAGTCGGGCGCGAGCTCGACCTTCTCCAGCAGCCAGGGGTTCTTCGACTCCCACACCTCCGTCGGCGAGAAGCGCGTCGCGGCTTCTGCGTGGTGGAGAAGGCTGCTCGCGCCGTCGCCGCGGACCGATCCTCCCTGCCCGACGGGTGTCGGGAACCCGTCCGCCCATGGCTCGCCGGTTTCCTCGCTCACGCCCCACCAGACGAGCGCCGCGATGTCGGCGCCGCTGCAGGCGGGGACGGCCTCCGGCAGCGCCTCGGCGACTGCCTGATACACGGCTTCCATCGCCTGCATCGCCGGCCACCCGTAGAGGAAGCACGGAGAGGGATGATTCGGGTGGAACATCGAGCCGGGCCTCGCGACGACCTCGAGCGGGCGGAAGTGGCCCTCGTTCGGCGCCTCGCCGCCGCCCGCGAGCATCGTAATCGCGATCCGACTCGCCGACACCGTCGACGCGATGGGGCAGTTAATCGGTCCCGGATGCGCGTCGGGTGCCCGCGAATAGTCGAGGCGAACGGTCGAGCCGTCCACGTCCAACACCACCTCGAACGGAACGGGGTCGCTCGTGATCCCGTTGTCGTCCATCTTCCCGTGGCCGACGTAACGCCCGTCCGGCATCTGCTCGAAGTAACTGCGCACGACCGCCTCGCCGTGGTCGAACATCCGCTCCACCGATTCGCCGAACGCCTGCAGCCCATACCGCTCCACCACCCGCAGCAACGCCGCCGCGCCCGTCCGCACACCTACCACCTCGGCGTTGATGTCGCCGGCGACCATCTTCGGCACCCGCGAGTTCGCCGTCGCCATCCGGAAGATGTCCGGCACCAACTCGCCACGCCGGTACAGCTTCACGCCGGGAAAGATCGTCCCCTCCTGGAACACATCGACCGTATCCGTCGAATACGGCTCCTTTCCCCCGATATCCAGCCAGTGCCCCTTGATCGTCGTGTAGCCGATCAATTCCTCGTCATGGAGATAGACCGGCATCACCACCGCGGCGTCCTGCGGATGCGACCCCGTGCCGTACGGATAGTTGTAGAGGATGATGTCGCCGGGCTCGAGCGCACCTTCCCCACCCACCGCCTCCACGGCCGCCTCCACGCAAAAGTTCATCGTGCCCATGAAGAACGGCAGGCTCGGAGCCTGTGCGAGGAGGCGGATACGACGGTCGTAGATCGCGACCGCGAAATCGAGCACCTCGTAGATCACGGGTGAGAACGCGGTGCGCACTAGCGCCCGCTTCATCTGCTCGGCGGCCGAGTTGAGCCCGTGCCGGATCACCTCCGTGGTGATCGGATCGGCATCGACGGTACCGGTCGCCGTGCCCAAGCCTGCGCGATAGACGATTGGTTCAGCCGTCTGGGTCATCGTCACGCCTCCTCGTCGGTCAGGAATAGCGATCCCGTCTCGTCCTGCCGAGCGGTGAAGCCGGCGTCGAGATACGTCGTCGCTGTGTCCTCGATGATGATCGCCGGCCCCTCGACCGACGCGCCCCTCGCGACCGACGTCCGGTCGAGGATCGCGAAATCGAGCGGCTCGCCACGGCTGAACGAGTACGCCTCGAAACTGCCTCGTTGGCGCCCGTCGGGCGAAACGTGCAGCACGCGTTCTTGCGCGCGGCGCGGGAGCGGCGTCCGCAGCGTGGCGCGGACCGAGACGATCTCCACCGCCTCGTCCATCGAGTGACCAAACGTGCGCTCGTACTCCCGCGTGAACAGGTGGTTGATCTCGCCGACGGAGGCCGCGACGCGACCCGAGTCGGTAGGGACGCCGATCGTCAGCGTGTGCTCCTGGCCGACATACCGCATATCGAACCCGATCTCGCGTCCCGTGCCGGCGCCCGCGTCTTGCGCGCGTGAGACGAGCGCAGCGAAGAGGTCTCCGAGGACGGCATCGACGCCGCCGACCGCGTCGTCGCCGAGCCGCGTGATCCGGGTCAGCGCCGCCGACTGGGTGAGATCCGCGCCGAGGAGCCCCCAGGCCGAGAAGTTTCCAGCGTAGGGCGGGATCAACACGCGGGTCAGCTCCAACTCGCGCGCGAGGAGCGTGGCGAACAACGGGCCTGCGCCTCCGAACGCGACGAGGGTGGTTCCGCGCGGGTCGACACCCTGCTCGACGGTGATCTCTCGAATCGCATTCGCCATGTTTGCGTTCGCAATCGTGAGGATGCCGCGAGCGACCTCGTCCGTCGAGAACGACAGCCGCTCGGCGAGCGGCTCGAGCGCCGATTGCGCGGCGTCGAGGTCGAGACTCACTCCGCCGGCGAGCTTGCCCTCGCCGAGCATCCCGAGGACGAACGCCGCGTCGGTCACGGTCGGTTCGGTCCCGCCGCGGCCGTAGCAGGCCGGCCCGGGGTCTGCGCCCGCGCTGCCCGGCCCGACGCGCAGGAGACCGCCGACGTCAACGTACGCAAGCGAGCCGCCACCCGCGCCGATCGAGCGGACGTCGACCCACGGCGTCTGCACCGGCAGCCCGACGACGCTTCCCTCGTACATCATCTGCGGCCGTCCGCCGGTGATGAGGCACGTGTCGAAGCTCGTTCCTCCGACGTCCGCGGTGATCAGATCGCCGAGCTCGGAGGAGCGCGCGAGCTCAGCCGCGCCCTCCGCACCCGCGACCGGGCCCGAGAGGATCGTCTCGAACGGCCGCTCCTCGGCCTCGCGGAACGTCATGGCGCCCCCGCCGGATCGTGTCACGAGCAGGCTCCCGTTGAAGCCGGCGCGGCCCAGCTGCTCCTCGAGCCGGCGGAGATACGTCGCCATCCGCGGCCTGACGTACGCGTCGATGACCGTCGTCGTCGTCCGCTCGTACTCCCGATACTCCCCCGAGACACGGTGCGAGAGCGAGATCTCACCGTCGAAACCGAACTCGCGCAGCGCCTGCTCGGCCGCGAGCTCGTGCGCCGGGTTCGCGTACGAGTGGAGGAAGGCAACCGCGACGCTCTCCACACCTTCAGCTTGAAACGTCTCCACCGCGGCTCGCACGGCGTCGACGTCGATCGGCACGTGCACGGCGCCGTCGGCCCGCATGCGCTCCGGGATGCCGATCCGAAGCCGACGTGGGACGAGCGGCTCTGGCAGACGCGGGAACAGGTCGTAGGGATCGGGCCGGTCGCCGCGCCGCACCTCGAGGATGTCACGGAAGCCCTGGGTCGCAAGCAGGCCGACGACGGCGCCCGTTCGAGTCAGCAGCGAGTTGAGCCCGACGGTCGTTCCGTGCAGGAAGTACTTCGACGCCGCGACCAGCTCTTTCGTCAGCACCGACTCGATGGCAGTGAGCACGCCTACGTCGGGCTGTGCCGGCGTCGTCGGAACCTTGCCGACGCGCACTTCGCCGGACTCGTCGTCGTAGAAGATCAGGTCGGTGAACGTTCCGCCGACGTCAACGCCGATTCTCGTTGCCACGTGTTCTCCCCTTTCCGCTCAGACGGGCGGCGACCACGCACGAACCCTTGGGTCGACGACGCCGTAGAGGACGTCGACGACCGTGTTGACGATGACGTACGCGAACGCGCTCAGCAGGATGAACGTCTCGACGACTGCGAAGTCCTTGCGCAGGATCGAATCGACGACGAGCTGACCGACTCCCGGCCAGTTGAACACCTTCTCGACCAGGACGCTGCCTGCGATCAGCTGCGCGAAGATCAGCCCGGCTGCTGTCAGCGTCGGCAGGAATGCGTTGGGAAGCGCGTGCCGCTGGAACGAGGCCCAGCGCGACAGGCCCTTGCTGCGGACGACGACGAGGAACGGCTCGCGTGAGATGTCGAGCAGGTTCGCACGGAGCAGCCGAACGAAGTACGCGAACGCCGCGAAACCGAGCGCGAACACAGGCAGGATCAGGTGCTTGCCCGCGTCCCAGAACGTCGCCCACTGCCCCGCCACGAGCGCGTCGACCGTGTACAGCCCGGTGTGGTGCGGTGGCGGCTCCAGGTCTGGCGAGAGGCGGCCCTCGGGGCCTGGAAGCCAGCCGAGCTCCACGGAGAACACGAGGAGCAGCAGCAGTCCGAGCCAGAACGGCGGAGTTCCGAGGCCAAGGAACGTGAGCGTTCGTACGGAGCCGTCGACAACCGGACGCCGCCGGTAGGTCGCGACCAGTGCGAACACGACCGCGAAGACGAACGCGCCGAGAAATGCATAAAGGCCGAGCTCGAGACTCGCCGGGATCCGGTCCTGCATCAGGGTCGTCACGTCCTGGCCGCTGCCGAACGAGTAGCCCCAGTCGCCCGTGAAGAACCCGGAGATGTATTTCCAGTACTGCGTCCAGAGCGGCTCGTCGACTCCCATCTGTTCCCGTACGGCCTTGAGCTGGGCCGGCGTCGCGAGCGGCCCTACGACAAGCCGAGCCGGATCGCCCGGGCCAAGCCGCAGGATGAGGAACGCGATCAGCGACGCGCCGAAGACCGCGACGGCCGCGCCCACCAACCTGTTGAGGACGACCCTTGTCATCAGAACCGGAGGTACGCGCCTCTTGGATCGAAAATGTCACGAGCGCGGTCGGCGATGATGCTCGTCGCCGTAACGGCGAGCAGCAAACCGATCCCGGGGAAGACGCCGATCCACCAGCCGCCCGTGAGGACGTTGTCGAGCCCCTCGGTGATCATCGTTCCCCACTCCGGCGTCGGGATCTGCGCGCCGAGGCCGACGAAGCCGAGTGCCGCGATTGCGAGAACCGCGTAGCCGAACACCGCCGCGGATTGGATCAGGAGCGTCGACGTGAGGTGCGGGACGATATGGCGCAGCATGATCCAGCCGCGCCGCGCGCCGAGGGCGGTCGCAGCTTCCACGAAGCTGAGTGAGCGC
>Ga0126312_10003478_pt1 | contig 10634 bp, 12 predicted proteins | sample Plot104A_FD_92537 | JGI IMG/M metagenome (GOLD analysis project Ga0126312, IMG submission 92537) | Serpentine soil microbial communities from UC McLaughlin Reserve, CA, USA - Plot104A | ecosystem: Environmental > Terrestrial > Soil > Grasslands | place: USA: UC McLaughlin Reserve, Lake County...
AAGCGCCTGTCTATGAAGGCCTGGATGCGCCCTCGTAATGGGTTGAACAGAGCTGCGATAACCAGGGTAGAGGCCACGATGGCTATCTGGCGAAGCTCCCGTTGGCCGGTGAGCGCCTGGATGATCGCCTGGGTGGTGGCCACACCTCCGAAGTAGAGCGAGACCAGCGTGGCTGTCAGCGAGCCGTATACCAGAGTACGGTTGATGATTATGTCTATGTCGTAGAGGCGGTGCCTGAGGATGGCTATACCTGTGAAGACCGGCAGCCCTAGCAGGGCTATGGAGATGATCACGATGCTGACCGTCACGCTCCAGAGACTGATCAAGCCACTCACGCAGATGGTGCCGACCACCACAGCACCCCCATAGGCGAGCCACTTGATCTGCTGACGCTCTACTCTCCCCGCGCGACGCATCCGTACGAGGAGCGAGACGGCCGAAGCCACCATGGAGCTCCCGGCCACGATGGCGCCTGCCACTCTCACTATCCCCACCACGGGGCTATCGACACCGTAAGGGTTAGCAATCTGCGGGAAGTCTTCGAGCGGGCCGACCTCCAGCGCGGAGCCCAAGATGAAACCGGCGATCCCAAGCCCCGCGCTCCAAGCCACGGGCCGCCAGCGAGGTGAAGGCGGCGTGCCATCGGGGAACAACAGCAGCAGCAAGCTCGTAGGGACGAGTACCAGGGGAATCCACGTCCACGAGCTAAACCACGCCGCCGTCTCGGCGAAGCTCCTTATGCCCGAACCGCTCTCGATCGCGAACTCGGCGTAGCCCCCCGCGAGGGTGTCGAGGGCAACCACCAGGCTCACGCCGCAGAAGATCCAGCCTATAGCGTTGTGGGGATGTCGGGAAGCAACGATGGCGCCGACGACCGAGAAAGGGAGCAGAGTGGCCAGATTGTAGATCGCGCTGGCAAGAAATGCTTCGCTGCCGTACGGGAGTCCCGTAACAACAGATCTCGTAGCCACAGAGAAGGAGACCCCGCCCAGAACAAGCACTACGGATAGCGCAACGAGCAACCAGGCGAACCACGTGGAGGAGCTGCCCACCCTGCTAACTCCTTGACGCTGCTCTTCTGTCCCTTCTGTCACAACACTACTCTACAGGACGATCGTCTCCTAAGACGTCGCGAGGAGGGAGGGTTTTCGACAGCCGACTCTTCGCGAGGATCGTCATGACTTCCTGAGACTTCGGCCAAGGAGCAGGAACCACACCGGGATGCTGAGCCAGGCGGGCAGCCCGATGAGCAGACCGACGCCGAACACCACCAGCTGCGGCCATGACATCCAGGGCAGCAAGAGCCCAAGCCCGACGATCACGTATCCGACCAAGGTGCCGGCGCCAACTAACTCTCCGAACCGTGCCACCCGGGGCAAGAGGGCGGCCGACTTTAGCAACCATCGGTTGATCACAACCAGCCACAGATTGAGAACAATGTAGGCCACCACCGCGATCGGAGTCTGGACCTCGAACTCCAGCACACCTAGCACCAGCAACGGACCACCGACGGTCAGGAGCGCCATAGCCGCAATGCCGGCCGCCTGCGTGATGCGTGCTGACCGTCGCTTCGGCAGGCGCCTCCCGAGGCGAGCGCTACGGGGATCATGAAGGCCGTCGCAAGAGATCCCACCAGATCGTTGGCCGGGCCAGCAAGCTCGCCGGCCGGGCCAAGCAGGGTCTGGCCTTCTCCTCCGGCCTGCAACCCGAGCTGCACATACAAGGCGATAAGAAAGAGGTTGGCGAGGATGCCTGTGGTCCCTGCCGCGTAGGCGAAGCGGGAAGTCAGCCTCACGTTTGACCTGCCTGCCGTACTCCCGACCATCTCTCTAACTCCCTCTGAAGTGCTCGGAACACTCCTTTGTCTTCCAACTGTAGCGTTCGAACGTCTCCTAACCGTTACGAGAGGCGTTACGAGCAAAGACTTGCAAGGATATCTCTGGCAAACCTATGAACTCTGCGACTACTCATACGTTATCCGCCAAGGCGCTTGTGGTTGGAGGATCGTAGTGTTTACACCAGTGCATTCCCGCTCTCGCGGGAATGCGGAGTGAGGAGACGAGAGTAACAGGAGAAGAGGCAAGAGCAACACTCTCGTACTAGGACGCTCGCGCAGGAGGTTGCACCTCACGGGAGCTAAATTCTGATGCCTGAAACCTGTAGCCTGATGCCTTGATATCAGAGGATCAGGACGATAGACACGTTCTGCAGCCAGGTCGTTTCCGCATGGTACTCCTCGTCGAGAGCCGAGAATTAACATCCTGGGGATGCGCCGGACTTCTCCGGATGAGATCATCGTCGCGTTGGCTAGAGGGAGGGGGGTTAGAGTAGTTTGGTAACTCACATACTGTTCTTCGTGGCAGCGATTGCGGCCGGCCTGATCAACTCTCTTGCGGGCGGCGGCGGGCTGATCACTTTCCCGCTGCTGGCCCTGGTCGTCTCGCCCGTGGTCGCCGACGCAACCAGCGCTCTCGCCCTCCTTCCCGCCTACCCTGGTGCCGTATGGCGTACCCGCAGCAAATTGCGTGCGGTTCCCCGGCTTTGGCTGTGGTTGTTCCTCGTCACCAGTGCTTTCGGCGGGCTGGTGGGGGCGCTGTTGCTCGTCTGGACGGGCGACCGGAACTTCCTGTTCCTCGTGCCGTGGCTGGTGTTCGGCGGGACGGTCCTGTTCGTGCTCGAGCCGCGGCTCTCCCGCCGCAGGGACCGTCGGGGAAACCGTGGACTGGCGACAGCGCTGTGGCCGCTCGCGGCGGCCATCGTGTTCGTTGTAGCGATCTACGGCGGGTACTTCGGGGCGGGGATCGGCATCTTGATGATCAGTGCCCTCAGTTTGCTGCGGATGGGAGACGTTCATCAGGTGGTGCCATTGAAGAACCTGCTCGCGGGGTGCCTACGAGGCGTGGCCGTGGTTGTGCTCGTGATCTATGGAGAGATCAATTGGGGATACGGCGTGCCGATGGCCGTCGGCGGTCTCATCGGCGGTTACCTTGGGGGCGCGCTTACCGGCAGGATAAACCGCACCGCCCTGCGCGCGGTCGTCATGGTTATCGGGTCCGGGTTGGCGGCCTACTACTTCTGGACCCTCTACGGCCCGACGGGGCTACGCTTCGGCGGAGAGTGAGCCGGACCGGCCTCCGAGAAGATCCCTATCCCCTTGAACTACACTCTACACTGCTGGAAGCGGATCAAACACTCTCGGATGGAGGTAAGCCATGCTCAGGCCCAGCGAGGACCGCGACCGCATCGTCAACCTGAGCGACGGCATCTTCGCCATCGCCATAACGCTCCTTGTCCTCGACATAAAGGTGCCCGACATACCCGAGAACATGGTGTCCAGCCAGTTGTCCGGCGCACTGCTCTCGCTTTGGCCCAAATACCTGGGCTACCTCTTGAGCTTCGTCGGGATCAGCGCGTTCTGGCTGATCCACCACAGCATTTTCCGGCCCATAAGAGCCTACGACCGTACCCTGCTGTATCTCAACTTCCTGTTCCTTATGGTCATAGCGTTCGTGCCCTTCCCCACCTCGCTACTCGGCGAGTACGGCGACCACCAACTGCCGGTTGCCATCTACGCCGCCACCCTCGCCGTGGGTAGGCTGCTCTTGACGGCAATATTTTGGTACTCGACGAACAACGACCGGCTACTGGACGAGCCCCACGACCCCGCCACGGTGCGCTTCTTCCTGCTACGAGGTCTCACGATACCGGCCATCTTCTCGCTCTCCATCGTCATCTCTTTCTTCAGCGTGGCCGTGGCGATCTGGACGTGGTTGATCATGCTCGCCGTAGACGCCTTCGTGATTCGCAGGAGATTTCGGTAGGGCGGCTGGCGAAGCCAGCCGTGGCTACAGGTATCAGGTTTCAAAATTTCTTGGGACAGCGCACGTACCATCTCTCGGGCAGGTACCGTCCGGCGATGGCTAGCATCTGGTTTGCCGTAGGAGGCTGGTCAGACCCGATGAGGGTATCCTCGACGGTAACGTATCTGTATGGGAACTCCTCGCGCTGAACCGACAGGCTGAGTACGCCCGTCGCCTGGATGAGTTCGGCCTTGCGGGACTTGCGTCCCTGTGTCCCCGTGAAGAACGTGATGTCTCCGGCTGGCTGGGTGAAGCTAGGGATCAGGAAACTGCCACCAACGCGTAGCATTCTCAGGGCCAACTCGGGCTACACATAAGGTCGAGGTGCTCGGGGAGCGAGTCGATGTCTCCCGCGAGTACAGCCTCCCAGGCACAAGATATGCGCCACAGGTTCTTTCCCATTGCCAGAGCGGAAGACCTGTCGGCTGCGGCGTTGTCCACCAACCACAGGTGGTACTCCATGCCGCTGGTGAGAGTGCAAGCCACAGCGTAGGCCGCGCGCCGGTCGATGCGTTGGTCCTTGTCGCCACTTACGGGCGCTGACGGCGTCTGCCCGTTGATCTGGCGGTTCACCACATCGAGGCAGGAGATCAGGTCGTCCGTCGGCTCTCGAAGGTCGGAGACAACACCCGTAGTCTTGGCCCGGTATATGACGCCAACGAAGCTCGACCAACCTTCCTCTTCGGCCTCGACGAGGTTGGCGTGGTGGGAGAGTCTTTGCAGTGCTTGTTCGTAGGTCAGCATCAGCTCCAGCGGTCTGTCGTAGTCCTGAGAAAGGGTCCACACAGTTCCTCACTCAAGTCCCACAGCCTTCTCCTGGCTGTTTCGTCGTAGGCTTGCCTGTTTGCGCGCGTCTCGCGCTTGCCGTCGAAGTAGCGGCCCGTGACCCCTTCTAACTCGGGGGAAGCAGCGAGGCGCATGGTCGCCTCCGCACCCTCCTCGATGGTGCTCATCGAGCGCCCGAAGGTCTCCTCTACCATCTTCGTGTCCATCAGGGACGCCGGGTGCAGAGCGTTTACGGTCACACCTGTGCTCGGGAGGCGCTCGGCCAGCTCGAAGGTGAACAGGATCTGGGCCAGCTTACTCTGGGAGTAGGCCTTCATCGCATCGTAGTCTCGCACGAGCATGGGATCCTCGAAGTCTATGGGGCTCTGGCCGGCGGATGCTACGTTGACTACCCGGGCGGGGGAAGAGGCGGACAGGAGCGGCACAAGCAGACGCGTGAGCAAGAAGTGGGAGAGGTAGTTGACGGCAAAGGTGAGCTCGTAGCCCTCCTCGCTTTCATTACGCTCTCGGGAGATTATGCCTGCGTTGTTGACCAGCACGTTCAGATGGTCTTCGTCGGAGAGAATCCGCCCGGCAAGCTCTCGTACCTCCCCAAGCGAAGAGAAGTCGGCCTGGTAGCAGCGCAGTTTCTCGCTACCCGGGCCTCTGCCAACTTCCTCACAGGTTGCCTGAAGGCGTTCCCTGCTCCGGCCGTGCAGTAACACGGTGGCTTCTCGGTGGGCTAGTTCCCGGGCCACGCGCTTGCCCAGGCCGTCGGTCGCCCCTGTCACGAGGATCGTCTGTTGTTCGAGGTCTCGCATCAACACCTCCGGATTTACCCACGCTTGAGACTCTGGCTTTCGAGGTTTGGGGGCTCGGATGTTATAACGCAAGCCCCGAGGGATACAATCTGTGGTGTGGGAAGTACCCTTATCGACGAACGGTACGAGCTAAAGGCCCTGGCTGGGAGCGGAGGCATGGCCGAAGTCTACGTGGCCTACGACAAGGTTCTCGATCGGCACGTCGCGATCAAGGTGCTCAAGGACCGCTACGCCCAGGACGAGGAGTTCGTCGAGCGTTTCAGGCGCGAGGCCAAGAGCGCCGCAGCCCTAGTCAACCCGTACATCGTCCCCATCTTCGATTGGGGAGAGGCCGAGGACGGCAACTATTACATCGTGATGGAGTACGTGCCCGAGGGAGATCTCAAAGACCGACTCAAGGGCGAGGGGAGACTCTCGCCTCGGACGGCGGCAGGGATGGCGCTGCAGGTCGCCGAGGCTTTGCAGGCGGCGCACAGACGCGGCATCATCCACAGGGACGTCAAACCGCGTAACATCCTCATCGCCGGCTCGGGTCACATCAAGGTCGCGGACTTCGGCATAGCGCGGGCCACAGAGGCGACCACGATCTCCCACCCCGGCGACATTCTCGGCAGCGTGAAGTACATGTCTCCCGAGCAGGCGGCGGGCGAGCAGGTGGGGCCCGAAAGTGATCTCTATTCGTTGGGTGTCGTTCTCTACGAGACGCTTACCGGTAGAGTTCCCTTCGACGTCACTACTCCGGAAGAGATACCCGCCGAGCACGCGAACGGTCCGCCGCGTCACCCGAGGGAGCTCGATCCCGAAATTCCCGAAGGAATCGACGCCATCGTTATGAAGCTCCTCTCGAGAGACCCGATAGATCGCTACCCAAGCGCGGCCGAGCTGGTAGAAGACCTGAGGCGGGTGCAGGATGGCCTGGCTCCAGTCTCCCCCTCACTGGGTAGGGCTCCCTCCGGCGCCTTCACGGAGGCACCGACCCTGGCGCTCAAACCGGCTGAGTCCGGCGGCGCCACCGGTAGCATCCCGGGTACATCCCGCAGGAGAACCTTGGGGATCCTCATTTCCCTGGCAGTGTTGGCCGGAGCGCTCGGGATCGTCGGCTGGGGCCTCCTTCGCGACACCATCCCTACTGATCTACCCGGCGGTGCGGGGGGCACGGCTGGGCAACCGGAGCACCAGGATAGGCGGACGCCTACCGATCAAAGGGTCGAGGTCCCTATGGTGAAGGGACTAAGTGAGCAAGAGGCAAGGAAGCGTCTCGACCAAGCCGGTCTGCAGGTCGAGGTACGGTCCAGGGAAAGCTCCGAGGAAGACGCCGGCAGAGTCCTCGAGCAGTCGGTGGCCGGTGGCCAGACGGCAAGAGAGGGATCGCAGATCTTCCTTACAGTCGGTGAAGGGCAGGGGGTGGCCAGGGTGCCTGACCTGGTCGGCCTCACTTACTCAGAGGCGGAGGGTGAGTTGCAGCAAACGGGTTTCCTGCTGGGTGGTGTGCAGGAAGTCACTAGCGAGACCGTGCCTGCGGGTGTGATCACGAGCCAGCATCCGCAGGCAGGGAGTACGCTGCAGAGCGGTTCTTACGTATACCTTACGACCAGCATCGGACCTTCGGCCGAGACGACCCAAAGCTTCTGAAGCGGTTTACACAGAAGGCGCAGTCCTCCTTTGCAAACCGCGGCTTCAGGTTACACGTATCAGGGTTTGAATCGGATAGGCATCCTTGTTGAGAATGCCTGCTCGTCTCCTGACTCTCCTCTAGCGGGGAGCAAGGGGTTCGTACCCGAGCTCTCTCAGCCGCTCGGCGATCACTTTGTAGCCTCTGTCGTTAGGATGTAACCCGTCCGCGCTCATACCTTCGCCGCCGAGGTGGACCTCGGTGTGAGGGATGCCACTCTCGGCTGTGGTAGAAGCGATGTCCTGTGTTACCTGGCCCACATACCGTCCAAGGACTCCCCTGGTCCCTGGGATGTACCCAAGGCCCGCGGAGCGGATGATGGTCTTCTCCCTAGAACGCAAGCTCGAGATCTCTTCGATTATGGTCTCCCAGTTCCGTTCGACCTTCTCTACGGCCTCGCGCAGACACGCCTCGTTCTGCGGCCCTCCGCAGGTGCCGCTCTCGTAGGAGCTGGTCGCCTGCCCCAGGTCGTTAAGCCCGATGTTGAGCGTGACTACCTCAGCCCCACGTAGCGCCTCGCGCATCGCCGGATCGCTCCTGAGGGCGTTGAGTAATTGGGAGCTTGTCTGGCCACTCTCGCCCAGGTTGATGACCCTGAGGCGGACACCCGTGTCGCCGCGGAGGTGCGCCGCGTAGCGGGCCACGTAGCCCCGGCGCGCCCCCGCCCCCGCGGCCAGGGAGTCGCCGAGCGCTACGTAGTCCCACCTGAGGCCTGCGTCCGTGGTTGTGGTTTCGTCTTCGGGGACGCTTGTAACGCGAGCACGTTTGTCTGAGGTCGCGGTTCCCTGAGACGCCGGTGTCTGGCCGGCATCTTCGCCTGTATGCTGCGTCTCTCGCTCCTCCCCCGGGGAGCAAGCCGCCAGGGTGATCAACACAGCCGCCAGTAACGCAAGTCCTCTCACGCTGACCGCCTGCGGAATGGGGGTGGAACCATCCACAAGCCTACACACTATCCTGCCGCGCCCGAGGCAGGAGTTGCGGCGGAAAGGGTGCATGACCGACCAGTTTGCCCTTACCGGGCGCGAAGGTCAATCGCGAATACTGGGTTCGCGAGGGTTCCTTCGCTACAGGGTTGGACGAGTAAATATCTCCCGAGCAGTCTGCGACCACGCTCCGTGGCTGCACGCTGCCATGTCCCTACATACATCCAAGAAGTACGACATAATAAGAGCGTCCATGGGGCGAGCTTGAAAGGTGGTAGCGCAATGTTCGCGCGGGTAACCCAGTTGGCCGTAAGTCCGGAGCGCCTGGAACAAGGGCACCGTGCGATCGAAGAGCACCTCATCCCGGCGCTTAGGATGCAGGCCGGTTACAGCGGCGGCTTGATGCTAGCCAACTCCGAGAGCGGCAAGTTGCTCGCGGTGACCCTGTGGGAGAACGAGCAACAGATGCACGTCACCGACGAAGCCGCGCACTGGTTTCGAGTCTTCGGCGCCGACGCGCTCGATGGCAGGGTCACAGACGTCGAGACCTACGAGGTCTACCGCGCACGATTGGATCATCCACAATCGTAAGCGCACCCGGGATAAAGAAAGGAGCCCGAGTCGCTCGCAGCCGGGATGAAGCCCCGCAACACCCCCGGCATCCCTCGTTGCGCGTCCACCACACCGCCTCGTGGAAGCGCTCCCCGTCGGGGCGTTGTTCCTGGAAGTGCTCGAGGACGCGCGTGAGGGTCTCGGGCACCTCGTCGGCGAGCTCCGAGCCCTCGACCCAGCCCCACACAGCCGCGTGAAAGATACTTTCTCCAAAGTTCGCCAAGAAACGTCTAAATCTAGTCCATTTGTGGGATGCGCTCGACTCCACGGCACCTATAAGCTGCTCCCGTAGCGTGGCAAAGACGCGGCGCCTGCTCGCGTTACGCGGACGATGGAGGTCAACGTACACGACACGGAGGCTATGACGGTGGCACACGGAGTTGTCTTGCTGGTAGACGACGACGCAAATTTTGCAGAGCTGACCAGGGACATCTTGCTGCAAGGGGAGGGGGTTACTGACGAAGTGCTGCTCGCCCGCGATGGCGTAGAGGCAATCGAATACCTGTTTCACCCTGGGCGAGCAGCTACAGAGATGCCTGGTCTGGTGCTCCTGGACCTCAGCATGCCTCGGATGGACGGCTTCCGCGTGTTGAGCAAGATGCGCGCCGCGGAGCAGACGATGTTCATCCCAGTGGTGATCCTAACGTCATCTGTCCATCCCGAAGATGTGCGAAGTGCCTACGGTCTGGGAGCCAACGGCTATCTCGACAAGCTCTCCGATGAAGTGCCTTGGGACGAGATGGTGCGGACAACTGCGCGCTATTGGCTGGGGATGAACATAACCCCGAACTCGTTTGCAGGACAGAAGGACCGGGTGTTCCAAGCACGAAAGACGTCGTCATCTTACGGAGGCGAGAATTGGAGAAGCGAACCCGATCTCGCCAAGCTCAGGGACTTGTCCCGTGAGGAGGCGATACGTGTTGCTTTACTCATTTACGGGTGGAGCGCGGCTGAGGCTGCCGAAAGGGTGGACGCTGAGCAAGGTCGCTATGCAGAAGCGATGGCCAACCGGAAGAAACAGCAAAGCACCTAGGTAGAGAGAAGGGCCGGGTTGCACTCTTCCCAATGAAGATACTCCGTGGCCGCTCACGATGAGCAAGGGGACGGGTTTCCCAGAACCTCACACACGGCGAGACTTCTGAGAAAACGCCTTCCCCGCCCTCGGGCGAATATCTCCGGCCGAAGCTCTTATCCCTCAAGCAGCGTCAGCGCCCGCCTGGTGAAGAAATAGAACGCGTAACCGTGGGGGTGTTGGTCTCCAACATCGTCGCCGAAGGCTATGTGCGCATCGCCCAGCAACGCGGCCTGCTCGATAAGGTAGGCCATAGCATCTTCGTAACGCTCGGAGCCAACCTCCAGGCCCGCTTCGTGTGCCGCTCTGGCCGGGTTCGCTCTGGCCCCTTCTTCCCCGTGAGCTTGGGTGTCGTTGATGGTCCTAAGCAGCCGCAGTCCGTCTCTCCTTGCTCGAGCCCGGATGGTAATCCTTTCTGTGCTCACTATCTCTCCTCCTAACCCTTCTTCTGTAGAAGGGAGGGCCTTGTTTCAGACCCACTTTGTAGCTGACGAGGATAAGTATGAGCGGATACATGGGGGCTATGCATCTGCTATATGGCGTATCTTTGCTCTGCCAGGTGGCCAGACTTTGGGTACTTTCTTGACGAACTTCGTGGAACCGTACAGACGAAGTTCACAAAACGCCACTTCCAGGCACTCGACTGAATAAGCCTGGTCTATGGCGCGGGGCTTCTTGTACTTTTGCCAACACGGCTGAGGTGGACACAAAGGCCCACGGCACGACTACGCTGAGCCTGGCGATTGCCCACTGCAGCCTAAGCTAGCCCGACGGGTAGAACTCTCCACTCGCAACTTGCTCCCTCCTATCATCGACCAGGAGCGCCGCAGCCAGGGCGCTGGCGAAGGCGAGCACAACACAGACCACCATCACGGTTCGGAACCCCGCGACGAAGGACTCGTCTATGGC
>Ga0126312_10003479_pt1 | contig 10633 bp, 11 predicted proteins | sample Plot104A_FD_92537 | JGI IMG/M metagenome (GOLD analysis project Ga0126312, IMG submission 92537) | Serpentine soil microbial communities from UC McLaughlin Reserve, CA, USA - Plot104A | ecosystem: Environmental > Terrestrial > Soil > Grasslands | place: USA: UC McLaughlin Reserve, Lake County...
CCGGGATCGGCAACGACTACCAGCCACCGACCGGCGCCGAACTGGTGCTCGACACCTCGACCCGCTCGGTCCCCGATGCGACCGAAGCGATCGAGCGGATGCTGGCAAACACCGGCATTCTGTTCGACGATCTGGTCGATCTGGCCGCCAATATCTGAGACTTTTTGAGGCCTGCTCGACCTTCGCTCGACCCTCTCTTGGGCCTTCTCATCGACCCGGCTTTATGGCTAAAAGGGCGCTGAAAACTGCCCTTTGGCGCGCTTCTTGCTCTTTTCCCCTGAAAACAGCCCGCAAGCCGCCGCTTCTTGCCGAGAAAGCCCATTATGAATCGTGTCGATGCCCATGGACTGAAGATCGCCGCTGTTCTGTTCGATTTCATCGCCAGGGAAGCGACCCCCAAGACCGGGATATCGCCTGACGCGTTCTGGGCGGGGCTTGCCGGCATCGTCAGGAAGCTGGCGCCGAAAAATCGTGAACTGCTCGCAGTTCGCGACACGTTGCAGGTCAAGATCGACGACTGGCACCGCGCCCACAAGGGCAAGGCGTTCGACATGAATGCCTACACGGCATTCCTGAAGCAAATCGGCTATCTGCTGCCGGAGCCGGCGACGAAGCCGGTCGAGACCGCCAACGTCGACGAAGAGATCGGAAAAATCTGCGGCCCGCAGCTCGTCGTGCCCCTCACCAATGCGCGCTATGCGCTGAACGCGGCGAATGCGCGCTGGGGCAGCCTGTACGATGCTTTTTACGGCACCGACGCGATCCCGCATGACCCAAGCGAGACTGGCCGCGGCTACAACAAGGCGCGCGGCGACAAGGTGATCGCCAGGGCCAAGGCCTTTCTCGATTCCGCCGTGCCGCTCGCCACCGGCAGCCACACCGATGTCATTTCCTACGGCGTGATCGCCGGCCAGCTCGCGGTGAAGCTGAAGAGCGGCAATGCCACTGCGCTGAAATCTTCAGCGCAGTTCGCGGGCTATCAGGGCGACCCGGCGGCGCCGAGCGCCGTGCTGCTGGTCAACAACGGCATGCATATCGAGATCAGGATCGATCGCGGCCACGTGATCGGCAAGGACGATCCGGCGGGTGTCGCCGACATGATCCTGGAATCGGCGGTCTCGACCATCCTCGACATGGAAGATAGCGTCGCCGCCGTCGACGCCGAAGACAAGGTTTTGGTCTATCGCAACACGCTCGGCCTGATGGATGGCACGCTGTCCGCCGATTTCGAAAAAGGCGGCAAGACGCTGAAACGCGCGCTCAACCCCGACCGCGTCTACAAGACGCCCGACGGCGGCGAGCTCACGTTGCATGGGCGCAGTCTGCTGTTGATGCGCAACGTCGGCCATCACATGTTCACCGACGCGGTGCTCGACGAGAACGGTGAGGAAATTCCGGAAGGCCTGCTCGATGCCGCGCTCGCCGGCTTGCTCGCGATCCACGACCTCAAGGGCAATTCCAAAACCAAGAACAGCCGCAAGGGTTCGGTCTATATTGTCAAGCCGAAGATGCACGGCCCCGACGAAGTCGCGCTGACCTGCAAACTGTTCGGCCAGGTCGAGAAAATGCTGGCGCTGCCGGAAAACACCATGAAGGTCGGCATCATGGACGAGGAGCGCCGCACCACGGTCAACCTCAAGGCCTGCATCCAGAATGCCTCGAAACGAATCTGTTTCATCAACACCGGCTTCCTCGACCGCACCGGCGACGAGATTCATACGTCGATGGAAGCGGGCCCGATGATCCGCAAGAACGACATGAAGGCGCAGCCCTGGATCAAGGCCTATGAAGACTGGAACGTCGACGTCGGCCTGATCGACGGCCTGCCCGGCCACGCCCAGATCGGCAAGGGGATGTGGGCCGCGCCCGACAGGATGGCCGACATGCTGACACAGAAGCTCGGCCACCCACAGGCCGGCGCCACCACCGCCTGGGTGCCGTCGCCAACCGCCGCAACGCTGCATGCGCTGCATTATCACCAGATCAATGTGCCGGCGCGCCAGCAGGAACTCGCCAAGGGCGGCCCGCGCGCCAAACTGTCGGACATCCTCACCATCCCGGTGTCGCAGTCGAACTGGGCGCCCGATGACGTGAAGCAGGAGATCGACAACAACTGCCAGGGAATTTTGGGCTATGTGGTGCGCTGGATCGATCAGGGCGTCGGCTGCTCCAAAGTGCCCGATATCCATGACGTCGGCCTGATGGAAGACCGCGCCACACTGCGCATCTCCAGCCAGCATCTGGCGAACTGGCTGCATCAGGGTGTCATCACCAAAGAGCAGGTGACGGAGTCCCTGAAGAGAATGGCGGTGGTGGTTGACAAACAAAACGCCGGCGATCCCCTGTACAGGCCGATGGCGCCATCGTTCGACGGTGTCGCCTTCAAGGCGGCGTGCGATCTCGTCTTCAAGGGACGCGAGCAGCCGAATGGTTATACCGAGTACATTCTCACGGCACGCCGCAAGGAAGCCAAGGCGGCGGGCTGACCTCGGGCGATGTAGCGCGGTCCACGATGCCGCACGCTGTTCGCGGAACGATTGATTATCGCGTCCGTTGAAAGTTCATCTCAACACAGGAGGAGATGACGATGGATTGGAACAGGGTCGAAGGTAACTGGAAGCAATTCAAAGGTTCGGCCAAGGAGAAATGGGGCAAGCTTACGGACGACGATCTCAACGTGATCGAAGGCCGGCGCGAGCAACTCGAAGGCAAGCTGCAGCAGCGCTACGGCTATGCCAAGGACCAGATCCACAAGGATGTCGACGACTGGTTCAAGTCGTTGAAGTAGACCCCTCTAGCGAACAACAAAAGCCCCGGCGGGCGCAATAGGTTGCTTCGCTTAGCCTGTCATCGGGCGCATTCGCGCGACCCGTTGGCATCGCTCGTCCGCAGCCGATCGAGGTTGACGCTGCGCGATGCAAAGTTGTCCTTATCAAAACGATTGAAATATAAGATTTGCTTTAGCTGCAAGGCTGCGTGCAAGCTGATCCAGCTTGGTCGCGTATCATCCGATGTCGATCCTTGGAGAAAACAAGAACCTTCGGATTGTCATTGTCGCTGCTGCAGCCAGCCGTGAACAATTCTTGGAAGCCGCGATCTCCGCTCCGAGAATATGGCAGTGCGCGATGCCATCCATAAGTCAGCGGTCCTGACTTGAAGAACGTGTGATTTCGATGATTGTGCGTTCATAGGGAGTAACCCTCATGAAGCTTCCCACCCCGTTTCTAATCGCAGCAGGAATTTCAAGCCTCATCTCGATAGCCGCCCCGGCCAGGGCCGCTGCGCCCGAGTCTAAAAGTCAGATCACAATCCTCTACGACGCGTTCGGAGCCGATCCTTCGATGTCCAAGGATTGGGGCTTCTCCGCGCTGGTGGAGGTCGCCGGAAAACGAATATTGTTCGACACTGGGAATGACGCCGGCATATTTGCAGCCAATGTAAAAGCAAAGGGAGTTGACCTGAAAACGCTTGACTTCGTTGTCCTGTCGCACCGGCATTCGGACCACATGGCAGGCTTGAACTATGTGTTGAGCGTCAATCCGACCGTGAAGATCTATGCGCCCAAGGAAGGGTTCGGTATCTATGGCTCGTCGCTGCCGTCGAGCTTCTATCGAAAAGACGAATCATTGCCGCCAGAGATGCGCTACTACGGAGGCGTCCCACCTCAAGTCATGAAGTTCGGCGCTGCATGGCAAGGGGCCAATTTCGAATTGATCGACAAGACTACCGAAATCGCCCCGGGAATGACGCTGATAGCGTTGGTGTCCGATACTCCCGGCACGAAGGAGCTCAAGGAGCTGTCTCTTGCTATCAATACGCCTGCGGGTGTGGTGCTGGTCGTTGGCTGCTCACATCCGGGGATTGAAAGGATCGTCGAGGCAGCGGCAGCCATCAATCCTAAGATTCATCTGATCACCGGCGGCTTCCACCTTGTCGTTGCTTCAGACGAAGTTATCGCAAAGGCGGTCGCGGCGCTGAAAGATACGTTCAAGGTCGAAAATGTTGCGCCGGGGCACTGCACCGGCGAGCCAACGTTCGCCGCGTTGAAGAAGGCTTTCGCTGACCGGTACCTTTATGCAGGTCTCGGCACTTCGCTTGCGCTTGGTGAGAGCGCGGGTCCGGACATGCGACGCGGCGAGGGGCCGGCGCTGCAGCAAGATGACCTGACCACCTATCGCAGTCTCGCGCGCCGCGAAGATCCGTTCGGTATCCTGGAGGCGCGACGCTTGCGAACAAAAGCTTCGCAACTGTGAGGCTGCGTGCCGCTGCTATGCTCGCAGCCAGAGCATTTTCAAGTTCGGTGGCTCAATCCTTCGAGGCGCCCTGCGTAGCCCGCCGTCGGGCGCTCATTTCCGCGAGCCATCGTTGGCTCGCAATAACGGATCGGTTACGCCGCCGTTCCTAAAACACCGCGATGTATTTCAGCAGCGAGACGATGCCGATGATTATCACAACCACGCGGGCGATCTGCTTGGCGCGGCCGTCGAGCGGCAACAGGTTGATGAGGTAGAGAACCAGAATGACGACGACGAACGTGATGAGGGCACCGATGAGCATCCCAAACCCCTCCCAAGAGATTCCGCGCTGTTAGGACAGGCTTAACGTGCAATGACGCTGCAGGTTCCGCTCAAGGAACCTGTAGTTTGCTGTCTTAGCGCGGCGCGATTTGGTTTCAAGATAAACAGCGCCGGCTGCGGCCGCTCATCCTTCGAGGCTCCACCAAAGACGCGAGGCCTTTTGCAGGGATGACGCGTCCAAAGCCGTTCCTACTCCCGCGCCACCACGGGCGCGCGTTGATAGCGCGCCTTGATCCGCTCCGATGCCGGTGAGAAATTCAGCGCCGCGCCGCGTCTATCGGCGCCGCGGCCGGCTACCAGCAGCCCATCTGGGCCGGCCACGAGATCGCCCTGGCGCAGCGTCGGATCGTCCTCGATCTTGACCGACGCCAGCCCGACCGGATCCTTGCCATTGCAGTTGCATCCGCCAACCAGCTCGCTGCGATAGCGGAACGCATTCGGTAGTTCCGAATAGGGTTTTCCGCTTTCGGTAGCGGCGTTGTCGATGCTGCTGCCGTAAACGATCTTGGTCTCGCTGGCCGGACACAGCGCGCTGCAGGATGTGGTGCGGCTTTGATTGTCGGCAGCGGGAAGCGGGAAATGGCGGCCGTCGCAAGTACGCACGCAGTAAGCCTGGCCGCCGCCGTGGCGTGGCCGCGAGTAGCCCTGGTCGCCCTCGTTGCCAAACGGTTGGCGGAACATCGGCGCCCGCGAGCGGCCAAAACCGCCGAACAGCGCCGAGAAGAAATCCTGGGCCTGCGCGGTGGGCGCGATTGCCGAGATGCAAAGCACCGCAGCCACCGCACCGAACGCCCATCGGCTGGTTGATCTTCGCACCATCCTGCCTGCCTTAATTAAGCTGCGTCGTCAGGTTCATCGCCTGACGGCCCGAGGGCAGCGTCGTCACCGCCGGACGGACGGGCGTCGCCGGTTTCGCTTCCAGGTGCGGTGTGCCCTTCGGCAGCACCACGACGCGAGTGCCGATATCGACGCGGCTGAACAGGTCGGTGACGTCCTCATTGCTCAGGCGAATACAGCCGGACGAGACGAACTTGCCGATGGTCGAGGGATCGTTGGTGCCGTGAATGCGATACTGGCTGGTGCCGAGATAGATCGCGCGCGCGCCGAGCGGGTTGCCGGGGCCGCCGGCCATGAAGCGCGGCAGGTAGGGCTGGCGCGCGATCATCTCCGCCGGCGGATGCCAGTCCGGCCATTCCGCCTTGCGGCTGATGGTCTGCACCCCGGACCAGGTAAAGCCCTCGCGGCCGACGCCGACGCCGTAGCGGATCGCGCGGCCGCCGCCGAGCACGTAATACAGCGTGGTGTTGGGTGTATCGATCACTATGGTGCCGGGCGCCTCCCTGCTGTCGAAGGCGACGACCGCGCGGCGCAGCCGCTCGGGGATGGCGCCCCGCGCGCCTTGATCCGGCGTCACGTAATCGGATGGAAATGAGTTTGGCTGCGCGGGCGCGTAGCCGAGTGACTGGGCGTTGGCCGCGATCGAAAAAATCGCCGGCGCCACGAAAACGGCGGTTGCGAACACAACGACGCTGATCGCGCGCGACGAAGGCCGGCGATCGGAAGGGATTGGCTGTGTCATGGTCTGCCCCATGGGTGCGCATCACGTTGATGCTCTGCACAACAAACGCGGCCAAACGCTCACAGTTCCGGCAGCCGCGGTTGGGCGGCCTCGCTGTCAAGCCGCGCACCACTCACGAAGCCGCGACGGAACCTTTGCCCGCGCCGAAGCTTGTGATCGCAAAGTCCGGTTCGCGGGCGACGGCGGACGATTGACATGCCGCTTGCGCGCGGGGAGAGCCATTGTGCGCGTCCTTCCCAATGAGCGTTCGCTTCCCGGTGAACATCCGCCGCCAAGAGAACATCCCAACGGCACGCCGGTACCCGACAGCAAGCCCGAACTGCCGCCGATCGTCCGCCGCGAAGAAGTTATTGCGATCGCACTGGCCGGGCTCTTGATCATCGCGGCCATCGCCGTTCTCTATGTGGCAAAAGCCTTCTTCCTTCCCGTGGTGATGGCGTTCGTGGTTGGCACCATGCTCGCTCCGGCCGCCGCCTTGCTCGAGCGCTACAAGATTCCCCGTCCGGTCGGATCGGTCCTGATCGTGCTCACGGTCGGGGCATTTGGGGCGTTTATCCTCGGCCTGATCGCCTCGCCGATGGTCGAATGGAGCGGCCGGCTCCCGGAGTTAGGCGCGCGGCTCAAGGAGAAGCTGCACGTCTTCGACCCCGTGCTGGTGCTCTGGCAGGAATTGCAAGGCATGCTCGGCGGTTCCGACCCGCTGGCCACGTTCCAGCTGCCGAAATTCGAGTGGGTGCAGCCGACGCTTGAATTCCTGTCGCCGACTTTTACCGAGTTCCTGCTGTTCTTCGTAACGCTGGTGCTGTTCATCGCGAGCTGGCGCGACCTGCGGCGCGCGTTGATCATGACGTTCGGCGACCGCAGCTGGCGGCTTCGGGCGCTGCGGATCCTCAACGAGATCGAAGATCATCTCGGCGGCTACCTGTTGACGGTGACCACGATCAATATCGCGGTCGGCATTACGACCGGCATCATCTGCGCCCTGACCGGCATGCCGAACCCGGCAGCGCTCGGTGCGCTCGCCGCGGCGCTGAATTATCTTCCATACATCGGGCCGGTGGCGATGTTCGTCGTGCTGGTGGTGGTCGGCATCGTTGCCTTCCCGACACTGAGCGGCGCGATGATGGCACCGCTGGCCTTTGCCGCGGTCATCTTCCTCGAGGGGCATTTCATTACGCCGACGATCATCGGCCGCCGGCTGGCGCTGAACGCGCTCGCCGTGCTGCTGGCGCTGGCGTTCTGGACCTGGCTGTGGGGACCGATGGGCGGTTTCCTGTCGTCGCCGCTTCTGATCGTGGCGCTCATCGTCAAGGAGCATTTGATGCCGGACGATTCGCCGCAGCTGCCGGGCGATTGACCGCCGCGCGGAACTTCCAACCCCGCGCGGCGTTTTTAATGACTGAGCAATACCGGCCTTCCGGGAGTGAAACAGATGACGGATACAGCGACCTACGAGCGCTTGCAGAAGGACGTCAAGGCCGTGAAAAGCGACATCGCAGCCCTGACCGAGCAGATCACCGACACGCTCAACAGCCTTGCCGGCAACGCGAAAAAGCAGGCGCGCCGCGGCTACGATCAAGCCCGCGCCAACGCGGAGTCCACCATGGAGGACATGTCCGAGCGCGGCAGCGCGATGATGGGCGCGGCGCAGGATGCCGCCTCCTCGATCGAGGAAACGCTGGAAGACGCGATCACGCAGCGTCCGCTGGCGACCGTCGGGCTCGCGCTCGGCATCGGATTTCTGATCGGCGTGACCTGGCGGCGCTGATGCCCGGGAAAATTGCCAGGACGAAAATTGCCAGGACGAAGCCGGATATCTGGCTGCATTGGCGACGCTGGTGGGCCGCGGTGTCCTTTGTTGACGTGCTCTATAAAAAGAGGCGCGCAGATGCTTCAGCGCATCATCGATGATTTCAAGGATTCGACCGCTACCGCGCTGCGGCTGACCTCACTCGCGGCCGCGGCGGCAATCGCGCTGCTTGTCACCACGGCCTTTCTGTGCGCAGCGGCGTTCGTTTTCGTGCAACAGAACTATGGCACGGTGGAAGCCTGCCTCACCGGCGCGGCGATCTTTTTCGTGGTCGCGCTGATCGCGGGCGGCTGGTACATGGCCCGCAAGCGGCAGGTCAGAGTCCGTGCCGAACGCGCCGCAAAATCCGCCGCGCGCAGCATGCTGGCCGATCCCATGGTGGTCGCGGCCGGCATTCAGGTGGTGCGCGCGATCGGCGTCAAGAGACTAATTCCGATTTTGGCCGTGGGCGGACTGGCGCTTGGTTTTCTGGCGAGCCGGAATGCGGCGGCGTCAAGCCATGAGGCCCAGGCGCCGGCGGAGTGATCAGCCGCCACGGCCCGCCAGGCGGACCTGGCCCCGCTCTCAACTAAAAATATCGAAAACAACCCCATGCACAGTAGCGATCAAGATCGGTACCTGCGACATCACGTCACGCAGCGGCCGGGCTGCAGCAGTTTGGCGACCTCGGTCAGCACGCTCACCGTGGGCTCGCAGGCCACCGCCATCTTGCCGCGTTGCGGCTTCCGCTCGTCGGGCTTGGTCGCGGCGGGCGCGTTGCGCGCTTCCTTTGCGACGGGAACCCGGAGCAGCACCGAGGTGTCCGCGAGGCTGTCGACCTTGAACAGGATCGTCCGAGTCGGCGTCGCCGCGGCGGGGATAGTGGCGGGGCGGTCGGCCTTGGCGGCGCGGTTGATGTCGTCGGTCCCGGTCGGGTCCGTCAAAGCCTGAAAGCGGCCGGCGAGATCTTGGCCCGAGGCAAATTGCACGGCGCCAAGCGCCAGCGAGGCGGCCAGTGCACCGAAAATGAGCTTGGCAATGGTTGGCATCAGCGTTGGTCCGTCCGCCCCTTTGGGGATCGCGGAAACAACGGGTCCGAACAGCGGGGGTTCTCGGGCGCTCGATCACTTAACCGTGTGCGAAAATTTTTTCGAGGCGGCAGGAACTGATTCGGGCCGTGGGAGTCATCCCGGCAGCCGGTTATCCCCCCTGCCCCATTGACCGGCGATGTAGGGCGCGACCGTGGTGATGCCGGTCGCGCCCTGCTTTTTGTCCAGCAGTACCGCCGCGCGAGTTACCGCGGTACACGGCCATCCCCGGAACGCTCGATACGCCATCCCCAGAAGGAAGCATCACCCATGAAACGTGCCGCCAATATCGACATCCCGCAGACGCTGAAAGAGGTGTGCGACCCGCGCCGGCTGGCCCTGGTGGTCTACGACATGCAGATCGGAATCCTGAAGCAGCTCAAGAATCCGGCACAGATCGTCGGCCGTGTTGCCAAGGTTCTCGGCGCGGCGCGCTCGGCCGGTGTCCGCGTGTTCTACATGCGGCACATGTCGCTGCCCAGGGAATTGATGGGCGCCTTTCAGTACCGGATGGCAATGGCGTGGCAACGGACGGACGACCCCGAAGCCGTCAGCCCATGGTTTCTGCGGGATTCCCCCGGCTTCGGCATCACCCCCGAATTGCAGCCGGCGCCGAGCGAAGCGATTTTTGACAAGATCACGATGTCGGCCTTTGAGGGCACGCCGCTTGCGATCGCGCTACGGGATTGCGGCATCACAGCGGTCGCGCTGGTCGGCGTCGCGATGGAAATCGGCATCGAGCCGACCGCGCGACATGCCGCCGACCTCGGCATCATTCCCGTGATCGTGACGGATGCCTGCGGCGCCGGTCATGCCGACGCCGCCGCCCGCTCGATCGAGGCGCTGAAGTTTGCCGGCGACGCGGTGCTCACGGACAGTGACGCGTTCTGCGCAGCGCTGGCATAAGCGCGGATTCCTCGCGCGGCGATCAAAGAAAATCCGGCGCGCCTTGCAGCGCGCCGGATCAGTTAGCCCAGCAAGAACTTTTGGTCAGGCCGACGCCGCCCGCGGCGCACGGTTGCGCGAGTTGCGCTGGAAGAACAGCGCCTGGCTCGCCACCGCCGAGACCATTGCCGGCTGGAACGGCTTTGAGATCAAAAACGCCGGCTCGGGACGCTCGCCGGTGAGGAAACGTTCGGGATAGGCGGTGATGAAGACCACCGGCACCTCGAAGGTGCGCAGCAGCTCGTTCACCGCGTCGAGGCCGGAAGAGCCGTCGGCCAATTGAATATCGGCGAGGATCAGGCCGGGCTTCTTGTTCTTGGCCAGCGCCACCGCGTCCGAATGGGTGCGGGCAACCCCGATCACGTTGTGACCGAGGTTTTTAACGAGGCTCTCGAGGTCCATCGCGATAAAGGTCTCGTCCTCGATGATCAGCACGTCGGTGGCGATCTCCGCCGCCATCTCGCGGCCGGCGGCGTCGGTAAGCTTGCGGGTTTCGGCGATATCGATGTTGAGGATGAAGGCGACCTCTTCCTCGGAAAAGCCTTCCAGCGACAGCAGCAGGAAGGCCTGGCGCGGCAGCGGCGTGATGTTGGACAGGCGCCGCTCCGACGGCAGCGGCAGCGTTGCGACGTCGCTGTCGCCGTTGACCGACACC
>Ga0126312_10003480_pt1 | contig 10633 bp, 11 predicted proteins | sample Plot104A_FD_92537 | JGI IMG/M metagenome (GOLD analysis project Ga0126312, IMG submission 92537) | Serpentine soil microbial communities from UC McLaughlin Reserve, CA, USA - Plot104A | ecosystem: Environmental > Terrestrial > Soil > Grasslands | place: USA: UC McLaughlin Reserve, Lake County...
ACCGATGTCGACCAGCTCCTGCGGCGCCCACGCACGCGACCGCTCCGCGGCCGATGAGGGGTTGCAGGGATCGGGACCGCCGGGGCTCGCCGGGACGCTGCAGTAATCCGCCAGCCCGCTGGACATGTTCAGGAGCTGGCGGACGGTGATCTGATCGCCGTCGGGCACGACGCCCGGGAGCAGGCTCTCCACCGGGTCGTCGAGTCCGAACCGCCCGCTTGCCACGAGTTGCAGGATGACGGCGGAAGTGAACGCCTTGGTGATGCTGCCGGCGCGCGTGTGGTCGCGCGACGAGATGGCCACCCCCCGCCGGACGTCCGCCAGGCCGGCGGTGTAGCGCTCGATCCCACCGGGGCCCCGGATAACGCCGGCGGCGCCTGGGACACCCGCGGCCACCACGCGATCGAAGGCGCGCTGAACATCGCCCCGCGTCGGGGCGGTGACGGCGAGTGCCGACGGCGCAAGCAGCGCCGCTGCCAACGCCGTCGCAACCGCTACGGTCGCCGCCATTTTCCTCCTGGCGCCTGCGGGCCCAACGGTCCCACCTGCACGGAGGGGCATGGCCGACCTTAGGCCGATGCGAGTCGCGCAGTCAAGCGGCGTTGAGTGACGGGATTCGTCCGTTGCGGCCGTCTCGCTCAGTGGGTGGTTGCTCGGCCACGCGCTCTGGAGGCGGCGGGGGCATGGCCACCGGACATTGCCGGTCGATGTCGCGCGGACGGCGACCGCGCGTCTCGGCCTTCGGCCTGGGCCGAAGCTCAGGGTGCCGAATCAGGGATCGTCCCTGATGGCGGACGATGGCGGGTGATCGACGATCCGCCCATGCTCAGATCACACCTCACATTCGCCAACGTCATCTCGGTCGTCGCGCTCGTGTTCGCCCTCGGGGGCACGAGCGCGTACGCGGCCAACACCATCTTCAGCGCCGACATCGTCGACGGCGAGGTCAAGACCGCCGACCTCGCCGCCTCGGCGGTGACGAACGGCAAGCTCGCTGACAGCGCGGTGGGCACCGGGAAGATCATCGACGGCACAATCACCGGTGCCGACCTTCACGATGGCGCTGTCAACTCGGACAAGGTCGCCGACAACGCGCTCACCGGCCAGGACATCGATGAGTCGACCCTGCACGTGCCCGGCACGGCGAAGATCCTCACCAACCGGCTCGCGGTGGCAAATCCGAGCAGCGGGCAGACGGTACTGACCGTGCCCGACGTCGGTGAGGTCCGCGTTCAGGCCTGCAAGATCGGGGCTGCGGCCACGACGTTCGTCAACAAGGGGCTCGGCTACGCGGAGGTCGCCGTCGACGAACCCAGCGTCGATGCCCAATTCACCCCACGCGTGTTCAGGCTGGCGCCCAACGAGCGGACCGACGCGACAGAACAGGGCGGCGAGCGAGCGATCTACCAAATCGGAGCCGGCTGGCCGGACAATGTGGTGACCGTCATCACCACCGCGTGGTGGAACAAGTCCGGGTGCAGGTTCCAAGCGATGGCGTACACCAAGGGCTAGGCCCGCCCCCGCACCGCCGTTGGACCCGCTCGGCGAACACCGGATCGCGCCGAGCGGGTCCGCGCTCTCGTCGTGCGCCAGGCGCGGGGACGCGGAGTCCCTGTTTGGTTTGCAGCGCCGCTTGCTGTTAGCGGCCCGCCAGTCGGTCTCCAATGCACGCGCAAGGACGAGCTCGGTTGGAGCCCGCTACCGGCTGCCGCGAAGCGCTCGCTCACGGGAGAGTGCAATCAGGTCGCTGAAGACGCCTTGACCGGCGAGGGTGCGGCCAGCGCCGGGCCCGCTGATCGCGATCGCGCCCAGCGGCTCGACCTCGAGCCGGATCTCGTTTGTCGTCCCGTCGACCACGAAGAGTGGGTCGTCCGGCGCGACCCGCGTCGCTTGCACCGCCCTGCGCCCGGCACGCGGGTCCAGCTCGGCCACCTCCCTGATCCTGGCGCCCGCGGTCAGCGCCGCGTCGAGTTCGGCCTCGTCGAGGGCCGATAGTGCGCGGCGGGCGACGTCCGCGACCTCGAGCTGCACCCCGAAGACGAGGGCCGAGAGCACCATCACCTTCGCCACCGAGTCGAGCGCGTCCACGTCGGCGCTCGGATCGCGCTCCGCCAGGCCGGCGTCCTGGGCCTCGGCGAGGGCCTCCGCATACGTGCCGCCGGCCGCGATGCGCGAGCAGATGAAATTGACGGTCGCGTTGAGGATGCCGCGCAGACGGATTGGCTCGGCGCCGCCCAGCCCGGTCGTCAGCGCCGCGAGCACCGGCGTGCCGGACATCACCGTCGACTCGGCGCGAAAGCCGGCGCCGTGTCGCTCGGCGAGCGCAGTCAGCTCGACACCGGCCAGGGCGACCGGCCACTTGTTCGATGTGGCGACCGAAATGCCGCGGCCGAGCGCATGGCGAAGGTACGAGAGGCCGGGCTCGCCGTCCGACGACGGGCTCTGGCTGACCTCCACCAGGATGTCCGTCTCGGTCGCCTGCAGGCCGGCGAGCGCGGTGGGCCAGCGGTCACCGAGCGCGACGTGCGCGATCGCGCTCGACGGGTCCTCGGCGGCCAACACGGCCGCGACGTCGAGGCCCTCCTCCCGATAGACGAAGCCGCCGCGGCGGCTGCCGAGTCCGACTACGACGAGGTCGACCCCGTGCCGATCGCGCAGCTGATCGCGATCACGCTCGATCGCCCGCAGCAGCCACTGCCCCACGACGCCGGTGCCGATGACCGTGACGCGGATGACGACCGGCGACGTTCGCACGGTCGGCCACGCTAGTCGACGCACAGGATCGTCTTGCCCGGCGACCCGCCGCCCACGGCTGTGCCCCGGCGCCGACAGCCTCGACGGCCGCGCCGCGGGGCAGTCCCGTCGCCGCTCAACTGTCCGCTCCGCCCTGGCCGATGAGCAGGTTGGCCGCGCCGTTGCCGTCGTGCTGGTCGCGGTAGATCGAACCCTCGAGATCCTCGACATCGGCCTCGACCTTGTCGTACCGCCGCCGGGCCCGCTGGGAGTCCCATCGCCTAACGGCCTCAGCGCCAAAGCACACGAGTTGCAGGCGCTTCGTAGTGAGGGTGAGCGACAGGATTCGAAGCCGCGACCGCCGGGACCACAACCCGGCTGGGGGGCCAGCGCCTTCCGGCTCGTCCGGGATGAGGCAGTGGAAGGAGCGTTGAGGCGTTATGAGGAGCGAGGAGGCGGCCGGGGGCGGTGGAGGCAGGGGAAGGAGAGGTCAGAACAGGAGAACGCCAGGAGGAGCGACGGGCCCGCCGTGGCGGAGGCGGCGAAACGGTGAGCGTTGCTCGTGGTTGCCGTACGGGCTAGGGTGCGCCCGGGCTATCGGCGCGGGCTCGCGCCAGAAAGGGTTGCGGGGGATGCGTCGTCTCAGGTGGTCGGTGGTAATCGGGTGATGGCCCTGACCGCGAGCACGGTGGTGGCGGGGCCTGCCGTGGCGGCCAAGGGCGGCAACAGCGACAACGCCCACGCCTGCCAGCAGGGCGGGCACGAAAACCGGTTCGAGGCCGAAACCGGCAATCGGTTCAAGAACGCGGGCGACTGTGTCAGCCACCGAGCCCTGGGCGGCGCGACGTCCTCGCTGCAATTCCTGACCGCCCCGCTCTACCCCTGCTCTGGTGGTGCCTCGGGAACGTGTTGGGGGATCATTTCCGGATCGGGCCTGAGCCCCCAAGCAGATTGGTTTGTCATCGACCTCGGCTCTTTTGACATCCTCGACCGTGGTGTGACGGGCGCGGACGGGAGCCTGCCGCCGACCGCACTGAATTTCCAGTGCGGGGGCGGGGAAGGCGGGGGACCTTTCATAGTCCAGACATTCACGTCAGGGGGCGCGCTGATCTTCGTCCAGGTCAACTCCCCCTGCGCTGAGCAACCGTAGGACCGCGCCGCGACGACCCCATTTAGCCGGCACGGCGGCCCTGCCGTGCGACGATCGAGCGGGGTCCGATCCGCCTCGCAGCGGTCCGAGTCCCATGCAGAGACGACGTTGCGCTTGGCCGAGGGGTCAAGGACGTCGCAGGTGGCGCCGAGGTCCGGGCCCGATACCTCGTCGACCTGGTCAACCACCGCACGGTCGGCCAGTCGGACAAGAAGCCCTTCGCTCCGGGGTTCGGCAAGCCCCGGTTGCCGAGCCGCTAGTCGGGAAAGCTCCCGGGCTTTTCCACGGCGCGACGGTACAGCTCGTCGTCGATGTTGCGGCCCGAGACGAGTAGGACCTCGGGGCCGGCCACCGGCTCGAGCTGCGCGAGCGCGGCGAGCGGCGCCGCCGCCGAGCCCTCCACGCGTACGCCGGCGGCGGCGAGCGCGCCCACCGCACGCGCGATCGCCCGTTCGGAGACCTGCACCAGCGGCACCTCGAGCCGCACCAGCTCCTCGGTGGCAAGGGGGATGGCCACGCGGACGGCCATCCCGTCGGCGAAGGTCGCGCAGCGGTCACAGGGGACCGGTCGGCCCGCGGCCATGCTCAACGCCATCACCGGCGCCTCCTTCGCCACCACGCCCACCGTGCGCCCGCGGAGCACGCGCGCGATCCCGATCAGGAGCGCGCCATTCCCGAGCGGCACCACCATCCTCGCCGGAGGCTCGCCCAGCTGCTCGACCACCTCGCGCGCGATTGCCGCGTAGCCCTCGAACTGCGCCGGCTCGGCCCCGTCCTCGAAGAACGCGAGCCCGGCCGCGGCGGCATGCGCCCGCGCGGCGTCCTTTGCCTCGTCGAGGTCGGCGCCGACCTGGCGGACGTCGGCGCCGAGGGCTTCGAGCGTTCGGAGCTTCGCGCCGCTCACCGCCTGCGGCACGAACACGATCGCGCCCAGCCCCATCCGCTGCGCCGCCCACGCCGTCGCGGCCGCGTGGTTGCCCGTCGACGCCGTCACCACTCCCGTCGCCGCGCCGTCCCGGTAGGCCGCGAGGGCCCGCACCGCGCCGCGCCACTTGAACGCGCCGAGCTCGTGCACGTCCTCGCGCTTGAGGAACAGCGAGCGCCCGGGCGCGAGCGCGTCGGGCGCCTGGTCGAGCGGGGTGGGAAGGTCGGCGGCCACGGCCAGCTGGCATTCTCGCCGCCCTGGCACACGCCGGCTTCTCAGCCGCTCCGGTCAACCGCTGCGGAACACCGCTGGCGGTGATGGCTCGCCGTTGAGCTCACCCCTTATGGTCGCCGTGGTGGAGCTCGGGCGGCCCTGGGTCCGTGGTCCGTGACGAACGTGCTGGTGGGCGGGGCGTTTCAGGCCTCCTTCCACGCCAGGTGGCGCTGACTGGTGACGTATGGAGGTGCTCGGGCGGGCGGTCGCGGTCGGCCATGTCCTCGGCGCCGCCGCGGGGCTGCGCGAGACCGACCGGCTGCGCGAGGTGCTCGGCGACCGGCACCGGTGGCATGCCGTCCGCGGTCACCTGCACGAGCTCGGCGGCGACCTGCCCGCCGCCGCGGCGGCGTACGCCGGGGCCGCCCGCAGGGCGACGAACATCGCCAAACGCGACCACCTGGTCCGGCAGCGCCCGCGCGCGGGCCGGCGAGCTATTCAGCCGACGCACCCAACGAGGGTAGGCCCAAGTAACGGCGGCCGAACGTGTTGCCGGGCGAGGAAAGAAGTCGAAGGTGGCGCCAGCCACGCTCATGTGCCAGGTGACAAGGCGGTCCAACGGCGCCTTCGCGACGACCGCGAAGGGGACCACTGACGCGCGTGCTCGGCGGCCCCGTCGAGCTGATCGAGGAGCGCCGCACACGATGGGCACGGCCCTCCTCCAGCGGTAGCAGAGCCGCTTCTCCGGTGAGCGGCCCGGGACGCTCACCGGGGTAACCGCGGGGGAACATCAAGTGAGAAACGAACGGCGAGTCGTTGCCGTCGCAAGCAACTCCGACAGCCGGACGGCGATCAGCGAGCCGTCGGCGCCCACGGCCTCGAACACGTAGTCCTCGGAAACCTGTCCACCGCATGCGTCGCGCGCCGCGACCGCCTCCATCGATCCGCGCAGCTCAACCTCCCGCTCGAGCACGCCGGTCGCCCGCCGCCCTGTATCGCGCCGACTCTCCAGGAAACCGGACGCTCACGCCGTCCCTTCCTCGATCGCGAAGGCGTTCCCGTCGGGATCCTTAAACCAGGCGACCCGGCCGTCGGCCATCTCATGGATCCCCTTCTCGTTCGTCTTTAGGACCGGATCGTCGTAGCGGTCGAACCGCACGCCGTTGAAGGCCAGCTCGTCCACTACCCGGTCGAGGTCGGGCACGTACCAGGTGGCAAGCGTCGCCGTGGCGCCGCTGGCACCCGTAGGAGACATGTAGACGTGGACTGACGTGTCGCCCCCGCACGCATAGATCCTGCTCTCGTCCGACTGCTCCGGCCCCGGCTGGAGGCCGAGCTTGCGCTCATAGAACTCGGCCGCCCGGCGGAGGTCCGAGACCGCGATCGACGTCCTCACCTTGTGACTGCCCAAACTCATCGTCGTCCTCCCGTCGGGTACACCTAGGTCAACGCTCTCGCTCGGCTGCGAACGCGGGTACGCCGCTCGCATGAACCGGCGGGCACGGCGACACGCGCTGGGCGGCCTCGATCCTCGCATCGTCGGTCTCGCTCTTGCGCCCGAACAGCGCCAGCGCGACCAGTGCCCCCAACGCCGCGATCCCCAGCGCGACCAGGAACGCGGTCTGATAGCCCTCGGTCATCGCCAGGGCGTTGTCGACCGGCTGGCCGCCGCCGGCAATCACAGCGTCGGTGCGCGCGAGGGCAACACTCGTCAAGACCCCGATCCCGAGCGCGCTTCCGATGTTGAAGGACGAGTCGACCAGACCGGCCGCGAGTCCGGCCTCGCGGTCGGCGACCCCCGACAGGCCGGCGATCTGGGAGGCGACGAATGTAGCGCCCAGGCCCGCGCCGAAGAGCAACAGGCCGAGGAAGATGTCGCCGAAGTAGCTCCCATCGACGGAGACCTGGGTCAGCAGTAGGCACGAGGAAGCGACCAGGATCATGCCCGTAAGCGCCACCGGCCTGAGGCCGACTCGAGTCACAAGCGCCTGGCCGGCGATCGCGCCGACGACCGACGCGACCGTCATCACGGCGACCCCGAGACCGAACTCCACGGTCGAGTAGCCGAGCACCTCTTGGGCGTAGAGAGTGACGATGATCAGCATCCCATCGACGGCGGCGCCGGCGGTGAGCAGGACGAGGTTGCCGCCGACCAGAGTCCTCGAACGAAAGATGCGCAGGGGACCAGCGGTGCTACGGAGCGCGTCTCGATCCGGAGAAACGAGGCGATGAGGACAGCTGCCGAGAGGAGGGAACCGATCGTCTGAGCGCTGATCCATCCGGCCTCCGGAGCCTCGGAGACGGCGAAGACCACTAGGACTAGCGCCGAGGTGATCGTGACCGCGCCGACGACGTCGTAGACGCGGCCAGTCACCGGGGCCCGGCTCTCCGGCAGCAGCATCGGGCACAGTGCGAGCACGCCGAGCGCAATCGGGACGTTGATGAAGAAGACCCACTCCCAGCCGAGCCCCTCGGTGACGGGACCGCCGATCAGCAGGCCCGAAGTCGCACCGACGCCGCCGATGCCTCCCCAGATGCCGAGCGCGCGGTTGCGCTCCGGCCCCTCCTCGAAGACGGTCATCAACAACGACAGCGCGGTCGGCGCCATGATCGCGGCGGCGACGCCCTGGACCACGCGAGCTGCGACCAGCACCTGATCCGACCACGCAAATCCACACACCAGCGACGCGGCCGCGAAGAGCCCGACCCCGATCATGAACATGCGACGTCGGCCGAGCAGGTCGGCGGAACGGCCTCCCAGCAGAAGGAGGCCTCCGAAGGTGAGCAGGTAGGCGCTCATGACCCATTGCAGCCCCCCGGCCGAAAACCCGAGCGCCTCGTCGATGCTCGGGAGAGCGACGTAGACGATCGTCGAGTCGAGGACGACCATGAAGAACGCCGTGCCGAGCAGTGCTAGCGCCAGCCAGCGACGACGATCGGACCGGGTCCCCCGGAATTCATCATCGACATCTCAATAAGAGACTGCGCGAACCCCCAAAATGTTCGGTCAGGGGGCGAGCTGCTCCGGCAGACCGAAGCTCCCCAAGACCTCGCGCGTGACGAACGCGGTGATCGCTTCGACCTGCGCGCCGCGCAGGGTGAGCACGTCGAGCCCTGAGGCCACGTAACTTCCCTTCGTCGCATCCCAGCTGTACGTGCCGAACGCCAGCTGGCCGTTCGCGCGGGTCGGCACGAAACGCCACCGCTCCCGAAGCGCCCACTTGCCCAGGAAGACCGCGATCGCGTCGCGACCGCTGTACCAAAGTGCCATTGGCGGCATTGCGATCGTGGCGTCCTCGACCAGCATGGCGACGATCGCCTCGAGATCGCCGCGCTCCCATGCATCAACGTAGGCCTCGACGAGTCCGCGCAGGCGGTCATCGCCGAGCGCCCGCAGCGTGGCCTGCTGGCTCCGCTCGGGGAGGCGCTCGTGGACGGCCCTGCGAGCGCGATGCAGGGCGCCGCTCACCGCGCCGACGGTGGTCTCGAGCGACTCGGCAACCTCGCGGCCCGAGAAGCCGAGCATGTCACGCAGGATGAGGGCCGCGCGCTGCCGCGGCGGCAGATGCTGAAGCGCCGTGATGAAAGCGAGCTCCACCGCCTCGCGGCTCTCGTAACGGGCGTCGGGCGCAGCGAATGCGTCCTCGACTTCCAGCATCTCGTCCGGGTAGGGCTCGACCCAGACTGACTCAACGAGCGGCCCCGCGGAATCATCGTGCGGATCGCTTGCCGGACCGTAGTCGTCCGGAAGCACCCGCCTGGGCCGGCGTGCCAGTTCGTCCAGGCAGGTGTTGGTGGCGATCCTGTAGAGCCACGAGCGAAGCGAGCTTCGCCCCTCGAACCCGTCAAGTCCCCGCCACGCACGCAGAAGCGCCTCCTGGAGGGCGTCCTCGGCGTCGTGGGCCGAGCCCAACATTCGGTAGCAATGGGCGTGGAGTTCCTCACGGCGGGGCTCGACGAGGCGGCGATAGGCGTCCTCGTCGCCGCCGCGAGCCGCCTCCAGCAGCTCTCGCTCCCGCGCGCTTGAGCCTAAGGAGCCGGTGCTCATCGCTCTAGCGAACCTTAATCGTGGTCTCGATCGGCGCCTCGTTGCGCGGGACTCAGGCAGTTCTTCGAGCTGCCGGAGGATCGTCAGCGCACGATCCAAGTGGCGTTAGCCGATAGAAATGCTCGACCGTGTCAAGGCCGGTCGGCGGGCGTACACCTACGCTCGATCTCCGTTAGCGCCGGGAACGGGTCCCAAGAATCCGGCGTCTTCGTGAGTGCGACTCCGCGCCGCGACTGGATTCAGCCGCTGGGGTCGCGTCCGGGAAAGGGCATTCTCGGACGTGTTCGCCATGTCCCGCATAGCCCGCCTCGCCGCCACACATCACCGGGTGGGTCGTGCGGGACGCTCGACGCCGGCTCCGCCGCGCCCTGGTCACGCGGGGTCGCGCACGAGGCGGCCGGTGACCATCAGCTTGCTCGGGGTGCCGATCATGCTCATCCGGTTCCAGGTCATGCCGAGCTGACGGTGGTCGGCCTCTGTGGCGGCCTCGATCTCGAGGTCGTTGCCGATGCGACGCAGCGTCGCGACGAGCTCCAGCGGGATGCTGCTGCCGCGGGCATGCAGCCGGCCTCGGACATGAAGCCGCTCGCCGTCGAGCGTCGCGCTGTCGGAGACGAACCGGATGTACGGATGCTGCTCCGCGTCAAAGAAGTCAGGAGAGCGGAGATGCGCGTCGCGCTTCTCGTTGTCGGTGTCGAGGCTGTCGGCCTCGATGGTAAGCTCTATCGCCGGCTGGGTGGAGAGGTCGAGGGTGCCGTGGTACCGGGAGAAGCGACCCTTGACGGTCGCCATCCCCCAGAAGCCCTTGACGTGGAACTCGACGCTCGAACGGGCGCGATCGATCCGCCAGCGCGTCGTGGCGATCGTGGGCGTGGCAATGGGCTCGGCCGTATGCGTGCTCATCGGTGATCTCCTTGCGGTCGTGGTGGTTTCCGACTGCTCGCAGGTCTGACAGGGCAGCCGGCGGCCGCGTGACAACTCAGAGATGGCCGAGCTTGTCCGGGTTGCGCACGATGCGCACGGTCTGGATCCGGCCGTCGACGACATCGACGGTCAGGACGTCGACGACCCGGGCCTCACCCTCCCGAGGCGTTCGGCCTCGGGAGGCCAGTTCACGGATCACCACCGTGGCGATCTCATCCGCGTCGACCTCGCCCGCCTTCAGGAGCGCCAGCGCCTTCCGGACCGCCAGCCGTTCGGCGTCCCCATACTGCTCCTCGCCCGGGCCGCGCAGCAGGCGGCCGGGTTGGCCGTTGACCCTCACGAGCCGGGTCTCGAACTCGCCGAAGGCGCGGCGGACCTGGGCCACGCCGACCAGGAAGCGGGCGATGACCGCAGCGCCGAAGAGCGGCTCCGGTGACGCCATCGCCTTGCCGCCGCCGTCTGCGTACAGGACGGCGTCCTTGGCGAGCAGCTCCTCCAGGGCCTCCAGGTCGCCCTCCTCGGCAGCCGCGAGGAATCGTTCGAGCAAGGCGTCGCGGGCGGCCTCGTCGGCGTCGAAGCGCGGGCGGGCGGCCTCCAGATGCTTGCGCGCCCGCGTCACGAGCTGCCGCGCGTTGACCTC
>Ga0126312_10003482_pt1 | contig 10631 bp, 9 predicted proteins | sample Plot104A_FD_92537 | JGI IMG/M metagenome (GOLD analysis project Ga0126312, IMG submission 92537) | Serpentine soil microbial communities from UC McLaughlin Reserve, CA, USA - Plot104A | ecosystem: Environmental > Terrestrial > Soil > Grasslands | place: USA: UC McLaughlin Reserve, Lake County...
CCGGCGCCGCGGCCCGGCGCCGCCGCGCGCTGCTCGACGACATCGGCTTGCTCCAGTCTGCCCTGCTCCCGCCCGTCCCCGACCGGGTTGGCGGAATGCGCGCCTCGGTCGCCTACCGACCGTTGGAAGGACCCGGCGCGGGCGGCGACTTCTACGACGTCCTCACGCTCGCGGGCGGACGCGCCGGCGTGGTGCTTGGCGACGTCGCCGGCCACGGCCGCGAGGTCATCGGCAGTACGTCCGCGTTGCGTCACGCGCTGCGCGCGTATCTCGAGGCGGGGCTCGAGCCGCGCGAGGCGCTCGAGCTCGCCGGAGCGGTGCGCGAGAGCAACGGCGCGGCCCCGCTCGCCACCGCGGTGCTCGCGGTCCACGACCCCGACACAGGAGCGGTCACCTGGGCGTGCGCGGGCCATCAGCCGCCGATCTTGCTCGGCGAAACCTTCGAGCCCCTGACCGCGGTCTCGGCTCCGCCGCTCGGCGCCGGCGTGGCCACCGGGATCCGCCAGACCACGGTGCCGCTGCACCCCGGCTCGGCGCTGTGGCTGTTCAGCGACGGCCTCGTCGAGGCGCGCGTCGGCGATCGCCGGCTCGAGCGCGGCGGGTTGCAGGAGATGGCCTCCGCCCTCGGCCGCGGCCTGACCGCTCCGGTCCTGCTCGAGCGGGTTGCCGCGACCGCGACGGAGATCGGCGACGACATGGCGTGTGCGTGCTCCGCCCCGCCGCCGCCGCCCCACCATCGCCGGCGGAGCGCCCAACCGGCCGCATCGAGGAGCTCGCGCTTCCCGCCGCCGAGCTCTCCACCTCAACGATGCAGCGCTTCCTATGGGCGTGCGGGATCGACCCGGATGAGGCGCTGTCGGTGATGACCGCCACCCGGGAGACCGTTCGCTCCGGTGCGTCGGGCGTGCTGCTGCGCGTGGAGACGGACTCCCGGGAGCCGGTCGAGATCCGCGAGCTCGACCGCGCGTCGCTTTCGCCGGCGCGCTGAGCGCGCGAGGCCGAGCGGGCTCTTGGCCCGGTTTCGGTAGGCTCGCCGCGTGACGGGCCACGGGGGAGTTGCAGGCACCGCCGACGCCGACGCCCACCCAGCCGCGAGCGAGGGCACGGACGCGGCGCCCGAGCAACTCCACGGCGGTCGCCTCGTGGCGCGCAGGCTGCGAGCACACGGGGTCTCGAAGCTCTTCACGCTCTCGGGCGGCCATCTCTTCTCGATCTATGACGGCTGCCGGACCGAGGGCGTCGACATCGTCGACACCCGCCACGAGCAGACCGCCGCCTTCGCCGCCGAGGGCTGGGCCAAGGCGACGCGCGCGCCCGGCGTGTGCGCGCTGACCGCCGGCCCCGGGGTGACGAACGGGATGAGCGCCATGGCGAGCGCGCACGCGAACGACTCGCCGATGCTCGTGCTTGGCGGGCGCGCGCCCGCGATGCGCTGGGGGCAGGGCTCGCTCCAGGAGATCGACCACGTGCCGTTCGTCGCGCCGGTGACCAAGCTCGCGCGCACGGCGGCGAGCGCGGCGGAGATCCCCGGCCTCGTGGACGAGGCGCTGGCCGCCGCCCACGCCGCCCCGACCGGACCGACGTTCCTCGACTTCCCGCTCGACCATGTGTTCTCGGAGGCACCGGAGCGGGGTGATGGCGCGAGCGGTGCGGGCGCCGACGGTGCGGGCGGGCGCGGCACGGACGGGGACGCACCCGGCGGGGGCGCGCCGGCCGAGGGCGTCGAGCGCGTCGCCGAGCTCCTGCGAGGCGCGTCGCGACCGGTGATCATGGCCGGCACCGGGCTCTACTGGGGACACGGCGAGGGCGCCCTCCGCCGCCTGAGCGACGAGCTCGGCGTACCGGTGTTCCTCAACGGCCTGGCGCGCGGCTGCCTCCCCGCCGACCACCCGAACGTCTTGTCGCGCGCGCGCTCGACGGCGCTCAAGGGCGCCGACGTCGCGCTCGTCGTCGGCGTCCCGATGGACTTCCGCCTCGGCTTCGGGGGAGCGTTCGGCGACGAGACCGACGTGGTCGTGCTGCGCTCGACCCGGCCCGAGCGGCCGCACCCGCGCGCGGTGGCGGCCGAGCTGTACGGCGACGTGGCGGCGACCCTCGACGCGCTGCGCGAAGCGGGGGGCGCCGACGGCCGCCCGGCGCCCGACGCGCGCTCCGGCTGGCTCGCCGAGCTTCGCGACGAGGAGCGCGAAAAGCGCGCCACCGAGCGCGACGAGCTCGCCGACGAACGTGCGCCGCTCCACCCGATGCGGGTCTACGCCGAGCTCGCCGGCGTGCTCGACCGCTCGACGATCGTGATCGGCGACGGCGGCGACTTCGTGTCCTACGCGGGCCGCCTGATCGAGACCTACGAGCCCGGTTGCTGGATGGATCCCGGTCCGTTCGGGTGCCTCGGGTCCGGCCCGGGGTACGCGCTCGCCGCCAAGCTGGCCCGCCCGGAGCGCGAGGTGTGCCTGCTGCTCGGCGACGGCGCGTTCGGCTTCTCCGGGCTCGAGTTCGACACGCTCGTGCGCCACGGCGTGCCGGTCGTGGCGGTGATGGGCAACAACGGCATCTGGGCGCTCGAGAAGCACCCGATGGAGTTCCTGTACGGGTACTCGGTGGCCGCCGAGCTCCAGCCGGGCCTTCGCTACGACCGCGTCGTCGAGGCCCTCGGCGGCCACGGCGAGCTGGTCGAGCGACCCGGCGAGCTGCGCCCCGCGCTCGAGCGGGCGTTCGCCGCGGGCAAGCCCGCGCTCGTCAACGTGCTCACCGACCCGTCGGTGGCCTACCCGCGCCGCTCGAACCTGGCCTGAGAGCCGCGACCGGGGACAGAAGAGGAGCCGCCCGCCGTCGGCGGGCGGCTCCAGTTTCGCACCCCGGGGCGGGCAGGGGTTCTCGCCTTCGGGGAGCATTGCGGCCCGAACGGCGGGAGGCGCCGCCGAAGCGGCTTCGCTCGGGCCTATCCCGGACCGGTCGGCGCGCGCCTAGGGCGTGCAGAGACCTGCCGGTGACGTCAAGATAACGGAGAGTAAGTGCATCGTAAAGGGGCTACGAGCTTCATGTTTGGCCGAGGGTTGCTTGACACGGGTTTCTGCGGCCTGCTCGCGGACGCGGCTCGCCGATCCGCGCTACGCGCGGGTCAGTCGTGCCCGGCGGCGCGGAGCGCTGCCCCGTGCAGGATGTCGGCCTCGCTGACGGCGACCGACTCGAGCCCGAAGGCGCGTATCGCCTCGACGAGGATCGCCACGCCGGCGACGATCGTCAGCGCGCGCGCCGGCTCGAGCCCGGTGACCTCACGCCGCTCCTCGACGGGTAGCGACGCGAGCATCGCGAGCATCCGCTCGCACGCCTCGAGCTCGAGGCGGTAGCCCTCGACCCGCTCGGGGTCGTACGGGTCGAGCTCCTGGTCGATCGCGGCGAGCGAGGTCGCGGTGCCGGCGACCGCGATGCCCGCCCGCACCGAGCCGCGCAGGGCGAGCGGTACGGCGCCGTCCAGGATCTCGCGGGCGTCGCGATGGAGGGCGGCGAGCTCGTGGTTGGTCGGGGGATCGGTGTGAAGGTGGCGATCGGTCTGGCGGACGGAGCCGGCCTGCGTCGAGACGATGAACGTCGGCTGCGCTCCGGTCACGCCGACCACGATCTCCGTGCTCCCGCCGCCGATGTCGATGACCGTGACGGGGTCGACCCCGGGGGGGCGGCGGCTCGTGGCGCCGAGGAAGGTGAGACGCGCCTCCTCTTCGCCGGTGAGAGTCGTGACGTTGAGGCCGTAGTGCTCACGGAGCTGCTCGCAGAGGGTTTCACCGTTGGCCGCGTCGCGAACCGCGCTCGTCGCAACCGTAAGGGTGTGCTCGACCTCGGCGGCGTCGATCGCCTCGCGGTAGCTCGCGACCGCGTCGGTTACCCGGCCGAGCGCGTCGTCGCTCAGTCGCCCGTTCGCGTCGACCCCCTGTCCGAGCGCGGTGATCTCGGTGCGACGGTCGAGCTCCTTCACCTCGCCGTCGCTCACATCGGCGATCAGGAGGCGCGTGGTGTTCGAGCCGAGGTCGACGACCGCGACGCGCCGGCCGCGTGGATCGTCGCGCGTCGCGTCCGGGGTCGCCATGCGGCCATCCTACGGCGGCCTCGACCCGCCGAGCGGTTGACCTCATTCCGCTCTGGTGCTAGCTTTCCGGTCGCGCCGCGGGGCGGAGCAGTCAGGTAGCTCGTCGGGCTCATAACCCGAAGGTCGCGGGTTCGAATCCCGCCCCCGCTATTCGACCCAAAGCCCCGCAATTGCGGGGCTTTTTCTTCCCCGAAGAGCGTTCTCGATGGCAAGGTACCCAGGTAGGACAGGCCCGGTCGGCGATATGGCCACGGTGGAGCAGCGGTGGAGCAACGTCCGTACGGGGCCACATACTGCCCCACCAGGAGGCAATCGCCAGGAGCAGCCCACTTCCCCGAACGCACCGAACCGTAAGCCCAAGGTGGAAGCAGGGGCCACCGCTCAAGCCAAAGGAGAGTCCTAATGACAGCTGCTTCCCCCGACGCTCCCGGCCTGGTCCGTGAGGAGCCGTCGGAGCTCAAGCTCGGGAGCGCGGTGATGGTGGTCGGAGCGGTCGCCTTCATCGCCTACGCGGTGTGGTTCTTCGTCCGCAACTTCACCGGCCAGTTCCTCGAGGTCGGGATCGGCCCCGAGCAGGTCGACGTGGGAAGGGCCCAGATCCTCGCGTTCAGCCCGCAGCTCTACGACTACATCAGGCACCTCCACATCGCCTTGTCCGGCTTCATTGCCGCGACCGGGTTGGCGGTCGCCCTCTTGGCTTGGTTCGGAGTCCGCCGGGGGTATGTCTGGGCGTGGGTGAGCGCCGTGGTGGTTCCCGTCCTCGCACTCGCGGTCGCCATTCCGTCGCACTATCCCTACGGACTCGCCACCTTCGGGCACCTCGGGTTGATCTACCTGGCCACCGCCGTCTTCGTGGTGGGGGCGCTTATCGCGCTCGGCGGCCTGCGCAAGCTCCGGGCAGACCGCAGCTGATTGGCCGCGGAGCCAGAGCCCCTACTAGACAGGAGATGCAAGATGATCTGCTTCCTCTCGCGCGCCGGCTCAAGCCGGGCGCCTACGACGACTTCCGCCGGGCCTGGGAGCCTGAGCGCTGGCCGCCGGAGGCACGACGACCAGGTCGACGCGCGCTCGCAGGCTCTCAGCCGACTCGGGCGCGGCTCGAGGCACCGCTAGCCCTTCCGGTCGGGAATTGAGGCCTCCTGCTCCAAGAATCCGATGAGCGGGCGGAGCTCCGGAGGCACGGTGCTGCCGGCGACGACGATCCGGCTTCTCCGTCCCTCCGTGTCCACGACTACCTCGTACTGGTACATGTCGGCCCCGGGACCCCGGATCGGCGAGCGGGAGGCGAGCGCCTCGGGATCCGCCGCGGCGACCATCTCGCGGAGCTCCTTCGCCCGCCCCGGCTCGAGGTCTTCCTCCCGGACGAACGTCTCGAGTACCTGGCCCGGCAGGAGCCCCCCGCTCCGGCGCAAGGAGACGGAAAGGCCGAGTTCAGCCACGCGGACGAGCCTCAGAGCTCGAGCCCGACGGCCTCCCATCCGCTCGCGACCGCCTGCGCCTCGCGGCTATCGGCCCCGTAGAGCTGGCGCGCCACCGCCAGGTTGAGGCGCGCGAAGCGGCGGAAGCTCGTCGTCGGCCGAAGCTGGGGGTTGCCGAGGGTCGCATAGACGATCCGGCCCGCATGCTCCCACGAGTGGCCGCCGAGTTTTGCGGAGATCTCGTAGAAGGCGCGGTTCGGGATCCCCGAGTTGATGTGGACGCCGCCGTTGTCGTCGTGGGTGCGCACGAAGTCGTCCATGTGGCCGGGCTGAGGGTCCTTGCCGAGGAGGTCGTCGTCGTAGGCCGTGCCGGGCTCCTTCATCGACCGAAGCGCCTTGCCGTCGACCCCCTCGCCGAGGATCTCCTTGCCGACGAGCCAGTCGGCCTCCGTTGCCGTCTGGCCGTTTCGCCACTGGTCGACCATCGCCCCGAAGGCGTCGGCGATGTGCTCGTTGAGGGCGCCCGACTCGCCCTGGTAGACGAGCGGACCGTCGAACTGGATCACCCCGTGGCCGAGCTCATGGGCGCACACCGACAGAGACTGGGTGAGGCGAGTGAAGAGCTGCCCGCTGCCGTCACCGAAGACCATCTGGTCGCCGTCCCAGAAGGCGTTGTCGAAGTTCTGGCCGTAGTGGACGATGCCGTCGAGGGTCATGCCGGCGCCGTCAATCGAGTCGCGCGCCAAGACCTCGAAGAAGAAGTCCCACGTCGCGCCGAAGTACTCGAAGGCCTCGTCGACTGCCGGGTCGCCCGTGTCGGGGACACCCTCGCGGCGGACGACTGCCGCCTCGAGGTCCTCCCCGCCCTGGGCGTCGCGGATGACGCGCCTCACCTTCGGCACACGCAGCGCTGCGGTGGGAGACCGAGGCGGTCCGATCGCGGCACGCCGCGCCTCGGCCTGGGTCCGGGCGGAGCGCAGCGTCGCGCTCACCCCGAGGGTCCCGAGAGCGGCGTCGCGTTCCGACTCCCCGCCTCGCTTCGCGACCTCCCGCAGTACGTAGTCCGGGACTAGGCAGTGGAGTGGATTCCGGCTCGGCGGATGCATCGGCGCTCCTCGTGGCGGGTGGAGGTCGAGCTTGCTCCTCCTCCCGAGCCGTGTCAAGGCTGCGAGCGGCCAGTGGACGGCCGTTCGAGTCGTACTACTAGGCGGTGCTGCTTCCGGTCGGCGTGGGACGTCGACCCGCCGCTATCTGCTGAGGACTCGCCCATTGGTCGCGAGTACGCCCGGCCCAGCCGTTGGTAGCTTGACACGCGGCCGATCGCGGAAGGGGGTTCGGGTGAGGAATCGAGGCGTCGTTCTTGGCTGTGGAGCGGCTTTGGCCCTCCTCGGGGCGGTCTTAGCGTTCGCGCTTGCCAATCCCCGGATCGTCGTGATCGGCCTGAAGGTCAAGGCTCTAGGGATCATCGCCCTGGTCTTCGGGCTGGCATTGCTCGCCCTAGCGCGCGTCTGGCGATCCGATACCCAAGCAGGAGGCGCGGGAGGCACAAGGGCGCCGCTCCCTGGGAGCGAGACCATGCGTACAGGTGGGCTGGTCGTGGCCGTCGTTGGGGTTCTCGCCGTGGTAGCTATCGGGGTGTTCGCCCTGGTTCGAATCGGGTCAGAGGACACCTCCGCCGTCGCCATCGTGACCGCGGCGTTCGGGGTCATCTCCGCCGTGGTGGGCGCGTATCTCGGGATCAAGATCGGAAGTCAGGCCGCGGCCGAATCCAGTGATGACCTCAAGGCAGCGCACGCTCAGGTCGGCGCGCTTCAGGCCTTGGCTCCTAACCAGGATGAGGCACTCGCCAAGGCCAACAACGCGGCGGAGGTGGCGGTCCGCCCTAGCCGCCTCCGGCCCGGTGCGTAGTCTCGGGAATGCTGGCAGCCGGCGGGGCGGACCTGAGAAGCTGCCTCCCTTGAGCTGGCTTCCTCCGCCCCCTAAACCGCGCGAGGCCTCTGGACGGGCCTGGGCTCCAGAGGGCCTCGACGCGCCGGCCGCCGACCTTCGCTACGTCGTCGTCGAGGAAATCCTCCGCCCTAGCGTCACCCTCTCGATCTCCGAGTGGCCCGAAGTTGATTCGGCGGGGCGGCTCGTCTTCTCAGGCGCGACCCGCACGGCCACGGTCGACAGGGACGAGGTTGAGGCCGTGCTTCGTTCCCGCCGCCGCCTCGCGCAGGGTCACCGAGGGGACACGGGGGAAGCTCGAGCGGCAGCTCAGCGGCCGATCTCCGTAGGGGACGTCTATGCCGCCAGGGTTGCCTATCCGCGTCGGGGGCCGCTTCCCCGCAGTGCGGAGTCCCTGCTCCGCCAGCCGATCATCGACCTAAGCGCCGAGGCGCGGGAGGCGGCGCAAGCCGCCGCCCTCGCCGCGGTCACGACGACGCTGAGCCCCCGCCGCGCTAGCCGCCTGCTTGACCTCCGCGACGATCCTCCGTCGTAGTGGCCGCTCCGGCAACGGTCCCGTCCCGGCGCCTCGTGGCAGGCGACTTCTTGGACGACATCGAGGCCGATGACCTCGTCTACTTCCTGGTCAACGTAGGGGACGGGGACACCCAGTTCGTCTTACTGCCCGCCAAGGACGGCGAGCCCCGGCAAGCCATGGTCATCGACACGGCGAGCGTCGCGAAGCTCCCCGCGCTCATCGAGGCTGTTGTCGAGGCGGGGCTCCTACCCGAGCAGGAGAAGCCCTTCGCCGTGGTCGTCGCGACGCACCCTCACGAGGACCACATTGGAGGCATGGGAGCGTTCATCGCTCGCTTCCACGCGCTCATCGACGAGTTCTGGGAGCCCGGGTACTACCACCCGGGGCCGAGCTACCTCGAGATGATGCGCTCGCTCGAAGACCACGTCATCCGACACACGCAGCCGACGAGCGGGATGACGCGCTTCATCGGGCAGGTGAAAGTCACGGTGCTCTCCCCGAGCATGGCGCTCCGGAACCGCTTCGACTCCTACGGCGTGGACATCAACGACGCCTCGCTGAGCGTCAAGATTGAGTTCCCCGCCTCGAGGGTCGAGCAGCGCGGTCCTGACCGGCGCTTCCTCCGACGGGCACGACGTCAGTCGCTCATCCTCGGCGCCGACGCCCAGACCCAATCGTGGGCCCAGGTCATGGGTGACTTCCCCAACCTCCGCCCCGACAACTCGCCGGCTGCCGAGGCCATCGGCAAGGCCCGAGGCTACGACCCCCTCTCGGCCGACGTCTTCAAGGTGCCTCACCATGGCTCAAAGCACGGAGTCAACCTCGAGCTCGTGGAGCTAATCGAGCCGCGACTTACCTTCGTGTCCTCCGTGGCGCAGCGCGGCAAGTACAACTTCCCGCACTCGGTTTCCCAGGAGGCGATCCGGGAGGGGCTCGAGGCGACGACGTCCTCGGGACGGCCGCATCGGCCCGATCACGAGCTTGGCCTCTTTTACACCGCCGACACCGACCAGGCGGGGAGGCCCCTCGGCACAGCCGCCCTCGTCATGGCTCCCAATGGCCGCAAGCGCCACCTGTGGCGCTTTGGCGACACCCCGGGCCAGCCGATCGACTTCTCCAAGGCGAGGCTCCTGACCCCCGTGGGTGGGCGCTCTAGCTGGTGACGAGGACGCCAGGAGAAAGGGATCGCGGAGCTCGCGTCGTGGTGTGGCGATGGGTCGCTCACCCTCTGCGCCTCCCCCGACGATGGAGCTCGAGCCGCCTCGCGCTCGACAACGCCCTCATTCCCGTGACCGGCGGTGGGTTTGGGCGCAAGGAGCCGCGCTGATGACGGCCCAGGGCGATCAGGGGCAAGTTCTCGACGATCTCGTCGTCTCAAAGCCGACGGCCCTAGAGGCCACCCGTGCTCCGCAGGCCGGAACTGGGCTCTGCCTCTCCGGAGGCGGCTATCGGGCGATGCTGTTCCACGCGGGGGCGCTTCGACGGCTCTCGGAAGCGGCACTCCTCGCACGCGTCGCCCGCGTCTCGAGCGTCTCCGGCGGGTCGATCGCCGCCGCTGCGCTGGCCGTGGCGTGGCCGCAGCTTAAGGACAGCTCCTTCGCTCCCACCACGTTCGAGGAACTAGTCGAGGCACCGTTGCGGCGGCTTGCCGAGCGGACGATCGACGTCCCCTCCGTGCTGCTAGGCCTCATAACCCCCTTTTTCAGCGCGAGCGACTACATCGCTCGTTCGTACCGGCCGCTCCTCGGCGAGGCGACCCTTCAGGACCTTCCCGACGATCCGCCGCGCTTTGTCTTCACCGCCACGAACCTTCAGTCGACGGTCCTTTGGCGCTTCTCGAAGCCCTACGCCTGGGACTACTTGGTCGGGAAGGTCGAGCGCCCAGAGCTTCCTTTGACTCGGGTCGTCGCGGCCTCGTCCGCTTTCCCCCCCTTCCTCTCGCCCGTAAGGCTCAAGCTCAGAGACCAGGACTTCGCGCCCGACGCACCGGGGGAGCTCGGCGAGGCGCCGTATACGACGCGTCCGGTCCTAAGCGATGGCGGTGTCTACGACAACCTCGGGCTCGAGCCCGTGTGGAAGCGCTACGAGACCGTCCTCGTGTCAGACGGCGGTGGAAAGACCCTGCCCTCGCCCGACGTCGCGGGTGATTGGGCCCGCCATTCGTTCAGAGTCCTCATGACAATCGACAACCAGGTTCGCTCCCTTCGCAAGCGGGCACTCCTTGCCTCATACGAGGACGGACGCCGACGTGGTGCCTATTGGGGCATCCGGACGGACGTCGCCAACTACGCTCGCGACGATCTCCTGCCGTGTCCGCTCGATAAGACCCGGCTTCTGGCGGCTGTTCCGACCCGGCTAAAGCGCCTCGCGCCTCGGACGCAGGAGGCGTTGATCAACTGGGGCTACGCCGTGTGCGACGCGGCCATACGTACCCACCTCGAACCCTCGCTCTCCGCGCCGGGTGATTTTCCCTACCCGGCGGTCGGTGTCGGCTGAGGACTAACCGACACCTCGCACGCCGACTCGCTTTCCCGCCTAGCTGGCGACGGCGCCCAAGGCGGCGGATCGATCGCACCGTCGCCTACAGGCTGAGCCGCCAGACGATCGCCTCTCACCGGGAGTGACTCGATGCTGCGCGGTTGACGATTGTCAACTTACATTTCCGATC
>Ga0126312_10003485_pt1 | contig 10629 bp, 10 predicted proteins | sample Plot104A_FD_92537 | JGI IMG/M metagenome (GOLD analysis project Ga0126312, IMG submission 92537) | Serpentine soil microbial communities from UC McLaughlin Reserve, CA, USA - Plot104A | ecosystem: Environmental > Terrestrial > Soil > Grasslands | place: USA: UC McLaughlin Reserve, Lake County...
CACGTGGGTCCCGCGCGCAACGACGAGCGCGCGCGGCGGCTCGCGGAGCGCCTCGTGGCATCGCCGCCGCTCTTCACGGCACCGGCCGCGCCCGTCCCCGACACCATGTTCCACTCGCCGGGCTGGACCGGGAACATGGTCGGCGAGTACGGGGCGATGGACAAGGCGATCGACCCCAAGGTCGCCGAGGCGCTGGCGCTCGCGTGGCGCGCGCGGGACGTCCTCGCACTGGCGCCCGAGACCGCGGCGCGGATCCGCGAGGCGATCACGAGCGTCGCGCACGGGCCGTTCTTCCGCTTCCCGAGCGTGCGCCTCAACCAGATCAACTGGGGTGCGGAGCTGTACGCGTACGCGGCGCAGGTGACCGGCGACGCGCAGTTGCTGCGCGAGGACTACGGCCGGCAGCTGCGGCGCTTCCTCGCCGGGGTGCGTCATCCATGGTTCGCGCCGTCGCGGGACGCCGCCACGAACCTCTCGCCGAGCCTGCGCTTCCATTACAAGCCCGACCAGATCCCCGGCTCCGGCACGAATCTCGACAGTGCCGAGTACGCGAACATCACGCTGCACTTCGTCGCCTGGTACCAAGCGGCCCGGGCGGCCGGCATGACCGCGTTGTCGCGTGGCGACCGCCGGCTGCTGCGGGCCTGGGTGCGCCGCGTGCTGTTCGGCTACTGGACGCACTCCGGCATGCTCAACTGGGATACGGGTCTCGGTCTGCGGCGGTGGATGAAGGGCAAGACGTGGGCGTACGCGCAGCAGGGCCTGCTGGCCATCGCCGCGTCGCCCGCGTTCCAGGAGGACCCGCGCCAGCGCGCCTGGGCGAAGACCCTGTTCGACCGTGGACTGCGCCTCTACGAGCGTCTGGATGCGCTCGGGCCGCATCTCGACGGCCTGCCCCATCCGGCGCTGATGGAGATCGAGCCGGCGCGGCAGAGCGCCAGCGACGCTCGCATCTTCGCCGCGCGCATGGCCGCCAACGCCGCGCGCGCCGTGACGATGGGGCTCGGCCGGATGGCGGGCGCGGAGCCGCCGGCCTTCTATGCCTTCGATCCGGACGTCGGGCGGCTCGCGGTGAGCACGCCGTTCTACTCCACGGCGGTGGTCGCGGTGAACCGCGGCGCGTTCCCCTACGGCGGGATCGAGCTCGCGCGCCTGTTCGACGGCGACGGCGCGCCACTCACGGGCGTCGGCGGCACGGCGCCCTCGGCGCCGGGGATCCAGATGCGCGACGCAACCGGCCGGCTGGTGCTGGCGTCCCAGGTCGGCTGGGCGCATGACCCGGTACGGCCCCCGCTCGTCCTCACGCGGTCACCCGAGGGCGCCGTGACTCTCGCGGACTCCACTCCGGGGTCGGTCCATGCGGGCCCGTTCCGGACCCTCGAGGCCGTCGGCCGCCGACGCGGCGGCGAACTCGTGCTCACGACGCGCCACCGCTTCAGCGAGCGCGCGATCGTGGAGCGCTGGCGCGTCGAGCGCCGCAGCGGCCACCGCTGGTATCGCGCGAGCGTCGTGCTGCCCAGCAGCGGGTCGCAGAGCACCGTGGAGGCGATCATGCGCGACGGCCGCGTGATCGCGCTGGTCCCGGGCGCGGCCGGCGTGGCCCTGCGCTCGGTGAGCCGCTTCCGGGTGCAGAGCCGGCACGGCGCCTACACGGTCGAGCCGCGCTCCGCCCGCCGCGGACGCGCGCAGGCGATCGCCATGCAGCCGCAGGCGACGGCCCCCGAGCCCGGGCCGGCGCTCGAGCTCCAGCTCGCGGCGGGCCGGCACTACGAGCGCCGCGAGCTGCGCGTGCGGATCGCACCCTCCTGACCACGCGCATGAGAGGATCCGGGCGTGGACGGCCGCGGCGTGTCGAGCGAGGTCGGGCCCCTGGCGACGGTGATGCTCCACCGCCCCGGGAGCGAGCTGCTGCGGCTGACTCCGCGCAACAACGACGAGCTGCTGTTCGACGGCGTGCCGTGGGTGGCGCGGGCGCAGACGGAGCACGACGCGTTCGCGGACGCGCTGCGCGGGCGCGGGGTGGAGGTGCTCTACCTCCGCGAGCTGCTCGAGGAGACGCTCGCGGCGGCGCCGGGCTCGGCCGCCGAGATGCTCGACGCGGCGCTCGAGGTCCAGTCGATCGGGCCGTCGCTGCAGACGAGCCTGCGCGAGCGCTTGGGCGCGCTGGACGCGGTCGCCCTGGCCGAGGTGCTGGTCGCCGGGCTCTCGCGCGAGGAGCTCGGCGACGGCAACGGGCTGGTGGAGCGGATGACGCCGCCGCAGGACTTCCTCATCGCGCCGCTGCCGAACCTGCTCTTCACGCGGGACTCGAGCGTCTGGCTGCGCGAGGGCGTCGCGGTGACGGCGCTGGCGATGGCGGCGCGCCGGCGCGAGACCTCGATCACCGCCGCGATCTACCGCCACCACCCGCGCTTCGCGGGCACGCCGCTCCTGTACGGCGGCGACACCGAGCACAGCGCGTGGCTCGAGGGCGGCGACGTGCTCGTGCTGGCGCCGGGCGTGCTCGCGATCGGGGTCGGCCAGCGGACCTCACCGGCCGGGGTGGAGGCGTTCGCCCAGCGGCTGTTCGCCGCCGGCGAGGCGCACGCCGTGCTCGCCGTCCCGATCGCGCAGGACCGCGCGACGATGCACCTCGACACCGTCTGCACGATGGTCGACCGCGACGCGGTCGTGATGTACCCGGCGATCGCCGGCTCGCTCGAGGCCTACGTCGTCACCGAGGACGGCGTCTCCGGTCCCGAGCCCTTCCTGCGCGCGGCCGCCGCCGCGATGGAGATCCCCGAGCTGCGCGTGATCGACACCGGCCTGGACCCGGTCACCGCCGAGCGCGAGCAGTGGGACGACGGCAACAACACGCTCGCGCTGGCGCCGGGCGTCGTCGTCGCCTACGAGCGCAACACCAAGACCAACGCCCGCCTGCGGGCCGAGGGGATCGAGGTGCTGGCCATCGCGGGCTCCGAGCTCGGGACCGGGCGCGGCGGGCCGCGCTGCATGTCCTGCCCGGTCGCCCGCGGCTGACCACACCCTCCTAGCCGGCGAGCCGCACGAGGATCAGGTCCTCCTCGGCGCGGATCGAGGACTCGCCTCCGGCGGCGCGGAAGGCGCCTGTGCCGCCCGTCACGGCCTGGGCCTGCTCGGCCGCGGTGGGCGAGAACGGCCCGGCGATCGTGATCGTGCCGTTCTCCAGCGCGAGCGAGCCGACGCACTCGAAGGTGCCGGTCACCGGATTGGTGCCGGGGACGGTGAGCGTGCAGACCTGGCTGAGCTTGCCGGCCGCCGTGCCGTCCTCGAACTCGAGGCCGTCGGTGACGATGACCTGGTCGCCGGCGGACGGGCCGGGCGCGCCGAGGTCGAGGAAGGCCGGGTCCGGGCTCGCGCTCGCCTCGACGAGGCGGATGGTCCGCTCGTGGCCGTGCGGCTTCGCGTGCGGGCCAGGCGTGCCGGCGTAGGCGCTGCCGGCGAGCGCCAGCGCGGCGACCGTCAGGATGGCGAGGAGCATTCGCTTAGGCACGCGCGTTCACCTCCCACACGGACATCGGGCTACGGTTGCCGGTGGAGATCGCGGCGATGCCGGCGAGCGTGCCGCCTTGGATGAGCTGGGCGTACATCTTGGGGTCAGACTCCTTCGGTTGGGGGATCGGGGGTGGGGAGGAGCGTGCGGAAGTCGAAGCGCTCGGCCTTGAGCACGGGTCGGCCTTCGGCGTCGAACCAGTCCGCACGCGGACGGTCGAAGTAGAGCTCGACGCCGTTGGCATCCGGGTCGGACAGGTAGACGGAGACCGTGCCGCCGTGGTCGCTGGCGCTCGTGATCGGGAAGCCGTGGTCGATCAGGCGCTGGACGGCGCGGCCGAGCTCGCGCCGGTCGGGGTAGACGAAGGCGACGTGGTAAAGGCCGGTGTGGCCGGGCGGAGGCGGCGTGGCGCCGGCGCTCTCCCAGGTGTTGAGGGCGATGTGGTGGTGGTAGTCGCCCGCCGCCAGGAAGACGGCGGGGAGCCCCGCCTCGCGCCCATCGGCGGTCACCCCGAAGCCGAGCCCGTCGCGGTAGAAGGCGAGCGCGCGGTCGAGGTCCGCGACGCGCAGGTGCACGTGGCCGACGCGGACCGCGGGGTGGATGGCAGGAGCGTTCATGGAGCCATCGTCCCGGAGGGGCCCGTCGCCGCCATCGGTGGATCCACCTAACCCGAGCACGGAAGGTCGGGGAGAATCGCGCCGTGCCGTCCTCCTCCCGCCTGGTCGGCCGGACCCGCGAGCGAGCCGCGCTGGCCGATGCCCTGAGCGCATTACGAGCCGGGCAGGGCGGCGTCGTCGCGCTCGAGGGCGAGCCGGGGATCGGCAAGTCGCGGCTGCTCGCGCACCTCGCCGGGGAGGCCGCGGACGCGGGTTGCACGGTGCTGGAGGGCCGTGCGTCGGAGTTCGAGGGCGACCTGGCGTACGCGCTCTGGACCGACGCGCTCGACGCGCACCTCGCCGCGGCGGGCGAGCGCCGGCTGTCGCGGCTGGGCCTGATCGACGCGGGCGCGCTCGTCGCGGCGCTGCCGTCGCTCGGCGGCCTGGCCGACGCGCCGCCGGCGGCGGATCGCCATCGTACGCACCGGGCGCTGCGCGACCTGCTCGAGCGGCTCGCCGCGCCCCGGCCGCTCGTCCTGTGCCTCGACGACGTCCACTGGGCCGACCCGGCGTCCGCCGACGCGCTCGCGGCGCTCCTGGACCGGCCGGCCGCCGCGCCGGTGTTGCTGGCGCTCGCGATGCGCGAGGGCCGGCTCCCGCGCGCGGTCGACCGGGCGCTGCGCGAGCAGCGCGCGGTGCTGCTGGCGCCGGCGCCGCTCAGCGAGGGCGAGGCCGGCGAGCTCGTCGGCGCCGCGGCGGCGGCCGTCTACGAGCAGAGCGGCGGCAACCCCTTCTACCTCGAGCAGCTCGCGCGCGTGCACGGCACCGGGGATCCGGGCCGCGGGGACGGCGTCGTGCCCCCGGCGGTCGCCGCCTCGCTGGCGGCAGAGCTCGATCGGCTCCCCGCAGGAGCGCGTCGGCTGCTCGACGCGGCCGCGGTCGCCGGCGACCCGTTCGAGCCCGACCTCGTGGCCGCGGTGGCGGAGCTCGGCCGCGACGAGGCGCACGCGGCGCTCGACGCGCTGATCGAGCAGGCGCTGGTGCGGTTGTCGGACGCACCGGGGCGGTTCGCCTTCCGGCATCCGCTCGTGCGCCACGCGGCCTACGTCGCGGCACCCGCGGGCTGGCGCCTCGGGGCGCACGCGCGGGCCGCCGCGGCGCTCGAGCGCCAGGGCGCGGGCCCGGTCGCCCGTGCGCACCATCTCGAGCACGCGGCGGCCGGCGACGCGGAGACGGCCGCGGTTCTCGTGGACGCCGCGGAGGCGTCGCAGGCGCCGGCGCCGGCGATCGCCGCGCGCTTCCTCGAGGCCGCGCTGCGCATCCTCCCCGACGCCCGCGGGAGCAACCGGATCCGCGTGCTGCTTGCGGAGGCGCACGCGGCGGCCGGTGACCCGGCAGCCGCCCACGCGATGCTGCTGGAGGCACAACGGAGCGCGGGGCCCGCCGAGCGGATGCGCCTCACGGTCGCGATCGCCAACGCGGAGCGCTTGCTCGGCCGCCCGGACGCCGCCCGGGGACGGCTCCACGTCGCGCTGGCGGAGCTGCCGGCGCAGCCGTCCGCGGACCGGATCCGGCTGCGGCTCGGGCTCGGCCTGACGGCGCTGATGGCCTGCGACCTGTCGGAGGCGCGCGACCGCGCCGCCGACGCGCGCGACGACGCGCGCTCGATCGGCGACCCCGTGTTCGAGCTCGCCGCGCTCGCCCTCGGAACTGTTGCCCGCTGTGCGGCGGATCCCCGCCCGGCGGCCGCGGGCGAGGTCGAGGCGGTCTCGGCGCTGCTCGCGCGGTTGAGCGGCGAGCAGGTCGCCACGCGCCTACCCGCGTTCTGGATGCTGGGTCGGTCGTGGCGCGCGCTCGGTCGCTTCGAGGACGCGCTGGCGATCGTTCGGCGCGGGGCGGCGATCGCCGCGGACACCGGCCGGGAGACCGTGCTCCTGTGGCTCGTGCTCGAATCGGTCCCCGTGCTGGTGGAGCTTGGCCGTACGGACGAGGCCGTGGCGGCGGCTGCAGAGGGGCTGGAGCTCGCCCGGCTCCCCGCCGACCCGCGCAGCGAGCTGTGGGCGCGGACCGCCACCGTGCACGCGGCGCTCGCGGCCGGCGACGTCGCAGGCGCGCTGCGCGTCGCCGAGGAGGCGGTCGCGGGGGCGCCGGCGCCCGACTTCCAGTCGGCCGCCCAGCCCGGCTGGGCGCTCGGAGCGGCCTTGACTGCCGCCGGCAACCCGGAGCGGGCCGCGGCGGCGATGCTCGAGGCCTTCGGCGGCGACGGTCTCGCGCGGGTACCACCGGCGGACCGGCCCGCGGCCGCCGCTGACCTCGTGGAGGCGCGACTGGCCTCCGGTGACGTGGACGGGGCCGAGGCCGCGCTCGCGCAGGCCTCGAGCATGGCCGCCACGCCCTGGGCCTCGGCCATCACCGGCCTCGCCCGGGCCGCCCTCCTGCTGGTCCGGGAGCGACCGCGCGAGGCGGCCGACGCGGCACGCGACGCGTGCGCGGCCGCCGCGGGCGCGCCGCTCACGCGAGCGCGGGCGCGGCTCGCCGAGGGCCGGGCGCACGCCGCCGCCGGGGACCGCGAGGCCGCCCGCGAGGCGCTGCTCGTCGCGGAGTCCGCGTTCGCCGGCTTCGGCGCTGCACGCCGCCGCGACGAAGCTGCGCGCGAGCTGCGCCGGCTCGGCCACCGCGTCGTGCGCCCGGCGCGGGACGAGGCGACCGGACCCCTGACCGCGCGCGAGCGCGAGATCGCGGAGCTGGTGGCCGCCGGCCGCACGAACCGCGAGGTCGCCGAGCAGCTCGTGCTCAGCACGCGCACCATCGAGGCGCACCTCCGCAACATCTACGCCAAGCTCGGCGTCCGCTCGCGCGTCGAGCTCGCGCGCAGGGCATGATTGGCGCATGGGCATGGAGCGCGGCACGATCGGCCGGATCCCGTTCCTCGCGACTGGGAGCGGTCCTCCGATGGTGTTCGCCGGTGGGCTGTCGTTCTCGGCCGGTGTGGAGGCGCCCGGCACGGAGAAGATGGCGGCGTCGATGGTCAAGCCGTTCGCGGAACGACGGCGGGTGCTGTTCGTCAACCGCCGGAGGGCGATGCCGCGCGGGATGACGATGGCCGAGATCGCCGCGGAGCACGCCGACGGGATCCGGGCGCTGGGCGCTGGGCCGGTGGACGTCGCCGGCATCTCGACCGGCGGCAGCATCGTGCAGCAGATGGCCGCCGACCATCCCGACGTCGTCGGCCGCCTCCTGCTGCTCTCGACGGCGTGCCGGCTCGGTCCGGACGGCAAGCGGCTGCAGCGCCGCATCGCCGCCCGCGCACGGCGCGGCGCCCTGCGGCAGGCGATCGCCCTCTCGATGACCGGGCTCGTCCCGCCCGGGCGCGGGCAGACCCCGGCAGCGGCGGTCGCGTGGCTGGCCGGCCCGCGGGTGCTCGCCGGCGGCGACGACCTGACCGACATGGCCACGACGATCGAGGCCGAGGACGCGTTCGACCTGGCGTCGTGCGCGAGCCCGATCCGCGCGCCGACTGATCCTCGCCGGGAGCGAGGACCGCTGGTACAGCCCCGACCTGTTCGCCGAGACCGCGCGCCTGATCCCCGGCAGCCGCCTGCGCGTGTTCGAGGGCCGCGGGCACCTGTCGGTCGGCCGGGACCCGGGCTTCAAGCAGGAGCTCGAGCGCTTCGTCGCGGAGGGTGCGGGTGAAGTGGCCGGCCCGCCGTGACGGTCGTGAAGAGCGTCCTCTACTACGACCTCGCATCGCCGTACGCGTACCTCGCGGTCGTGCGTGCCGCCGACGTGCTGGGGGAGGCGCCGCGGTTGCAGCCTGTGCTCGTCGGAGCGATCTTCGGCCGGCGCGGGCGTGGCTCATGGGCGTTGACCGACCAGCGGGACGCCGGCGAGGCGGAGATCGAGCGCCGTGCCGCGGCCTACCGGCTGCCGCCGGTCGTGTGGCCGAGCGGCTGGCCGCTGAACAGCCTCGGGCCGATGCGCGCCGCGATCCACGCGGAGCGCGAGGGCGCGGGCGAGGCGTTCGCCCGCGCGGTGTTCGAGCGCGAGTTCGCCCATGGTGAGGACATCTCCGACGTCGTGCGGCTCGACGAGATCGGGCGCTCGGTCGGGGTCGAGGGGATCCCCGAGGCGATCGCGGATCCCGAGATCAAGCGCGCTTTGCGCGAGGCCACGGACCAGGCGTGGCAAAGAGGCGTGCAGGGCGTGCCGACGCTCGAGGCCGGCCGCCGCCTGTACTTCGGCGACGACCGGCTCGAGGAGGCTGCGAGAGCCGCGTAGGCATGCACGTCGCGGTCCGCGCGGTGACCGATGCTCAGGTCGCTCGGCTCTGTGCCGATGACGCGGGCGTGGGCCGATCCGTCCCCCAGCCGTTCACGGACCCTCTGAGCGCCGTCCTCCCGGACGGTGCCGCCCGTGCACGCAGCCGCCTGCGGATGGCCGGCGCGCTGCTCTTCGGCTCCGGCGCCATGACCATGGCCGGGGTGCTGTTCGCGCCCGACCCCGACGCGAGCGACCACCCGGCGCTGGCCGCGTGCGCCGTCGTCTACGCCGTCTTCGCGGCCGTCCTGCTGCTGTGGCGCACCCCGCCGCGCGCCGTTCTTCACGCGATCTGCCCGGCGGGCACGCTCGCCGCCACCGCGGCCGTCGCGTTCGCCCAGCCGATCGGCCTGACCCCGAGCTTCTACCTCTGGCCGATGCTGGTCGCCGCCTACTTCCTCGACCGCCGCGAGGTCGCCGCCAACCTCGCGTTCGCGACCGCCGCCTGCGCCGTCTCCCTGGCGCTGTGGGTCGAGCCCGGCCTCCGCGCCGCGATGTTCGTGGCCGTCCTGGCGATCGTCGGCGTCGCCACCGCCGTGATCGTGATGCTGCGCGAGCAGGTGCTCGCGCTGGTGCTGCGCCTGCGGACGCTGGCCAGCCACGACTCCCTGACCGGCGCGCTCAACCGCGGCGCCTTCGAGCAGCGGCTCGAGTCAGAGCTGGCCCGCGCGCGCCGCGGCTCGACCGCGCTCTCGCTCGTGATCTTCGACGTCGACCACTTCAAGCGCCTCAACGACTCCTACGGCCACGCCGCCGGCGACGCGGCGCTGCGCTTGCATCGGCGACATCGTCGCCGCCACGATGCGCCGCTCGGACGTCTTCGGCCGCCTCGGCGGCGAGGAGTTCGGCCTGCTGCTGCCCGACACCGGCATCGCCGGCGCCGCGACCGTGGCGGACAAGCTGCGCCGCCGCTTCGCCGCCCCCACCGCGGGCCAGCGGCCACTGACCGTCTCCTTCGGCGTCGCGGAGGTCCACTCGGGTGCGAGCACGGCCCTCGCGATGTTCGACGACGCCGACCGCGCCCTGTACGCGGCCAAGCGCGCCGGGCGCGACCGCGTGATGCGCTCCGACGAGCTGCCGGCCGCCGCCTAGGAGCCCGGGCGGCGAGGCTTCTCGTCGGGCCAGTGACCGTGCGCGGCGAGGTAGTCGCGCGCCGCCTGCTCGTCGTCGCGCTCGCGGTCGCCCGCGGCGCCGAGGCGAAACAGCCAGTTGAGCAGCCACAGCGACAGCCCGGCGCCGACGCACATCGCGAAGCCCTCGTAGCGCGTGCTGTCGGGCGCCACGAAGAGCAGCACGAAGCCCACCACGATCAGCAGGACCGGCAGGCCGTAGCGGACGAAGCGGAGCACCTCTCTGAGGCTACCCGCCCGTGCGAGCGGGACGCGCGGGGCCGGTGTCCGTGACGCGCACCTGTACGGCGCGGCCTCCGGACAGCCGCCACGTCCAGATCGCGGAGCGGCGGAACGCGCCGTCCTCGCCCTGCCCCTCGACGTGGCCCATCACGATCACCGCACCGGGGACGACGCGGAAGTCGTCCGCGTGGATCTCGAGCCGGTTCCAGACGGCCTCGACGTCCTTGAAGTACTGCCGCAGGCCGTCGTGGCCGACGTAGGGTCCGCGGCGCCCGGCGGCGCGCGCGGTCGTCTCGACGTGGAGCTCGCAGGCGGGGTCGACGAAGTCCAGCGCGCCCTCGAGGTCGCGCACGGCGAACGCGGCGTAGATCGCCCGGACGACGTCGATGTCCTCCGTGAGCCCTGCCGGGTTGCCGTAGTACTCCGGTCGCGCCACCGCTCGGAGACTGACAGATGCGACGGCGCGCGAGATCACGTGCGGACAAACCTCCTGCGCCCGGGTCGGCCCTGATGCGGCAAGCTCCCGGGCCGATGGCGCGCCCGCATCCCATCCGCCGCCTGATCGACGGCCGTCCGGACGATCCCGGCCGGCGCATCGCGCGCCGCACCACGCTGCTGATGATCCCGGCGATCGTCGGCGCGAACTTCACGGGGGCGGTGGTGGTCTTCACGCTGATCTCGTTCGTGCTGCCGCTGCCGGACGTCGAGGACCCGGACGCGGTGCTGGTCGTCAACCTCGTCGTCGCCGCCGCCTACGTCCTCGTGGCCTGCATCGTCGGGACCGTGTGGGGGCTGGCGCGCTGGCGCGCCACGCGCGAGTGGCTCGTGTGCGACCGCGATCCCGACGCCGAGG
>Ga0126312_10003486_pt1 | contig 10628 bp, 8 predicted proteins | sample Plot104A_FD_92537 | JGI IMG/M metagenome (GOLD analysis project Ga0126312, IMG submission 92537) | Serpentine soil microbial communities from UC McLaughlin Reserve, CA, USA - Plot104A | ecosystem: Environmental > Terrestrial > Soil > Grasslands | place: USA: UC McLaughlin Reserve, Lake County...
CGCCGAGCAGCGACTCGCACAGCGAGCGAAGCCGGCCCGGGCCGGCGGCCAGCGCCACCGGCGGCAGCAGCACGGCCACCCGCTTCGGCGCCGCCCGGAACTCGCGCAGCCGCGCCCGACAGGTGAGGCAGGTCTTCAGGTGCGGCCGCAGTGCCCGCAGGTCCTCGGCCGACGCCTCCCTGTCGGCCAGCGCCGAGACGAGCGGCAGCAGCCGCTCGCACTCCGAGCCCGCCTCGATCCCCGCGAGCCGCTCGATAAACGCCCGCCGGCCCTCCGTCAGACAGCGATTCACCTTGGTGTAGGTCCAGCCCGTGATCGCCGAGATCTCGCGGTAGCTGTAACCCTCGGCCTTGAGGAGCAGTGCGCGTATCTCCTGGGGCTTGAGCCTGCCGAGGGCCTCTGCGCCCTGGTGGAGCCGCTCGAAGCGCTCGCTGCGCTCGTGCGGCCCGCCGTCGGGCGCCGCGGGGTCTCGGAGCTCACCGTCGTCGGTTACCGGCGCCGAGCGCTGCCGCTGCCGGCGGATCGCGAAGGCCTCGTGCTTGACGACCGTCTTGAGCCACGGGACGAGCTCGTCCTCGGCCGTGGTGGGCGCCTTCGTGATCAGGATCTCGAGGGCGCGCTGATAGGCGTCCTCCGCGTCCTCGGGGTTCGCGGAGTAGCGCCGGGCGGTGGCGAGAAGCTCCGCTCCGCGGCGCCGCAATAGGTCGAGCGCCACGCGTTCCAGCTCTGGCCGCGACGGCCGTCCGTTGCCCTGTCCAAGCATCGGCACTTCCTTGAGTGCGGATCCTCGCGCGTTCGTCCCCGCAGGGAGTGTCCGCAAGCTCGCAAAATGCGAAAACTCCGTGACATGGCGGTGCGGACCTTGAGCCGGCGTCACCTGAATCGGGCGCTCCTTGCGCGGCAGATGCTCCTGGAGCGCGCGTCGACGACGCTGCCGCGCGCGCTCGAGCGGATGGGCTGCCTGCAGGCTCAGTACGCCCCCTCGATGTACATCGGTCTCTGGTCGCGGGTGCGGGGGATCGAACGCGACGACGTGACGCGGGCCCTCGAGCAGCGGAAGATCGTCCAGGGGAGCCTGATGCGCGTGACGATCCACCTCGTGTCCGCCGCCGACTACTGGCCCCTCGCCCTGGCGATCCGGCACGGCCGCAGGGAGCTGTGGCTACGGCCACGCAAGGACTACAGCGAGCGCACCGTGGCGGCTGCCGCCAAGCGCCTGCGCCCGCGGTTCGCCGAGGGGCCGCTGAGCCGCGCCGAGCTGAGCGAGCTGCTCGACAAGGACCCGATCATGGTCAACGGCGTGGGACTCTGGCTCGAGCTCGTCCGTGTGCCGCCCTCCGGTACCTGGGAGCGCCGCCGCGCCGACCTGTACGCGGCGGCGGAGGACTGGCTCGGCAGGCCCCTCGGGATCACGCAGGATGAGGCCGCCGAGCACCTGGTTCGCCGCTACCTGGGCGGCTTCGGCCCGGCGGCGCCGGCCGCGATCGCCGACTGGGCGGGCCTGCCGCCCAAGGAGATCTCGCCCGCGCTCGAGCGCATGCGGCTGCGGCACTTCAAGAGCGAGGACGGCGAGGAGCTCGTCGACCTTCCGCGCGCCCCGCTTCCCGATCCGGAGACCCCGGCGCCGGTGCGCTTCCTCCCCACCTGGGACGCCTCGCTGCTGGTCCATGCGCGCCGCACCCAGATCCTGCCCGAGGAGCACCGCCCGCGCGTGTTCAACGCGAGGACGCCGCAGTCGGTTGCCACCTTCCTCGTCGACGGCCAGGTGGCCGGGACCTGGCGTTACGACAAGGGGAAGCTACGGATCGAGCCGTTTGGGAAGCTCCACAAGGCCACCCGTCGCGAGCTCGACGAGGAGGCGGGCCGGCTGGCCGCCTTCCACGACTGAACGGTCGTCGTCCGTTTCGTAAGTCCTGCCGACCGCGCCGCGCGGCGCTACATTCACCCGATTCAACTGTTTGACTACTTGCCCAGGGGAAGCGAGTGCCCGGCGGTCTTGCCAAAGAGCTGAGAGAGGTAAAACCGGCTTCCGAGCCGGGGCTCCTCCCTGAGCGCGACGTCCGGGCTCCGCGGGTGGGGTTGCTCGGAAACATCCTGGGCCTGGAGGCGCTTCGGCAGGCGTCGCGGGTGGTGCTGCTCGGCACCCTCGACGTGGCCGCCATGTTCCTGGCGATCTGGACCGCCCATGCGATCAAGGCGTTGGTCGTGGCGCCCGAGCATATCGACCGCACCTTCGACCAGACGAAGGACGTGGCTGCGCTCGCGTGCCTGGTTATGTTGCTGCTCTTCGCGCGCTCCGGGCTCTATCGCGACAGGCCAAACCGCCCCGGCTTCACCAAGGTGATCGCCTCGCTTTTCGAGACGACGGTGGTGATCTTCCTCTACGCGATCGTCGAGGGCTACGACTTCAACTCCTACTGGGTCTTCTACGGGTCGCTGTTCTTCGCGCTGATCTACGTGTCGGCCTTCCGCTGGGGATTCGAGCGCGCGAGCGGCGCGCTCCTGCGCGCCGCGGGCTACCGTCGCCGCGCGGTGCTCGTCGGCTCGGGAGCGCACATCGAGGCTGTGGCCCACGCGCTTCGGGACAGCTCCGAGATCGAGCCGTTCGGGTTCGTGTCGCTCAACCCGCTGCCCGGCAACGGGCTGCGCGACTTCCGCTCGCTCGAGTTGCTGGAACGCCACTTCGATGCCGTCGACGAGGTGTTGATCGCCGACCCGGATTTCCCCCAGAACGAGGCGGTGGAGCTCGTCGACCGCTGCCACCGCCACGGCGTGAGGGTACGCGTGGCTCCCTCCACGATGGAGATCCTCATGGACCGGGTGGAGTTCGTGCCGGGCCAGGCGCTGCCGCTGTTCGAGCTCAAGCCGCCGGTGTTCGAGGGCGTCGACTTCGCCGTCAAACGCAGCTTCGATCTCCTCGGCGCGGCGCTGCTCCTGTTGGTGTTCGCGCCGGCTATGGCGGTCATTGTGCTGGCCATCAAGCTGACCTCGCGCGGCCCGGTGCTCTACCGGTCGATGCGCCCGGGGATCGCCGGCAAACCGTTCCCCTGCATCAAGTTCCGCACGATGGTGGTGGGGGCCGAGCACCTCCAGGAGGAGCTCGAGTCCCAGAACGAGCTGGGCGGGGCGCTATTCAAGATCCGCCACGACCCGCGGGTCACCACCGTCGGGCGCTTCCTCCGCCGCTGGTCGCTCGACGAGCTCCCGCAGCTGTTCAACGTGCTACGCGGCCAGATGTCGCTCGTCGGCCCGCGTCCGCTCCCTCAGCGGGACTACGAGCACCTCGAGGACTGGCACCGCAAGCGCTACCTGGTCTTGCCGGGCATGACCGGTCTCTGGCAGGTCTCGGGCCGCTCCGAGCTCGACTTCGACGAGCTGGTACGGCTCGACTTCCTCTACCTCGAGCGCTGGTCCGTGTTCCTGGACCTCTCGATCCTGCTGAAGACGGTGCCGGCGGTGTTCAGGACGCGCGGGGCTTGGTAGGGGCAGTTACGCTGTGACGGTCGCGCGCTTCGCGCGGCCGCCCGCCAGGCTGGCCTGCCTCTCCTGACGAGCGACGCTCCGATCCAGAGCTCGTAGGAGGACACCTTGGAAGCAGGTCTGGCCGCACGCACTGCGGACGTCGAGCCGGTGGAGCACGAGCTGCGGGACCGGATCATCACGGGCCTCGTCACCGGGCTGCCGGCCCTCGGCTTGGGGGCGGCGATGTGGCAGGCCTGGGACGGCCTGCTGCGACCCGGCGACGCCGTCGTCTTCCTGGTCGTCTACGCGCTGACCGGGCTGGGCGTGACCGTCGGCTTCCACCGCCTCCTCACGCACCGCAGCTTCAAGGCGGGACCGTTCGTCCGCGCGACCCTCGCGGTGCTCGGCTCGGCCGCAATCGAGGGGCCCGCCATCTCCTGGGTGGCGGACCACCGCAAGCACCACAGGTTCTCCGATCGTCCTGGCGATCCGCACAGCCCCCACGTCGATCACGGGGTCGGCTGGGCGGGCGCGCTTCGCGGGCTGGTGCACGCCCACATGGGCTGGCTGTTCCGGCACGACCAGCGCGGCGCACGGGCGCGCTATGCGCCGGACCTTCTCGCCGACCCGGTGATCCACTTCGTCGACCGCAGCTTCGTCCTATGGGCGTTCGCGGGTCTCGCTGTCCCCTTCGGCCTCGGGGTGGCCATCGGAGGGTCCATCGCCGCGGGGCTGACCGGATTGCTGTGGGGCGGCGCGGTGCGGATCTTCGTGCTTCATCACGTCACCTACAGCATCAACTCGATCTGTCATGTCTTCGGTCGCCGGAAGTTCCGGACCTCGGACGAGTCGCGCAACGTGTTCTGGCTCGCCCTGCCTTCATTCGGCGAGTCGTGGCACAACAATCACCATGCATTCCCAACCTCGGCGGTCCACGGCGTCGGTCGCTGGCAGGTCGATCCGTCCGCGCTCGTCATTCGGGGCCTGGAGCGCTGCGGCCTGGCCTGGGATGTCGTGCGGGTGAGCCCCGATCGCCAGAGCAAGGTCGCTATTCAAGAGAGCGGCTGACGTGCCGAATGGAGGCGCCGCTGGCGGGTCGTCCGCGGCGCCTCCTTGGCAGTTCCTCCTGCGCGCGGTCGCGGTCATCACCGGGCTCACCATGCTCCTGGTGGTCGACGTCCGCGGGGCCGCGTTCTACGTCGCCTGGACGCTGATCGGACTTGCGCTGGTCAGCGAGGGCGCCGCGACGCTGGTTCACCGCAGGCGTCCGGGCGCCTAGGTCTGAGTCTTGCGCTTGACCTTCGTCTTGTAACGGACGTACTGGTCGCGGCCGTGGCCGTAGCGCCAGTAGGTGACCTTCTTCACCGAGCCGCAGCAGAACGGCTCGCCCGGCTCGAGGAAGATCTCGGCAAGCGCAACCTCCTTGCCGTGGTAGCGGGCCGAGCGCTCCCCCACCCTGACCTCGAAGCTCGAGACCTCTCCGGTCGTGCCCTTGGGCGCGTGGGTCGGTTTGGTGGACTTGTACCTGAAGAGGCTGCGGGCCTGCCGGCACGGCGTACCGGCGTGCTTGCGCCATGCCACCACACGGGCCTCGCCCTGCCTGGCGGAGGCGCCCGAGCGCATGTCGAAGAACACCTCCCTGCCCCTCCGCGTGTCGATCCGGCGCAGCTTCAGGGTGACGAGGTTGTCCTGCTGGCCGGAGATCCGCTGATCGACCGGAGTCGAGCCGCAGGTGTCGTTCACGTGCATCTCGGTCTGGTCGAACTCATCAGCGACGCCCGCCAGGTCGACCTGCACCGAGCGCACCGTTTCCTTGGCGGCGTCGCCGTCGAGGTCGGCCTGCTTCGTGACCGTGCCCTGGAAGGCGACCGCGGACGCGCACAGCGCCAGGGCGAGGAGGGCGGTCGGGGCCAGCTTGCGCAACGGCGACCACCTAAGGTCTTCTCGCCCAATGCGCCAGCGATTTCTGCTCGAGCAGACGGTGGGGCTCAGTGCGTCCGGCGCCTCGGTGCTTTGAGCGTGATCCTCACCCTGGCCGTGGAGGTCAGGTGGGCCGAGTTGCGCAGCTTGACGCTTACGCCGATCCGCAGCTTCTTGTAGCGCTTCAGGATCCGGCGGTTGCGCCGTGAGAGCTTGAACTTGGCCTTGACCTTGCGGCTCGTCGGCACGACGAACGTCTTGTTGCCGAAGGTCGCGCGCTTCCTGCGCCCCCGATTGCGCGGCCTGACCTTCTTGACGGTGACGAGCTTGATGCGCCCCTGGAGGCCGGCGCCGGCGGTGAAGCTGAAGCTGAAGCGCCCGGTCCGGCTGACGCGGATCCTGCGCTTGGAGTTCTTGAAGCCGGCCTTGCCCGGGGGAGTGGGCTGGAGCTTGGGTGGCGGCGGAGTCGTGAGAACGCGCGCGCGCCGGATGGCGGCCGCGGCGTCGGGTATCCCGCCGGTCACCGTGAAGCCGCTGCCCAGCGACGCCAGCCTGCGGACGGACTGCTTGATGGCCGTGACGATCTGCGTGTCCGACGCCGCGGGATCGCCGCGACGCACGAGCGCCGCCACCCCGGAGACGTGAGGCGCGGCCATCGAGGTGCCGTCGAGGAAGTGGTACGAACCGCTATGCCCGCCCTGGGTGCTGAGAATGCTCTCGCCCGGCGCACCCAGGTCGACGGTGGTGGGTCCGTAGTTGGAGAAGCCCGCGAGCCCGCCGTTGTCGTTGATGGCCGCGACGCAGATCAGGTTGGCCTGGGGGAAGTCGCAGGGGAGGGTCGGGTCCGAGTCGTTGTCGCTGCCGGTGTTTCCGGCAGCGGCAACGACCACCGCGTTGCGATCGTTCGCGACGCTGAGCGCGTTCGACACAAAGTGGTCCTCGCCCGTCGGCGGCCCGCCCAGGCTCAGGTTGATCGCGTCGGCTCCGTGGGACGCGGCGTACTGGACCCCGGCACCGACGGTGGCGCTATCCCCTGAGCCGGTGCTGTCGAGTACCCGGACAGGGAGGATGCGGGCGTCCGGCGCGACCCCGGCGATGCCTATGCCGTTGTTGTCCGTGGCCGCCGCGGTGCCGGCCACGTGCGTGCCGTGGTAGACGGGTGAATTCTCATCGTCCGGGTTGCTGTCGTCGGCGACGAAGTCGAAGCCGGCCAGGGCGTTCCCGGCTAGATCCGGATGCGTCACGTCGACGCCGGTATCCACGATGGCGATCACCGCCCCGGCCCCGCGCGTCACATCCCAGGCGTTGAGCGCCCTGATGTCCACGCCCGGTGTGCCGGTGCTCTGGCCTGCGGGGTCGTGAATGACCTGGCCCACGTTGTGGAGCCCCCACAGCTCCGCGATGTCCGTGTCGTTCGGCACGGCGGCGGTCGCGTGGTAGGCGAAGTTCGGCTGCGCGTAGAGGACCTCCGGCTCGCGGTTCAGGCGCCCGACGGCGTCGGTGACCGAGCCCCGCACGTCGACCAGCTGGGCGCCGCGGATCGGAAGCGAGCGCTTGAAGGCAACTCCCGCCCTCGCCCTCGAAGCGGAACGCTCGGACGGGCTGATGCCCGCCTCGAAGCGTACGATCACCTCGCCGGGCACGAACCTCTGCGCGGCTGCCGTGCCGGGCGCGACGAGCGAAAGCCCCACCGCCGACGCGAGCGCGCCGAGCAGGGTCCAGCGTCGTAGGTGTCGACCTGCGTAGCTCGTCATGAGGGGGTCGGGCGCCCGCTGCCCGCCCACTTACCTAAGCATGGGCCCCCAGGTCCCGCAAGCGTTCGCGACACTTGCGCCCCGTGAGCGAGCCCTACCGGAGCGGCAACCTGCTCGATCGGGTCTCCGACCCGCGCACGCTCGAGCTGCACTACGAGCGCGAGCGGCAGCGGGAGCGTGTGCTCCTGGAGCGGCGTCTCGCGCTGAGGGGCGGGGATGTCCTCTCGGTGGGTTGCGGCTGGCATCCGGGACGGCACCTGTTTCCGAAGCCGGCCTGGCGGATGACGGGCGTGGAGATCGACGAGGCGGTGGTGCGAACGCTCGTGGAGGACGGGGAGATCGACGAGGGTCTCGCCGGTCGCGCCGGCGAGCTGCCGTTCCCGGATCGATCGTTCGACGTGGTGCTCTATCGCCTCGTGCTGCACCACATCGCCTGGCAGGGGCCGCTCGCGCCCTGCTTCGAGGAGGCGCGCCGGCTGCTGCGGCCGGGGGGCGCGCTCGTGGCGGTCGAGCCGGGTTCCTGGCATCCCGTCGGCGGCGGCCTGGCCCTGGCCAACCGGCTCGGCCTCGGGCCGCTCGTGCACGGTACCCCGGACGACCTGCCGCTCTCGCCGCGGCGGCTTCGCGCCGAAGCGCGGAGGGCCGGCCTCGAGCCGGAGCTGCACACCGTCACCTACGGCTGGCGCCGCCTTCCGCGGCCGGCACAGCGGCTGCTGCACGCCCTCGACCGGCTCGGCTCGCGGCCCCGGCTCGCCCCGCTCGGGCACACGCTGATGCTGATCGCCCGGCCTACTCCCTGCCCGTAGCTTCCGCCCCGTGAGCCGCTACGACGACGAGATCTGGCGCCTCGTACCAGAGGATCCAGGCGCGCCGCCGGCCCACATCGGGAGCTTCGTGGCCGGCCTCGGGTCGGTGGGGCGGGCACTCGACCTGGGCTGTGGGGATGGTCGCCTGTCGGCGCAGCTCGACGCCGCCGAGCTCGTGGCCGCCGACGTCTCGACCGTGGCGCTGGACCGGGCTCGCTCGCGGCTGCCCGAGGCCAGGCTGGTGCAGCTGGAGCCCGACGAGCCGCTGCCCTTTCCGGACAACGACTTCGATCTCGTGCTCTGCGCCGAGACGCTCGAGCACGTCCGGGACGTGCAGCTGCTCCTGTCAGAGGCCCGCCGCGTCCTGCGGCCCGGCGGCGAGCTCGCCGTCACAACGCCGGCGCATGGTCGCCTCACCGCGCTCCACACCGGTTTCGACCCGTTCTCGCCTCACATCCGCTTCTTCACCCGCCGCTCGCTCCGGGCCGTCCTCGGGGAGCTCGGCTTCGAGTTGCGCGAGCTTCGGCGGCGATCCGGCACGCTGCTGGCACGCGCGACGAGATGAGGATCACGCTCGACCACGTGACGAAGCCCGCTGCTATGGGCTTGTGGCCTTTTGCGCTCGGGCAGGCGCCGGTCGCTTTCGGGCCTGTCGGGCCCGCAGGCGCTGGCGGGTAACGAGGAACAGGCGCCGGCCGGCCTTCGACTTCGGGTCGAGATAGAGCACGCCGAGGACGCTCTTCGCCGCGTCCCGGGGTCGATCTGCGGTTTCGAGTTCGAAGGTCGCGAGCTGCAGCCAGGTGTCCGGGTCGTCGGGGAAGCGCAGAACCGCCCGCTCGAGCATGGCATGGGCGGCGGCGTAGCGGTGGGCGGCCGTCTGTACCGAAGCCTGCACGAGGAGGGGCTTGGGAGACAGTGGGTTCGTGTTCTCGGCGCCCGCAGCCTCGCTGGCGGCATCTCCGAGGTGTCCGTGGGCGAGCAGGTCGAGGGCGTGGTTCGAGGCGCGGTCCGAGGCCTCCGGAAGCCAGATCGCCCAGGCGAACAGCAGCGTCACCACCGCGACGCCGACCGCGGCCGCGATGCGCGGCCGTTCCGGGATCGGCTCTCGCGGCAGCACCGTGGGCGTCCCCGCGGCGGCGAGAGGGCCACGCCCGGCCACGAAGCCACCGGCCGCCAGCGCCATCACCGCCGGGCCGGGAACGAACCAGGTCCAGTCGATCGTCGATTGGATGCCGAAGACGACGGCGACGAGCGTCAGGGTCACGAGCTGGACCCGGCCTGGTGTCCAATCCCTGCGCTCCGCCGGTCGGCCTCGCCGGAGCACGCGAGGGTAGAGCGCGGTTGCCCGTCCTACGGCCACCAGCCACGCCCCGAGGAGCACCAGGCTCACTGCCAGGCCGACCAGACCCAGGTCCGCGAGCGTCTGGGGCACGAACCCGTGCGCGTGCCGTGAGACCTGCTCGCTCTTGCGGTAGCGCAGCCGGGCTACCGCGAAGCTGCCGGCCCCGGTTCCAACCGCCGGCCGGTCCGAGAACACCTTGCCCGCCTCGCGCCAGAAGGCGGAGCGGCTGTTGGAGGTGGCGGCGAGCCGGCCCGCACCCTGCGAGGGGGCCTGGGCGGTCTCGCTCGTGAGCTCGTGGACCCGGTCGTGGATCGTGCCGCCGAGCCCCCTGTCGCTGAAGGCGACGGAGGTCAGGAAGACCAGCGGGACGGCGCAGGCCGCAGCGACCGCAGCGATGCCGGCCCGCCGGCGCATCGCCATGGGGGCCGTCACGCGGGACAGGCCGAGGTTCACCGCCATGCCGGCGACAAGCAGCAGGGCCGCCGTCGCAAGCAGGAACAGCCCGAACTCCCCGCCCGCGCTCTCTCTGGAAGAAAGCGTCGCCGCGTACTTGGAGAACGCATCCTGCGAGAGCGCCCAGGCCGCGACCGGCGCGATGCCGGCAGCCGAGATCAGCAGAACCGGCAGGCTGCGGAGCCGTAGCGGAACGAGCGCGTACCAGGCGACCACCCCGACGGTCGCCGCGGCGAGGGCTCCGCGCGACTGGGTGAGCAGGATCGTCAGGAGGGCCAGTCCCAGGGCCGGATAGGCGAGCACCCGGCTCGCCACGGCGCCGCCCCTGCGGGAGCCGAGCCAGAGCGCCGCCGGCACCATCATCGCGGCCGTGCTGCCGACCGCGTTCCAGTATCCGAATGGCTGCCCGAGCCGGTTGGAGATCTCGTTCTCGGCCAGGGCGCTCGGCCAGACGCGCGAGGCGAGCCCGTAGATCACGGCGGCCGCGGCGCCGAGGAGGAGCGCGTGGAGGAGCACGGGCGCGCCCGTCGGCGCCAGCCGCGCGGCGCCGATCGCAAGCGCGAACACGGCGAGGTAGGCGAGCATCCGGCCGGCGTCCACGAACGAGAGATCCGGGGCGACCGACCACGTAACGGACAGTGCCGTGAGCGCCGTCAGGGCGGCCAGCGCGACGAGGGCCGCCCCGCCGGGGAGCGACCCTCGCGGTCCCCAGAGCAGTGCCGCCGCAACGCCGAGCCCGCACACCAGCACGAGTGCCAGCTCGACTGCGGTGGTCCTGCCTAGCTCTGTGCCTCCTCCCGCTCCGAAGGCGACGCCCGCAAACGCGGCGCCCAGAAGGATCGTGCTAGCGGCGGGAGCGCGGGAAGGGGACACGGGACAGGTCGAAGCGCG
>Ga0126312_10003487_pt1 | contig 10626 bp, 10 predicted proteins | sample Plot104A_FD_92537 | JGI IMG/M metagenome (GOLD analysis project Ga0126312, IMG submission 92537) | Serpentine soil microbial communities from UC McLaughlin Reserve, CA, USA - Plot104A | ecosystem: Environmental > Terrestrial > Soil > Grasslands | place: USA: UC McLaughlin Reserve, Lake County...
AATTTGGCTTTGGTCTCGTCCTCGGGTGTCTGTTTTTGGCCGGGTTTGTCACTAGCGCTCATGAGGCCAATTCTTACCGCTGATCCTCCGGACTAGAAGACTGCTGCTGGGTCTCACTCGACGTCCAGTCAGGGGGCCAATTACGCATGGCCTCATCGCCGCCCGGTCGATCATCGCTCGGCTGGTCGACTGCGGCCTGGTCCTCCGATGCCGCATCGCCATCATCACCTGCTATGAGCCTTACCGCGGTGCCGTAGGCGGCAACTTCGCTGAGCGATTGGGTGATCTCACTGCAGTCGAATCTGAGACCGACGATCGCATCCGCGCCCGCCGCCACAGCCATCTCGACCATTCGAGCCACCGCATCCTGACGCGAATCGGTCAGCATCACGACATAACCGTCCAGCGGGTTTCCGCCACGCAGATCGGGCCGCAGCTCCCGCGTACGGGCGACGACTCCAACCACGTCTCCAACCACCTCAGCGATTTCGCGGCCCGGCACGTACTCCATGGTGACTACCGGCAGCGCGCGAGGCACCAGGGCCGGCTGCTTCAAGCCCGGGGGCTGCGGCGTCCATTGCGTCGGCTGCTGCCAACCCTGCGGTGGATACTGCCCCGGCTGCTGAGCGTACGGTCCCTGCTGGCCGGGATAGGGCTGCTGGGGTGCGCGCCCAGCTGAGGGTTGCCCGTACGGCTGCTGCGGTTGGCCGTAGGGTCTGGGCTGCGGCTGCTGCTGCCCGTACGGCCCTGCTCCTGGATAACCGCCAGGGTTCTGCCCGTGAGGCGGCTGCTGGCCGTAGTTGCTCATGCCGACAAGATATCGGCCGTTGCTGGTGGGGGGTCCTAGCCCAGTTCGGTCATCTCGACGGTGACGAACATTTCTGAGCGACCGCCGGAGTAGGTGCCCCGGAGCGGAGCCACATCGCCATAGTCGCGGCCGTGGCCGACTCGGACGTAGCCGTCAGTGAGCCGACGGCACGTCGTTGGGTCGTACGCGACCCAGCTGCCACACCACCACTCGATCCACGAGTGGCTTTCGCCATCCACGGTCTTGTTCGCCTCACCACTGGCTGGATGCAGGTAGCCCGACACATACCGGGCCGGCACGCCGATCGACCGCAGGGCTCCCAGTGCGAGGTGGCTGTAGTCCTGGCACACCCCACGACCGAGTTCCCAGACCTCGCGAGCCGTACTAGTGACCTTGCTTGAGCCACGCTCGTACGTCAGATGCTCATGTATCAGCGAGCACACGTCGAGCGCCGCCAACCGGGGCGGTCTTGAGGTGGTGTCAGCGGCCCGGACCGCCAGCTCCTCCGGCGGCTCGGTACGCTCGTTGACCGTCAGGAACTCGGCCATTCTGTCCACCACGGCACGATCCCGCAGCGCTGGCCAACCAAGATCATTGGGTGCCACCCGGCGATCGAGATCCCAAGCAAGATCATCTCCGTGTGTCTCAACGACGCCTTGGGCATGTACGGTGAGGCGCTCGTGCGGCTCGTGCACTTCGAACGTCGTTACCGCGGTGCCCCAGTAGTCGGTGTAAGTGAAGCTCCAGGCCGCGGGATCGATCGTGACACGGCTGCTCCAGACCGTTTGATGATCAGTAATGGCCGGAGTCATCCGTGCCTCGTTGTAGGAGGATTTGACTCGTGACGCGTACCGGAAGCCGGTTCGATGATCAATACTGAGCCGCATCTCAACGCGTCCCTTCGGTAGTCCAGGCGGGCGACTCGGCAGCGGCAAAGTAGCTCGTGGAGACTGCGAGCGCGACCTGTGCACAGACGTCTTGTACCACCGACATCTCGTGATTGAGGTTGCCGAGCAGATCGTCAAGATCGGCATACTCCAGCCGGGCCCGCAGCTGGCCAAGCGAGCGCAGTGCAGGTGCGGCATGAACGGCCGTCAGCGGGTTGTTCTGCGCCACCCGTTGCAGGCTATCCGCAGCGGCGACCAGGCCGTGCATGATCGATCGCGGGAACCGTGCGTCCACGATCAAGAACTCAGCCGCCTCTCGATCGGTGTACAGGCCGCGATAGGTGCGCAGGAAGGCATCGTGTCCGCCGCAGCCGCGCAGCACAGCGGGCCATTGGGTGCTGCCATGGGTTAGTGAGGCCGACGCCACCAGCCGCGAGGTCATGTCAGCTTGTTCCAAAGACCGCCCCATCGACATGAACTGCCAGCCGTCGTCGCGCACCATGATGCCTCGAGAGATACCGGCAAACATGGCGCTGCGTTCCCGTGCCCAGTTCAAAAACACATGGGCACCGCTAGGCCCGAACGGCGTGGTGGGCAGCTGATGCCAGGTGGTATTGATACATTCCCAAAGATCAAGAGGGATCACTTCGCGGGCTCGGCGGGCGTTATCGCGCGCCGAGGCGTAGCTGAAGTAGATCGAGGTTGGCTCGGCAGGGTCATAGCCCAGGACTCGCAAGACATCGGTCAACGTTGGATCCTCGACATGATCAACGTTCATCAGTGCTAGGAGGTTGCGACAGGCATCCACCTCATGCGCCGCAGTCTCCTCGATGATCAGTCGCAAGTGAGTCTGCAACAGACGTGCTGTGTCTTCGGCCCGTTCCACGTACCGGCCGATCCAGAACATCGACTCCGCGATGCGGCTTAGCATCCGCAGCTCCACGGCCTGGTCTGCTGCTGTTGATCTTGCTGCTGCCGTTGAGTTTCGACAATCTTGGGCGTCACTGCGATCGGAATCTTGGCGACCGTCAGTGGCACGTCGGTCTGTGGTTTGGGTTGATCATCGGCTTCATCGCTGGGTTCGATCGAGTGCCGATGATTGGATAATCGATGCACTGGCGGGCTGAGCACCCAGGTGTCCTTACTGCCACCACCTTGGCTGCTATTGACGACCAGCTCACCCGCTGGTAAGGCGACCCGGGTCAGGCCACCGGGCAGCACCCAGACGTCATCGCCACTATTGACGGCAAACGGGCGAAGATCGACATGGCGCGGCTCCAGGCAGTCCTCGATCAAGGTTGGCACCGTGGAGAGCTGGACGACCGGCTGCGCGATCCAGCCGCGCGGATCCTCGGTAACCCGATGCCGCAATGTATCCAGCTCGGTTTTGGTGGCGCGCGGACCGATCACGATGCCCTTGCCACCAGAGCCATCTACTGGCTTGACGACCAGTTCCGCCAGACGGTCCAGCACCTCCTCGCGAGCTTGATCATCTTCCAAGCGCCAGGTATCGACATTGGGCAGAATCGCATCTTCGCGCAAGTAATACTTGATCAAGTCGGGCACGTAGGTATAGATCAACTTGTCGTCGGCCACCCCATTGCCGATGGCGTTGGCTAGGGTGACGCCGCCGGTGCGCGCCGCGTTGACTAGACCGGGTACGCCGAGCATTGAGTCACTGCGGAAATGCACGGGATCAAGGAATTCATCGTCCACTCGGCGGTAGATCACATCGACCCGCTGCAATCCCGCGGTCGTGCGCATAAAGACCTTGCCGCGACGGCACTCAAGATCACGACCCTCCACCAGCTCGACGCCCATGGTGCGTGCGAGCAGCGTGTGTTCAAAGTAGGCGGAGTTGTAGACGCCCGGAGTGAGGACAACCACCGTGGGCTCCTCGACGCCGGACGGCGCAGCCTTGCGGAGCGCGGTAAGCAGCCGGGTTGGATAGCCCGCAACTGGACGAATCCGCTGGTTGGCGAATGCTTCCGGCATGGCCATAACCATGGCGTTGCGGTTGGTCATCACGTAGGAGACGCCGCTCGGCACCCGGACGTTGTCCTCCAGTACGCGTACGTCGCCGTCCGGATTCCGGATTAGATCGACTCCAGCAACGTGGATGCGTACGCCGTTGCTGGGCTGGATACCCCAGACCGCACGATGGAAGTGTGTCGAGGAGGTGACCAGCTGGCTCGGGATGACCCCGTCGGAGATCACCCGAGCGTCGGAGTAGATGTCGGAGAGAAACGCTTCGAGTGCTCGTACGCGTTGGGCGACGCCCGCCTCGATGATCTCCCACTCCGGCGAGGCGATCACTCGCGGCACCAGATCCAGCGGGAATGGCCGCTCGACACCGCCGACGTCGAACGTCACGCCGGCTTGGGTGTAGTTGTTGGCGAGGGATTCCGCAATCATGCGGAGATCGTCCGAACTGGACCTGGACAGTGCGGAGTAAACGGCCTGGTACGAGGGCCGGACGCTGCCCTCGGCATCGATCATCTCGTCGAACGCCTCGCCTGTCCGGTAACCAGAAAGCACGTCCGCCATAAGGCGGAGCCTACTCACACCTTCGTTACCCGAGTGTGACAATCCATGACGTCGATCTGGCCAGCGCCTGGACTGTGATTCGGGAGCGAAACACCACCAATGGGATGCGGCTGGATTCCCTCATTTTCTGCCGCCAGTTTCGGGTGCGGAGGCGTGTCGAGCCGTGGTCGACAAACCAGTGGCAGTTTTTCAGAGCAAGTCCATACCATCCGCCGGTTCAGTGCGGCAGTAGCAGGCAGGAGTCGCCGAACTCGTGCCACAGATAGCGCTCGGCAACGGCCGCGTCGTAAGCGCGCTGGGTTAGCCCGGCTCCCGCGACGGACTCCACCAGCAGCAGATGTGAGGCGTCGGGGTTGTGCCATCCCGTGATCAGCCCATCGATCATGCGTACCGGTCGCTCCGGAGAAATCACGAGTCCCGTCCATCCCGAGGCAGCCGCGACAGTGCCGTCTGGCCGCGCTGCTGACTCGATAGCTCGGGTTGCCGTAGTGCCTACCGCAACTACCCGACTGCCGCCAGCCCGCCTGGAGTTGACCAGATCGGCTGTCGTCTCGCTCACTTCGAACCACTCAGGCTGCGGCGCCTCGCCGGCATCCTGCGACGAAAGGCCGGTATGCAAGGTGATGGGGGCAAAGATCACGCCTTGCGCCACCAGCCGGGTCACCAGCTCGGCACTGAAAGGCCGGGCGGCGCTTGGCATCTCGGCGCTTCCTGGATGGAGAGCGAAGATCGTCTGGTACGCCGAGATCGGGAACGATTTGTTGAGGTAGCCGTAGCTGATCGGCCGGGCGTGCTCCCGGAGATAGTCCGGCAGGCTTTGGGGTCCATTGACGCGGGCACGCCACAGTCGATTTCCTAACCCGGTCGGCGAGGAGTCCGGTTGCGGGTAGGGGGCAAGGAGCTTGACCAAGCCTCCAGCGGGCAGACTGATTCGCTCTCCAATTCGGCCGTCGAGGATGGGAGCTGCCCCTCGCGGAGCACTGCGGAGCTCGACCACACGACTGCCGTCGGGAAGCCGGTTGGCCACATGCACGATGACAGGTGAGCCGTTACGGTCGCCATCCAGCTGGCCAGGCACGGTGGCCGAGGTGTTGACCACCAGCACATCGCCTGGTCTCAGGTGCTCAGTGAGGCGATTGAAGTTCGAGTGCTCGATGCCGGCCGAGGTCGCGACCATGAGCCGTACGCCATCGCGTCGCAGACCGCGCACCTCCGGCGGTTCCGTCGCCGTACGGTCATCCGGCGAAGAAAAGTGCGTGTCCGGCCGGGCGGCCAGCATGGTGCTCATTCGGCCCGCGCCTTCTCCGAGAGCGCTGCTGTCAGGTCGGCGGTGCGATACCGACCGCTTGGCAGTCCAGAGCTGATCAGCGCTGCAACAATTGGGGCCACCGTCTCCGGCTCGGGCCGATCACTGATGTCCTCGCCCGGGAACGCCGCTTGGTGCATCGCGGTCCGCATGTCGCCCGGGTCGAGGCTGTACCAGGTGAAGTCCGGCTCCTCCACCGCCCAGGTCAGCGTCTGGTGATCAAGAGCCGCCTTGCTGGAGCCGTAGCCGCCCCAGGCTTCATAGTGATCGACGCCGGCATCCGACGAGACGTTGATGATCACAGCATTCGGGTTCAGCTGATTGAGCGCCGCGCGGATCAATTGCTGCGGGGCGACAACATTGGTCCGGAGCAGCTGCTCGTACGCGGTCGGGGAAAGATCACGAAGCCTTGGCAGCGGCGATCCGCCGAGATCACTCGCATTATTGATCACCAGATCCAGCTTCCCAAGCGTGGCCGCGGCCGCTAATAGCTGCCCGCGATGTTCTGGGTCGCCGATGTCGCCAGGAATGGCTCGAACTGTCGTGAACTCGGACAGAGCCTGCGCCGTACTCGCCAGCGGCTCGGTGTGCCGGGCATCCATGGTGAGGCTCCAGCCGCGACGAGCCAGCTCGAAGGCTAGGGCGCGTCCCAGCCCGAGGGAGGCACCGGTGATCAGCGCATGAGGCATGCGTTCAGTATTCAACTTAAAGTGAACTTGAATTCAAGGGCTTTGTGTGCGCGCTAGACGTCTTGAGACCGCTGGCGGGTGCGCCGGAGCCGGTTTCGACCCGCGTTAGACGTCTCAAGACGGATGTCGTGTGATGCGGTTACACCGCGTGGCGGCCGGGAGAACTAGGCCTCGGCGGATCGGTGTCCTCCGGGTCATGCAGGTGGGTGAAGTCGCCGAAATCATCGTCAGCACGACGGCGAGACCAGCGGCGCTTCCCCGGAGACTCCCGCGTCGCCGGTTCGGGAGCAGGTGTTACAGCTGGCTGCGGCCGGCGGCTCGCTCCAGACAGCTCAGCAGTCACCGGCTCGGAGGGTTGTGGCGTCTCCACTTGGGGCCGTAACGGCTCCTTCACGCTCGCGGAATCCTTCCCCGCATCCGGTCGCTGACTACCGCCAGTATGGCCAGCCCGGGCGGCGCCAGAGGTACGAAGCGGACGCTGACCAGTGCCGCTGGCGCGTACCACCGCAACACCGATTGCCGTGGTGAGCGGTACTGCTAAGACCAGCCCGATGGAGCCGACCAGAATGCCCAGCACTTCAGCCGCAAACAGCTCTGTCATCAGCACGTCCAGCAGCGGCCGATTATTGATCTTGATCAACAAGAACACCCCGAGCGATGTACCGGCGATCGCAAAGGCGATCGTATAGACCGTGGAGGCAATGTGATCACGACCGATCCGCATGGCACGCGAGAACAGATGCTTCCGGCTTCCACCTTGATCGGCCAGCTCCCAGACCGCTGAGGCCTGGGTGATCGTCACATCGTTGAGAACGCCGAGCCCCGCGACGATGATGCCGCAGATCACCACTGAGGTGAGCCGGAGATCTGGCGCCGCCGCTGCCAACACGTAGTCATCCTCCGCGGCGACTCCTGTGATGTGTGCCCACTTGGTCGCGAGATAACCGAGCACTGCGATCAAGATCAGTCCGAAGAGGGTCCCTACCAAGGCGGTAGTCGTTCGAGTGCTAAATCCATGTGCCGCGTATAACGCCACGAACATGATCGCCGACGAGCCGACTAGTCCGACCATGATCGCGTTGGTTCCGGCGATCAGCGCCGGGAACATGAACATGACCAGGACGAGGCCCGCAAATCCGAGCCCGATCAGGGCCGCGAAGCCCCGCCAGCGCGCAACGACCACCACAACAATGGCGAAGAGCAAGCCAACAACCAACAGTGGCGTACGCCGCTCAAAGTCAGAGAACTGGTATTGGGCCGGCTGGTCCGCCCCCGGTGGAATGCGTATCAGCTTAATGATCTGGCCGGCTTTGACCCCTGAGGAATAGATGGCCGCGGTTACCGGCACCGTAACGGCGCTGCCCTTGTCGTCGCCTTCAAGCAGCTGAGATGTCACGTTAGCGCAGCGCGCGCTGCTCACTCCCGGCGTCGACCCGGACAAGCCCTCGCAGGAGATCTCACTGATCTCGGTGATCCGAGCGGTCGGATAGGTGACCCCCGGGACGCTGTAGCCGGCTACATCTGCGTTTACATGGCGCGAGGTGTCGCCCGGCCAAAAGACGATCAAGCCCACCACGGTCCAGATTGCCAATGGGATGAGCACCACGATCAAGAGGCGCAAGGCGCGCTGGTGACGCCGCAGTTCGTCAGGATTCACCAACGGCTGCGGGCCAGTATCTGAAAGACGTTCCCTGATGGAGTGCGAGTGAGCCACGTTGCCGCCTAGTCTTAGTCCCCGTGAGTCAGCTTCCTGGGGCGAGTCGCGACGGCATCCGGCCGCATCGCGCAGTGGCTCGCCAGGCATCCAGGAGCGACCTGAGCACACAATCTAACTCACCTCATGCCCGGCGTCTTCGGCCCGACCCGTCTGATCCCCCCTCAACGCGCGGTAGTGCTCGAGCAAGGCCGCAACGCCCCAACGCCAGGTCCCAGCGCAGCGCAATCGGACTGATCGCCGGGATCATCGGGCTGGGCCTCGTCGGCCTCTGTCTACGCGCGGTGCCGACTGTTCTCACCGAGACCGACCTGGTCGCTGGAATTGCCGGTCCACTGACCGGGATCCCCGCCGATCCAGCGCCGACTTCTGTACCGGTTGCGGCGCCAGCGCCGTCGATGAGCATCGAGCCAACCAGCGAGATCAATCCGAGCGTCAAACCGGCGAAAATGCAGGCAAAGCGCAAGGCCAAGAGCCTGCAGAAGGTCGAAGTGCCGGCAAACGGGCCTGGAACGTATCAGACGGCCGGCAAGTCGGTTCGATCGACGACGTCAGCCGGAGCTTTGATTCGTTATGACGTACGCGTTGAGGACGGCTTGTCCATCGATCCCGATAAGGCTGCGGTTATCATTCACGGCATTCTCGACGACCAACGCAGCTGGCGCGGCACCGGTCGCTGGCGCTTCGAGCTCGTGCCGGTCGGACAATCAGCAACGTTGCACGCCTACATCGTCACGCCGGACACCACGGATCGGCTGTGCGCGCCCTACCTGACCCGCGGCGAAGTGTCCTGCCAGAACGGCAACCGGGTCGTACTCAATGCCAAGCGGTGGCTGCTTGGCGTCGACTCGTACGGATCCGACCTAACCAACTATCGGCGCTATTTGGTCAATCACGAGTTCGGGCATGCACTCGGCAAGCATCACGTCGACTGCCCCGGTCCGGGAAGGCTTGCTCCGGTCATGATGCAGCAAACCAAGGGGCTCGGGGCTTGCCGGAAGAATCCATGGCCGCAGGCCGCCGAAGACTGACCACGGCATTCGACCTGCGGCTCGTGCCGGTGCCGTTGGACGTGGCGCGGCGAATGCTCAGCAGCGGATTGCGCCCTGCACCCATCGAATCGCGCAATCTTGTGTGGCATCCGGAATATCCGTTGCCGGACAGCATCGATGCCGTTGCAATGGTGTTGGATGCGCACGAGGCGATGAGCGACGCAATCGATGACCCACCTGCCTGGTGGATTTATCACATCGTGGTCGATGGCATGGTGGTCGGTGACATTGGATTCCATGGTCCCCTGGGATCTGACGGTGTTGTCGAGATCGGCTACAGCGTGGTACCAGCGTGGCGGAGGCACGGCGTGGCGACGCGCGCTTGCGACTTGATCTTGCAACAGGCTTGGCGGGATGGTGCTGGGATAGTCATTGCCGAAGCTGACCATGACAACGTGGCATCCCAGGCAGTGTTGGTGCGTAATGGCTTCCGTCGGCGAGCCGATGGAAGCTTTATGATCAAGCGCCCGGACGCCGCATGAATGGCCTAACTCGCTACATCGGGCTACCGCAGCCGATCATGATGGGCCCGATCTTCTGGCAGTTACGACGTGGTCCGGGCGATCCGACTCATCGCCAGGTTGGCGACATCTATCTTCGGGCAACGCGTACGCCGGAGGGACCGGCCTTGATCAAGATGATCCCCAGTGGTGTGGAGGTGGCTGCTCGCGCTTGGGGCGAGGGAGCGGAATGGAGTCTTGAGCAACTGCCGCGGTTGCTCGGCGCCGCCGACGATCCGCGGGCTTTTCGACCGTTGCCCGAGCATAAGCCTTTGGTAAAGGCATGGCAGCGCTATGGCCACTACCGAGTGGGTCGAACTGAGGCGGTCTTCGAGGCGTTGGCACCGGCGTGTATCGAGCAGGTGGTGACGGGCAAGGAGGCGTTCCGAGCATGGCGGCTGCTGGTACGTGAGTTTGGCGAGCCGGCGCCGGGTCCGGCGCGGCAGCCTGACACAGCGGCGTACGGGATGTATTTGCCGCCGACGCCTGAGACCTGGTTGCGAGTGCCGAGCTGGCGATTTCTGGCCGCCGGAGTCGAGCAGCGGCGCAGTGGCACGCTGGTTCGGACAGCAGCGCGGGCTGCCGCTTTGGAGCGGACCTTGAGCTGGCCGTCCGACCAGGTTGATCGGGTGCTACGCAGCTTTCCCGGCGTTGGGCCGTGGACCTCAGCAGAAGTACGCCAGCGGGCGCATGGCGATCCCGATGCCTGGAGCATCGGCGACTATCACGTTGGAAGGGACATCACGTACGCGTTGACCGGGGAGCAACTCGATGACGACGCCTGCTTGGAGATTTTGGAGCCGTATCGGGGACATCGCTTTCGGGTACAGATGCTGCTATCCATGGTGGGCGGCCGTGGGCCACGGCGCGGGCCTCGGATGGCACTGCCCACCCATACGCCGTACGCGACGCGGGGCAGGTCCTAGAATCCTTTCGCCCAGGAGGTGGCCGTGTCCGAGGAAGAAGAGAAGATTCTCGTCGACCGGCTCGGCCGGCTCGCCTGGCGCTGGGGTCGGCGTTTCGGCGGACTGTCGAATGCGAGCGGTGGACGGCTGGGCGCGCGGCTTGCCGCCCGGCTGCTGCCTGAAAACGTCCACGAGATTGAGCTCAGTCTCCCGTTGCC
>Ga0126312_10003488_pt1 | contig 10624 bp, 11 predicted proteins | sample Plot104A_FD_92537 | JGI IMG/M metagenome (GOLD analysis project Ga0126312, IMG submission 92537) | Serpentine soil microbial communities from UC McLaughlin Reserve, CA, USA - Plot104A | ecosystem: Environmental > Terrestrial > Soil > Grasslands | place: USA: UC McLaughlin Reserve, Lake County...
CCTGCTACCAAAGGACGTACTTTCAGAAAGCATCGGCTCTCGAAAAAGGCGAGAAAACGCCACCTGCAGTGCTTGCGAAGTCGGTGCGATCTCCCTCCTTACCATTTATGAGATGGCTTCTACAGACTGGATGGCCTTGATGTGTTCCTCGTAGGGTTTGATGATCTCGTCAATCGCCGCCTGAAAGTTTTTCTTGACTGTCTCTTCGAAATCGGTGATGTAAGCGCGCACCTCCGCGAGCCGCGCTTCCAGTTCGGCCACCTCTTTGCCGAAGAGGTTCTCAATCACGTTTTCTGCCGCCTGCTTGAATGCTTGGGTCAGGCGTTTGGCGACTTGCCCCATGATGAAGTGCGCAACGAACCTCAGGATTTTCGTTCCAACTTTGACCAACGTCCCGAGGAAGCCTTAGGAGGAGCCCGGACTTTTCGGAAGCAGCCCGCGGAATTTGTCCCGCGCCTTTTCGTAAAAGTCTACGAACTTGACGTAGACGCCACCGAAGAGTCCGCGCAGCCTGCCGTACGTGCTTCCGTGCTCGTTCCAGTGCTCGATCTTCCGCATCCCCGCGGTCACTATTCCGCTGCCGGCGGGCACAGCGAGGTCCGGCAGGCTGCGCTTTTTGATTTCCAGCAGCGTGTCGAGATACTCGGTCTTCTTCTTCTCACCGCTGCCGAGGTAGGCTTTGGCGTCAGTGTCCTGCCATTTCTTGAACGTCTGTTTCCACTCGTCAAGCTTGAACTTGTCGTTGACCGTCTTGCGCTGGATTCGAAATTGCTCGGCGGGAGGCGGCGGAGGAGGAGGCCCCGGCTTCCTTTTTCCTTGCACCACCTCTGGTTTCGCCTTCAGCTCGCTGATCACCGGGACTTTCAGACTCTGTGCCGCCTTCTCCTGGGCACGCTCCAATAGCGACAAGTCCTTGGCTCGGTTGACGGGGACGTACTCATAGATCAAGAGGCCCTTGTTGTCCGGGTCCGGCACGACATACACATCCGCCGGCTCCGCCTTTGCCTTGGCCTCCGGCTTGCCATTTTCGTAGCGGACAACACCCAGCCGCCTTTTGTTTGTGTTGAACGGTTTGAATTGCTCGGGAATCTTTATCGCGCCGCCGGACATTTTTGTGGGAGAGGGATTCCAGGTCTGGCCGGCGGGATCGATCTTTGTCGGGTTATCCTTCGCGAACTGATTGACCTTGGACGCAGTCTCATTTATTCCTTTGACATAGTAATCCAATTGGCGGACGCCCAAGCGCCGCTCGCCCTCATCCGCCGGTTTCAGATCGCCCAACTGGATTTCGACTGGGGCTTCATCAACGCGACAGATGGCAGGCCGCTCAAGCTGGCGACACCTCTCCGTGCTGGCCTTCTCCGCCTCCTTAGAGCTTGCGCCAATAGGCGAGTAGCGTATGTGTCAAGGGGCAATTAGAAAGCTGTGCAATCCCTCAAAGAGTTGTCATGTGCGATAAGTTGCCCGCCTATTGGCGCGGCCTCTTAATCATGTTCTTCTTGCCGACCGGCGCGGCTTTGCCGGCATGATCGAACTTTTTCAGCTCCGCCTTCTGGGGGTCGTCCTTCCTCGGGACGCCAACCCGAAGGTCTCGATGCGAGCGGAGATATTCGGGTTCCGGATCGTTGCCTACAAATTTCACGCCTATCGTAGTGCTTGCCTTCGCATAGTAGAAGTCAGCTCTACCAACCACGGCGCTTTCATCTGATGTATAGGCAGCGGTTCCCGCGGCCGTGCCGCCGGGAATTCTGACTTCGAAGAATAATCCCGGGTTCTCCTTGGCGATCTCGGGAAATAGAAAATCATGTGTTCTGGTTCCCGCGCCCTCGCCACGAAAGTCGTTGGGGAGAGTGAAGTAGTCGTTCTTACGCTGGATGACAGGTTCGGATGCAAGCGGCCGGCGCGGCGACCGCCTCAGCGAGGGCGACTGCTGCAACACGTGAGTCAATTCATGCGCCATCAGCGGCAGATTCGACGCGCTCTCTCCTGCCCCCAACCAAATGTCCCGCCCGTAAGTGAACGCCTGCGAATGAAGGTTCTCGTTGAGGTGTGACGACTCTGGGCCGGAGTGCAGGCGGACATCGCTGAAGTCCGCGCCGAATCGCGGTTCCATGAACCGGCGCACAATGTCTGGGAGCGGAGTGCCGCCGCCTCGATCTTGAATCGAGCGGGACGCATCGGCGGGCAGACCCGGCCCGCGCGCGTCGGACTGCCTTTGCACCAGCGGCGTAATATCAGCCGGCTGGTGCTGCGTCTCCCGCGCCGGCATCCGCACTACCTCGCCGGCCACGCGGTCGGCCTCTCGTTCATAGAGGTCGTCCGTTGCGCCGACTGTCAGCTTAGTTTGTGGAATAGGGAATATCCGCACTCGGGAAAAGTCGTGGCCGAAGCGCTGTTCCATATCCTGCCGTAGCGCTGGTTCGAACTGCCTGCCAGAGCTGGCAAGAACGCGGTCTACGCTGGCGGGCGCGGTATTCGTACCCGCGGTCGCTTGCCCAGCGAATCGCTGGATGCGCATTGGTGCGCCGCTGACTGAGGGATGGGCAGACGCCGTCAACACCTGATCAGCGACTCGATCCGCTTCTTGCTCGTAACCGTCGCCCGGTTGGTTGACCGTCAGCTTGGGTTGCAGGCCGAGAGCGTGCTTCTTGCCGCACTCGGCGCATTTCCCGGTCGGTCCCGCCACTCTACCGCACGCGCACTTGCGTTGCAGACCCAACACGCTCACTCGAGAGAAGGAGAACCCATTGACCGGCGGCGTGCCATTCTCCGCGGTATGGTCAGTGCGGTCGGCCTTTTGTTCGTGGGCATCATCAGGTTCGTTCAGCGCGAGCGGTTTGGCGCGGCGCTGCAGCAGCTCGGTCCCCAAAGAAGCCGAGGATGATGTCGTCTGCGAGCTGCGGCACTTGACTACTGAAGAGGCTTTGACTCGGGCTTGCATTTGCCCGCTCATTGTCTCAAGCTCCCATACACTGCCCGTGCTGCCTGAATACCAATCGTTTCCGCTCTGGAGCCGGGCTTCGCTTCGAACGACCCGCCGTCCAGGCGCCCGATGTCGCCTCCTCGGGCCAGCGACGGCGGCGTACCCTGCTCGGTGAAGAGGCGCGATAGTTCGCGTTCGACGGCGTCGCCGATACGGTAGCGGTCGCCGGGCGAGAAGCCGTGGAGCACCAGCTCCTCGATGTGCAGCTCGACGTTCATGCCCAGCCTCCGGTCTCCGCGTCGGTCAGGGGCTTCTCCAGCTTGGCGTACTCGGTGCGCGCGGCGCGCAGCAGGTGCGTCATGCGCACCGGCTCCTCTGCGTCCGCCGCCAGGAAGGCCGCGTTCAGCGCGATGTTGCGGATGTTGCCGCCGGGCACGTTGAGCCGCGCCAGCTCGTCCACGTCCAGCCCTTCGGTCGGGGTGTCTGAGGGGAAGATGCGGCGCCAGATCTCGGCGCGCTGGGCGGCATCGGGGAACGGGAACTGCACCACGAAGCGGATCCGGCGCAGGAAGGCTTTGTCCAGCGCGTTCTTCATGTTGGTGGTCAGGATGGCCAGGCCGCGGTAGGCCTCCATGCGCTGCAGCAGGTAGCTCACCTCGATGTTGGCGTAGCGGTCGTGGCTGTCCTTGACCTCGCCGCGCTTGCCGAACAACGCGTCGGCCTCGTCGAAGAGCAGGATGGCCCCGCCTTCTTCCGCCGCGTCGAACACGCGCCTGAGGTTCTTCTCCGTCTCGCCGATGTACTTGCTCACCACCTGGCTCAGGTCGATGCGGTAGAGGTCCAGCCGCAGCTCGTTGGCCAGTACCTCCGCCGCCATGGTCTTACCGGTACCGCTGTCGCCCGCGAACAACGCGCTGATGCCCAGGCCCCGCGAGCCCTTGGCGGCGAATCCCCACGCTTCGTACACCTTGGTGCGCTGGCGGACGTGCGCTGCGATCTCGCGCAGCATCCGGCGTTGCGATTCGGGCAGGACCAGATCCTCCCAGGTGGCGGCCGGTTCGATGCGTTGCGCGAGGTTATCCAGGCGCGGGCGTGCTTGAACGCGGCAGGCTTCCCACAGCGCGGCTTCCGGTACATCGCCCCGCTCCTGAGAGAGGCTTTCCAGCACCTCGATGCTGGCGGCGTGTATCCCCGCCAGACCCAGGTTGAACTGCTCCACCACGGCCTTCACCTGTCCGTTCAACTCGGGCGCCAGTGGCCCCAAAGCACTCTACCAGAGGTTCTGCTGCTCAGAGGCGCTGAGCTTGTTCACGTCCAGGCGAATGATCGGCTGGTTGCGGTCGCGCAGAGGTTCGCGACCGGTCACGACGATCGGGCCCCGCACCCTCTCCGTAAGAGAGAGGACCGTGCGCATACCGTCCGTGTTGCTGTCCAGATCTTCGCAGTCCACCAGTAGAGCGCCGCTACTCAAGACGGCTTCGCGTTCCCACAGGCGGGCCAGGCCCTCCCGCTCGGCCACAGCAGACGGGATGTCGGCGGCGCGGATGGCATACAACCCGATTCCCAGCGAGGCACAGGCCGAAGCGGCGATGGCTCGCTTCCCGGCGTGGTCATCACCGCAAAGTTGGATCGAGGGCCATATCCTTTGCGCTCGCGACCAGAATCCCACGATCTGATCGACCAGGATGCGGTGCGACGGCGGCAGCGCGCTCGAGGCCTGCAGCGGTTCCACCAGTCCTCGCAGACGCTCGTCCAGGTACGGCACCCCGACCAGGTAGTGCAATACACGCTCGTCGATGCTCAGCGGGCTCGCGGTGAGAGTGTCGCCGGTTCTGACCTCTATAAGCCGCCAGATGCGCAGGGGCGCCGTCAGGAGCGGGTGTGTGAACCGGACGGTCACGCTGGCGCCGTCCAGGTTATGACCCGAGATCTCGAGCAGGTCTCCCAGCCGCGCGCTGGGCTGCCGGTTCGGTGGTGTGACCGCCAGCAGTATGGGGAAGGGAGGTACCGGTGCGGTCGGGTCCGGTTCGGCGACCGCGCCCTCATCGTCGGATCCTCGCGTGAGCACCGGCAGAGGAGATTTCGCGGGTCGCGTGCTCTCGACCAGCACGACCGACGCCTGGTAGGCGACCGATGGCCGGTAGTTCGACTGTATCGCCGACCAGAGCTTGGACGTTTCCTCCGTGTTCGTCGGTTGTAGTGTCAGCTTGATCAGCTCGACCTGGTCGGCCAGCTCGGATGCGGGCAAGGCGTTCAGCGGTGGTGGCAGGAGTCCTCTTCCTACCGGCGAGGTGGGGACGAGCGAACGCCGGATCGCATCCCGCGTCAGGACGGGTGTTTCGTGGAGCAGTTGCATCGCATAACCGAGCAGGATCTCGGCCTCGAAATCCTGCTTGCCGTAGGCCGTCAGGAGGTAGAACAGGTCCAGGGCGAGCGGTGGATTGCTGAGGCGTTCGCCACGCCCGTTGCGGGACGGCAGGCCCACGTTGCTCCAACCTTGGTTCGGCGCAACGTGATACAGGAAGAGGTTGAGCTGCGTGGGATCGCTGGTGCCGGTCTTGACGCGATCGGGTGGCAACGCGCTGATCGTGACCGGAGCCCCGATCGTCGAGCTGACGTTTCGGTCGATCAAGCCGTTGTCGAGCAGATCTTTCAACACGGCGGTAACGGACGCGATAGCCAGCGCGTTGCTCACAGCGTGCCTCCGTTGCGAGAGCGCAGGTAATCGTCCAGCGACATCTTTGGAGCCGGTTGTTTGGTCCGCCGCGGTGGCGGCTCCGGCGGCGAGACGGCACGCACCTCGATGCGCCCGATGTGGTCACGCGGATCGTGGGCTCGACGCGGGAGGATACATTCTCCCGCGTCGAATAAGTCGACGAACCACCCGGCTCGACGGATTCTGATCGTTCGGGATGATCCTTGACCGGTGGTGGCGTCCCGTTACGCTCGAAAGCATCGTACGCGTCGGGAGGATTCTCGGTCGGGAGTCCTGGATCCGGCTCCCGATTCTCTGTAGTGCGGGATGCGCGTTGCGCTTCTTGCGCAGTCCGGGGAGCAGCCCGGCGCACGTCGGGCTCACGCGCGGTCGAGATAGAGGTGTCTTCGCGCCGGGGTCCGTCGCTTGCCTCTGAGAGCGGGGTTTCGGTGGACGCTTCGGACATCGATCGCGCCTGTGCTGATCCCGGGGTGGAAAGAATGGGTGGCGTCAGGCGAGCACCCGATTCCGGATGCGCTTCATGCCCCGCTCGGGCTGGCGGAGGGGGGGAGCCCTCCGTTGAAGTGCGCCCCGGGGTGCGATCCGACACCCCGGGCTCATCCGTCGGAGATGGTTCTTCTGCGGACGCCCTGGTGGAAGGTGGCTCGACGCGATGTTCGTCGGGCAATTCGGTCGCGCCGGAATTTGTAGCCGTATCGGTGTCTTCTCCCGTTGCGGAGTCATCCGTTCTGTGTTCCGGGTCCGGTCCTCTGGCATGCTGCGCGCCTGGACCTCGCGGGGAATGGATAATCGGAGTAGGTGGCTGTGTATCGGGGTCCTGCCCTGGCATTTCGCTCTCCTGCGCGGACGGGACGTCGGGACCCGGCACGTCTGCGTCCGGTGCGTACCACGGGGTGATGATCGGTTGCACCTGCGGCGCTGTGCCGAGGGCGCGTCCCGCCAATCGGGTCAGAAAATCGCTCACGCGTCTGTCATCTCCAGGTAGTACTGTCGGCGCCGGGCGCTCATGGCCAGAATATCGGCCTCGCGCCAGCCATAGACGAGTGCCAGGCTACGTACTTCGTTCAGCAGCCGTCTGGCCTGCGCGCTGAGCTCGGTCCAGAAAAAACCGGCGATATCGAGGAGCACCTGCCAGCCGTGGGCGCACTCCGGGCAGCGGAGGTCCAGCAGCACCTCCGCCTGGGGGTCACACTCGACCATCCGCTGCGCGAGCGCGCTGATGACCTCGGCGGGCAACTCGCTGCAGGCGATTGGCACACCATCGCGGCTGGCCTGCACACACAACGCTGCACCAGCAGGTCGCGAGCCGCGGACTGGTCCCGGCAGCCTGCCACGGCGGCGAGATCCCGGCTGTTCGGCAGCCGGAACCGCAGCACGAAGTTCTCCGCGATCAGTTCCCAAGGTCCCTCGTCGGGTTCCGCTGCTACTCGAAGTTCCGCTACCGCTACGTCGAACTCCAGGCGTTCCGCGCACCGCGGGCACTCCGCAAAACAGTTCAGTCTCGGACCGGAGGTGCGTTCGCGCAAGCTGAGCAGGCGCGCATCCCTCTGGCCGACGCTGAGCGCGGCCAACTCGTCCTGGGTCAGCTCCGGGCAGGCGGCGGCGAGGATGGTCAGTGCCCTGTCCACGGGCGACTGATCCTCTCCCACCTCCCAGACCTTGAGGAGGTCATGAGCGGACAACGGACGCATCGTGACTTAGGCTGGCTCGGTGAAGGTCGGATCGGAAGGTTCAGCCACCTCGAAGTCGCGCTCCCAGCCTTCGTTCTCCAGTTTCATCGTCTGGATGGCCACGGCGTTGGCGTTGGCGTCGAGCTCGGGTAGGGCCTGGTACTCCGAAACCCAGCAGCGAAAAACCTTGTAGGAGATCGCCAACTGGCCAGCCTCATTATAGAAATCGATGATGATGTCTTTGCGGAAGTCCTTGAGGGAGACCTCCGCGCCCAGACCCGAGCCGAAGTTCCAGACCTTGCTGGCCCACTTTTCGAACTCGGTGTCGTGGGTCACGCCTCGCTCCAGGGTGATCGCCTCGTACTTCGTCCGGCCGGGGGATTTGCGCGTGGTGCTGGGGTCTCCGCCTTCGCGGTGCTCGATCATCTCCGTCGTCCGCTTGAGCGCGCTGATCTTGCTGACGCCGGCGACGTACTGTCCGTCCCACTTGATGCGGAACTTGAAGTTCTTGTAGGGATCGAAACGCTCCGCATTAACGCTGAACTGGGCCATTCTTCCTCCTTACGTCCCGATCTGTCCGGCCATCTGCTGGATCTTGACGATCACGAATTCCGCCGGTTTGAGCGGCGCAAAACCCACCAGTATGTTGACTATCCCCAGGTTGATGTCGTTCTGGGTCGTGGTCTCCTTGTCGCACTTCACGAAGTAGGCTTCCTGTGGCGACTTGCCCTGGAAAGCGCCCTGGCGGAAGAGGTTCTGCATGAAGGCTCCGATGTTGAGACGTATCTGCGCCCACAGCGGCTCGTCGTTGGGTTCGAATACCATCCACTGGGTGCCCCGGTAGAGGCTCTCCTCTATGTAGAACGCGAGGCGCCTTATGGGCACGTACTTCCACTCCGAGGCGCGCTGGTCAGCGCCTTCGAGGGTCCGTGCACCCCAGATGACCGTTCCGAAGACCGGGAAGGTGCGCAGGCTATTGATCCCCAGCGGATTGAGGGTTCCGTTCTCGCCGTCCGTCAGGACGGAGCTGAGCCCCTGGACCCCGCGCAGCGTCGCGTCGATGCCGGCGGGAGCCTTCCACACGCCTCGATCGCCGTCGGTGCGGGCGTACACTCCGGCAATCGCTCCGGACGCCGGCATGTCGTGCGTGCGGAAACCGTCGAGCGGATCGGCGACCATGAGGCGGGGGAAGTACACCGCCGCGTTCTTGCTGGCCCCTATCTTGGAGACCCAGTCCTTGATGTCTGTCAGCGATCTCGTGGGATCCGGATCGACGAGGTAGAAGGCGCGGCGCTGGACGCAGAAGGCAATGGCTGCCTGGATGACGCTCTGCGCCTCGTCGCTTTCGAGTCCCGTGGTGCGCGGTATGGCCATGATGTTGAACAGATCGACGTCGCGCAGCGCGTAGATACCCGTCTTGGCGTCGAAGGATCCGATGAGGTCATTGCCGTTCGGCGGCGAACCGTCAACGCCGGGAGTCGCGCCTGACTGGGCGCCGAAGTCGGCCCCCGTACCGAGGCTGTACTGGTGGACGTTCTCGAACGATCCGGCGGCGGACGTGCGCAGACCTGTCTGGCGCCGGCGGTGAACTGGATGGACGCGTTGGGGGTCGAGGCGCTGGGCACGACGCGCAGGAAGGTGCCGTTGAGCTGAACGGTCGCTTGTGCGGCTGCGGGGTTGGGGATGGCGCGAATCGCCTCCTGGAGCGCGGCCGGCAACGCGGGACCTATCTGCACCGAACTGAGATTCACCGAACCGAGACTGGTGATGTCGGTATCACTCAGGATCTCCGGCGCGGGCGTCGTCGAGTTGTCCAGGATTTTGATCCTGACCGTCGTCGCGTTAACGTTCTGGCCCATCCTGTCGGCGAGGTCTGCGCTCGACGTTCCCGTCTGCACCGGACGCCGGAAGCTTGCGCCCTCTTTCTCGCGGCCACCATTCGCGAGTCCCAGCTTCAGCTTCGGGCTCGCCGACGTTACCTGCACCGAGGAGAACTCGGGCGCCGTGTCGGGGTTGCCCGATACGTTCTTGGAGTTCAGCTGGACGTGATTACCGGTGGTAGAGGTGGTGCCCAGGGCATCGACGCGTTCGGCGCCCAGACGGCTTGTAAGGCCGGCGGTGCCGATCGCCGCCGTGAGCCGGGTCACCAGGCTTCCGGAGTCCGTCGGAAGGGGAGCGGTCAACGCTAGCGTGAACGGGGTCGCGCCGTCCAGCATCCCGGATATGGTGGCCTCTTCGGGTTGCAGTGCGAAGGTGCCCAGCTCGCCGCTACGGCTGAAGCCGCGATCGGCGAACGCCAGACCCGCCGGTCGCCGCAGGTGGATGAGCTTGGAAGCGCTGTTGACGACGTTCACCGCGTGGCTGCCCGAGCGGCTGTTCATGCTCAGGTTCCGGTGCAGTTCGGTCTCCGCCAGGACCAGATCCTCATCCTGCAATTCGTACCGGTTCACCGCGAGGTTGAACGTGCTGTCGGGGTTGGTGGTCGCGTAATCGACGTCGAGACGAACCAGGTTCGCCCACTCTCCCGCGTTCGCGGCCGTGACTAGCAGGGCGTCCTGACCGCCCGCGTGCTCGAGCACGATATCCGCTACGGCGACCCCGGTCGCGGCGCGCACCACGTACGCGTCGGTGCCGCCGTTTCCGAAGAACTGCTGGACGGCGTAGCTAACCTCGCTATCCTGGGTCAAACCTCCGAAGTTTCGTTCAAAGTCGGCAAAACTCAGTACCCGAACAGCCTTGTTGAGCGGACCACGCGCGGTATAGCCAACGAACGCGGCGATGGATGTTGCGACACCCGTTATCGTCCTTACGCCGCTGGGTATCTCCTCGATGTAGACGCCAGGGTAAGTTGGTGTGGTGGGCATTAACCGTTCTCCTTTTCAGTACTCGGACCCGCCAGGTGTCGGTACTGTCCTCTCAATCGCTACCTCCTCGTCGCCGGTAGGATCTCCAGGTTCCGGGCATCTTCCACTCCACGGTATGTCCGGCCTGCGGGCAAGCCATACCTTCTGTTTTTGTGGCGACCATCAAAGCAGGCGGCGATGATTTGCGGATGAAAGTAGGATGAATTTGCGATGAATCGAACAATTAATCGGCGATTCATCGTCATCTGCTCGTGTTGGGAGGGTGCACAACGAGCGAGACGGTGGGTCGGGCCGTGACGCCGCCAAAAAGTTCCCGGCTCAGGACCGGAGCCGCGAGAAGTGCTACAGCTCCGGTGTTTTTGCGCCGCTTCGTGCGGGTATGGATCGCAACGGAGTGCAAATGGAGGAAGGTGGCGCATGAACGACGCGACGCGACAGCGGATAATAACGC
>Ga0126312_10003489_pt1 | contig 10621 bp, 8 predicted proteins | sample Plot104A_FD_92537 | JGI IMG/M metagenome (GOLD analysis project Ga0126312, IMG submission 92537) | Serpentine soil microbial communities from UC McLaughlin Reserve, CA, USA - Plot104A | ecosystem: Environmental > Terrestrial > Soil > Grasslands | place: USA: UC McLaughlin Reserve, Lake County...
CGTTACGAGCGGCTCAGCACTGTGCGGGCGCGAAACATCTCGGAGGCGAACCGCGCGTTCCGCAGCCGCGGCGAGGAGCCCCTTCCGTACCTCCTCGTCGTGATCGACGAGCTCGCCGACCTGATGATGATCTCGCCGCAGCAGGTCGAGGATGCCGTCATCCGCCTGGCGCAGAAGTCGCGCGCCGTCGGGATCCACCTCGTGCTGGCGACGCAGCGGCCGTCGGTCGACGTGATCACCGGCATGATCAAGGCCAACGTCCCCTCCCGCATCGCCTTCGCGGTCTCCAGCCAGACCGACTCGCGCGTGATCCTCGACCAGGCCGGCGCCGAAAGCCTCCTCGGCCAGGGCGACATGCTCTTCAAGCCGCTCGGAACCTCGCGCCTCCAGCGCGTTCAGGGCGCGTTCGTGACCGAGGAGGAGATCGCGCTGCTCGTCGAGCAATGCCGCGCGCAGCGGGGCCAGGAGCTCGACGAATCGCTCCTCGAGGCGCCCGACGCCCCGCCGGAGGAGCTCGCCGAGGGAGACGAAGACTTCGATCCCGATCAGGACCCACTGCTCGAAAAGGCGATCGAGGTCGTCGTCCAGACGCAAACGGCGTCGGTGTCGCTTCTCCAGCGCCGGTTGCGCGTCGGCTACACCCGGGCGGGCCGGCTGATCGACATGCTCGAGCGACGCGGCATCATCTCCGGCTATGAAGGATCGAAACCAAGGCGCGTATTGGTTGAAACCCCGGAAGTAGACCGTATTCTCGGCTAACTTTCCGAGCCCCTTCACGTCCGAGCACGAGGGGGTTAGCATCACCTTTTGCATCCTCCGGTCGTGAGGAAACTTCAGAATGGGGAGGAACTAAGTGAAGGTAAGACGACTCTTGCCTTGGGCGTCTGCGCTGTTTGCGATCGTGGTCGTGGCTGTCGCAGCGTTCTCGGCGTCTGCGGCTTCTAGCAAGAAGGGGGCAGCTCCGGTCCGCGTCGCGGTCGTGACCGACATCGGCGGCCTCAACGACAAGGGCTTCAACCAGCTCTCCAATGTCGGTCTGAAGCGGGCGATCAGGCAGCTCCCGGGCGTCTCGGGGCGCGCGTTCGTCACGAGCTCGGCGAACGACCGCACTCCGAACCTGCGCACGGCGGCTCAGGCGGGCTACGGCCTGGTCATCCCGGTGGGCGTCCTGTTCGCGTTCGGCCCGATCGACGCCGTCGCTCCGAGCTTCGCGAACACGAAGTTCGCCGGCATCGACGTCAGCTGGGCGGACCTGCAGTCGAAGCCGAGAAACGTCCTTGGCATCCAGTTCAAGGAGCAGGAGGCCGGTTACCTCGCGGGCTACATTGCGGGCCTCGTCGTCAAGGACCAAAAGGGCTCCGACATCGTCTCGGCCGTGGGCGCCAACTCCGTCCCGGCGATCGTGCGCTTCATCGCGGGCTACAAGGCCGGCGCCAAACGCGCCAACAGGGGCGTCAAGGTGCTCGTCAACTACGCGCAGGATCCGACGTTTTCGGACCAGGCCAAGTGCAAGGAGACCACGCTCGACCAGATCGACCGCGGGTCGAAGGTCGCGTTCATGGTCGCTGGTGGCTGCGGGCTTGGCGGTCTGACGGCTGCGAAGGAGCGGAAGATCTGGGGCATCGGCGTCGACGCCGATCAGTCCTTCATTGGCAAGCACATCCTGACCAGCGCGACGAAGCGGGTCGACACCGCCGTCTTCGACGTGATCAAGAAGTACAGGGCGAACCCGTCCGGGTTCCGCGGCGGGTTCAACACGACCTACAGCGTCAAGAACAACGGGGTCGGCTACGGTCGGCTCAGCACGCGGCTCTCGAAGACCAAGCGGGCTGAGTACACGAAGAAGGCCAACAAGATCCGCGACCTGATCAAGAGGGGCAAGATCGTCCCTCCGGCCAAGTAGTACGTAGTTCACTACCTAGGGGGCGGGATTTCTCCGCCCCCTAGGATTGCTCCTGGATGGCGGAGGAGCAGCAAGTCCCGGTCCTCGAGCTGCGCGGAATCACCAAGCGGTTCCCGGGCGTCCTTGCGAACGACCACGTCGACCTCGACCTGCGCCGGGGGGAGGTCCATGCGCTCCTCGGCGAGAACGGCGCCGGGAAGTCGACGCTGATGAACGTTCTCTACGGCCTCTACCACCCCGACGAGGGGGAGGTCCTGATTAATGGGGAGCCGGTCAAGATCGGCTCGCCCAGGGAGGCGATCGACCGCGGGATCGGCATGGTGCACCAGCACTTCATGCTCATCCCGGTGATGACGGTGGCGGAGAACGTCGTCCTCGCGTCGGAGCCGCGCAGGGCCGGCGTCTTCCTCGACTACGACGCCGCCATCCGTACGGTCCGCGAGCTCGCCGCGACCTTCAAGTTCGCGATCGACCCCGACGCCCGCGTCGAGAACATCACCGTCGGCCAGCAGCAGCGCGTCGAGATCCTGAAGGCGCTCTACCGCGGCGCTGACATCCTGATCCTCGACGAGCCCACGGCGGTCCTGACGCCCCAGGAGGCGGACGAGCTCTTCGGGATCCTCAAAACGCTCCAGCGCGAGGGGATGTCGATCATCTTCATCAGCCACAAGCTCCGCGAGGTGCTGGAGATCGCTGACCGGATCACCGTTCTCCGCCGCGGCAAGAAGATCGACACGGTCGCGCGCGGAGGTGCCACGCAAGACGCGCTGGCGCGGCTGATGGTGGGTCGCGAGGTCCTGCTCCGCGTGGAGAAGACGCCGGCGCAGCCGACCGAGCCGCTGCTGCGGATCGAGAACCTCGCGGTGCTCGACGACCGCGAGCTCGAAGCCGTCCGTGGTGTCTCGCTCGAGGTCCGCGCCGGCGAGATCGTCGGCGTCGCCGGTGTCGACGGCAACGGCCAGACCGAGTTGATCGACGCGCTCGCGGGCCTGCGCAAGGTGAACGGGGGCCGCGTCATGATCGCGGGTAAGGACGTCACGACCGAGTCCGCCCACGAACATTACGACGCCGGCCTGGGGCACATTCCGGAGGACCGGCATCTGCGCGGCCTAGTACTCGACTTCACGCTCGCCGAGAACCTCGCCCTCCACGACTTCGCGAAGGAGCCGTTCGCGAGGCTCGGCTGGCTCCGGCCGTCGCGGATGATCGCGTTCGCGCGCAGGCTGCTCCACGAGTTCGACGTGCGCGGTGGCGGGCCGAGGACGCGGGCGGCCGCGCTGTCGGGCGGGAACCAGCAGAAGGTCGTGGTCGCGCGCGAGGTGGCGCGCGACCCGCGGGTACTGATCGCCGCACAACCAACGCGCGGCCTCGACGTCGGAGCCATCGAATTCGTCCACCGACGGCTGGTGGAGGAGCGGGATGAGGGCCGCGCCGTCCTCCTGATCTCACTCGAGCTCGACGAGATTCTCTCGCTGTCCGACCGGATCCTCGTGATCTACGAGGGTCAGATCGTCGCCGAGTACGGGCCCCACGTCTCGGAGGAAGAGTTGGGTGTCGCGATGACCGGCGGCACCGTCGCGGAGGCCGCAGCGTCGTGAGACGGCGCTTGCGATGTCTCATTCAGACCGTGCTGGCTTTGCCCGTGCGGCCGTCTGAACTGACCGGTCGACACGTCGGTCGTCAAGTGCAGCCGCGGTGAGCGAGCGAGAGATTCAGGAGCCGCCGCCTCCGGAGACGCCGGAAGACGCGCAGCTCAGCATGGCGGCGCGGTTCGCGCTCTACCAGCGGGCCGGCGGCGTGATCACGCCGCTGCTCACGGCGCTCCTCGCATTCGTGATCGGCGGCCTCGTTGTGCTCATCACGACGGGCAAGAACCCCCTCAGCACCTACCGCGCAATCTTCAACGGCACCGGCCTCAACTGGTTCTTTCCGTGGATCCGCGGAACTGAGCGGGACCTCGCCGCCCAGGATCTCCAACAGACGCTGATCATCACGACGACGCTGATCCTGGCGGGCATCGCCGTCGCGTTCGCCTTCCGCTGCGGTCTCTTCAACATCGGCGGTCAGGGCCAGTACATCGCCGGAATGATCACAGCCTCCCAGGTCGGCATCTGGATGCCGGACCTGGCGCACGTCCCGCACCTGATCCTGGCCGCGGGCGCCGGCGCCGCGGCCGGCGCGATCTGGGGCGGCATCGCGGGGATCCTCAAGGCGACCGTCGGCGCGCACGAGGTGATCTCGACGATCATGCTCAACTGGACGGCGCTGTGGGTGGGCACGTACCTCGTAGGGTTCGGGGGCCCGCTGCAGGACCCCGCGCAGGTCTTCGTGCCGGTGACCGAGGAGGTCGCCCCGTCGGCCAAGCTGGACGTCTTCTGGGGCGACCCGATCCAGCAGGGCCTTCACATCGGCTTCTTTGTCGCGGTCGCGGCTCTCGTCGTCTTCTGGCTCGTCCTCAACCGCACAACTCTCGGCTACCAGGTTCGGGCGGTCGGGTTCAACCCGGACGCGGCGAGGTACAGCGGGATCAGCGTCGGCAGGAACTATTTCCTGGCGCTGGCGATCTCGGGCGCGTTCGCAGGGCTTGCCGGCGGGGTGGACATCCTCGGGTGGCTCTTCCGGGTCGACCAGACGAGCGTCCAGATCTCGTCGCAGATCGCGTTCATCGGCATCGCGGTGGCGCTGCTCGGCCGAAACACGGCGATCGGGATCTTGTTTGCGGCGCTCTTGTTCGGCGCGCTGCAGAACGGGACGAGCACCCGCAACCTCGACCCGGCGGTCTTCCAGCCGGAGCTGGCGGGCAACCTCGCGCTGATCATCCAGGGCCTCGTGATCCTCTTCGTCGGCGCCGACCTCCTCATCCTCTACCTGTGGCAGGCTCGCTCGAAGCTCGGTCGGAGGCGGCGACGGGCGGCGAGTCCGGCATGACCGTCGCCGACGGGGTATTGGAGCGGACCGGACGCCTCGGGCTCGATGTCGGCAAGGCGACGGGAATCGCGTCGATCGCGCTCGGGGTGCTCGCGTTCTGGGTCGCGCTGCCCCCGCTGCACGTGCGCTCCGCCGCCGTTCCGGTCGTGCTCGGCGTGGGCGGCATACTCGCCGGGATCTGGTCCTGGCGGCTGGGGCACACCCGGCTCGGGTGGACGGGGATGATGATCGCGCTCCTGGGCCTGCTTGCGGGCGTCCTCGCCACACGGGCCGCCGTCGGGAATCTCCAGGTCGTAATTACCTGGGGGGCACTGACGGCAGCGACGCTGCGGTATGCGACCCCGCTCGTGTTCGCCTCGATCGGCGGGCTCTTCTCCGAGCGCAGCGGTGTCGTCAACATCGGCCTCGAGGGGATGATGCTGATGGGGGCGTTCTTCGGGATCTACGGCGCCGACCAGACCGACTCGTGGGTCGCCGGGATCTTGATCGGCATGGCCGCGGGCGCAGGCCTCGCGCTCGTCCACGCGCTCTTCTCGATCCACCTTCGCGCCGACCAGATAGTCAGCGGGACGGCGATCAACTTCCTCGCGCTTGGCCTGACGGGCTACCTCTACATCGATCAGTATGGAACCGAGGGGACGGGCGACGTGCCGGCGGTGCCGGACGTGCATCTCGGCTTCCTCGGCCGCATTCCTCCAGACGGCCTCGGCAACTACCTCGACCGTGCCTTCGGGCAGCTGAACCTGATGATCTGGCTGGCGCTGGCGACGGTCGTTCTCGCATACATCGTCATCTTCAGGACGACCATCGGCCTCCGCATCCGGTCAGTGGGCGAGCACCCGCGGGCGGCGGATACCGTCGGGATCTCGGTCTACACAACGCGGTATGCCGCCGTCACCGTCTCCGGAGCCCTGGCGGCGCTGGGCGGCGTCTACCTCTCGATCGGGTTCGTCCACTCCTTCACCGAGAACATGACCGCCGGCCGCGGCTTCATCGCGCTGGCGGCGCTCATCTTCGGCAAGTGGCGCCCGTTCGGCGCCCTCGGCGCCGCGCTGCTGTTCGGCTTCGCGAGCGCCGTCGCTCCGCGCTTCGAGAACGTCGAGGACTGGGCGAAGTACGGCACGCTCTTCCAGACCCTCCCGTACATCCTCACGCTGATTGCCGTCGCCGGCGTGATCGGACGTTCGATCCCGCCCGCCGCGATCGGCCGCCCGTACGTGAAGCAGTAGGCCGGCACAGCCCGCTCCGCGGCGCGGTAACGGCGAAAATCACGGCGTGAGCCGGCCGGACGACGTCGAGACGACGCTTGCCGGCGAGGACTCACCCACCGGCCTGAGCGCCAGACTGTCGCTCTACGAGCGGGCCGGAGGCGTCGTCACGCCGCTCGTGACGACGATCGTCGCCTTCTTCGTGGCCGGGATCGTCGTACTCGTCTCCACGGGCAAGAGTCCGCTCCCCGTCTACCGTGGGATCCTCGATGGCACCGGCCTGCCGTGGCTCGTCCATTGGCTCGTCGATGTCCGCGTAATCGGCGGCACCCAGCAGATCTACCCGAGCGAGGCCGACGCCGTCGCCGTCTCGGCCATCAGCCTCCAGCAGACGCTGATCCTGACGGGCTCGCTGATCCTGACGGCGCTCGCGGTCGCCTTCGCGTTTCGCTGCGGGCTCTTCAACATCGGCGGGCAGGGCCAGTACCTGGTCGGCGTGATCGTCGCCGTCGCCGTCGGGTCCGAGATCAGCGGGCTGCCGCGCGGGATCCACGTGCCGCTCGCGCTCTTCTGCGCCGCCCTCGCCGCGGCCGTCTGGGCGGGGATCGCCGGCATCCTGCGGGCGACCGTCGGCGCGCACGAGGTGATCACCACGATCATGCTCAACTGGATCGCCTACTGGATCGGGAGCTACCTCTTCTCGATCGGCGGGCCGCTCCAGAGCCAGACGCAGGCGTCGGTGCCGATCTCGAACGACGTCCAGGACTCCGCAAAGCTGCACGTCCTCTGGGGCGGCATCCAGGGCCTCCACGCGGGCTTCCTGATCGCCGTGGCCGCACTCGTCGTGTTCTGGCTCGTGATCGACCGGACGACGCTCGGTTACGGCGTCCGCGCCGTCGGCGCCAATCCCGAGGCCGCACGTTACGGCGGGATCAACGTCGCGCGTAACTACTTCCTGGCGATGGCGATCTCCGGCGCCTTCGCGGGCCTTGCCGGCGCGATCGACATCCTTGGCTGGCAGTACCGCTTCAGCCAGATCGACATCCAGGCGTCGGACATCGGCTTCGCCGGGATTGCGGTCGCGCTGCTCGGCCGCAACAAGCCCGTGGGGATCTTCTTCTCGGCGTTGCTCTTCGGCGCCCTCCTGACCGGGACGAGCACCCGGAACCTGAACCCCGACGTCTTCGACCCCGAGCTCGCCGGGAACCTGACGCTGATCATCCAGGGCCTGGTCGTCCTGTTCGTCGGCGCGGACGTACTCGTGGCGTGGCTCTGGCGGGCGCGCCAGAAGGTGCGGACGTGACCGTTTCGAGAACGGGTATCGCCGGCGTCGGGCTCGCGGCCCTGGGCGTGTGGCTGATGCTGCCGCCGCTAGGCGACAACCTCCGCTCCGAGAGCGGCGCCGTCGAGATCATTCCCGTGGTCCTCGGCATCCTCGCCGTCGCGAGCGGCATCTGGACGCTCGCGCGCGGAGAGGTGCGGTGGGGGTGGGGCGCGATCGTCGGCGGCGTGCTCGGGATCGTCCTCGGCCTCGCTGCAGCGCGGGCCGGCATCAGCCATCACGAGGCGGTCTTCGTCTGGTCGAGCCTCGTCGCCGCGACCTTGCGCTGGGCGACCCCGCTGATCTTCGCAGCCATGGGCGGCCTGTTCTCAGAGCGCAGCGGCGTCGTGAACATCGCGCTCGAGGGGATGATGCTGATGGGGGCGTTCTTCGGCATCTGGGGCTCCGTCCAGTTCGGGCACTGGGCGGTCGGGCTCGTGACGGCGATGCTCGCCGGTGGGGCCCTCGCCCTCGTCCACGCCTTCTTCTCGATCCACCTCCGCGCCGAGCAGATCGTTACCGGCACGGCGATCAACTTCCTCGCCCTGGGCCTGACCGGCTACCTCTACATCAAGATCTACGGCGACGAGGGGACGCCGTCGGAGCTCTCGACGATCCCGGACGTTCCGCTGGGGCCGATCGGCGACATCTACTTCCTCGGCCCGATCCTCGACGGCCTCAACCTGATGATCTGGCTCGCCTTCGCGACGGTCGCGCTCACTTGGGTGGTCATGTACCGGACGCCGCTTGGCCTCCGCATCCGCGCGGCGGGCGAGCATCCGCGCGCCGCCGACACCGTCGGCGTCTCCGTCTACGGCGTCCGCTACCTCGCGGTGACGCTCTCGGGCGTCCTCGCCGCGCTCGGCGGCGCATACCTCTCGATCGGCTTCGTCGGCTCCTTCACCGAGAACATGACCGTAGGCAGGGGATTCATCGCGCTTGCCGCACTCATCTTCGGAATGTGGAAGCCTTTCGGCGCCATGGGAGCAGCACTCCTCTTCGGCTTCTCGAGCGCCCTCGCCCGGGCGCTGCCCGAGTACTCGGAGCAGGCGGCGCTCCTGTTCGAGACCCTGCCCTACGTCCTGACCCTGGTGGCAGTTGTCGGCCTGATCGGCCGCTCGATCGCACCAGCCGCGGTTGGCCGGCCTTACGCGAAGCAATAGCGACGACCGGCCGCTGAGCACGAGCGCCGTCTTTGCGTTCCTGCTGGGGCTCTTCGCCGTCGTGACGCTGCCGGCGGCGATCCTCTACGCGGAGAAGGGCGACCGGATCACGCTGCTCGAGTCGTCCATCGCGATCGTGCCCACTTTTGTGCTCGCGATCGCAGCGGTCTACCTCGCGAGGAGGGCGCGGCGTGCGATCGACCGCACGCTCGGCCGCGTGAAGGGGTCGAAACTCGCCACCGGCGGCCGGATCCTCGGCTACGTCGCGCTCTACATGGCGGTCACCGCGTCCATCTCCGTGGCCACGTACTACGTCCTGCGGCAGATCGCCTAGCGCTTCTCCCGAAGGCGTCTAGACTGGACCCGCCGCCAGATGTTCGAGATCGGCAACAGCCTCCGTGAGGCGCGTCTGCGCCAGGGCCTCGACTTCCCCGAGATCGAGCAGGCGACCAAGATTCGGCCCAAGTACCTGCGCGCACTGGAGGACGAACAGTTCGACATCCTCCCGGGGCAGACGTACGTCAAAGGCTTCCTCCGCAGCTACGCGGAGTACCTGGGGCTGGACGGGCAGCTCTACGTCGACGAGTACAACTCGCGCTACATCCACGTCGACGAGGAGACGCCGCTCCGCGCGCGCAGCACGTCGTCCCTCGGCCGCGCCGGCCCCCGCTTTGAGTCGAGCGTCGTCCTGATCGCCCTGGCCGCGATCGCGATCGTGACGCTGCTCGTCTTCGCCGCCTGGCGCTTCGGCAGCAACACGCCCAACACGCCCATTCCCGACTACTCCACGGAGCCGCCCGCCGCGAAGCCGAAGCGGACGCAGCCGACGACGCGCCTGGCGAACCTGCCGAAGGCGCGGATGATGATCACCGGCGCCCTCGGCGACTCCTGGGTCGAGGTGCACGCGAACCAGGCCGCGGGACGGCTGATCTTCCAGGGGACGGTGCTCGCTGGCAAGAGCGTCATGTTCGGGACGGAGCGGGTGTACCGCCGCTACTTCGTGCGGATGCGACAGCCGGGGAACCTGCGGATGACGGTGAACGGGAAGGTGCGGGAGCTCCCGAGGGGGGGCCCCGTGCTCGTGACCGCGAAGCGGGTCACGCCTGCACGGAACGCGACTTAGGGCCGCAGTCCTCGTCACGGGCAGCGAGCTCGTCCGGGGCGGGAGGGTCGACGAGAACGGCCCGTTCCTCGCGCGCGAGCTCTCCTCGCGCGGCGTCGAGCCGGAGCGGATCAGCGTCATCGGCGACCGGCCGGAGCACCTGGAGGCGGCGCTGCGGGAGGCCCTCTCGCTCGACTTGGTCGTCACCTCCGGCGGGCTAGGCCCCACGCACGACGACCGCACAATCGAGCTGCTGGCGCGCGCGGCGGGCCGTGGCCTCAGACTCGATCAGGAGCTCGCGCGGGAGATCGAAGGGGTGGTCCGCCGCCTCGCAGAGCGGTTCCGCCGACCATACGCGGAGTTCGAGAGCGGCGTCCGCAAGCAGGCGACGCTCCCCGACGGCGGGCTGTCGCTCGGTCTCGCGGGGACCGCACCAGGCGTCCTGCTCCAGACGGACGGCGCCCTCGCGATCGCCCTCCCAGGGCCGCCGGGGGAGCTGCAGCGGATCTGGCGCAACGCTCTGGAGCGCCCCGAGCTCGAGGCGGTCCTAGCGCGCGCGAGAAACCCGAGTCACCGGATCCTGCGCTTCTTCGGCTTGCCCGAGTCGGCCGTCGCCGGCGTCGTCGCCGAGGCCGGGGGAGAGGCCGACGGGCTCGAGGTGACGATCTGCGCGCACGACCTCGAGGTTCAGGTCGACCTCGTCGTCTCGGAGGGCGCCGAGGCGCAGGCAGAGCGGCTCACGGATGCGCTGCGCGCCGAGCATCCACGCGCGCTCTTCGCGGAGGACGAGCAGCCGGTGGAGGCGCTCGTGCTCGAGGCGGCGCGCGCACGCGGCTGGTGGATAGCGGCCGCCGAATCGTGCACCGGCGGTCTGGTCTCCGCGCGCCTGACGAACGTGCCGGGGTCGAGCGACGTCTTCAGGGGCGGGGTCGTCGCGTACGACGACCAGGTCAAGGTCGAGGCGCTGGGCGTGCCCGGAAGCGTGATCGAGCGACA
>Ga0126312_10003490_pt1 | contig 10621 bp, 8 predicted proteins | sample Plot104A_FD_92537 | JGI IMG/M metagenome (GOLD analysis project Ga0126312, IMG submission 92537) | Serpentine soil microbial communities from UC McLaughlin Reserve, CA, USA - Plot104A | ecosystem: Environmental > Terrestrial > Soil > Grasslands | place: USA: UC McLaughlin Reserve, Lake County...
CACAACGCTGGAAAGTCAGCCTCGGGCGACGTTCAGGAATAGAGTCAGCCGCCGCCGACCCGAGTCTCTTGCCCGCACCGGACGCCACCGTCAGCCGAGAATGACAGTGAGTTCGGGAATGTCCCCGAGACTGCGCAGTTCGATAGCTGGTATCGCTGAGCGCCCCTAGTCAGGGTGTGTTCAGCCGCCTCCGCTATTGCTGCGAAATGTCACTTCGGGCCGATGGTCGGAGGCGACCATACGTACGGCCGTGTGTGCGTGACTGCCCGGAAGCCGAGCCGCTCGAGAATCGGCCGACTGTCGGCCGAAGCGTCAACCTCCAGGTAGCGCCGTGCCCGCTCGGCTGCCAGCTGCGCGCGGCGGCGCACGAGCGCGCGATAGATGCCTCGCCCACGCCACGCGGGCAACGTTGCGCCACCCCAAAGGGTTGCGAAGTCGGTGCCGCTCGGGAACCGCACCCACCCGGCAGAGACGACGTGGCCATCCGCCTCAGCGACGAAAATCGCGAGGCCAGCGGGATCGGCGGCGAGCTCCTGCTCGAGGGTGGCGGGGTACCAGCTTTCGCCGCTGTGGCCCCAGGCCGCAGCCTCGAGCTCGCCGATCCGCTCGAAATCAACCCGGTCGCCGACCTCGCGCAGTACGACACCCGCGGGAGCGGGAGCGCCGTCCGCCAGCGCAGCTGTCTCGGTGATCACGACCGTCTCGAGTCCCTCCGCCACGAAACCGGCAGCAGCCAGCCGCTCCTCGAGAAAGGGAGGACGGTCGTGGCTGTGAAACTTCCACTCGAACGGCTCATCTCGTTCGGCGAACCGGGCGATTTGCGCGTGGATCAGCCGGTCCAGCTCTGTCCGGCTCAGATCCCCGAGGTCGCTGTACTCGACCCACCCGTGATGACCAAACCCGAAGGTGCGGACGAGTGGACCCTCGCGCTCGACGGTCACCCCAGCGGGAAGGGGATCAGGTATATGCGCCCGCAGCTGCGCGTCGTAGAGGTCGAGCAGTCTGTCCGTCTCACCTACCACGTCATTCTGAATCTAAGCCTTGCGAGAGGGCAGCCCACCGTCGAACCACGGAGGATCAGGCGATGTACCTCAATGCAAGATGCGGTTCAGGAGCGGTAGCGTCGCCTGCGCCAGTGTCTTCTCACCAGGCGAAACCTTTGCCCGAATTTTTGCCCGTATGAGCTGACCCCGAGGTGACCTCAGCTAATCGAGCGTCGCCCAACCGGGCCGTTCTGGCGTCACCGATCTGGCAACAGACATCTCATAACCCGGAGGTCGCAGGTTCAAATCCTGCCCCCGGCTACTCACGAAAGGGCCCGCAAATCGGGCCTTTTCCTCCTTCTCGGCTTGACGGACGTCGTCTCTCCAGCTGTTGCGGCCTCGGCGCACGCGACGAAGCCGGTCGCTTCAGCGGTCGACGGCGATCAGCAGGTACTCGCCCTGAATATTTGCGGTTCCGTCCGTGGCGAGATTGAAGCGTCGAATCAGGTCCGCGAACGCCTGGACGAACTCCGGCCCCCCACAGCGGCGGAGGCTGCACGCCGGCCGGCGGAGGCGGCAAAAAGGATCCCGTCAGCTTGAAGATCTCGCCGGCGTAGCCGTCGGTGACCCAAGTTGTCATCGCGACGCGGCCCCCCGGGCGGCAGACGCGGACCAACTTGACGGCAGCACGCTCGTGATCCGTCGCGAACATGGCGCCGAACGCAGAGATCACCCGGTCGAAGCTTCGGCGAACGGCATGTCCTGAGCGTCGCCCTCGACCCATTCGATGTCGACGCCGGCCTCGGCCGCGCGGCGCCCGGCCTGCTCGAAGAGCTCGGGCGCGATGTCCAGGCCGACGACGTTCGCGCAACGGCGTGCAGCCGGGATGGCGACGTTGCCTCCGGTGCCCGTCCCAACGTCCACCAAATCGAGACCGGGACGGACGTCGATGCGATCGAGACGACCGCGCCGACGGGCTCGATCAACCCCGCGCAGCTGTCCCAATCACAGGACGCCCACGTCGCCCGGGTCCTGCGCCGGACGTCCTCGGAAATCCCCACGCGACGACGCTAACTTGCGACGGGGGCCGTTTTTCGCGAGGCGGAGGCGACTAACCCGTTACGTTTCGCCGCTGTGTCGGGGCCTCTGAGCCGAACCAGCGGCTTCGTCCTGATTGCCTACGCGTTCCTCGTGACGATGCTCGGGGCGACGCTCCCGACGCCGCTCTACCCGCTCTTCGCCGAGCGCTATTCGTTCGGCGCCTTAATGGTCACGCTGATCTTCGCCGTCTACGCGTTCGGCGTGATCGCGGCACTGATCGCCTTCGGCGAGCTTTCCGACCAGATCGGCCGGAAGCCCGTTCTTCTGGCTGGACTCGCACTGTCGGCCCTCAGCGCGCTCCTCTTCGTCTTTGCCGACTCGCTGACGCCGATTTTCGCCGGACGTGTCGTTTCGGGGTTATCTGCCGGCCTCTTCACGGGGACCGCGACCGCGATGCTCGTCGACCTGGTCCCGGGTGACCGCCGCCGGCTCGCGAGTCTCGTCGCCGTTGTCGTGAACCTGGGCGGACTCGGGCTCGGAACGCTGCTCGCAGGGGTGCTCGCCGATTACTGCAGGTCGCCGCTGCGATTGCCTTTCATCGTTGACCTCGGCCTGCTCGCCCCCGCGCTGATCGGAATGCTCCTCGTGCCCGAGAGCGTCCCCCGGCGACGGTTCCGCCTCCGGCCCCAGCGACTGAGCGTGCCCGAGGGAGTGCGGAGCGTGTTCATCCGTGGCGCGACGACAGGCTTTGCCAGCTTCGCCGTCGCCGGCGTGTTGAGCGCTGTGGCGCCGGCGTTCCTTGGCCAGGTGCTGGGCCGGACGAGCCACACGCTCGCCGGCTTGCTCGTGTTCATCCTGTTCGGAGCCTCGATCGTTGGGCAGCTCGCGGTCTCTCGCCTGTCTGACCGCCGCGCGCTCGTTTGCGCCTGCGCGCTCCTCGTCGCCGGCGCCGGGCTGCTTGCCCTGGCACTCGCCATCGAGTCGCTCGCGACGCTGTTCGCGAGCGCGATCGCGGTCGGCATCGGACAGGGCCTCGGGATCGGGGCAGGACTCGCGGCGATCAACCAGCGGGCACCGGTCGAGCGGCGCGGCGAGACAGCCTCGAGCTTCTTCGTCGTCATGTACGTGGGCCTGTCGTTGCCGGTGATCGGCACCGGAGTGGCCGCCTACTCGTTCGGTCTCCGCACGGCGGGGATCGCGTTTAGCGGGGCTGTGGCCGCCCTCGTGCTTGCAGTGCTCGTGAGTCTCGTTCGCCCTCGTGACTAGCCGACGTCCGCGACCCGGATCGCCGATCGCCTTCCTCGGTTAGGGGCCTTTCAACGCCCGTCGGGCCCGCAGGCGCGGGCCTTTCATTTCACCAGCCGTAGCGAGACTCACGAGCGGATCGACGTGCTGAGAGCTTGGCGATCCGTCGGCACGGCGCAATTATGTGTTGATGCGGCGCCTCCCGAGCGGGACGGTCACTTTCCTCTTCACGGACATCGAGCAGCAGTTTTCGCCGAACCTCTGAACGAAAGCCGAAGTACGCGGCATCGAGCACGCTCACTGAACGGCTCGAGTGGCGGAATTTTGCCGACTTGCCTGCGAGCCACGTTGTTACGAGGCGATCGCTAACGCACAGCCGTTGACTTGTGGATGACCCAGCCAAGGCCTGCGTCGGGTCGACTCGGGAGGGTGCGCAGCTCGTCCAGCCCTGCGCGCAGCTCCTCCTCGGAAACCTCCGGCAACTGCGCGAGCGCGCCGAGCGCGCTTTCCATCACGTCGGCCGCGTAACGTGCCTGGTAACCCAGCTCTTCGTCGTGCCACCAGTACGTCCGCTCGCCTTCGTCGACCAGATGGAAGCCGACCTCGCGGAGCCAGCCCGGCAGGCGCGTGCCCGCATCGCTCCAGCCCGAGGCCGCCATGCCCTGAACTATCGCGCGGAACAACGCGTCCATCGCAGGCGTGGAGGGTTCGGCGTGCACGGTCGCGTAGTCGACCTCGATCGCGGTGAGCGCGCCGCCGGGAACGAGGACACGCCTCGCTTCGCGCAGCACTTCGGGCGGGTCGGCGATGTGTTCGAGGAACCACATCATCCAGACCTGGTCGACGGACTCGTCCCCGAACGGGAGCGCGTGTGCGTCGGCCTCCAGCAACGTCGCCTCGATCCCGGCCCGCGCAAGGTGCCTGCGGGCGAAGTCCAGCTGCTTCGGCTCGACGTCAACGCCGACCAGCCGGACACCCGGAAATTCCTGCCCGAGTACTGCTAGTACCGCGCCCACGCCGCAACCGACCTCGAGCAATCGGGTCCCGGGCTCGAGCTGCGTGCCAGCGCAGATCAGCCGGTGCCGCCAGTGCTCCGCCTGTTCCAGGAGCCGCTCCTGCTCGGGCGTCCCGTAGCCGTGAACGTAGTCGGTCATTGTTCGTGCTTCCAGTTCGACGTGGTCCGCGAACGGCGCTGCGCACGCCTCGCCGCTTTGGCTGTTCCAGCCGTCGTGGACGCGCACAAAGAGGCCGCGCTCATGGAGGCGCAGACCGATCGAGCGGTCTGATCCTGCCTGCTGCCACGTTCGCTAACGGCGTTGCGGCTGCCACGTCGGCCGCGAGAACCTAAAGACCCCCGTCGGGTTAACGGAGATGAGTCGTGAGAGATGGGAGCCGTCGCGGTTCATCACGTAGACACCGCGTCGGTTTCCGATTGCGATCTTCCGCCCATCGGGTGACCACACGGGTTGACCGGCGACTCCGATCGCATTACAGAGACGCACCGACGGTGGTGTCAGATCTTTACCCGCTGGCGTGACGAGCTTAATCCCGCAGGAAACGCGATACGCGATCGTTCGGCCGTCGGGAGACCAGGCAGGATCGGTGGCGTTTCTCGCGACCAGACGGCGGTGGTGTCCGTCGACGTCGACCACCCAGACAAAATGCTCGCGCAGCCTGACCGAATACTCCGGACTGGCGTTCGTTTCGTACGCCAATCTCTCGCCATCAGGAGACCAAGAAGGGGACGCGTCCCTCCCTACGGTTCCGGTTCGCAGAAGCCTCCTCAAAGAGCCGTCCGCGCGCGCCAGGTAGATCGACCCGATTGGGCTCGAAAACCGTGCGTACTCGACGTAGGCAAACCCCGAGCCGTCCGGTGACCAGTCGATGTCGAACCCGTCGCGGGGGAGGCGGCGATCCTTGCCTGTACGGGTGTCGAGGACGTGGAGCCCGTTGTATGTACTGACCGCACCGATCGTCGTCACGGAGAACGCCAGACGGCGACCATCAGGAGCCCAGTCAATGCTTTCCAGCTCGTAGCACCTTCCCGGGCGCCAGGCCGCGTCACACCGCTTCAGCGGATGAAGAACGCCGCGGCTGTCGACAGTCGCGATCCCGGTCGTAGGGTCGGGGCGCGCGCGGGTCTGATTGATGATCGTGATTCGACCATTGCGGACTTCGGCAGTGGTGCGGGCACCTACTGAGGAAACACCAGCAGCAAACGCTAGGAGCAACAGCACCAGCGCAGACGCGGTAGCTACTCGAACGCGAGTAATGCCTAACCGTACCGCGGCGGAATCTGCGCGGGAAGACCCGGCAGCCTCTCGCGTCCCGTGCCCTGTCCGACGACCGGGCGAAGAGCCAGCGCCCGCCCCCGGAGCGATTTAAGAGATCGGTAATCCCCGCGTAAGCCTTCCGCAAGCTCGGCCTCCTAGCCTCGAGCAAGCCAACGGAGAAGGGGGAGCACAGATGAAGCGCTTCGCAGTACTAGGAGCCCTGGCGGCTGGAGTCGCCGCGCTCTTCGCCGCACCGGGTCTGGCCGACGGCGTTGGACCGCCGAGCGACACGATCTACGCCTTCGACCGCGCCTATAACACCGTCGCAACGCCGACCTCGCTGCCCGACCTGGGGCCGACGGACGCGATCTACGTCTTCCCGGACTGCCCGACCTGTGCGTCGGTGTCCGAGGCCGCACCTGGCACGCCGGGCTACAACGGCGGCCGCTGGAAGGTCATCGCCGCCTCCGGCATCACGAGCCAGCTCACGAGCGCGGAGGCCGTGCTGGCCGCCGCGACCTCGCTCGTCGACACGGGCACCCGCTTCGTGTGCCCGCTGAGCCTGGCCTAATCGCTGCAACGCGACGGGTCTCTCGCGGGGCCCGTCGCGTCCGGCCTTTCGGTAGTAGCCGTACTCGGGTATCGCTGCGAACATATGTTCGTGACGCGCGAGGCGACGATTCTGCACGCCGACGTCGATGCGTTCTTCGCGGCGGTCGAGCAACGAGATGATCCTCGCCTCCGCGGACGCCCCGTGCTCGTCGGCGCCGGGGTGGTCCTCGCGGCGAGCTACGAAGCGAAGGCGCGCGGCGTCCACACGGCGATGAGCCTGACGCTCGCCCGCCGGCTGTGCCCGACGGCGATCGTGGTCGAGCCCCGCATGACGGCCTACGTCGAAGCGAGCAGGGCCGTCTATCGAGTGTTCGAGGACACGACTCCGCTGGTCGAGGGCCTGTCGATCGACGAGGCGTTCCTCGATGTCCGCGGGCTCAGGCGACTCTCGGGTACGCCCACGGAAATCGCCGTGCGGCTGCGGCGCAATGTCCGCGAGCGGGTGGGGCTGCCGATCACGGTCGGGATCGCGAGGACGAAGTTTCTCGCGAAGGTCGCGAGCGCGGTGGCCAAGCCCGACGGACTGCTCGTGGTCCCGCCGGACCGTGAGCTCGCTTTCCTTCACCCGCTCCCGGTGGAGCGGCTCTGGGGCGTCGGGTCCAAAACCGCCATGAAGCTCCACCATCTGGGGATCACGACCGTCGGCCAGGTCGCCGAACTCTCCGAGGCGACCCTGGTCGCACTGCTCGGCCGCGCATCCGGCCGGCACCTCCATGCTCTCGCCCACAACCGGGATCCTCGGCCGGTGCAAGCGCGCCGCCGCCGGCGTTCGATCGGGGCGCAGCGAGCGCTTGGACGTTCGCCGACATCCATTGCTGACGTTGACATCGCGCTTGTCGCCCTCGTCGACCGCGTCACCCGCCGGATGCGAACTGCCGGGCGGGTGGGCCGCACCGTCGTGCTCCGGCTGCGCTTCGACGACTTCTCCCGGGCGACTCGCTCACACACACTGCCCGAGGCGACTGCGAACACTCACGCGATCCTCACGGCGGTGAGAGAGTTGCTCGCGATCGCCGTGCCGATGATCGAGAGCCGGGGGATCACACTCGTCGGGATCGCGGTAAGCAACCTCGATGACGGCCGCGCGATCCAGCTCGCGCTGCCGTTCGATCCTCACAGCGATGAACTCGACGCCGCACTCGACGAGGTGCGTCAGCGGTTCGGGCCGGCGGCCATCACTCGAGCCGTGCTACTCGGCCGCCGCCCGGGGCTGAACGTACCACTGTTGCCTGACTGAAGAGCTTGCCAATCGAACACACGTTCGGTTTCATATGTTAGGTGCAGCTTGCTCTCGATGCGCTCGATCGGCTGGTGGACACGCTCGAGGAGCGCGGGTCGCTGTCGACTGTCGAGGCGGCGCGTTCGCTCTTTGCCACCTCCTCGATCTCGAACGGCCTCGCCTGCTCCCTCCTGGCCGAACTCACCGCCGGCGACAGCCGAGTCGTCTGCGCCGGCGCCACCGTCTCCCTCGTCGGGAGACGAACAGACCCGTTGCTGGAGGAGGCCGCGTTTGTGGTCTTCGACCTGGAGACCACCGGGCTCTCGGCCGTACGCTGCCACATCTGCGAGCTCGGGGCGGTTCGGGTGCGAGCGCTCGAATCGGTCGAGTCCTTTCAATCGCTCGTCAATCCGGGAGTTGCGCTGCCCGAACCAGTCGCCCGCCTCACGGGGCTGCGCGAGCAGGAGCTGCGACGCGCACCTTCCGTCGCCAACGTTCTTGGCCGCTTCCTCACCTTCGCGGGCGACGAGCTACTCGTTGCGCACAACGCGCGCTTCGACCAGCGCTTCCTCGAGCGGCAGCTGCTCTTTCTGCACGGTCGACGCTTGTCGGAGCCGCCGCTCTGCACGGCAGCGCTCGCCCGTCGCCTGCTCGAGGGCCGCCTGCGCCGCGTCAGCCTGGCTTCGCTCGCCGACTTCTTCGGCGTTCCGACCAGACCCTGCCACCGCGCCCTTCCCGATGCCGAGGCGACGGCCCAGGTGCTCGTGCACCTGATCGGGCTCGCCCAGGAGCTAGGGGCGGGACGGGTCTCCGACCTGCGCGCGCTCGCCGCACCGCGCCGACGTCGGGTCTATGACAAGCGCTCCCTTGCCCGAGGCGCACCGAGCCGGCCCGGCGTCTACCTCTTTCGCGATCGCCGCGGGCAGGTCCTCTACGTCGGCCGGAGCCGCGACCTCCGCGCCCGTCTTCGCTCCTACTTTCGAAGCGAACGCCAGCGGCCGTCGGTGGAGGCGGCCCTCCATGCGCTCGATCGAATCGAGTGGCGCGTCCTCGGTTCTGAGCTCGAGGCCGCACTCGAGGAGCTCCGGCTGATCCGTGAGCTCGAACCGCCGGCCAATGCGCGCGGCCGCAGGAAGGAGCATGGCCTCTACTTGAGGCGCCGCGGCGACGACTTCGTTCTCTCCAAGAGGCCAGGCGCGCTGGGGCCGATCGCAAGCCGCCGACGAGCGTCCCTTGCGGCACGCGCACTCGCCTCGACCACGGCCGAGGAGCTCCACGAGCTCTTTCAGGGTGGGCCCCTGCCGCGGCTTCGAGTGCGGCTCTCGCAGCTGGCTGAGAACCTCCGCTACGAGGAGGCAGCCCGCTTGCGGGATCGCGTCGAAGCGCTCGAGCACGTCCTCGAGCGCCTGCGCCGCCTCGAGCGGCTTCGAGGGCTGGAGCTTTGCCTGATCGCTCCGTCGGTCGAACCCGGCTGGCAGAAGGCCTTCTTCGTCTGCGGCGGCGGGGTCTGCGCCGTTCGCCCGCTGCCGCCGGGAGCGGGGGCGAGGCTCGAGGTCGGGGCCGCCCTGGCGCTCTGCCGGACCGCGCGCGAGCGTGCCGTAGAGGTGCTCACTCCCGACCAGGCAGAAGACCTCCTGCTCCTCGACGGCTTCGTTCGCCGTCCCCCGCCCGAGCTGGCCGTGCTGCCACTCGATGCTGAGCTGATCAGGACACACCTCGAGAGGCGGTCGCGCCGAAGCTTGACGGCGAAGCCCGTCGTCTTTAGGTCGGTGGGATGTTCTGGTTGAGGCGGAAGAAATTGTCTGGGTCGTACTTCCGCTTCAGCGCCTTGAGGCGGTTGTACTTTTCCTCGCCATAAGCTGAGCGGATGCGCTCCTCGCCTTCTGCGTCGAGGAAGTTGACGTAGACGGTTGTGTGCCAGGGCTCGAGTGCGGACCAGAAATTGCGCACCCACTCGCGCTCTCGGTCGAAGCCTTCCGCCGTCGCCGTCGCAGCGCCGATGTTGTATGTGAAGGCCGCGTTTCGGCCGCCGAACGCCGTCTCGTCCTCGCCCACCCGCGCGACGGCACCTCCCATCTGCCAGATCGGGAATGACGTCAGCGGCGACTCGATCAGCAGCGAATGGTCGACGGTGATGTCGATGATTTCGTCCGTCAGACCCTCGACGTCAAATGACTTGAAGTAGTACCAACGCCCAGGCACGAAGCTCGGGTCGAGCATCGACTGGTGGGCGAGGTACGGCTTGGGCATGCAGACGTCGGCCACGGAATCGCCGAACTCCCTCATCGGCCGGATGACCCGCTCGCCCTCCTCGTGGTCGCCGGTCCAGCAGCAGACGACCATTACGACCGGCTTCCCGTGCAGCTCCTCTGGGACGAACGGCAGCGCGGGCGCCTTCCTATGAATGACGATGGTCATCAGCTCGTCGGGCGCGTCCGCGATCCAGTCGCGGTAGAAGCGGAGCACCTCGGGCGAGTCCTCCATGGCCCAGAAGATCGGCCCTGCCAGAACGGTTGGCCCGACGGGTACGAGGTTGAACTCGAACTCAGTCACGACGCCGAAGTTTCCGCCGCCACCGCGGAGGCCCCAGAACAGATCCTCGTTCTCGTCCGCGCTGGCTTTCACGAACTCGCCGTCGGCGGTAATGAGGTCGACCCGGCGGAGCTGGTCGATCGACAGCCCATGCTTGCGCATGATCCAGCCGATGCCGCCGCCGAGCGTGAGCCCTGCGACACCGGTGTGGGTGACGATGCCGGACGGCGCGGCGAGGCCGAACGGCTGGGTCTCCCGGTCCAGCTCGCCGAGCAGGACGCCGGCCTGCACACGCGCGGTGCGCGCGTCGGGGTCGACCCGAACGCCTTTCATCAGGCTGAGGTCGATCATGAAGGCGTCGTCGGCGACGGAGTGTCCGGGAAAACTGTGCCCGCCACTCCGCACCGCGACCGGCAGGCCGTGCTTCCGTCCGAACTTCACGGCCGCCATCACGTCCGCCACCCCGGCGCAGCGGGCGATCACAGCCGGACGCCGGTCGATCGAGCCGTTCCAAATCTTGCGTCGCTCGTCGTAGCTGACGTGATCCCTGCCGACGATCTCGCCGCGAAAGCCGCCCTGAAGCTCGGCGAGCGCGGTCTCGGGGAGCGTGAATCCTTCAGCGATTGCTGTCATGGACACCAGTCTTTCATCCGACGGCTTCGGCTTCCACCTCAGGAGCTCGGCGGGGCGGCAGAATGGCCGCGTGGACCCCATTA
>Ga0126312_10003493_pt1 | contig 10616 bp, 11 predicted proteins | sample Plot104A_FD_92537 | JGI IMG/M metagenome (GOLD analysis project Ga0126312, IMG submission 92537) | Serpentine soil microbial communities from UC McLaughlin Reserve, CA, USA - Plot104A | ecosystem: Environmental > Terrestrial > Soil > Grasslands | place: USA: UC McLaughlin Reserve, Lake County...
GGGCCAGGGCCGTCACGGCCGCCGCGTCCGGCCCCTTGCCGCACACGTCGCCCATCACGACCGTCCAGCCGCGGTTGCCCGTCTCGAAGACGTCGTAGAAGTCGCCACCGACCTCATTCCCCTCGCCGGTGGGGCGGAAGCGGGCGGCCGTCTCGACCCCGGGGATGTCGGGGAGCTCGACCGGCAGGAGGCTCTGCTGGAGCGTGCGCGCGATGTAGGCGCGGTCGCTGTAGAGGCGCACGTTCTCGATTGCAGTGGCGCAGCGCCTCGCCAGCTCCTGCGCCAGCTCGACGTCCTGCGCGTCGAAGCGACGCCCAGAGCGGCCGTTGACCCACGTGAGCGCGCCGAGCGTCCGGCCGTGCGTGGTCATGGGCACGACGATCGCCGAGCGCATCCCGATCTCCGTGATCCCCCGGTAGTGCTCCTCGTCGACGGCCGCCGCGCGGAGCATCTCGTCGGGAATGTCGGGATAGAGCTCCGGCTGGCCGGTCCTCACCACCTGGTAGATCCCCTGCGGCGCCTCGGGGTCGGGCGGGTAGCGCCTACTGAGCTCGATGCCGCGCTCGCGGACGTCGGGATCGACATGCGCCAGCGCCTTGCGCTCGAGCAGGCCGCTCTCGGTGAGCACCTCGACGGAGCACCAGTCGGCCAGCTCCGGCACCGCCAGGTTGGCGATTTCCACGAGTAGCTCGTCGGGGTCGAGCGAGGAGGCGAGCACGTCGCCGCTTCGCGCGAGGAAGCGCTGGGCGAGCTCCGCGCGCTTGTGGATAGTGATGTCGTCGATGACGTTGATCGCCATCGTGACGTTGCCGTCGGCGTCGCGGATCGGGGTGGCCTTGACCGCGGACCACCGCTCCTCGCCCGTCTCTCGGATGCGGAAGCGGACGACCGACTCCACCCCCTCCTCGCCCGCGAGCGCTCGGCGGCCTGGAAGTGCGTCGAGCGGGTACGGCTCGCCGTCCTCGTCGAGCATGTCGTAGCGATTCATGACGTCGACGAGGGAGGCGCTCATCAGCGCCTCAGGCGACTCGAAGCCCATGGACGCCGCAGCAGCCTCGTTCGCGAACAGGAGGCGGCCGTCCGGGGCCTGCGCGGTGACCGCGTCCGCGACCCCGCGCAGAATCGCCTCGAGCTGCCCGCGGGCCTCCTCGCGCTCCTGCTCGGTGCGGAGCGCCTCCACGAACTCGCCAATCTGGCGGCCGAGCGCCTCGCTGAGGGCGTAGACGCCGGCGTCGCGCTCGCGGATCTCGCGCGAGTAGAGCTCGATGACGCCGATGCAGCCCTCGCCTCCGATGACGGGGAAGGCCATCCCACCGTGAAGGGCGGCCTCCTCGGCTTCGCGCGCTCTTCGGAAGCTTCCCTCCGCGAGGGCGTCACCCAGCCAGACCGGGCGGCCACTCTCCCACGCCTTGCCCGGCAGGCCCTCACCGCGGCCAAGGACGAGCTCGCGGCTCGCCCGCTCGAAGGCACTGAAGTCGGTGCCCTCCTTGTGCCAGTGAGCGACGCATCTGAGCATTCCGTCGGCCTCCAGGACCCAGAACTGCGCGATCTGGCGACCGAGCGGCGGCCCGATCGCGGCGAGCAGGCGCGAAGCGGCCTCGTCGAAGGTGGTCGCGTCGCCGATGACGCGCGCGAGGTTGTACTGCGCCTGGAGGCGCGCGGAGTCCCGCTCGAGCTGGCTTCGAAGCCTGGCGATGATCACGGAGAGCGCGCCGCCCATGATCAGGACGACGGCCGCGACGAAGTAGCGGTCGCTGCCGAACGCGTCGTTTCCGGCGACCAGCGGGATCGACACGGCGAGGGCGGTCACCGCCACGATGATCGTCTGGCGCACGGTGGCCCCGGTCGCGGCGATCAGCGGCCCGACGAGCAGCAGCTGGAAGAGCAGGGCATACGTGTCGACCGACAGGTCGATGACGACCACCATCGCCATGGCGGCAAGGGCGAGCGGAAACGCTCTCCCCTCCCAGGCCCTATCCCCCGTAGTCATCTGCGAGCCCAACTCAGGCGAGGTTACTCCGGTAGAAACCCGAGCGTGCCCGTTCCCGAGGGCGTCATCCGCGTGCGGGCCGACAACCCGTCGGCCCTGACTCTCGACGGCACCAACACGTACGTCGTCGAGGGCTGGGTTGTCGATCCGGGTCCGTCTATTCAGTCTCATGTTGACGCTGTGCGGGCAGCTGCGAACGACGGCATTGAGGGGGTTGTTCTTACCCACTCGCATGCCGATCACTCAGAGGGAGCGGAGCTGCTCGGCGCCCCGGTGACGTTGCCATCCGACGGCGACTCCGTGGGACCGTTCACGGCTCTCGGCACGCCCGGGCATTCGGCGGACAGCGTCTGCCTGCTGTTCGGTCGGGTGTGCTTCACCGGTGACACCGTGCTGGGCGAGGGCAGCGTCTTCATCGCCCCCGGCGAGGGGTCGCTGTCCGCATACCTGGGCTCGCTGCGCCGGCTGCGCGCGCTGGACCTCGAGGTGTTGTGTCCGGGGCACGGCCCCTACGTCTGGGACCCGGCAGCGAAGCTGGACGAGTACATCTCCCACCGGCTGGACCGCGAGCGCCGCTTGCTCGCGGCGCTGGACGCGGGACTCCGCACCCCCGACGAGCTGCTGGATTCGGCGTGGTCCGAGGTGCCGGCGGAGCTCCGCCCAGCAGCCCGCCTGACCCTGGAGGCGCACCTGGAGAAGCTGCGCGAGGAGGGGCGGCTGCCGGGCGGGGTTGGTTGACGAACGGCGGGCATTGAGGGGGTGAATCGGAACCGTGTCGGCTTTATGCATGACATGGATGCACAACGCCGACACGGTCCTCTGGACAGGGCAATCGGGCGCATCGCGGAGCGCCAATACGGCGTGATCAGCCGTGCCCAGCTTTCAGAGCTTGCCGTTGAACGCGGCGCGCTTCAGCACCGGATCGACGAGGGACGGCTCCATCGGATCCACCGGGGCGTCTACGCGATCGTCGGCTCTCGGCTCCTGAGCCAGCGCGGTCGTTGGATGGCCGCCGTTCTCGCTTGCGGTCCGCGTGCGGTGTTGAGCCACTTCGCCGCAGCAGCCCTATGGGGTATCCGGCGTGGCACCAGAGTCGAGGTCACCGGGCCGCGCGGCAGAAAGGCCCGCCAAGGCATCCACCTCCACTGGGCCAACCTCCCCGCCGACGAGACCACCACCCGCCATGGAATCCCGACCACGACCGTGCCCCGCACGCTCCTTGACCTCAGTGCTGTCGTTCAACGCGACGAGCTCCGCAGCGCGATGCGGCAGGCCGAGCAGCTACAGCTGACCGACCGGCTCTGGCTCGGCGACCTCATCGAGCGATACCCGAGAAAGCCTGGAATTCCCACCCTCAGAGCCGTCGTTTACGAGGCAGAGCGCGGTATGAACGTCGTACGAAGCGAGCTCGAAGAGCGCTTCCAGGCGTTTCTCCTCAATGCCGGTCTTCCTGTGCCGCAGACCAACGTCCTCATCGAGGGAGTCGAGGTCGACTGCGCCTGGCCGAAGGAACGCGTCATCGTCGAGCTGGACGGTCGGCGGGTGCACGACGTGGTGGATGCGTTCGAGCTGGACCGGGCGCGGGACCGTCGGCTGGAGGCCGAGGGATGGAGGGTCGTCCGCATCACATGGCGCCAGCTCCACGACACGCCGGCCGCGGTCGAGGCCGACCTCCGAAAGCTGATCGCGCGGCTAACCTTCTCCCGCGCATGATCAACACCAACCAGTTCAAGAACGGAACCCATATCGAGGTGGACGGCAGGGTCTTCAAGATCGTCGAGTTCCAGCATGTGAAGCCAGGTAAGGGCGGGGCGTTCGTTCGCACCAAGCTCAAGCGGGCCGACGATGGCGCCGTGATCGACAAGACCTTCAGGGCGGGGGAGAAGTTCCGGCCGGTGCGCACCGAGTCGCGCAAGATGACCTTCCTCTACTCGGACGGCACGGACGCTCACTTCATGGACATCCAGACATACGAGCAGATGGCGGTGCCCGAGGAGAGCGTGGCCGAGTCGCTCAAGTGGGTGGTGCCCAACGAGGAGGTCGAGGTGCTCTACGTCGACGAGTCGCCGAGCGATGTCCAGGTGCCAAGCGCCGTCGAGCTGAGCGTCGCCGAGACGGAGCCGGGCGTCCGCGGCGACACCGCCAGCGGCGGCGGGGACAAGCCGGCGACGCTCGAGTCGGGCGTGGTCGTGCGGGTGCCGCTGTTCGTGAACGTCGGCGATCGCGTTCGCGTGGACACCCGCTCCGGCGAGTACGTCTCTCGCGCGTGAGCGACCGTGGCGAGGCGGACTGAGCAGCGACGGGCCGCGGTGGTCGCCCTCTACCAATCCGACGTGACCGGCCGTCCGGCGGGCGAGCTCGTCGAGCGTGGCGCCAGCGCGTTCACGCGCGAGCTGGTCGACGGAGTCGAGACGGAGCGCGGCTCGCTCGACGAGTCGATCGCGAGGCACGCCAGCGGCTGGTCGCTCGACCGGATCGCGCCGCTGGAGCGGAACATCCTGCGCGTGGCGGTGCACGAGATGAGAAGCAGAGAGGATGTGCCCGTGGAGGTAGCGATCGACGAGGCCGTAGAGGCGGCCAAGGAGCTGTGCGGCGCCGACGCCCCAGGCTTCATCAACGGCGTCCTCGGAGCCGTCCAGCGAGAGAACGGGGCGGCATGAACTCGCCCGATTCGCTCACACAGCTCGCCGAGGAGCTCGAGGCCGTCGCCGACAAGCTGCGTGCGGACGCGGTCGACTCCGACGAGGCCGCCGATCTCGTCGAGCGCTGTGCAGAGACGGCCGCCCGCCTCGGCTCCGAGATCGATGCTCGCGCGCGCGGCGCGGCCGAGTCGGAGGGCCAGGAGCGCCTGCTTTGACCACCCCCGTCGAGGCCGCCGCGTACCCGGTGGAGCTTCAGGAGCGAGTCGACGTCTATCTCGACGGGCTTCGCTTTGCAGCCGAGCCCGGCACGGCCCGCCTCGAGGAGGCCATGCGCTACTCCCTGCTCGCCGGCGGCAAGCGCATCCGGCCCGTGCTGGCGCTCGCCACGGCGGAGGCGCTCGGCCGCCCCCCCGACGAGGTGCTTCCGCTGGCGGCGGCCATCGAGATGATCCACACGTACTCGCTCATCCACGACGACCTCCCGGCGATGGATGACGACGAGCTGCGCCGCGGCAAGCCGACCTGCCACGTGGCGTTCGGGGAGGACGTGGCGATCCTCGCCGGGGACGGCCTGTTCGCCGAGGGCCTCCGGCTCGCGCTCGACCAGCAGCGGGGCGACCCCGCGAACGTGATCGCCGCCATCCGGGAGGTCGTCACGGCGGCGGGAACCCACGGCATGGTCGGCGGCCAGTTCCTCGACGTGGCGGGCGGCGAGCATGCCGACCGGCGAGCGGGCGGTGCCCGCGAGCATTCCATTTCCCTGCGCCACCTTCACGAGCTCAAGACCGGCGCGCTGATCGCCGCCTCCGTCGGATCGGTGCTCGTGCTCGAGGGCCTCGACGGACCTGCCACAATCCCGTTCCGGCGCTTCGCGGCTGAGCTCGGCGTCGTGTTCCAGATCGTCGACGACATCCTCGACGTGACAGGCGACGAGGCCGAGCTTGGGAAACCGCGGGGCTCCGACGAGCGCCATGGCAAGGCGACATACGTGAGTGTGTTCGGCTTAGACCGGGCACGAGAGCTGGCTAAAGAGAGTCACGCGGCCGCACGGGCCGCGCTCGCGGAAGCCGACGGAGCCACCGGCAGGCTCGGCCAGATCGCCGACTACATCCTCACGCGCACCACATGACCGTCTCGAAGCTCATCGACAAGATCGACAGCCCGGCCGACGTGAAGGGCCTCGACGACGACCAGCTGACCCAGCTCGCACAGGAGGTCCGCGAGCTGATCATCGAGACGATCGGCGAGATCGGCGGTCACTTCGGAGCGAACCTCGGTGCCTGCGAGATAGCGGTCGCGATCCACTCGCTCCTCGACTCGCCGAGCGACAAGGTGCTCTGGGACGTCGGCCACCAGGCCTACCCGCACAAGGTCCTCACCGGCCGCCGCGACGAGCTCCACACGATCCGCAAGTACGGCGGCCTCGCCCCCTTCTGCGCGATCCACGAGTCGAAGCACGACATCATGGGCGCCGGCCACGCCTCGACGAGCGTCTCGTACGCGGTCGGCATCAAGGAGGCCATGCGGCGGGGCGTGGCGCCCGACGGCAAGGTCGTCGCGGTGATCGGCGACGGCGCCCTCACCGGCGGCGTCTCCTTCGAAGCGCTCCTGAACGCCGGCGGCATGGACCTGCCGATCGTGATCGTGGTGAACGACAACGGCATGTCGATCGCCCCGAACGTGGGCGCGCTGTCGCGGCTCTTCAACCGCATGCGCCTCAACCCGAAGCTCTACCACGCGCGCGAGGACGCGGAGGAGACGCTCACCAAGCTCCCCGCCGGCATCGGCAGCAAGATCGAGCGCCTCGGGCCGATCCTGAAGGAGTCGCTCAAGGCCTACTGGGCGCCCGGGTTGTTCTTCGAGGAGCTCGACCTCGCCTACGTCGGCGTGATCGACGGCCATGACGTGAAGGCGCTCCGCACCGCCATCGGCGAGGCGCTCCAGGCCGACCGGCCCGTGGTCGTGCACTGCAAGACAGTGAAGGGCAAGGGCTTCGTGCCCGCCGAGGAGGGCGGCCTGGAGGGCATGGAGAAGTGGCATGCCGCGAAGCCGGGCTCGGTCGTGAACGGGACGGCCGCGCCGAAGAAGAAGCCCGGAGCGGCCGCGAAGGCCGCGCCGGCCGCGCCGCCCCAGTACACGACGGTCTTCGGCGAAGCGCTCGTCGAGGAGGCGCGCCGTGACGAGCGGGTCGTGGGCATCACCGCGGCGATGAACTCCGGCACCGGCCTCAACCTGCTCCAGAAGGCGCTGCCCGAGCGCTACTACGACGTGGGCATCGCCGAGCAGCACGCCGTCCTGTTCGCCGCCGGGCTCGCGCTCGAGGGGGCCAAGCCGGTCGCGGCGGTCTACTCCACCTTCCTCCAGCGCGGCTACGACCAGATCGTCCACGACGTCTGTCTCCAGAAGCTGAACGTGGTGTTCGCGATGGACCGCGCCGGCCTCGTGGGCGACGATGGCCCGACACACCACGGCGCGTTCGACATCTCGTACCTGCGCTGCCTGCCGCACATGGTTCAGATGGCGCCGCGCGACGAGGCCGCCCTCGTGCACATGCTTCACACGGCGCTCAGATACGACGACGGCCCGATCGCGCTCCGCTACCCGCGCGGCGAGGCCGAGGGCGTGCCGCTCCCGCTCCGCCCGGAGCCGATCGAGATCGGCCGCGGCGAGCTGCTGCGCGAGGGTGAGACCGTCGCCTTCCTGGGCTACGGCTACGGCGTAAGCGTTGCGCTGGGCGCGGCCGAGGAGCTCGCGGCCGAGCACGGCGTCGATCCAACCGTCGCCGACGCCCGCTTCGCCAAACCGCTCGACGAGGAGCTGGTCGAGCGCCTCGCGGCGGAGCACGACCTCCTAGTCACGGTTGAGGAGAACGTGCTCGCCGGCGGCTTCGGGTCCGGAGTTCTCGAGCACCTCGCCGACCGCGACCTGCTGCGCGACACCCGCGTGCTGCGCTTCGGCCTGCCGGATCGCTACGTGACGCACGGCAAGCCGGCGCTTCTGCGCGAGGAGGTCGGGCTCACGCCCGAGGCCGTGGCCGACCGCGTCGCGCAGGCCGTGCTCGAGCCCTCGCTCGCCTAAGGCCTCGCCGAGCGTCGACGCCCGCTACCAGCGGGCGAGGCTCGTGTCCGACTCGAGCCGCAGCGCCAGCGCCGTGATGAGCTTGATCACGGCCTCGACGTCCACGAGGTCCACCATCTCGACCGGCGAGTGCATGTAGCGGAGCGGAATCGACACGACCGCGGTCGGCACTCCCGTCCGGCTCAGGTGGACGACATCGGCGTCGGTGCCGGTGCCGCGTCCTGCCGCGTCGGTGGTGCATGCGATCCCCTCCTTCTCGGCCACCCCGTCCAGCAGGTCGTTGACCGCCCGGCTGACGATGGCTCCACGGGTGATCACGGCGCCGCTGCCCAGGCCGTGGTCCCCGAGCTCGCCCGGGTCGATCCCCGGAGCGTCGGTCGCGTGGGTCACGTCCACCACGACCGCCAGATCCGGCTCGAGCCCGTACGCCATCACGCGCGCCCCGTGGGCGCCGATCTCCTCCTGGACCGCCGCCACCCCGGCCACGGGCCCGGCACCGCCGCCTGCCTCCTTCACCCTGCGCGCCACCTCGATGGCCACGAACACCCCGAGCCTGTTGTCCATGGCGCGCGAGATCAGGCGCTCGCCCCTCAGCTCGACCGGCTCGGCGGCGATGACGAGCTGGTCGCCCGGCTTGACGAGCGAACGCGCCTCGTCGCCGTCCTTCGCACCGATGTCCACATGGACGTCCTTTACCTGCACGGCCTTCTTGCGCTCGTCCGGATCCGTGAGGTGGGGCGGCTTTCGGCCGACGACCCCCGGGACGATCCCGTCGCGAGTGATCACCTCCACGCGCTGGCCGACCAGAACCTGCCCGTCCCAGCCTCCGGACTGGACCACGCGCAGGTAGCCCTTGTCGGACACATGGCTCACGAGCAGAGCGATCTCGTCGATGTGGCCGACAACGGCCATCAGCGGGTGGTCGCCCCGGCCATTCACCCGGGCGATCGTGGTGCCGAGCCGATCGGTCGTGACCTCGTCGGCGAACGCCTCCGCGGCCTCGCGCCAGACGCGCGCCGGCTCGCTCTCGTGCCCTGGCGGGCCGGGGGCGGTGAGCAGGCGGTGGAGGAGGTCAGGGGATGCCATCCGACGGAGGCTATCGCCGCTCGACGGTCGGCTCGATCGACATCAGGCTGTTCAGGCTGTTCGCGATGAAGCAGTACTCGTGCGCGCTATGCACGAGCTTGTGGATCCGCTCCTCGCTCGGATCGCCGGTGACGGATATGCGCGGGCGCAGCGTGATCTCCGTGATGCGCATCGGCCCTTTGTCCTCCGGCATCAGCGCGACGGCCTCGTCGTCATACGCCACCACGTCGACCCGCGCTTTCGCGGCCAGGTGGAGGAACCACAGCATCTGGCACGACGAGGCCGCCATCAGCAGGAGCTGCTCGGGGTTGAGGATGGCCGGGTCGCCCCGCGACTCCCCCGTTGTGACCTTGATCTCCTGCTCGGCGGGCGGCGCGACGACCGAGTGGGTGCGGTCGTAGTGGTCGTAGCCGAGGCCGGTCGAGCCCGTCCAGCTCAGGCGAGTCTCATAGCGGTGCGTCGCGATCCGAGGAGGATATGGGCCGCGCCGTGGGCCGCCCAATGAGAAACGGCCCCGCCGGGTGAGCGGGGCCGTTTCTTGAGGGAGGAGTGATGCGTATGTGTTTCTGTGGGAGGAAGTTTCAGACGGTGCCCGCGCTGTAGCGCGTCACCGAGGTCATGGCGAGGGCGGCAACACCGGCCACCCCGAACAGGGTCATCGCGGCGAACTCGCCGGCCAGGCCGAAGATGCCGGCGGAGAGGACGAGCCCGAGGCCGAGGCCGCGGTCCCAGGCCGCCTGGGTGGACATCGGCAGGCTGCCGCGGCTGCCCGGTTCCGTGCCCGCGAGCCCGAGGGCGATCGTGAGCGAGCCGACCAGCACGCCGGTCACGATCGGCGCCGCGTCGAGCGCCAGCAGGAAGGGAACCGCGATCAGCGCGCTGCCCGCCAGCACCAGCAGTGCGGCGCGGAGCCCGTGGGAGAGATGCGATCCGGTCATCCATTTCGAGGCTACGCGCGCCTCCTCCCGTGTGTGTGACGTGCCTCACACAGGACCGCTAGGCCAGCCTGCGGCCGAGGGCATAGCCCAGCGTGGCCGCGGCGACACCGCCCACGACCGACGCGAGCAGATACCCGGCCGCCCTGCCGAATTCCCCGCCGTCGACCTCGAGCACGGTCCCGAAGATCCCCACGAGCAGCGTCGCCATGGCGGGTTGTTTGCCGTCGCGGGGTACTCTCCCGCGCGTGGCCAAGCGGCGGCTCGACACCCTGCTCGCCGAGCGTGGCCTGTACGAGTCGCGCTCGCGTGCCGCCGCGGCGGTGATCGCCGGGGACGTGACCATCGCGGGCCGGCCGGCCACGAAGCCGGGTGAGCTGGTGCCCGACGAGTCCGACCTGACGGTGGCCGAGGCGCCGCCGTACGTCTCCCGCGGGGGCGTGAAGCTCGCCAACGCGCTCGATGCCCTCAGGTTCGATCCCGTCGGCCGCCGCGCGCTCGACGTGGGCGCCTCGACGGGCGGCTTCACGGACGTGCTGCTCCAGCGAGGTGCGGAGTCCGTCATCGCACTCGACGTGGCATACGGCGAGCTTCACTGGCGGCTGCGGAACGACGAGCGCGTGACCGTCATCGAGCGCCGCAACGCGCGCTCGCTCGAGCCGGGCGAGCTGCCGTACGAGCCCGATCTGATCGTCGCGGACGTGTCGTTCATCTCGCTCACCAAGGTGCTGCCCGCCGTGGTGGGCGCGGCGGCGCCGAGCTTCGACCTGCTGGCGCTGGTCAAGCCGCAGTTCGAGGTGGGGCGTGAGCGGGTCGGCAAGGGCGGGGTCGTGCGCTCGGCCGACGAGCGCCGGGCGGCGCTCGTCTCGGTCGGCGAGTTCGCCC
>Ga0126312_10003495_pt1 | contig 10615 bp, 10 predicted proteins | sample Plot104A_FD_92537 | JGI IMG/M metagenome (GOLD analysis project Ga0126312, IMG submission 92537) | Serpentine soil microbial communities from UC McLaughlin Reserve, CA, USA - Plot104A | ecosystem: Environmental > Terrestrial > Soil > Grasslands | place: USA: UC McLaughlin Reserve, Lake County...
GCTCGTCACCGCTGGCCGGTCGAGCGCACCAACAGCTGGCTGCGCAACTGGCGCCGCGTCGCGACACGCTGGGAACGACGACCCGAACTCTGGCTGGCCGTCATCCAAGTCGCAGCCGCACTCACCATCTACCAGACGCTCGAACGGTCATTCCGTTAGCACCTCCAGGCACCGCCACAAAAGTGCAACGATCGTTCCCCTGACCGTTCGGGCCGCCCCGGCCGGTGCCAGCCACCGGCAATAAACGCGTACGCCTTCCGCGCAACGCTGTAACGAGTTGGGGCTCGGCGCGGCCCCGGATACCGATCGAAAACGGTGCTACTCTGACGCGCGAATGGGGGTCATCTCGCGCGTGGGTCGTCAGGCGCTGCCGCTGTCACCGGCGCCCGCGCCGGTGATCGTCCGCGAACGCTCGCGCTTCCCGTGGGGCGCGATCCTGCTGCTCGTCGTCATCTTCTTGCTGATCGGGGGGCGCGACTGGCTGCCGAGCCTGATCCCCTCGTTGCCGAACCCGTTCGCGGCCAAGACCGTCGACCGCAGCGGGCCGGCGGTGCTGAAGGCGATCGAGGACTTGAGCGACTACCGCGCAGCGTCGGGACACTTCGAGACGATCGTCGACGTCGAGAAGGACACGCGGCTCCCCGCCAGCGTCCTCGGCGAGCGCACGCTCTTCCTTGCCGTCGGCGACGTCGACGCCGTCGTCGACTTCAACGGTCTGGACGCGAAGGCCGTGGACGTCTCTAGCGACCGCCGCTCGGCGACCATCACGCTGCCGACGCCGCGGTTCACCGATGCTCGGCTCGACGTCGATCGCAGCCGCGTCGTCGACCACGATCGAGGCGTGCTCAACCACATCGGCTCGGTCTTCGGAGGCGGCGGCAGCGACCGAGCGCTCTACGTGCTCGCCGAACGCAAGCTCCAGGGGGCGGCCCGCTCAGATTCGGGCCTGCTGGCGCGTGCGCGGGTCAACACGACGCGTCTCCTGCAAGGCCTGCTCACGTCGCTGGGATTCCGGCGCGTGACGGTGCGCTTCGAGCCCGTTCCCGCGCTGTAAGCGCGATTTCGTCCGCTTCGCGGGCACGGGCGGCAGGACCCCTAGGCAGCCTGCGCAACGGAAGTGTCGCAGGCGTCGCGCGCAAGTGTGTCGCGGCTCTGGGTCGGAAGGCGCGCCGAGCTCACGCGGCTGGGCGGACGAAGAGGCCCGTGGCTGCTTTCTCGCCGATTGCCCGCTCGTCGCCGTCGATCCGCACGGAGAACTGGCCCGCGGCCGGCTGAGCGGCCCGCACTTCGATCTGCGTGCCGGGCGTCAGGCCCTGGTCGTAGAACCAGTGCAGGAGCTCGCCGTCGTGCTCGGCGAGCCGCACGATCGTCGCCTGCGTACCCGCCTCCAGCTCGGCCAGCGCCGCGAGCTCGCGGTTCTCCTCCTGCTCGAGCCCCGGATCGACCGGCCAGCCGTGCGGGCAGCGGTCGGGATGACCGAGCCGCTCGGAGATCCGCTCCACCATGTCCTCGCTGAACGTGTCTCCGAGCTCGTCCGCGTGGACGTGCGCCTCGGCGGCGGTGTAGCCCATGAAGTCGGTCAGCAGCCGCTCGATGATGCGGTGCTTCCGCACCACCCGCTCGGCACGCGCGCGGCCGGACGCCGTCAGCAGGGCCTCTTTCTGCTCGCCCCGCTCGATCAGGCCCTCCACCTCCAGACGCTTGAGCATCTCGCCGGCGGAGGCACGCGACACACCGAGCATCTCGGCGACGCGCGACGCGAGCGTCGGCGACCCAGAGCTGAGCGGCCGGTACTCGCCGATCGGGAAGGCGAGAAAGTAGATCGTCTCCAGGTACTCGTCGACCGAGTGTCCGGTGTGTGCCATGGAGTCCGAGGCTATCGCAACCCGGCGGCGCGAACGACGGCCTCCCGAGCGAGCTCCGCGGCTGCCTCGACCTCGCGGGCCGGGGCGTCCTGTTCGACCAGCGAGTCGACCCGCGCGATCGCCCGGCCGGCCGCCCTCGTCTCGGCAGGCGCAACGAGGCGCAGGTCGGGCTCGACCTCGGCGAACGACTCCTGTGCCCGCTTGAGCTGAGCGCGCGCGGCGTCCGGTGAGGTCGCGTAGTGGATCCCGACGAGCTCGAGCGCGTCGGCAACGACGCCGGCCTCGCCGCGAACCTCCGCAACGGCATCCGCGAACGTTGGCTCGTCGGTGATGGCCCGGGAGACCGCGAGTCCGAGCACGAACCCCGCGAGAAGCGCCCCCACCAGGGACGCGGCGAGCCATCCGCTCGGGCGGCGAACCTGCCGATAGAGCGACATCAGCGCGCGAGGACGGCGACGGCCGGCCCGTGGCCGTCGAGGGCGCGCTCGGCGGCAGCGAGCACGTCCTCGGCCCGCCGGGCGTCGGAGAGATCCAGGATCCGGGAACCGGAGACGAGCAGCACGCGGGGAAGCATTGTGGCGACGCCCAGCTCGCGGGTGTGATCGTGCAGCTCGCCGCCCAGGCGCGCCAGGAACTCGCTGCCCTCGCCGGCGAACACGCTCCGCGCGTCCTCCGCGACCGGGACGGCGGCACGGGCGTCGACGACCGCGACACGGCCCGACCCGTTCTCGGAGAAGACACGGTAGAAGTCGTTCGACGCGAGGAGCGAGAGCGCGTCCGGTGGGAGCTCGAGTGCGTGCGCGGCCGCATCGAGTCGCCGCGCGTCGTCCGCGGGCTCGGCCATGACCGCGCCGGCCTCGAGCGCCACGGCCCCGGTGGCCACTGCCCGCAGCACCCGGTCGGCCTGGTCGTACGTCGTCTCGACCGAGACCGAGGCCGGTGCGGCACCCGCGGCGATGCACTGCGCCTCCGCCTCGGAGGCGAGCTCGGGCACTTGCAGGGCCGAGACGCCGTTCCGTACGACCTCCACCCGCACGAGCGAGAGCGCGGCGCCGATCGACGAGAGCACCTCGGGGTGCTTCGTCCGGAGCAGCGGACGGCCCAGCAGCTCGGCCGCCCGCGCGACGAGCACGTCGCCGGAACCGCCGAGCGCCACGAGCGGGACCTCGGCGCCCAATCCGTGCTGCTTCGCCGCCTCGGCGACCGCGTCCGCGATCTGCCGGGCGGCGCCGTCGAGGAGCTTGTGCGCCGCGTCGTCCACCGATGTCCGCAGGCGCTCGGCCAGCGGCGCCAGCGCCAAACGAGCAGCCTCAGGGTTTCCGGCGGCGTAGGCACCGTCGGGGACGCCGAGCGCGTTGCCGGCGCAGGTGGCCGTCACGGCGAAGGCCCCGCCTACAGCCCGCACGACCACGTAGTCCCGAGGATCGCCCTCTCGCGGGGCGCGGAGCTCCAGCACTGCATCCTCCAGCTCCTCCGGACGGGCGAAGCACGCATACGGCAGCCCGGCGAGGTGAGCGCTGCGCGGCCCGACGTCCTCGAGCCGGCGGCGACCGACCCGGGCCATGCTGCCGCCGGCCGCGCCCACGACCCAGCTGTCGATCGAGCGGACGCACGTCGGACGGCCCATCACGCGAAGCGTCCGCAGGACGGGGCGGCCGTTCTTGATCACGGACACGTTCGAGCTCGTCCCGCCGCACTCGACGACGATTCCGTCCCGGATCTCGAGCTGATGCAGCGCGGCCGACACGCCCGCGGCCGGGCCCGAGCCGATCGTGAACGAGGGCCGGCGACGGAACTCGTCGATGCTCATCGCACCACCGTCACCGCGAAGGACGAGGAGAGGCGCGTCGAGACCGGCTTCGGCGAGCGCCGAGGCGACGAGCGCTGTGGTCCGTTCGACGACCGGGAGGATGCTGGCGTTGACCGCCGCGCTCACCGTGCGGGTCTCGAGCCCGTACGCTCCGGAGAGCTCGTGCCCGGCACACACCGCGAGGCCGCAGGCGGCGGCGCGCTTGCAGACGAGACGCTCTTTCTCGGGGTCGTCGACCGCAAACGCCGCGCTGACCGCCACCGCACGGCACCCCTCGCCGGCGAGTGCGAGCAGCGCCTTGTCGAGCGTGCGCTCGTCGAGGCTCACCGTCGCGTCCAGGAATACGTGTGACGTCTCGAGCTTGCGCTCGGGCGCGAGCCCGATCGTGCCGACCCGCGTGCGCTTGCGCGCCGGCCGCAGGTGCGGAGCCTCGCCGAGCCCGACGACGCCGACGCGCGCCACATCGCCCTCCAGAAGCGCGTTCATCGCCTGCGTCGTCGAGAAGGTTACGAGCTCGATCTCCTCGCGCTCGACGTGTGCCAGCAGCGACCGCAGGGCGTCCGCGACGCCCTGGGCGACGCCGTGCTCGTGCGTGTGCGTCGTCGGGACGGCCGCGTGCGCGCGCAGCTCGCGCGTGGCCGGGCAAACGGCGACAGCCTTCGTGAAGGTCCCGCCGACGTCGATGCCCACGCGCAGAGCGCTCATGCGCGGGCGGTCTCCAGAGGCCGGCGCCGAAGGCGCTTCCAGCCAAAGAGATACGCCGCGCCCGCCACGTAGACGCCGAGCAGCGCGACCTGCACGAGTATCCCCTCCCGTGTCGGATGGATCCCCGTCAGCTCGGCGATGAAGATCGGCAGCCGCGCCCAGTCGCCGTCGATCGGGGTGACCGGGAGCCACGCCGCCTCCTGGAGCGAGCGGACTGCGTTGCCCGCGAACGCGACCGAGAGCAGGAGCAGGGTGGACGCTCCGGCCACGAGCAACTGCTTGAACGGCAGCTTCCTGCCGAGCCCGATCACAGCGTAGGCCACGAGCCCGAGCGCCCCTGCGGCCGCGGCCGCTCCGAGGACGACCCAGAGGCCGAGCCCCTTCGCGAAGATCGCGAGCGCTTGGTAGAAGAGAACGGTTTCGAAGCCCTCGCGGTACACGGCCGTGAAGCCGAGGCCGGCGAACGCGAGCGAGCTTCCCGCGGCGATCGCCGATGCGACCCGAGCCCGCGTGAACTCGAGCCTTCGCCGCTGCTCGAGCTGCGCGACGAGCCAGAAGGAGACGAGGAACAGCACCACGACCGCTACCACGGCGGTCACCCCTTCAAGCAGCTCTCGCTGAACGGGCGCGATGTCGAGCACGAGCGTCGCGAGCAGCCACGTCAGCACGGTGGCGCCGATCGCGGCCAGCACGCCGAGCGCGAGCGGCCGCCGGTAGCCCGTCGCGCGACCGGAGCCGAGCGAGCCGAGCAGGATCGCGATCAGCAGCACGCACTCGAGCCCTTCGCGGAAGAGGATCCCGAACGAGAAGAGGAAGGCCAGGAGCGGGGCTACGAAGCCCTTTTCCGCCAGTGTCCGGTCGACGTCACGGAGCCCCAGGAGGATCTCCTGCTCGGTGTCCCGGAGCTCGCCGACCGGCTTGCCGTCGCGGATGCCGTTGCGCAGCTCGGCGAACGCGAACTCGACGTCGAGAACGAGATTCGGGTCGCGGAGGCGAAGGGGGACCTCGGCGTGCTCGAAGTGGTCGAGGTAGGCGGTGCGCGCGAGTTCGTACCCCCGTTCCCGGTCGCCGTTCGCCGCGGCGTCGACGGCCTGCTGCGTCAGCTGCCGCGCCGTCGCGACCTGCGCGCGCGCCTCGGTGAACTGACCGTCATCGGCACGCGCAGCCGCCGGCGCGAGCAACGCGCCGACGGCTAGGGCGATGACGAGCAGGCGCCGCACGCTATTCGGCCTCCTGGAGCCTCGCCTTGGCCGAATCGAGGTCGGCCTTCGTCTCCGCGATCAGGGTCGCCACCTGGTCGGGAGGCGTACCGTCCTTCATCTCGTCGCGGATCTCGGTGCTGATGCGGTGCTCGACGTCTTCCATCAGCTCGTGGTCACGCTCTCCGAGCGGGTCTTCGACGTGCTCGAAGTGCTCGAGGTACGCGTCGCCCACCGTCGTGTCGGCGGCCTCGTGGTCGCCGGAGCGGTACTGGGCGAGCCCCGTGTCCAGCATCGCCTTGATCTCGTCGATCTCCGCCACAGCCGCTGCCGGCGACGTATCCTCGTCCTCGTCCGACGAGCCGCACGCCGTCCCCGCGAGGGCAACGGCGCCCAGCAACAGGACGAGAATCACTTTGGTTCTCCGCATTCGCGCTCTCCTTGTAGGGTTGCCTTACCGACGATGTAAGGAGCACCTTACAGAGAGCCTCCAGGGTGCTTCGCAGTCATTGCAAGGCAGACCTTACAAGTGCTCCGTCGGGCTCTCGGGGAGGAGGCGCCGCGCGGGACGCGGAATAGCGCCGTGTGCCCCTGCCCGCGCTATGGCTGAAGGTCTCCCTCGCCTTCGCGCTCGCGCTGCTCGCGGTCTACTTCCTTCCGAGCGACAGCGGCGGCGCGACGCCTCCGACCGACACGTTGCTGCTCGTCGCCGCGACGATCGCGTTCGTCACGACGATCGCGCTCTGGCTGGGGCTGCGACTCGATCTCGGCTTCCCGACCGCCGTGATCGTCTACACGGTCGGCTGGAACGTTCTGGTCGTGCTGGCGAAGTTCGCGTTCGGGCCGAGGGGCTTCTACGAGGTCAACCAGGAAGTCGACATCGACGCCACGCTGCCGACCATCGACACGCCGGGGGGCGCGTTCGTCGCCGGCGTGGTGATCTTCGCGCTCTACGCGGGCGCTCTCTACACGATCTACCGGGCGTGCGGTGAAGGGGAGGGCGCTCTCGCGGGCCGCCTGCTGACGGGAGCGGTCTTCTTCATCGCGATCGCGGGCGCTGCGGCAGTGGCTGCGATCATCTTCGTGCTCCCGATCCTCTTCGCGGCGCCGGCCTGGGACTACCTCCAGTTCGTCTTCACGTCGAGCGTCTCGCTGCTCGTGGGCCTGTCGCTCGCCGGCGCGCTCGTCCTCGCGACCCTGGCGTTTCGCTCGGCGGCAGAACGTGCTCGCGTGCTCGGTGACACCGCCGTGCTCGTCAACCTCTTCTGGGTCGGCCTCGCCTTTCTCGCGATCTACCAGGCGCTCTGGGTGGTCTACGTGCTCGTCCTGACCTCGATCTGGCCTCTGAAGACCGTGACGTCGAAGTGATGCGCTACGGGAGATTGTTCGTCGTCATGCTGCGATTCCGCGTCGCGGCGATGGTCTGGCTGTTCATGCTCCTCGGCGCGGCCTTCCACGACGGGCTCGGAGGCCCGGCGTGGTCCTACGCCGTCGCGGCGCTTGCGCTCGGCGCCTGCTACGTCGCCGCGACGGCGCTGAACGACGTCGCCGACGAGGCGCTCGACCGTGTCAACCATCCCGGCGGCGCCGGGCGGCCGCTCGTCAGCGGCGATGCCCGTCCGCGCGAGCTCTTCGTCCTGGCCGCTGCGGCCGGGGTGGCGGCACTCACCGCGAGTGCTGCGATCGGCTGGCGCGGAACCGTGCTCGTGGCGGTCTCGCTCGCGATCGCGCACGCCTACTCGCTCCCACCGCTGCGCTTCTCCTACCGCACGTATCTCGCACCGCTCGTTCTCGGCATCGGCTACGTCCTCGTGCCGTACCTGCTCGGCGTGACCGTCGCCGGCTCGTCGCCGGGCGCGACCGATTTGCCGTTCGTGGCCGGGCTCTACGCGCTCTTCGTGGCGCGCATCGTCCTCAAGGACTTTCGGGATCGGGAGGGAGATGCGCTCTATGGACGGCCGACGTTGCTGCTGCGCTTCGGCAAGGACCCGACGTGCGCGGTTAGTGCGCTTTCGCTCGTGATCGGAGTCGCGAGCCTGATCTCGGCGTTCCCGGTCCTCGCGCCCGTCCTCGTCGGCCTCGGCGCCGCGATCGGATGGATGCTCGTCACGCTGCGCGCGGCTCCGCAGGGACGCGACGAGCAGGTCGCGATCGGGATCGGCGCCCGCATGGGCAACGGCCTGCTGACCTGCGTTCTGGCCTGGCTCGTGCTGACGTCGGCCGGCGCACCCGCGGGCGGGCGACTCTTCTTCGTGCTCGGTCTCGCCGGCCTGTTCGCGGCCAGCTACGCCTCGCTGGTGCGGCGGCCCGACGTCGTCGTGATCGGCTACAAGGGGTAGGTGCCGCTGGCCTCGGTCTACCCGCTCGTCACCGCACGGGCGGTGGCCCGGCCGTTCACGTACGAGGTTCCCGAGGGCACGGCGCCCGGATCCGTCGTCGCAGTGCGGTTCGGCCGGGCGAGGCGCCGCGGGATCGTGACCGAGGTCGGTGTCGAGCCGCCGCCCGGTGTCGACATCGTCGCCGTCGAGGACGTCGTCGGCGAGATCCCGCAGCCGCTCGTCGAGCTCGCGCTCTGGCTCGCGGGGTACTACGGCTCCACGCCCGCGCGCGCGCTCGAGCTGGTGGCTCCGCGCCTGCCGAAGCGGCGCAAGGAGCAGCCCTCGTCTGCCGCGGTGTACGCGCTTCCCGGCGAGGCCGAGCCCGCTGAGCTGACCCACTCCCAGCATGAGGCGCTCAGCCGCGCCCTGAGCGCGCTCGACCGCGACGGCGGCTCCTTCCTGCTCCACGGGGCGACCGGGAGCGGCAAGACCGAGGTCTACTTGCAGGCGTGCGCGGCCGTCCTCGAGCGCGGCCGGTCTGCGATCGTCCTCGTGCCGGAAATCGCCCTGACTCCGCAGACGGTCGGCCGCTTCCGGGCGCGGTTCGGTGACGCGGTCGCGCTCCTCCACTCCGGGCTGACCGAGGCGGCGCGCCGGGACGAGCGTCAACGCCTCCTCGCCGGCGACGCGAAGGTGGCGGTCGGCGCCCGCTCGGCCGTCTTCGCGCCCGTTCGCGACCTCGGGCTGATCTGCGTCGACGAGGAGCACGATCCGTCCTACAAGCAGGAATCCGATCCGCGCTACGACGCGCGGACCGTCGCGGTCAAGCGCGCGGCGCTCGAAAGGGCCGTCGCGCTGTTCGGGAGCGCGACGCCGCGACCCGAGAGCTGGGAGCGTCTCGAGCGGATCGAGCTCGGCGGCCGCCTGGCGGGGTCACTCCCGCCGGTCGAGGTCGTCGACCTCAGGCGCGAGGCCGGCTACCCGCTCTCGGCGCCGCTGCTCGAGCAGCTCGGCACGCTCGCACAGGACGGGGGCAAGGCGATCCTCCTGCTCAACCGCCGCGGGCTCGCCCCGGCACTCCACTGCCGCGCCTGCGGTGCGACGATCCGCTGCCAGGACTGCGACGTCTCGCTCGTCCTGCACGGCGACAGCTCGCTGCGCTGTCATCACTGCGGGCACGCCGAGCCGGCGCCGAGCGCGTGCCCGGCCTGCGGCTCGCCGGATCTCGCCCGGATCGGCGCCGGCACGCAGAGGCTCGAGCGCGAGCTCGCCAAGCGGCTTCCGGAGCTCGAGCTGATCAGGATCGACGCCGACACGGTCGCCCGGCCGGAGGCGCTGAGCGATGCGTTGCGGCGCTTCGCGGCCGCCAACCGCGCAGTGCTGCTCGGTACGCAGATGGTCGCGAAGGGACACCACTTCGCCGGTGTCGCGCTCGCCGCCGTGGTCGACGCCGACACCGGACTGGCGATGCCGGATTTCCGGGCCGAGGAGCGAACGTTCCAGCTCGTGACGCAGCTGGCGGGCCGCAGCGGCCGCGATGCGCCGGGCCGCGTGCTCGTCCAGACCTTCCAGCCCGACGCGCGCCCGATCGTCCTTGCCGCGCGCCACGACGTCCGCCGCTTCGTCGCGGACGAGCTCGAGCGCCGCGCCCAGTTGGGCTACCCGCCGTTCCGCCACCTGGTGCGGATCGTCGTCTCCGGCAGTGGCTCGGACCCCGTGACGGCGTTGAGCGAGCTCCGGGACGAGCTCTCCGACGGCGCGGACCTCCTCGGCCCCGCGCCGCTCCTGCGCCTCCGCGGGCGCGAGCGGGCTCAGCTCGTCGCGAAGACCGACCAGCCGGGGGCGTTCGCGGCCGCGGCCGGAAGGCTCCTCGCCGCCGCCGCGCCGGCGATGCGCAAGGCTGGTCTCGCGGCCGTCGTGGATGTGGACCCACAGTCGCTCTGACCTACACTCACGGTCGATGGAAACCGAGGCCGGCGAGGTCAGACGAGAGAAGCTCGACCCGGAGCGCGAGGCGCGCCGGCGGGTCGCGCTCGCTCAGATTCGCCAGTACGGCGACCCGGTGCTCAAGATGCGCGCGAACGAGGTCGAGACCTTCGACGGCGACCTGAGCGCGCTCGTGGAGCGGATGAAGTCGCTGATGAAAGAGGCGAACGGCGTCGGCCTCGCCGCCAACCAGGTGGGCGTCCTGCGGCGCGTGCTCGTCATGCAGCCGAACGAGGACGAGCCGATCGTGCTCGTCAACCCGGCGATCCGCGAGTCCTCGGACGACGTCTGCATGGACGACGAGGGCTGCCTGTCGCTCCAGGGCGTGACCGTGCCGGTCGAGCGCAGGCTTCGGCTGACCGTCGAGGGCGTCGACGAGAACGGCAACGACGTCAGCTACGAGCTGGAGGGCCTCGCCGCGCGCGTGCTCCAGCACGAGATCGACCACCTCGACGGCGTGCTCATCCTCGAGCGGACGACCGACGACGCCCGTCGCGCCGCCCTCGCCGTCCTGCGACCCCGGATCGCGATCGCGCCGTCGTAGTGACCCGAATGGGCGTCGCCGCGACGGCGCAGTTCGGCGCGGACGTGCTCGAGCGGCTCGCCGACCGGCACGACATCGCATTCCTGCTGACGCGGCCGGACCGACCCGCGGGGCGAGGGCGGAGGACGACGGCGCCGCCCGCGAAGGTCGTCGCAGAGCGGCTCGGCATTCCGGTGCTCCAGCCCGAC
>Ga0126312_10003496_pt1 | contig 10614 bp, 8 predicted proteins | sample Plot104A_FD_92537 | JGI IMG/M metagenome (GOLD analysis project Ga0126312, IMG submission 92537) | Serpentine soil microbial communities from UC McLaughlin Reserve, CA, USA - Plot104A | ecosystem: Environmental > Terrestrial > Soil > Grasslands | place: USA: UC McLaughlin Reserve, Lake County...
CCGGCCGTCGACCATGCCGATCAGGATCAGCGGGACGATCAGCGCCAGGAAGGGCGTCTGGCGACCCACCATGGCGCCGAGGTCGTCCTTGGGCAGGCCGCTGATCTCGCTGAGCGTGGTGATCGGGATCGCGATCGCGCCGAACGCCACCGGCGCCGTGTTCGCCACGAGCGCCACGGCGGCCGCCTTGATCGGCCTGAAGCCGAGCGCGATCAGCATCACCGCGGTGATCGCCACGGGCGTGCCGAAGCCCGCCAGGGCCTCGAGCAGGGCGCCGAAGCAGAAGGCGACGATCACCGCCTGCACGCGCTGGTCGTCGGAGATGGCGCCGAACGAGCGTCGCAGCACGGCGAAGTGGCCCGTCTCGACGGTCATGTTGTAGACCCAGATCGCCGCAACGACGATCCACATGATCGGGAACAGCCCGAACGTGGCGCCCTCGGACGTCGAGAGCAGAGTCTGGCCCACGGGCATCGAGTAGACGATGATCGCCACGAGGATGGCGACCCCCAGGGCGGAGAGCGCAGCCCACTGGGCCTTGAGGCGCACACCTCCCAGGAGTATGAACAGCGTGATCAGCGGCAGCGCCGCGAAGATCGACGAGAGACCAAGCGAGTCCGAGACCGGATCGAAGACCTGTTGATACATCCCTCCTCCTCTCGCTTCGGGGTTTCCCGCCCTGGCGCCGGGGGAAACGCTGAAGTGCGGCGTCGTGCGCGTTTCGCTCTTCATCACGTGCCTCGGCGACACGCTCTTCCCGCAGACCGGGAGAGCCGTCGTTCGGCTGCTCGAGCGCCTGGGGCACGAGGTCGAGTTCCCCGAGGAGCAGACCTGCTGCGGACAGATGCACCTCAACTCGGGTTACGCTCGCGAGGGGATGGCGCTTGCCCGGCGGCTCGAGCGGGTGTTCGCCGGCGCCGAGGCCGTGGTCTCGCCGTCCGCCTCGTGCGTGGGGATGGTGCGCGAGCGGCTTGAGAACGGCCCGCCCGTCTACGAGCTGACGGAGTTCCTCACCGGGCCGCTCGGCCTCGAGGACGTCGGCGCCTATTACCCGCACCGCGTTACCTACCACCCGACCTGCCACTCCCTGCGCGCGCTCCGGGTCGGCGATGCGCCGCTGCGCCTGTTGCGCGCGGTGCGCGGCATCGATCTGGTCGAGCTGCCCGAGGCGCGCGAGTGCTGCGGCTTCGGCGGCACCTTCGCGGTGAAGAACGCCGACACCTCGTCGGCGATGCTCGCCGACAAGCTCCGCGCCGTGCTCGACACACGCGCGGAGGTGGTCACCGCGGGCGACAACTCGTGCCTGATGCACATGGGCGGCGCGCTCGCGCGGCAGCGCGCCGGCGTCCGCGCGGTGCACGTGGCGGAGATCCTCGCGGCGCGCGAATGAGCTTCCCGGACGCCGCACGCAGGGCCCTGTCCGACTCGCAGCTGCGGCGCAACCTCGGGCACGCCACGCGCACGATCACGGAGAAGCGAGCCTCCGTCGTGGCTGAGCTTCCCGACTGGGAGGAGCTCCGCCACGCCGGGCGCGCGACCAAGGACGCGGCGCTGGCACGCCTCGACGAGCACCTGACGGAGCTCGAGGCGCGCGTGGCCGACGCGGGCGGCGACGTCCACTGGGCCCGCGACGGGGCCGAGGCGAACCGCGTCGTCGCCGACATCGCGCGCGCTACTGGGGCGCGCGAGGTGGTGAAGGTCAAGTCGATCGCCACCGACGAGATCCGCCTGAACGAGGCGCTGGCCGCGGAGGGCATCGCGGCGGTCGAGACCGACCTGGCAGAGCTGATCATCCAGCTCGGCCACGACTCGCAGTCACACATCCTGGTGCCTGCGATTCACAGGAACCGCGCCGAGATCCGGGAGCTCTTCCGGCGCGAGCTTCGGCTCCCGGACCTCACCGACGAGCCGGCGGAGCTGGCCGAGGCGGCGCGGCGCCACCTGCGGCGGAAGTTCCTCGAGGCGCGGGTGGGGGTCTCCGGCGCGAACTTCGCGGTGGCCGAGACGGGGGCGGTCTGCGTCGTCGAGTCCGAGGGCAACGGACGCATGTGCACGACGCTGCCCGAGGTGCTCGTGACCGTGATGGGGATCGAGAAGCTCCTTCCCGCCTGGGGTGACCTCGGAGTCTTCCTCCAGCTCCTGCCGCGCTCCTCGACCGGCGAGCGGATGAACCCCTACACCTCGCTGTGGACGGGGGTCCGGCGCGGGGACGGCCCGCACGAGTTCCACCTCGTCCTGCTCGACAACGGCCGCACTAGCGTGCTGCGGGACGAGCTGGGCCGCCAGGCGCTCCGCTGCATCCGCTGCAGCGCCTGCCTGAACGCTTGTCCGGTCTACTCGCGCGTGGGCGGGCACGCGTACGAGTCGGTGTATCCAGGGCCGATCGGCGCCATCCTCACGCCACAGCTGAAGCGACTCGAGGGCTCGACCTCTCTGCCGTGGGCCTCGTCGCTCTGCGGCGCCTGCTACGAGGTGTGCCCGGTCGAGATCGACATCCCGCGGGTGCTCGTGCACCTGCGCGGGCGCGTGGTGGAGCGGAGACCGCCGCAGCCCGAGGCGGTGGTGATGCGTGGGCTCTTCCGCGCCTTCTCGACCCGCCGGCGCTACGAGGCCGCCCAGCGCCTGGCCCGCCTCGGGCGCAGCCCGCTGAGCCGCCTACCCGGTCCCCTCTCCGGCTGGACGGCCACGCGCGAGCTGCCGGAGGTCCCCGCCGAGAGCTTCCGCGACTGGTGGCGAGCGAGCGGGCGGCCCGTGATACGAGCGGCCGCGCCGCTGCGGACGGAGCCCCTCGTGAAGCCAGGCGGGGCACGGGCGGCCGATCGCCCCGCCTTCGAGGGTGGAGACCCGCGCTCCGCGATCCTAGGCCACGTCCGCGAGGCCCTCGCTGGAGCGCCCCCGCCCGACGAGCCGCGGGCGAGGTACCGCCTCGCGTCCGAGGACGACAGGGCGACGGTCGTCGATCGGTTCGCCGCGCGCACCGCCGAGTACCGGGCGGAGGTACTGCGGGTCGCGGACGTCGGGGCCGCCGTCGCGGAGGCGTGCGTGCGGCGCGGCGCGCGGCGGCTGGGGATCCCCTCGGGGCTGCCCGCCGGGTGGCGCCCCGGCGGCGTCGAGCTCGTCGAGGACTCCGGCCTGTCCCCGGCGGAGCTCGATGGCCTCGACGGCGCCCTCACCGGCTGCGCGCTCGGGATCGCCGAGACCGGGACGATCGTGCTCGACTCGGGTGAGCGCTCGGGTAGACGAGCGCTCACCCTGGTGCCGGATCTCCACCTCTGCGTCATCGAGGAGGAGCAGATCGCCGGCCTCGTGCCGGAGGCCCTCGAGCGGCTCACACCCGCCGCCCGCGACGGGCGCCCGGTGACGCTCGTCTCGGGTCCATCCGCGACCTCGGACATCGAGCTGAGCCGGGTCGAGGGCGTCCACGGGCCACGCGACCTCGTCGTGCTCGTCGCGGGTTAGGTCGGCACAGGGTCTACGAAGAGGCCGCGTGCGCGCGGTACGGGGTCGAGGTGTGCCGCTTTGCGGGGCCAGGAGCCGTGCAATGCAGCACAGCGCACCGAAAGGGCGGCGCGGCGGTCGGCGGCTAGCCTGCGCGTCCGTGCGCACGGTCTATCTGGGCACTTCCGATTTCGCGGTCGTCGTCCTCGAGCTGCTGGCCGCGAGCGAGCACCGGCCGGCGCTCGTCATCACCCGCCCCGATCGGCCCCGGGGGAGGGGGCGGAGGCTCGCCTCCCCGCCGGTGGCGACGGCCGCGGGGACGCTTGGGTTGGAGCTGGCGCAACCCGAGAGCGTCAACGCCGAGGAGGCCCGCGCTGCCGTCGCCGCGGCGGAGCCCGAGGCGGTCTGTATCTGCGCCTTCGGCGCGCTGATCGAGGAGCCGCTGCTCTCCGAGCACCCGATGCTGAACGTGCACCCTTCCCTGCTCCCGCGCTGGCGCGGCGCGGCGCCCATCGAGCGCGCGATCGAGGCCGGCGACGCCGAGGCCGGCGTGTCCATCATGCGCCCGACGGCCGCACTCGACGCCGGACCGGTCTGTTTGCAGCGCGCGGAGCCAATCCGGCCAGAGGACGACTATGGATCCCTGGCCCCGAGGCTCGCCCGGCTCGGGGGCGAGCTGCTCGTGGAGGCTCTCGACCGCTCGCCGCCGTTCAGGGAGCAGCCCGAGCAGGGCGCGACCTACGCCGCCAAGATCGTCGCCGCCGATCGGAGGCTCGACCCATCACTCGGTGCGGCGGCGCTCGAGCACAAGGTCAGGGCGCTCAACCCGCACATCGGCACCTGGGCGGAGCTGCCGGGCGAGCGCCGGCTCGGCGTGCGCCGCGCCGCCGCCCGCGAGGGCGGGGGCGCGGCCCCCGGCAGGCTCGCCGCACTCGACGGGCGCCTGCTGCTCGGGACGAGTGACGGGACACTCGAGCTGCTCGAGGTCCAGCCGCCCGGCGGGCGGCTCATGGAGGCGGCGGCGTGGCTGCGGGGACACGGCGGCCAGCTGAGCGACTGACCCGCCCGCTCGTCACAATCAATCCATGGACGCCGAGCCGTCCGTCCTCGGGCCGATGTGCCCTTCGTGTGGGGAGCCGTGGCTTCGCGGCACGAACCTGGCCGGTCGCTACCGCTGCGTCAACTGCCTGCGGCGCTTCGAGCTCCGCTCCGAGTGCCCGCACTGCGGCGCCCACTCGACGATCGCTCGCATGTCCGACACGGCGAACGTCACCTGCCGGAACTGCGGCGGCTCGATGCTCCACCAGATCGTCTGAGCCGGGCCGGCTCCTCAGGCCGGCCCGACCTCGACGGGGATGCCGTTCAGCACGGCGTTGCCCGAGACCGGCTCAACGACGTTCTCGTCCGCGAGCACGTTGCTGTTCACGCCCGCGTGGCGCCGCGCCACCCGCAGCCTCACGCCGTCCGCGTCGTGGCCCCAGCCGTGCGGAATCGAGACGACGCCGGGCATGATCCCGTCGGTGACCTCCACCGGGGCTTCAACCCGACCCGCGGCGGAGCTCACCACGGCGCGGCCGCCGTCCTCGAGCCCCAGTCGCTCCGCGTCGATCGGGTGGATGTGCATCGTGCACCGGTCCTTCCCCTTGACGAGCGCGTCGAGGTTGTGCATCCACGAGTTGTTCGAGCGCAGCTGGCGGCGGCCCACCAGGACCATGCTCCCGTTGGCGGAGCGCGCCAACGACGCCCGCAGCCGGGACACGTCCGCGACGATCTCCCGCGGTGCCAGCTCGATCTTGCCCGAGGGCGTGCGTAGTACCTCCGGGATGCGCGGCTCGAGCGGCCCGAGGTCGACCCCGTGCGGGCTGCGCTCGAGCCCTTCCAGTGTGAGACCCCCCGGGTCCGCGCCGAAGGCGTCGCCGTATGGCCCGACCCTGAGCATGAAGTCCAGCGCTCGCTCCGGCCCCCGGCGCGGCTCGAGCGACTCGATCAGCTCGGCCGCGTCGCGTCCCGCCACGCGCGAGTGCGGCTCCGCCAGCTCGCGGCCCACGAGCGCCTCGATGGTCATCCGGTCGAGCGCCTCGACATCAGCGTTCGGTCCGCGGCCGGCGACCACCCCCGCCAGCCGCAGGAACACCTGCCACTCGGCGGGCTGGCCGTCGGCGCGCTCGAGCACCGGCGGCGAGAAGTTCGCCACGTTGCGGGTGGCGAGCTGGTACAGCGCGAGGTCGTAGTGCGACTTCTCGAGCGGCTCGGGCGCGGGGAGGACGACGTCCGCGTGGCGGGTCGTCTCGTTCACGTAGATGTCGACCGTCAGCATGAAGTCGAGCGACTCGATGGCCCGCTCGAGCCGGCCGGCGTTCGGCGTCGAGACCACCGGGTTGCCGGCGACCGTCACGAGTGCGCGCACCTGTGCACCGCGCGGGGTGTGCCCGTCAGGGCTCACCCCGCCAGCGGCTTCGGTCTCTATCTCCTCCGCCAGGCACGAGACCGGCAGCTCGCCGAACGACTCCGGCAGACCGCGCACGCGGCTGTGCCAGCGGCCGATGTGAACGCCCTTGCCACGGCCGGGCGCGCCCTGGCCGTTGCGCTGCACCGCCGCCGCGCGGGTGAACATGGCCCCACCCTCGCGGTCGAGGTTGCCCGTCAGGACGTTCACGACGTCCACCAGCCAGCTGGCGAGCGTGCCGAACTCCTGCGTCGTGGTCCCGATCCGCGCGTAGCAGGCGGCGCGCCCGGCGGCGGCCAGCTCGCGTGCCATGCGGCGAATCTCGCGAGCCTCGATTCCGCAGGCCCCCGTCACCCGCTCGGGCGCGAAGTCGCGCGCCAGGCGCTCCACCACCTCGAACCCCGCGCAGTGCTCGGCCAGGCGCCCGGGAGCGGCGAGGCCCTCGTCGAGCAGCGTGTGGACGATCCCGAACAGGAGATGAGCGTCGGTTCCGGGCCGGATGAAGTGGTGCTCGTCGGCCTCCTCGGCGGTCCTGGTGCGCCGGGGGTCGATCACCACGACCTTTCCGCCGCGCTCGCGGAGGGCCCGCAGACGGCCGCGCATGTCGGGTGCGGTCAAGAGGCTGCCGTTCGAGACAAGTGGATTGGCGCCCAGCACGAGGAGGTGCTCGCAGCGGTCCACGTCGGGGATCGGCACCGAGAGCATCGCTCCGAACATGAGCCCGGAGGAGACCTGCTTCGGCATCTGGTCGACGGTGCTGGCCGTGTAGACGTTGCGGCTGCCGAGCGCCCGCAGCCACACCGGCCCGAAGACGAGGCTCGAGAGGTTGTGGGCGTTCGGGTTGCCGATGTAGACCGCCACGGCATCGCGGCCGTGCTCTGCGAGCAGCGGTGAGAGCCGCCGGTCGATCTCGCGGAAGGCCTCGTCCCAGCTCGCCTCGACGAGCTCGCCCCCACGCCGCACCAGTGGCGTTCGGAGCCGGTCCGGGTCCTCGTGGAGCTGCTTCAGGCCAAACGCCTTCGGACAGAGGAAGCCGCGGCTGAAGACGTCCTCACGATCACCGCGGATGGATGCGACCTCGCGCCCCTCCATCTCGATCTCGAGGCCGCAGGTGGCCTCGCAGAAGGGGCAGGTGCGGTAGGTCGTGCGCCGCATCGGGGCACCCTACTGCGCGGGCGCGGGGCCTGGCGAGTGGGGGCTTGGCCGTTTGCGTCGATATGTGCGCGACGGAACAGGCCAAGCCCCCTGCGAGGAGGGGGCCGCGCCGGCGTCGGAGCTCGATCCAGAGCGCCCGCGCGACCGCGAGGGGGCGCGCTAGCGTCGGAGCTCGATCCAGAGCGCCCGTGAGGCCGCCAGCAGCGCGCCTCGCTCGTCGAAGAGCGCCGCGCCCGCCTGGCGCTTGCGGCCGTCGACGGCGACCGGCCAGGAGACGATCGCGTGGGGGCGGCCGACGGCCACGGGCCCGCGCAGGTCGGCGGACAGCCGGGCGAGCATCGCCGGCGGACCCTCCCCGAAGTTCACGACCGGGGCGCTCGTCGGGCAGTCGAGCGCAGCCCAGGTGCACTCGGGCCGGACCCGCCCGCCCTCGTCCGCGAGCGAGGGTTCGGGGATCCAGCCGGCGGCGTAGCGCCCGTCGCCGAGGGGGCCGGGGAAGATGCGGTATCCGTCGCCGTCCTCGCGTCGCGGGCCGCAGACCACGCAGGTCGGGAAGGGATGCTTCCCCGCCCAGCGCTCATATCCCGCCCGCGCGGCCTCCTCCGCCTCCTTCGTGCTCACCGCCCCGGGGATATCGAGCACGAGCTCGGCGGGGGCGGCCTCCGCAACGAGCATCTCCCCGTCGAGGACGCGGACCGTGGCGCCCTCGCGGCGCACCGCAAGCGGACGCTCGAGCGGTGGCGGCGAGCGTAGGGAGACCTCGGCGACCTCGGCGCCGAGCAGGCCCGCCAGGAGCCCGCACGAGTAGCCGCCGTTGCCCGATCCCGGCGGGCCGTTGAAGCGAGCGGGGATCCTGATCGTCTCCGCCGTCACGGCCGGCGGTAGAGGCCGTAGAGCAGCGCGCACAGGAGCAGCGCGGCGGCCACGTAGCCCGTCTCAACCTGGAGCACCCGGTCGTCGAAGCGGGGGATGAGCAGGAATAGCGCGAAGGCGGCCGCCGAGCCGACCCAGCAGGCCGCCGCATCGCGCGCTCGTCCCCTGGCCAGCGCCGCCTGGTTGAGCGTCGCCGCCGAGAGGTAGAGCCCCATGCCGACCGAGATCAAGACGAGCCCCCCGCGCCCGTAGTCGAAGTCGCCGCCGAAGACGAGCCCCATCACGGCGGGACCGGCGACGAGCATGAACAGCGCCACGGCCCCCGCGAACGCGGCGATCGCGGCGAGCGTCACGTTCACGCTGCTCCGAAAGGGGTCCGTCTCGCCGGTCGCGCGCAGCCAGGTGAGGTGGGGCAGGATCGAGGTCTGGATCGCCTGGAAGAGCTGGAGCGGCGCGCGGGCGATCAAGAGCACGTTGAAGACGAAGCCGGCGAGCGCGGCGCCGGCCGCGCCCTCGGTGGCCTTCACGATCAGCGGCCCGGCGTTGAGGAAGGTCTGCTCGGAGAGCATCACGAGCAGCACGGCCACAGCGAAGCCCGTCCCGTGCGACAGGGTGAAGGCCGGCTCGCCGGCGGGCTCGCCGCGCGCGGCGTCGTCGAGCAGGTCGGGCGAGCCCTCGCCGATCCGCGGCACGAGCCGGCCCCGAAGCGCCCAGGGCACCACCGCGAGCGACACGATCGGCGCGGCCGCCATGCCGAGCGCGACCACCGACTGCCCCTCGAAGATGCCGATCGCCACCGCGAGCGAGAAGAGGCAGCGCGAGCTCGCCTCCATCAGGACCAGCCCGCCGTAGAGGCCGAACCGCCTGTGCCCGGCCAAGAACCCGCGCGCGAAATAGCTCGCCGCGTAGGCGAGCACCGCCACGATGAGCACCCAGTAGAGCGTGGCGGAGCCGCCGAAGAGGTCGTCTTCGAGCGGGCCGTGCAGCGCCAGGGCGCCCACGGCGAAGACCAGGCCCAGGGCCAGCTGGATCGTGGCCGCCACGCGCAGGTGCTCGGTCCCCTCGGTTCCGCGGGCATCCCGGTCGGCGATCGTGCGCGAGAGGAGCTGCTCCACCGGGCGGTAGAGCACCGACACGGTGATGAACACCGCCGACCACAACAGCGTGATGCGGCCGTAGTCGGACTCGGAGAGCGAGTGGCTCGCCAGGGAGAAGTACGCGTACGTGATGAGGCCCGTGGCCCCGATCCCCACGGAGAGGATCGCGGCGCCCCGGCCATAACCTCTGTCGATGCCGGCCGGCGAAGCCGGCCGGCTCATCTGGCTAGGTCGACCAGCGCGACTGACCAGGGGAACGGGGAGCGGACCTCCTCGACGGTCCCGTAGCGGTGGACCAGCGAGACGAAGGCCCGCTTCGACCAGTGGTTCAGGTGGCCGGGCGTGTTGCCGAGCGAGCGCCAGTAGGCGCCCCGCGCCACGTTCAGGCCACGCCAGAGCGGCTCCCGCGGGACGGACACCAGGAGGTGCCGGCGCGCCACGCGCGCCATCTCGCTGAGCGTCGCCTCGGGGTCGGGGACGTGCTCCAGGACCTCGACGGCGGCCGCCATGTCGAACTCACCGTCGCCGAACGGCAGCGAGCTGGCCTCCTCGACGCGGAACTCGAGGTTTGGCCGGGCCCGCTTGGCCCACTCCGCCTCGAGCTCGGGGTCCTCGAGGTCGATGCCCACCACGCGTCCGTCGCCGAGTCGCTCCGCCCATCGAACGGTGAGCACGCCCTCGCCGCAGCCTACGTCGAGGAGCGAGTCGGGGCTCGCCTTGGCCCACAGCTCGTCGAGCGTCGCGTGGAAGCCGGCCATGAGCCGCTTCACGACGGGGTTGCTCGAGCCGTACTTGTCGAACGTGTTCCCGGTCGGGACCTGGGTCGCCGAGGCGCTCACCGCGGCGCCACCGCCTCGCGGTCCTCGGCCTTGCCGGTGGCACGGCCGGCCTCCGCTCCGGTCGTGCGCGGCTGGCCCGTGGACCGTGCCCCGGGCTCGTAGTGGGAGGGCTCGACGCCAAGCTGGAGCTCCACCCGCCGCACCCGCTCGAGGATGCGCTGCTGGAGGACCCGGCTCGAGGCGAGGACGTCGGACACCACCCCCAGGGCGGCGAGCTGGACCGCGACGACGAACAGGGTCGAGCCGAGGATCAGCGACTGGATGTGCCCGGCCCCTTCGCCCGAGAAGAAGAACCACAGGAAGCGAGCCCAGATGACCGCGCCCACGAGCGCGGCGATGCCCGCGGCCACGGCGAACACGCGCAGCGGCTCGTACAGGGTGTAGATGCGGAAGATCGACAGCGTGTTTCGCCGCACATACGCCCACATGGAGGGGAACAGGCGCGAGTCGCGGGTCTTCCGGTTCGTCCGGATGGGCACGTGCTCGATGGCCACGAGCATCTTGCCCGCCTGGATGATCGTCTCGAGCGTGTAGGTGAACTTCGAGACGACCTGGACCTGCAACGCCGCCTCTCGGTTGTAGGCGCGGAACCCCGAGGTCGTGTCCGGCACGCGTGTCTCCGAGGCGCGCCGCACCACGGCGCTCCCCAACCGCTGGAGCCTCTTCTTGGCCGGCGAGAAGTGCTCGATCGAGTCGGTGTCGCGGTCGCCGATCACCATGTCGGCCTCCCCGCCCACGATCGGCGCCACGAGCTTGGAGATGTCGC
>Ga0126312_10003497_pt1 | contig 10614 bp, 8 predicted proteins | sample Plot104A_FD_92537 | JGI IMG/M metagenome (GOLD analysis project Ga0126312, IMG submission 92537) | Serpentine soil microbial communities from UC McLaughlin Reserve, CA, USA - Plot104A | ecosystem: Environmental > Terrestrial > Soil > Grasslands | place: USA: UC McLaughlin Reserve, Lake County...
GCGGACGGTCATCCGCAGGCGGTAGCGACCGGCGCGCAGCTTGCGTCCCTTGAGGTGCTTCGGCAGCTTGCGCTCGTTTCGCCCCACCTCGCCGGGGCCGGTGAAGCTGCCCAGCGTGACGTAGCGGGTGCAGCGGCGGCGGTTGCGGTTCTTGCGCGTCGGGCGCCTGCACTTGCCGCGGACCTTGCGGCCCTTGGCGGCCTTCTGGAGCTTGAAGCTGACCGTCGCGGCCTCGGACAGGCGGTACCGGATCTTGCCGCTTCGGACTCGGAAGCCGCTGACTCCCGGGGCGGTGTCGTCGCAGGGCCCGCTGGTGGTCGCCTGCCGGGCACAACCGTCCTGCGTCTCGTCGCCGAAGCCGTCACCGTCGGCGTCGGGCTCGATGACTGCCGCAACCAGCAGCTCGCCTGTGGCCTCACTCGAGCCGCGCGGGCCCTGGCCCTGGACGAGCGGCGGGGTGAAGCGGTAGCTGAACTTATCGCCGCTGTTGTTGACGGTGGCCCAGACGTTCGTCCCGTCGAGCGCGAGGTGGTTGCCCTTCTTCACCGGCAGGCGCGCTGCGAACTCGCGGATGGGCGTGTCGATGGCGCCGCCGAGCGCCGGAATCGTCACGGTCGGCCCCGTCCCGGCGGCGGTTGCCACCGCCACCTCGGGGTCGGCGCCGGGACGCCGGATGTCCGCCAGGCGGAAGGTGACCGTCGCCGCGACGCCGCCCTCGCCGAAGGCCCGGATGCGGAACTTCGTGATCACCCCGTCGGTCGGTGCGCCACCGGAGTAGGGATCGCCGTTCGGAGCCGCCGGGTGGATGAAGGAGACGAGGGTGCACTTCGCGGGCGGCGAGTTGCACTCGCCCGAGTTAGCCGGCTCGTGGTTGAGGCGGCTCCCGAAGGTGGTCGCCGCCTGGCTCGCCGCGGGAGCGGCGAGCAGGCCGGCGGCAACGAGAGCCGGCACGAGCGATCGCTTGAGCAGGGGCTTGGGCCAGGTCATCTGCGAGTCCGAGGAGAACCTACGTCATCTTCGAGAGGCGCGCGACTTGTCTAGGCCGAGGACCGGCTATAGGGTCGGATCCGGTGAAGCGACTCGCACTCGCGCTCCTGGTCCTCGCAGGGCTGGCGATTCCGCCCGCGGCGGCGCAAGCGGTGGTCCCCGGTCCGAACGGTCCGTTCGCGTTCGCGAGCGGTCGGGACGACGGAGCCACGGCGTTCACCGACGCGAATGCCCAGCTGTGGATGGTCAACACGGTCGGCGGAACGGCGCTCCGCTTGAGCTCGGGGTTCAACACGTATATGCACCGCCATCCGACCTGGTCCCCCGACCGGACCAAGATCGCCTACGCCCGCTGCGCGACCTCGGGTTGCGGCTTCGCGGGGCCGTGGGACATCTACGTCCAAGACCTCCTCAACGGCGGCACGCCGCAGAACATCACGAGCTCGGCTCAGTCCGAGGATCGGCCGGCGTGGTCGCCCGACGGCACCCGCATCGCCTATACGAAGAACACAACGGGAACGAACTGGGACATCGTGGTCAAGTCCGCCACGGGGGCGGGCAGCGAGACTACCGTCGCCACAGCCGCAGACCAGGTGGCGAACGGATGGAGGCAGGCTCGGGCGCAGTGGCTGCCGAACTCGCAGGCGGTCGTCTACGCCAAGTACTTCTCGGCGACCGATTACGACATCCGCCGGGCACAGGCCGACGGGAGCACTCCCATCGGCACCCCGGTCGACGTGTCTACCAACAACGACTACCAGCCGGCGGTGTCGGCCGACGGCACCAGGATCTGCTTCACCCGCGACACGGCGATGGCCAACCTGAAGGACGTTTACATCGAGCCGATCGGAGGCGGCACGGCGACGCCCCTGGTGACCGGGACCGGCGACGAATTCGAATGCGCCTGGTCGCCGGACGGGACCAAGGTTGCCTTCGGGCGTGGCGGCTTCGGAAACGGACAGGTCCTCGTGAGGAACGCGAGCGGCACCGGCGAGGCGACGGTCACCGACGTGGCCACCCGCTTCGACGGGAACGTCGACTGGGCCCCCAACCCGCGCCCCACCTGTGCGAACCGCACCGTCTCGGTGGCGTTCAACGGGTTCGTGAGCATCCCGCTCTCCTGCACCGACGCGTCAGATCCGCCCTCCTTCCTGCAGAACGACCCGTCACCTGAGATCGTCGCCTCACCCGCCCACGGCGTGCTCGGCAGTATCGCCGGCAACGGCGCGGTCATCTACACGCCGAACAAGGACTTCAGCGGCGGCGACAGCTTCACGTACAAGGGCAACGACGGCACCTCCGACTCGGCGGCGGCCACCGTGGCCATCAACGTGGCCGGGCCGCCGTCCGGCGGGAACGGCGGTGGCGCCGCCGTGCCGCCCGCCAAGGCGAGTTTCAGGGGCTCGAAGCGCAGCATTCGGGCCAGCCGCAGGTGGCGGTTCAGCTTCAGCTTCCGGGCCACGCCGGGCCTGAAGGGCCGGATCACGCTGAAGACGATCAGGAAGGTGCGGCCCCGCGACCGTGGCCGCAGGCGCCGGGCCACCTTCGCCAACAAGACCTTCCGGGTGCCGAGCAGCGGCAAGGTCAAGGTCAGGTTCAAGCTCTCGCGCCGCAACCGGCTGATCCTCAGGCGCTACAAGCAGCTGCGGATCGGCGTAACGGTGAAGCTTCGCAACTCGGCCAACCTGACCTCCACGGCCAAGGTCCGGATCACGCTGAAGGCGCCGAAGCGGCGGCGCCGCTGAGCACCGCTCCGGAGCGAGGGCGCTAGCCCGACGCCCCGTCCCCGGCCCGCAGCAGCAGCTCGGCGCGGACGAACTCGTCCAGGTCGCCGTACAGCACCGCCCGGGCGTTGCCCATCCGCGGCTCCCGCGTTTCGCGTTGCGATAGTGAGGCAGTCGGAGGAATCGCGCTCGCTGTTCGTCCTGAGCGAGCGGTTGGGGCGGCCGCGGCGAGATGCTCGCTCGTCGCGCATAACGAACTGCCCCTTGACCTCTAGGCTCTGGTCGTCGAAGCTCGGCCCCTTGCCGTCTGGCAAACGAGATGAGGGGAGCAATCATGGCGTACCAGCTTGAGGGTCGCCTGCTCGAGGTCTGCACGTGCAACATCCTGTGCCCGTGCTGGGTGGGAGAGGATCCCGACGGTGGCACGTGCGACGGCCTGTTTGCGTGGCACTTCGACAAGGGCAGCGTGAACGGCACGGATGTGACCGGCCGGACGTTCGGGTGGATCGGACACATCCCCGGCAACATCCTCGAGGGCAACTGGCGGATCGTGGTTTTCATGGACGAGGATGCGACCGACGAGCAGCAGCAGGTGCTGCTCGACGTTTGGACGGGGAAGCTGGGTGGCCCGATCGCCGACCTGGCGCAGCTCGTGGGCGAGGTGATCTCCGTCGAGCGCGTGCCGATCGAGTTCACCGTCGAGGGCGTGAAGGGGACGGTGAGGTTCGGTGACGCCGCCTCGGCGAACCTGGAGCCCTACAAGGGCGCGACCGGCGAGTCGACGACCCTGAACGACACCATCTTCACGACCATTCCGGGCTCACCGGCGTACGTCGGGAAAGCGGAGCACTACCGTGTCGAGATACCTCAGCACGGCTTCGAGATCGATCTCCAAGACCACAACGCGGTCCAAGGGAGCTTCCGCTTCGAGGCCTGAGCCGGCGCCGTGTGGCCTGGGGTTCGCGACGCAGCTCGTCCCGTCCGCGGCCGCCGTTTAGGGCATCGTGCGTGTGCCCGCAACCCGCGTCGAGCTCGTCATTTGCCGGGCCTCCGCGCAGGGGGTCGCTGCCGCGGCCGCCTTACAGCAGGTCGGGCCGGCCGTTGCCGCTGAGCCGGTCCCCGCCCGGCCCCGCGCGATGTTCTCGACGCCACGTCTCGCGCTTCGGGTCCCGGCCCTTGGGCTCAGCGCGGTCGCACGTCGAGTACTTCGAGCACCCTCGTTGGCCCCTGCGCGCGCGGCTTCGTGCTTCCCTCGGCTGCGTAGATGCGGTTGCCGAGCGCCGCGCCGGCGGGGGCGTGCCGGGGGGTGCGCATCCGCGGCAGGCGGCCCCAGCGCTTGGTCCTGGGGTTGAAGATCTCGACGCTTCCGATCACACCGGCACCGGGCACGTCGTTCGGCCAGTCCTCGCCGCCGAACACCACGATCCGGCCGTCCCGCACGGTGACGGCGCCGAACCCGCTGCGCGCCCGGCGCATCGGGGGCATGCGCCGCCAACGGTGGCGGCGCGGGTCGTAGCGGTCGACGGCGCGGTAGCTGACGGCGGGACTTGGGTCGGCGCGGAGCTGGTGCCCCTTACGTCCCGCGAGCACGTAGAAGGAGCCGCCCGAGGCCACGCCGCGGGCGTGGTTGCGGGCGGGCCCCTCGAAGTTCGGCGCACGGCGCCAGCGGTTGGTGCGGAAGTTGTAGATCTCAAGCGAACGCAGCGAGCCCGTGTCGTTCGCGCCGCCGGCCACGTACATGCGGTGACCGATCACGGCGGCGGCCTCCGCCGCCCGCGGCGTCGGCGACGAGGGCAGGCGCTTCCAGCGGTTTCGCGTCGGGTTAAAGCGATAGAGGCCGGCGCTGGTGAAGAACTCCGGCTGGCTAGGCCAGCCCCCGTGCACGTACAGCTTCCCCTTGTAGGCCACCGCGGCGCCGTGGTTGAGCGACACCGGCATCGAGCGCATCCGCCGCCAGCGATTGCGGCGGATGTCGTAGCGCTCCAAGACGCGAGCGGCGGACTGGTCTGGCGAGTTCAACCGGGTGAAGGCACCGACGACGTAGATGAAGCGGCCGATCCGCGCCGCCGCCACCTCCTCCCTGGCGAGCGTCGAGCGGCGAAGCGGCGTCCAACGAGTGAACCGCGCCGGCCCCACCGCGCCGTCACCAGCGGAAACGGACACCACCTCCAATCCATCCGCCGACCCAAGGCCGACGAGCACCAACGACAGCGCTCCTGCGAGCCCGAGCCTCTTCACAGGTTTCCTTCTCCCGCCTGGCGTGCGAATCCTCGGGCCGCACCCTCCCATCCCAACCCAGCGCCCGTCAACCCGAGTGGCCGCAGTTGAGCACGGGCGGCCGCTGCGTCGACTTCCGCCCTTGCGGCATCGCTACTCCCGCAGCCCAACGGCTTCCAGGGCTTCGCTTGGCTCATAGAACCACCGGAACCGCACTGCCTTCCCGTCGCGGATGGTCCAGACAGCGCCGTGTCGGCGCTCGATTTGAATGCCGCTGGTGCTCCCGCGTCCCCGCATCGTCGCTATCACGACGACGCGGTCGCCGGCATCGATCAACCGCTCGACGTCCATCCGGAAATCTCCGATTGTGTCGTCGAGCTCGTCGGTGATCGCGGTAAAGGCCTTGATGCCGATTCGGGTTCCACGCTCAAGGGCGTCGCTTGGATTGACCCACTCGATATCGGCGTGCAGCAGGTTCGACTCCGCTGGGGAGGATCCGGGCGCCCAACTCGCATAGATGCGACGGACGACCTCCACGTTCTGCTTAGAAATTCCGCCTCACCTCGCCGCCTCCGCCACGGGTTCCAGCGTAACGCGCTGTCCGAGACGCTCGAGCTGGCGCACGAGCTGCTGGGTGACCGCTCGTGATCCTCTCGTCGGAGGAAGTAATCGCCACCGAGCTCCTCGTACGGGAGGGTTTGTGCGACAGGCTCGCGTGCTTTAGCAGTCACAGCCGACCGCGATTGGAGTGCGGCCTCCTCATGGTTCCGACACTCCCCGTCGGGCCCCGAGGCCGAGCGTCAGCCCCCACGCGCTCCTCGGAGGGGCGGTGAGCATGACGAATATCGGGCGAGACCTCCCAAGACCGGGAGCGCGCGCGGCCGCTATCGGCGGAGACCCACCACGTGTATCGCGCGCGTCAGGCCTAGAGGTCTCGGACGATGATCGACATGCGAACGCAAGCCCCGAGGCCAGAAACGCCTAGCCCGTCGCCGCCCCGTCCCCGGCCCGCCGCAGCAACTCGGCGCGGACGAACTCGTCGAGATCGCCGTCCAACACCGCCTGGGCGTTGCCCATCTCGACGTTCGTACGGTGGTCCTTGACCATCGTGTAGGGGTGGAGGACGTAGGAGCGGATCTGGGAGCCCCAGCCTACGTCCTGGGCCTCCCCCCTCTCCTTGGCTATCTCCTCGCGGCGGCGTTGCTCCTCCCGCTCGAGCAGCTTCGAGCGCAGCATCGCCATGGCGGTGGTGCGGTTCGCGGACTGGGAGCGCTCGTTCTGGCACTGCACGACCACGCCCGTCGGCTTGTGCGTGATCCGCACGGCCGAGTCGGTCTTGTTGACGTGCTGCCCGCCGGCGCCCGACGCGCGGTAGGTGTCGATCTGCAGGTCCTCGGGATCGATCTCCACCTCCACGTCGTCCTCCACGAGCGGCGCCGCCTCGACGCCCGCGAAGGCCGTATGCCTTCGCGACGCCGCGTCGAACGGCGAGATCCGCACCAGCCGGTGGACGCCCTTCTCGGCCGAGAACAGGCCGTAGGCGTGCTCGCCCCTGGCGATGAACGTCGCCGACTTGATCCCGGCCTCCTCCCCCGGGGAGGCTTCCTTCAGCTCGACCTTCATCCCGCGCCGCTCGGCCCAGCGCATGAGCATGCGCAGCAGCATCTCCGCCCAGTCCTGCGAGTCGGTCCCGCCGGCCCCCGCGTTAACGGTCACGACCGCGTCGCCGGAGTCGTAGCGGCCGGAGAAAAGGCGCGCCTCCTCCAGCTCCGCCAGACGGCTCTCGATCGAGGCACGCTGGTCCTCGAGCTCCGAGGCGATCGACTCGTCCTCGGCCGCCATCTCGTCGAGGGCGGCGAGGTCTTCCACGTCGCGCTCCAGGCTGCGGTAGGAGTCGAGCCGCCTCGAGACCGAGGCGTGCTCGGCCGAGACCTTCGCCGCCCGCTCCTGGTCGTCCCAGAAGCCGGGCGCCTGCATCTCCTTCTCGAGCGCCTCGAGGCGCTCCGCTAGCGAAGCGGGGTCAAAGGTAGTCCGCGAGCAGCTTCAGCTGGTCGCGGAGGGCGCTTGCGCTACGCGCCATGGCACTTCTTGAATTTCTTGCCGGAGCCGCACCAGCAGGGGTCGTTGCGACCGAGCTTCTCGTGCTCGTCGAGGCGGCGGGTCTCGACCGGTTGGGGCAGCGACACCTCGTCGGCGGCCATCTCACCGGCCTCCGCGATCCCCGCTGGGACCGCCGCCGCCTCCCCGGCGGCCGCCGCGATCGCGGCCTGGCCCGCCGCAGCATGGCCGCCGGCATAGCTGTAGGAGCCGCTGGTCGAGCCGCCGACCGCCCAGTTGGGACCGGTCTGCTGCTGCTCCCCCTCGACCTCGACCTCGACGTTGAAGATGTAGCGGGCGAACTCGTCCCAGATGTTGTTCATGAGCTGCGTGAACATCTCGAAGCCCTCGTTCTTGTAGGCCACGAGCGGGTCGATCTGGGCGAAGCCCCGTAGGTGGATGCCCTCGCGCAGGTAGTCCATGTCGTGGAGGTGCTCGCGCCAGCGCTCGTCGATGATCTGGAGCAACATGAAGCGCTCCAGCGCCCGCATGAGCTCCCCGCCGAGCTCGTTCTCGCGCTCGTCGTAGGCCTCGACGACGTCGGCGCGCAGCCTTTCGATCAGCGTCTCGCGGTCGCTGCCCTCCTCGACGTCGTCCAGCTCGTAGGAGAGCGGGTAGATCTGCTCGAGCTGGGTGAAGAGGGCGTCCAGGTCCCAGTCCTCGGCGTACTCGCCTTGCATGTACTCGCGGCAGACCCGCTCGACGGCGTCCGGGATCTGCTCGCGGGCCGTGTCGGACATGTCCTGGCCCTCGAGGATGCGGTCGCGGTACTCGTAGATGATCTCCCGCTGCTGGTTCATCACGTCGTCGTACTCGAGGACGCGCTTGCGGATCAGGAAGTTCTGCTCCTCGACCTTCTTCTGGGCGTTCTCGATCTGCTTGGAGAGCATCTTGGCCTCGATCGGCTCCTCGACGCCGTCCTTGGAGATCGGGCCGAGTCGGTCCAGGATCCGGTAGATGCGGTCGCCGGCGAACAGCCGCACTAGGTCGTCTTCGGCCGATAGGTAGAAGCGCGACTCGCCCGGATCGCCCTGGCGGCCCGAGCGGCCGCGGAGCTGGTTGTCGATCCGCCGCGACTCGTGGCGCTCGGTGCCGAGGATGAATAGTCCGCCGGCCTCGAGCACCTTCTCGCGCGCCTCCTCGACCTCCGCCTGGATGCGCGGGAAGGCCTCGTCCCAGGCGCTGTCCCAGTCCTTGGTCCCTTGCTCGAAGCCGTGCTTGCGCAGCTCCTTCGCCGTGAGATGCTCCTCGTTGCCGCCCAGCTTGATGTCCACGCCGCGGCCGGCCATGTTGGTGGCGATCGTGACCCCGAACGGGCGCCCGGCCTCGGCGATCGTCTCGCCCTCGCGCTCGGCGTGCTCGGGCTTTGCGTTCAGGACGGAGTGCTCGATGCCGGCCCTCTTTAGCCGCTCCGAGAGGAGCTCGGAGACCTCGACCGAGATCGTTCCGACCAGCACCGGCTGTCCCTTGGTGTGGCGGTACTCGATCTCCTTGGCCACCGCCGCCCACTTGCCGTCCTTGGTCTTGTAGATCTGGTCGTTGTGGTCCCGCCGGATCATCGGCATGTTGGTCGGGACCTCGACGACCTGGAGCTCGTAGATCTTCATGAACTCGGTGGCCTCGGTGAGGGCGGTACCGGTCATGCCGGCGAGCTTGTCGTAGCGGCGGAAGTAGTTCTGGTAGGTGATCGTGGCGACCGTCTGGTTCTCCTCCTGGATCGCCACGCCCTCCTTGGCCTCCACGGCCTGGTGCAGGCCCTCGGACCATCGCCGGCCCTCGAGGATGCGGCCGGTGAACTCGTCGATGATCTTGACCTCGCCGTCGATCACCGCGTAGTCGACGTCCTTCTTGTAGAGCGACTCCGCCTTGAGGGCCTGCTGCAGGTGGTTGACGAGGTTGCCGTACTCGGCCTTGTAGAGATTGTCGATGCCGAGGAACTTCTCGGCCTTCTCCACTCCATTCTCGGTCACGGCCACGGTCTTGTGCTTCTCGTCGGGCTCGAAGTCGAAGTCCGCGGTCCACTCCTTCGACTTGGCCTCGAAGCCCTCCGGCTTCTTGCCCGGCTCCATCATCGGGGCGAGCTTGGCGAACCGGTAGTAGGTGTCGGCCGCCTGCTCGGGCTGGCCCGAGATGATCAGCGGCGTCCGCGCCTCGTCGATCAGGATGTTGTCGACCTCGTCGACGATCGCGTAGCCGTGCCCGCGCTGCGACTTCTGCTCCGCCTCGACGGCGAGGTTGTCGCGCAGGTAGTCGAAGCCGAACTCGGAGTTGGTGCCGTAGACGATGTCGCGGGAGTAGGCCTCCTGCTTGTCCAGGTCGTTCTGCTGCGACTGGATGAAGCCGACGGTCACGCCGAGCAGGCCGTAGATCGGCTTCATCCAGTTGGCGTCGCGGCGGGCAAGGTAGTCGTTGACCGTGACGAGGTGGATGCCCTTGCCCGGCGCCGGATGGCCGTTCTCGTCACGCGCGCCGAGCGCGTTCAGGACGATCGGCAGGGTGGCGCTGAGCGTCTTGCCCTCGCCGGTCTTCATCTCGGCGATGGAGCCGTCGTGCAGCACCATGCCGCCGATCAGCTGAACGTCGAAGTGGCGCTGGCCCAACGTGCGCTTGGAGGCCTCACGCGTGAGCGCGAAGCTCTCGGGCAGCAGGTCGTCGAGCGGCTCGCCGTTCAGGTGCCGCCTCCGCAGCTCCTCGTAGCGCTCGCGCAGCTCGTCGTCGCTCTCGAGCTCCAATTCGGGCTCGAAGTCGTTGATTCGCGCGACGCTCTTCTCGAACGTCCTGAACTTCTTGCCCTCGCCTACACGCAGGGCACGATCGATTAGCGACATCGGGGCTACGGTAGCAAGGGTCCCGAGGCCCGACGCGGGCCTGGGAGCCGGGTTGTACTAGACCGGGCGGGGCTGCGCGGCCTTGGCGCTCTCGCGCCGTCGACGGCGCTTGTCGCGGTGGCGCTTGACTTGGCGCGCGAGATCCTCCGCGACCATGTTGATCGAGTGGACCATGTCGTCGGAGCGTTCGCGGGCACGTAGCGTCACGCCCTTCAGGTGAAGCGTGGCCTCGGCCACCTGGGACTCCCGGATCGAGGGGTTGCGCTCCTCCTTGAGCTCGATCTCCATCTCTGCGAGACGAGAGACTTGACGCGCCACCTTCCCGAACTTGGTCTCGACCCTCTTCCTCAGATCGTCCCCCACCGGCACGTTGCGCCCCTTGATCTCGATGCGCATGCGGCCCTCCTCGGATCGCTGTCGCGGCTGCAACGGATGGTAGTCGCGGGATGGCCATCGCGCCAGTCGCCGTCAGCGGCCGAGAGTGCGCGCGTAGGCGACCGCGAGAACGACCGCCGACCCGCCGGAGCGCAGCGCCGCCGCGCAGGCGGCCAGCGTGCCGCCGGTGGTGATCACGTCGTCCACGAGCAGAGCGCTCTCGGGGGCGGGGCCGGACAGCGAGACCGTGTCTCGCACGGCCGTCAGCCGCGCGCCGCGCGGGCGGCCGACCTGCGGCGAGGTCCGCCCGCGGCGCTCGAGGCAGTGCACGCCCGGCAGCCCGGTACGTCCGGCGATCGCTGCCGCGAGCCGCTCCGCCTGGTTGA
>Ga0126312_10003500_pt1 | contig 10609 bp, 14 predicted proteins | sample Plot104A_FD_92537 | JGI IMG/M metagenome (GOLD analysis project Ga0126312, IMG submission 92537) | Serpentine soil microbial communities from UC McLaughlin Reserve, CA, USA - Plot104A | ecosystem: Environmental > Terrestrial > Soil > Grasslands | place: USA: UC McLaughlin Reserve, Lake County...
CTACCCCTCGCAGGTGATCGCCACGGTGATGGGCGCGCCGATCGAGGACGCCGGCCGGCTGTGGGACTGGTCGCGCTGGATCCAGCGCCAGTTCGGCATGAACGTCGTCGCCGAGCGAAGCCAGATCGAGGCGGCGGTCGTCGACTTCTACGCCTACGCCGGCGAGCTGCTCGGCCGCCGCCGAGCCGAGCCCGGCGACGACCTGATCTCGGCCCTGATCGCCGCCGAGCAGGAGGGCGATCGGCTGAGCGACGTGGAGCTTCTCAACCTGGTGCTCAACGTGCTCGTCGGCGGCGTCGACACCACTCAGAGCCAGCTCGCACACGCCCTGCGGCCGTTCGCCGAGCACCCCGAGCAGTGGGCGCTGCTGGGCGAGAACCCGCTGCTCGCCCCGGCCGCGGTCGAGGAGGTCGTGCGCTTCGAGCCGATCACGCCGTTCACGGCGCGGATCGCGATGGAGGACGTCACCTACCGCGACGTCGAGTTCCCCGAGGGCACCGTCGTGCTCGTCAGCGCCTTCACCGGCAACCGCGAGGACACGGAGCCCGGTTTCGACATCACCGCCGATCGCACGGGCGCGAAGCCGCTGACGTTCGGCGCCGGCGTGCACTACTGCCTCGGCGCGAACCTCGCGCGCGCGGAGATGCAGGAGGCGCTCGCCTTCCTGGCCGGGCACATGCCGGGCCTTGCGCTCGACGGCGAGCCCGCCTACGGCTCGATCGACGGCATCTACGGCCTCGACGCGCTGCCGATCCGCTGGGACGCCTGAGCGCTACGGGCAGCGCTGCAGCGCGATGATCGCGATGTCGTCGTGCGGCGAGCCCGCCGGCGGGCTGAGCTGCACGAGCAGGTGGTCGCAGAGGTCCTCGACGCCCCCGTCGAACCCCTCGGCCGCGCCGCGCAGGCGCTCGAGGCTCTCGTCGATCGGCTCGCGCCGGCGCTCGACCAGGCCGTCGGTGTAGAGCACGACGCGGTCGCCGGGCGCCAGCTCGGCCACGCCGTCCTCGATGTCCTCGCGGAGCGCCAGCAGCGGCGTCGAGGCGCCGTCGCGCAGGAAGCGCGCGGAGCCGTCGGCGGCGAGCAGCAGCGGCGGCAGGTGGCCGGCGCTGCCGTAGCTCAGCCGCCCGAGGTCGGGCGCGACGTGCATCAGCACGACCGTCGCCATGTGGAACGAGCGCAGCGCGAGCCGGTTGAGCCGCACGAGCGTGTCCATCGGCCCGCCACCTTCGATCGCGTACGCCCGCAGCCCGGCCCGCAGCTCGCCCATCAGGGTCGCGGCGCGCAGGCCCTTGCCGGCCACGTCGCCGATCACGACGGCCAGCTCGCCCGTCGGCAGCGGCACCGCGTCGTACCAGTCGCCGCCGACCTCGACGCGCGCGCCGGGGCGGAAGCGCGCGGCCAGCTGGAGCCCCTCGATCGTCGGCAGCTGATCGGGCAGCAGGCTGCGCTGGAGCGTCTCGGCGATCCGCCGCTCGCGCTCCAGGATCCGGGCCCGCCCGATCGCCAGCGCCGCGCGCTCGGCGGCGGGCACGAGCAGGCCCAGGTCGTCCTCGCCGAAGCGGTTGCGGTGGGCGGAGGAGACGTGCAGGACGCCGATCACCTCGCCGTCGAGCGTGAGCGGGACACCCGCCATCGAGAGCGAGCTCTCCCGCAGGTAGGCGCTGTGGACCTCGACCTGGGACAGGTCGCCGATCAGCCGCGGCTCGTTGTCCTGCGCGATCCTGCCGGCCACGCCCTTGCCGAGCGGCACGCGGATCTCGTCGAGCTCCACGCCCACGAGCCCGACCGCGGCGCGCGCGACGAGCACCTCGCGGTCGTCGTCGAGCAGCAACAGCACCGCGCGCTCGGAGCCGACGGCGTCCGCGATGATCCGCAGCACCTCGGCGAGCAGGTCGTCGAGCCGCAGGTTGATCAGCCCGGCGGCGGAGATCGCCTCGAGGTTGTTGATCCGGTGCGCGGCCGTCCGCAGCTCCTCGCGCTGGCGGACGAGCTCGCGGTGCGCGCCGACGAGCTCGTCGTTGAGCTCGAGCACCTTCTCGACGAGGTGCGCCTGCTCCCCCACCGCCGGCTCGGCGACGAGCAGGATCGTGTCGCCGAGACGCCGCAGCCACACCCGGCGGTCGATCGCGATCTCGGCATCGGCGCCCGAGAAGGCGAACATCGCGCCCGCCCAGTCGGACTCGGCGGTGGCGAGCCGGCGCGCGAAGGCGTCGCGCTGGGCGGTCTGGATCAGCGTCTCGAAGCCGGTCCCCGCGACCCCCTCGCCGGCGAGCCGCTCCAGCGCGGGGTTGGCTTCGAGCACGGTGCCGTCGGGCGCCAGCGCGGCGGCCAGCATCGAGGTGCTCTGCCAGGTGTAGCCCTCGATCTGCTCGCGGATCATGGTGAGGCGGGGAAGCGCTCGCGCACCGCCCGCACCGCCGCCTCCGCGTCGTCCGCGTAGGCGTCCGCCCCGGTCCGCAGCGCGCGCTCGGCGGAGCCGCCGAACGCCTGCCCGCCGACGAGCACGTACGGCGCCGGGTCGAGGCCGCGCAGCGCGGCGCACGCCTCCGCCACCTGCGGGACCCGCTCGGGCAGCGCGGCCGAGACCGCGACCAGCGTCGCGCCCTGCTCGGCGGCGAGGGCGGCGAGGTCGGTGCCGGGTGTGAGCTGGCCCAGGAAGACCACCCTCCACCCGTCGGCCTCGAGGAAGTCGGCGACCATCCGCCCGCCGACCGCGTGCAGCTCGTCGTTCACGCACGCCACCAGCGCGGTCTGCGGGCGCACGCGCCGGGGCCCTTCGGACAGCGCCTCGGCCAGCCGCGCCATCGCGGACTGCGTGGCGGCGGTGGCGAGGTGCTCCTGCGCGATCGAGATGTCCGCGTGCGACCAGCGGCGGCCGATCTCGTAGAGCGCCGGCTGCAGCACGTCGAGGTAGATCCGCCGCACGGGCATGCCGGCGGCGATCGCGCCCTCGAGCACATCGCGCGCGCCGGCCACGTCGGACGCCAGCAGCGCCCCGAGGTACCCGTCGCGTACGTGCTCGGGAGAACCGTCCCGCGCGGGTACTGCCGTGTCGGCACGCATCTGGCCGGACCCTACCCAGCACCCCCCGGGCCCAGACCCACTAGCGTTTCGGCAGGTATGTACGTCTCGATGTCCCGCCTGCGCGTCCCGGCAGAGCGCGCGGAGCAGCTCGTCGCCGCGTTCCGCGCCCGCGTCGGCCTCGTCGACGACCACGACGGCTTCGTGGACCTGCAGGTCTGGCAGTCCGACCGCGACGAGGGCGAGCTGATCATGGTCAGCCGCTGGCGCGACCGGGACGCGTTCAAGCGCTACATGCGCTCCGCCGACCACCGCGTCTCGCACGACCGGATCGACCCGGAGCTGCAGGCCGCGATCAAGCTCGAGCGCCTCGAGCACCTCCACACCTACGAGGTCGTGGCCGAGTGACGGACCGCCGGACGCAGCCGCCGGGCGGCTGGCCGCCGCCGGACCGGGCGACGCTCGCGGGCCGCGAGGTCGAGCTGGCGCCGCTCGCGGCGGCCGTCTCGGAGCGCTACTTCCGGCGCTACCCCGAGGACCTCGAGCGCTACGGCGACCTCGCCCGCCAGTGGGAGATCCACGACACCCAGCACCTGCTCAACTGGGCGATCGGCGACGTCGAGGGCCACGTCGAGCTCGAGCGCCAGGTCGGCTGGCTGGCCGGCGTGCTGGAGGCCCGCGACTTCCCGCTCGAGCACCTCGCGGGCAACCTCGATCTGGCGGGCGATGTGGTCGCGGACGTGCTCGACGGCGCGGAGGCGCTCGCCGGCCGGCTGCGTGACGCGGCCGCGCACGTGCGCGGGCGCGAGAGCTTCCTCAATAGCTGAGGTCGAACCAGACGTGCATGGAGGCGTGCTTGACGCCCCACTCGTCCGCGATGCGGTCGACGAGATGCAGGCCGTAGCCGCCGGGCGTCTTACCGCCGGTCTCGCGCAGGGCGGGTGTCTCGCCGCCGCCGGCGTCCGAGATCGTGAAGCGGCCGCGGCGGTCCTCGCCCGCCTCCACGTGCAGCTCGACGGGCCCGCTGCCGTACTTGACGGCGTTGGTGACGAGCTCGGAGACCAGCAGCGTCGCGTCCTCCGTGCGTTCGGCCCCGAGCAGCGGCTTCAGGCCGCGGATCATCGTCCGCGCTCGCGCCGGAGCGTCGCGGTCGCGCTCGAGTTCGAGGGTGAGGGAGAGCATCGACGCCGTTGTATACCCTGCCCGCCGCATGACTCGACCTCCAGTTTTCAGGATCCTGACCAACCAGTCGGATTCCCGGGTCGAGATCGCGATCGAGGGGGAGCTCGACCTGGCCACCGCTCCGCAGCTGACCGCCGAATTCGAGCGTGTCGGCACGCTCGAGGACGTGGAGCTCGCCGTCGTCGACCTGCGCAGGTTGGCGTTTCTGGACTCGACCGGCCTCGAGGCGATCCTGCAGTTCGACGCCCGCTCGCGCGCCGCGGGTGCCGAGATGGTGGTCGTGCGTGGCCCGCGGCCTGTCGAGCGCCTGTTCGCCGTGATGCAGCTCGACCAGAAGCTGCGGATCGTGGACGACCCGGACGAGCTCTAAGCCGCGTCGCGCAGGCCGTCTTCGGGCCGCGCCGCCGCACGCAGCGTCTCCAGCGCCTGGCGGATAAGGCGCGAGACGTGCATCTGCGAAAGGCCGACGCGCTCGCCGATCGCCGCCTGCGTGAGCTCCTCGTGGAAGCGCAGCCGGAGGATCTCGCGCCCGCGCGCGTCGAGCGACTCGAGCGCGGAGTCGACGGCCAGCGTGCGCTCGACCTGCTCGAGCCGCTCGTCGTCGGTCCCGAGGATGTCGGCCAGCGAGGCGCCCTCCGCGTCGTCCGAGGTGACCGGCGCGTCGAGCGAGCTCATGCGGTTCGCGCCGGCCGCGTCGCGTGCCTCCAGCAGCTCCTCGACCGAGCAGTCAAGGTGATCGGCGAGCTCGGTCGCGGTCGGCGCTCGGCCGAGCTCGAGCTGCAGCCGGCCCTCCGCCTTGCCGACCTTGACGGCCAGCTCCTGCAGGTCGCGCGGGACGCGCAGCGCCCACGTGTGGTCACGGAAGTGCCGGCGCAGCTCGCCGGAGATCGTCGGCACGGCGTAGCTGGAGAAGCTCGTCCCGCGCGAGGGGTCGAAGCGGTCGATCGCCTTCACGAGCGCGAGCGAGGCGACCTGCTCGAGGTCCTCGATCGGCTCGCTGCCGCCGCGGTAGCGGGCGGCGACGTGGCGCGCGAGCGGCAGGTAGCGCTCGACCAGCCACTCCCGGTCCTCGGGAGCGTGCGTGGCGCCATAGCGCCGCATGCGCGCCTCGTCGGTCGCGCGATCCTGACGATTCGGGCCGCGGGAGGCGGCCACCGGAGCGGTCATGGGGGAGCCTCCTTCCCGTCGCTTACGGCACCTTCCACCGTAGCGGCCGGGGGTTATCAGCCCTTGCGCCTCCCCTTCGCCCGCGCCGCGGCCTCCTCGAGCCGGTCGGCCTCGTCGGCCGCCACCAGCGCCTCCTCGCGCTCGTCCAGCGCGGCCTTCTCGGCCTCGAGCGCCTCGAGCTGATCGCGCTTGGCCTTGGCGTCGATCGCTTCCTCGCGCTGCGCGGCGGCCTTCTCGGCGGCCTCCTTGCGGCGCTGCTCGGCGGCGGCGGCACGGCGCTTGCGGGCCTGCTCCTCCTGGGCCGCCTGCTGCTTCTTCTCGCGCTCGCGCCGGGCGGCCTGCTCGCGCCGCTCCCGGGCCTGCGCCTGCTCGCGCTGGCGCTCCTCCTCGGCGATCTGCGCCTGGGTGCGGGCGGCGTCGCGCAGGGTCTCCGCGCGCTCGCGCTCGATGTCGGAGCGGGACGGCCGCAGCAGATGCCCGGCGACGTCGAGCGGCAGCCTGGCGGCCCGCAACCCGAGGCCGATCGCGGTCCGTGGGATGAACAGCAGGTCCATGTCAGCGCTCCTCGTCCTCGATCGCGTCGGCGCGCGCCTCGGCGCGGCCGGCCTCGCGCTGCAGCGCGGCGGCGTCCTGCAGGTCCTCGGCCTCGTTGACGGCGGCGCGCCGCTCGTCGGCGCGCGCGGCGCCCTCCTGCAGCTGGCGCTCGGTCGCCGCGGCCTGCTCGCGCCGGCGCGCGTCCGCTGCGGCCTGCGCCTCGGCGGCGGCACGGTCGCGCTCGGCCTGCTGCTCGCGCTGCTCGGCGGCGAGCTCGTTCTCGAGCTCCTTGCGCTCCTGCTCGTTGCGGGCGCGGTCCTCGGCGAGCTGCGACTCCTGCTCGGCCTGGCGCGCCTCCGCCGCCTCCTCCTGCGCCTCGACGCGCGCGTCGGCGGCCTCCTGCTGGAGCCGGCCCTCGCGGGCGAGGTCGTCGTTGCCGGCGATGGAGCCGGCCGCTTCCTTGGTCTTCCCGGCCACGCGGCCCATGAGGCCGCCGGCGGTGCGTTCGTTCTCGGTCACGGGACGGGGACTACCCGTCCGGGCCTTAGCGGTAGTCGAGCTCGAACCAGACGCGCGTGCGCCGGTTCTCGCGCGTGACGCCCCAGCGGCGCGCGAGCTGCTCGACGAAGAACAGCCCGAAGCCGCCCTCCTCCTCGCTCTCCAGCGCGCGCGGGCGCGGCGCCAGGCCGGGGCCGTCGTCGGTGACCTGCACGCACAGGAACTCGGGCTTCGGGGTGACCGCGAGGTCGATCCGCTCGCCGTCGGAGCCGTGGCGCAAGGCGTTGGTGACGAGCTCGGAGACGATCAGCCGCAGGCTCTGCGCCTGGTCGGAGTCGAGCAGACCGCGCGTGACGGAGGCGGACCAGCGGCGTGCCTCGGCGACGGCGCTCGGCAATGCGTCCAACGTGCGGGTGGAGCGCTCGCCCCTCGCCTCGACGGTCGCCATGATCAAGGTGAAATGTAGCCTCCTGACCGTGGCGGTCAACGTGCTTCCCATCTGCCACACCTGCGGGGTCCAGTTCGGCGCGTCGCAGCGACCGCCCGAGACCTGCCCGATCTGCGAGGACGCGCGCCAGTGGGTGCCGGTCGGCGGCCAGCGCTGGACGACGATGGAGGAGCTCGCGGCGACCCACGTCAACGCCGTCCGGCGCGACGGCGAGCTGGTCGGGATCGGCACCGCGCCGCGCTTCGCGATCGGTCAGCGGACGCTCGTGGTGCCGAGCGCGATCGGCAACGTGCTGTGGGAGTGCGTGACGCTGCTCGACGACGCCACGGCCGAGGCGGTGGAGGCGCTCGGCGGGCTGGCGGCGATCGCCATCTCGCACCCGCACTACCACTCGGCGATGGTCGAGTGGGCGCACCGCTTCGACTGCCCGGTGCTGGTCCACGCCGCCGACGCGGAGTGGATCATGCGGCCCGACGACGCGATCGAGCTGTGGGACGGCGACACCCGCGAGCTCGGCGAGCTGACGCTCCTGCGGCTCGGCGGGCACTTCCCCGGCGGCACCGTCCTGCACCGGCCCGACGGCACGGGCACCCTGCTGTCCGGCGACATCGTCCAGGTGATCCCCGACCGCGGCTGGGTCTCCTTCATGTACTCCTATCCGAACCTGATCCCGTTGCCCGCGGCCGAGGTCGAGCGGATGGCGGACGCGCTGGAGCCCTTCGCGTTCGAGACGATCCAGGGCGCCTGGTGGGAGACCACCGTCCCGCGCGACGGCAAAACGATCGTCCGGCGCTCGGCCGAGCGCTACGTTCGAGCACTCCAGGGCGAGCCGATCTAGGCCGATGGTACGGGTGGCCGTACCCCCCAGTGGGTACTGCCCGTACTATGCATTGGGTGAGTCAAATGGGGAACGCGCTCGCGGGCGCCTCCGTGGGGTGGCTGGCGCTCGGCGTCCTGCTGCACCTCGCCAACCAGGCGGTGCGTGGCCGCGGCTGGTTCGCGATCGTGCGCGCCGCGAGCCCGGAGGACGGCGCGCCGCGCCGCCGGGACGCGATCCTGGCCTGGGTCGCGGGCGCCGGCGCCGGCGGCGTCGTGTCCGCGCGCGGGGGCGACCTCGTGCGCGTGCTGCTGCTCGGCCGCCGCGCCGAAGGCACGCGCAACTCCGTCTTGGCCGGCACGCTGGTGGCCGAGGCGGCGGGCGACGCGCTCGTCGGGGCCGCCGTGATCGCCCTCGCCGTGGCACTCGGCAGCGCGCCCGCGTTCGGCCTGCCCGGCCCGGGCACGCTCGCCATCGGCGGCGCCGTGCTCGCGCTGCTGGTCGTGCTCGTCTTCGTCGTGCACCGGCGCGGCGGCCGGCTCGCCGGGATCGCCGCCGGCGTCGGCCGCGGCTGCGCGCCGCTCGGGCACCCGGCCACGTTCGCGTGCCGCGTGCTCCCCTGGCAGGTCGGGTCGCGCGCGCTGCGCGCCGGCGCCATCGCCTGCTTCCTGCTCGCCTTCTCGCTGCCGGCGGGCGCCGCCGCGGTGCTGCTCGTGATGCTCGCCCAGAGCGGCGGCCGGCTGTTGCCGCTCGCGCCCGCGTCCGCCGCCGCGTCGGTCGCGATGCTCGCGGCCGGCTTCGGGCCGGCGACCGGCACGCACGTCGCGACGGCCGACGTCGCCGCCTTCATGGTCGGCATGAGCCTGCTGCTCACGGTCGCCGGCGCGGTGCTCGCGATCGCCGTCATCTGCGCCGGCGCGGACCGCGCCGCGGTCTGGCGGGCGCTGCGCCCGCGGCGCCGCACGGCGGCCGTCACCCAGCAGACCTGAGGACCACCGCCCTGCGAGGTGCGGTTCGCCGCACACGCGGACTGGAGCCTGCTCCGTGGAGGGCCCTCGCGGGCGTCCGTAGGTTGGACCTATGTCCACCTTCTCCTATCCCGCACCCGCACCGAGCCGGGTCCTGCGGCTCCCGCGGCTGTCGCGCGGAGGGGCGCAGGTGGCTCTCTTCTTCCTCGCCTATCTCGTCTACTCGGGCGCCCGCTACTTCACGATCGGCGACCTCGGCGACGCCACCGCCAACGCGCACTGGATCGTCGACCTCGAGGACAGCCTGCACGTCGGCATCGAGGGCGCCGTCCAGACCGCGCTCACCGGCACGGTCGCGCTCTGGATCCTCAACCACGTCTATCTCGCCGCTCAGCTCGTCGTGCTCCCCGGCGCGCTCTGGTTCCTGCACCGCACGGCGCGCCCCGCCTACGCCCGCCTGCGCAACACGATCCTCGCGACCTGGCTCCTCTCGATCCCCGTCTACGGCCTGTTCCCGGTAGCCCCGCCGCGGCTCGCCGACGTCGGGCTGGTCGACACGATCTCGAGCCAGACCGGCTTCGCGATGGACTCGAGCCTGACCACGTCCTTCTACAACGAGCTCGCCGCCGTCCCGAGCCTGCACGTCGGCTTCGCGTTCGCGATCGGCATCGTGGTCGCCTCGGCCACCTCCAAGCGCTGGCTGAAGGTCGCCGGCCACCTGTGGGGCCCGACCGTCGCCCTCGCCGTCGTCGCCACCGGCAACCACTACGTGTTCGACATCGCCGCCGGCATGGTCGCCGCCGCGATCGGCTACGGACTGGGCGTGCTCGTGGCGAAGGGAACCAAGGCGGTCGTCTAGTACGCGGGACCGGAAGCACGGCGCATCGTCCGGCGGCTCGCCGGAATGCGTCGTGATTTCGGTCGCGTGTACTAAAACCAGACGGCGTGGATTCGGACCTCAAGGCCGTCGAGGACGCCGAGGTCCGGCTCGAATCGCGCAGCAAGGAGCGGCGGGCCGGGCTCGAGCGCCGCGACCGGCGCCGCCGCCTGGTGCCGTGGCTGATCTGCCTGGTCCCGCTGCCCGCGATCGGCGCGGGCGCCCTGCTCGCGATCATCGACGGCCAGGGCGGGGATCTGCGCGACCTGTCCGACTCCGCCGCCGCGGCGCTCCTCGCCGGCTGCCTGCTCGTGCCGGCGCTGCTGTCGGGCTGGGTCGGCCGCCGGCACGGCCGCCTCGACGCCGTGCTGTGGGCGCTCGTGACGCTGGCGGTGGAGCTCGCGCTCGTGTTCGGTCTCGGGTTCGCCGTGCTGGACCTCGGGCCGTAGGCACGTAGGATCGGTGGCATGGCCACCACGACGCCCACCACCCGTCTGCTGGACAACTACGTCGCCGGCCGCTGGACCCCCTCCACCGGCGACGACGCGCTCGACGTCACCAACCCCGCCACGGGCGAGACGCTCGTGCGCGTGCCGCTCTCCGCCGCGGCCGACCTCGATGCCGCCGTCGACGCCGCGCGCGCCGCCCTGCCCGAGTGGCGTGCGGTCAGCGCGATCGGCCGCGCCCGCAAGCTGTTCGAGCTGCGCGAGGGCCTGGTCGCCCGCAGCGAGGACCTGGCCCGCTCGGTCACGACCGAGATGGGCAAGACGCTGCCCGACGCCCGCGCCGAGGTGGCGCGGATGATCGAGATGGTCGAGGCCGCCTGCGCGCTGCCGACCACGATGCAGGGCCGCGTGCTCGAGGACGTCGCTCGCAACGTCGACGCCGAGACGATCCGCCAGCCGGTCGGCGTGTGCGCCGCGATCGTGCCGTTCAACTTCCCGGCGATGGTGCCGTTCTGGTTCCTGCCGTTCGCGATCGGCTGCGGCAACACGTTCATCCTCAAGCCCTCGGAGCAGGTGCCGCTCACGCAGCAGATCGCGTTCGAGGTGCTCGACTCGCTCGGCCTCCCGCCCGGCGTGGTGAAACTGGTGAAC
>Ga0126312_10003501_pt1 | contig 10608 bp, 10 predicted proteins | sample Plot104A_FD_92537 | JGI IMG/M metagenome (GOLD analysis project Ga0126312, IMG submission 92537) | Serpentine soil microbial communities from UC McLaughlin Reserve, CA, USA - Plot104A | ecosystem: Environmental > Terrestrial > Soil > Grasslands | place: USA: UC McLaughlin Reserve, Lake County...
GCCATAGTGCTTTCACAAAGGCTCAAGCTCATCTAGATTTTTTCTCTGTGTGATAGGGCCACGACTCCAATCGCAATACCTGCGGCGCCCGCTCCGACCCCAATTAAGCCAAAGAGATAGGTCCTATCAACCGACATTTTCAATTCTTCGATCTCCGGTGATGCTTTGGGTTGCATTCTTGGCATCTTGGGCCCCCGAGTTAGCCTGCTCAACCTGAGCAGTCAAGTCGGCTATTACCATCTGAAGCTGCTCGATTAATCCCTGTGGTATGTGGTTGCTGTCGCCGCCGCTTGTGCTTGCTTGCGGGAGGGTAAACCGCGCCGCCTCCTCGACATCTTCAATTTCGATCTATCCATCGATCGCCTGTCCAGCTATCATCCCTCACATAACTATTACATATTGACCAATCTGTGTGGGAAGTAGCGTAGCTGCATATACGCCAGGCTCTTCAGTAGGCTGGAAGTCAAGTGATTTGTTCTCTGTGCCTTTGTTGAGACTTATTTCTAGCTGTGCAAGAGCATTGTTGACAGGTTGATCATGAGATACATTCGTTACTGTCACTCAATACCGTTAAGCTCGTTTACTAGTGGAGGTTCGTTTACCCATCCAACGGTAATTCTAATATTGCCACTCACCATCTCCTCATGCGCAATGACGGGATGCACATTGAAAGCGAGAAACAATAAAAAGAGTACGGCTGCCAAAAGTAGAGCGATTTTCTCCATTCAATGAAAATTTCTCTTTTAATCTTTATAATCTTTAGGCATATTTCGGACTTTGTACTACAAAACAGGCAAGAGTCAAATATGGTACCTGTAGTATTTTACTTGTGCTGGGCAGACAATGGCACTACGGACTTATCGGCATTATCATTGTGATCATGTTTGCGTCCTGCTGCATACCACAATCGTTTGCTCATCCTGTCTATCTTGATTCTTCACCCAAGGCCTTCCAAAGCGTGCCCTCTTCTCCCAGAGAGGTTAATGTGTTCTTTAGCGAACCAATAGAGCTTCATTATAGCACAATCAAAGTCCTTGGACCAGATGGGACCACAGTCGACGCAAACGATCCCCACAATGTTGGAGGAGATACTGCTTCAATAGGAATCACACTGCAACCTAATCTCCCAGAAGGGGAATACACTGTGAGCACTCATGTGCTATCAGCAGTCGACGGCCACGTGGTCGAAGAGACTTTTCTCTTTGGAGTTGGAACCGCTCTGCAGCAGCAGACTGGTGTAGATGGCCCGCAACAGCAGCAACAGAAAGACATTCTATCGCCAGAAGAATCAATTTCAAGGTTCCCTGGCATGGTCGGGCAAGTAATAGTTGTAGGCGCAGCCTTTGCAACACTCTGGTTGTGGAAACCACTTGCTAGAGTGCCATGGCTCTCAGGTGCGATTTCAAAGACTCAGGTTTCTATTGACAGAAACATGATGCGCCTTATCATAATCGGGACAGGTCTTGTGCTTGCATCTGGAGTCGCCATGATAGTCGTACAGGCAATTTCAATTAACGCCGGCATAACGGAAGCAATTGCCACAAAGTTTGGCAACGTGTGGTTGACAAGGATGCTTCAGTCCTCCATATTGATGGGCATCGCACTGGCAGTCTACCGCAAGCTTTCCCAGAACAATGTGATCGCCAGCAGGGCAGAAATGTATGCGATACTTATCCTTGGGCTGGCAGTGTTAGTCACATCGAGCTTGATAGCACACGCAGCAGCAACTAGCCAGGTAGTTCCAATAGTGCTTGACTTTTTCCACAACGCTGCTGCTTCAATATGGATAGGCGGCCTGATATCGCTTGGATTTGTGGCTGTGCCCAAGATCCTTTCAATCAACGACAGCATGATCAAGTCCGCCGCGCTTTCGATCCTGATCCCCCGCTTCTCAACAGTGGTAGTCACGCTGCTTGGAGTCGCGGTGATAACCGGCCCCATCCTTCTGTTTACGCTTGAAAGCAATCTTTCGCTTACAGTTGCTTCCGTATACGGCCAAATACTCGCCATCAAGTTGGGGCTTGCAGGCGTGATGGTAGCAATGGGTGCATACTCTCAATTTGTTGTACAAAAAAGGGCAATAGCAGTAGTAATGGGTGAAGGTGGTGGAGCTGGAGGTGCCACAGGCCTACATGCTGAGAGGCTTAGGCATTACGGAAAAACACTCAAGGCAGAGGCTGGTGTTGGCATAGCACTCCTGTTTATGGTCTCGCTAATGGCAAATGGCGCGCTTCCCTCCGGTCAATTCCCTGTGTATGAGAGAGAGCCGTTAGATGGACAGGCTGCATTTGGCGAGGCGCCAAGGACTGATTTTATGAGGACACTCTATACAGGCGAAGGCACAATAAAACTTACCATAAGCCCATTTACAATCGGGCAGAATGCTTTCAAGCTGTCGTTTTTTGAGCAGGACGGCAGCAACGCTACAGGAATCGAATCTGCTACCATAAAGCTGACCCAGCTTGAAAGAGGCATAGGCCCAATAACTGTGGAAACTAAAGAGCAATCAGATAATGTGTTTTCTACAGATGCTGCCTTTAGTTTGCCCGGCATCTGGCATGTCGAAATCGAGGGTGTCAACACTAAGGGAAGCAACATGCTGGCAGCCCTTGACGCAAACATAAAGCCACCGGTATCTGACCTTCAATTTGATACAAAGATATACAACATGTCGGTCAACAACGTCCTCCCTCTATATCCCGTCTTTGATATGGAAAGACAATCAATGTGGGTTGGTGATTCGCAGCCAGGAAGCGGAGCGCTATGGCAGCTAGACATCGCTACTGGCAACTACACTATGCACAGGATCAACGCCACACATGTAACCCAAAGTGTGCTTGCCTCAGACGGCAGCCTGTGGTATATCGATCCACTGGGAGCCGAAAACAATGGCGTTGTGGGCCTCTACAACCCAGCTGATAATTCCAGCAGCAAACGATTTGTAATACCTGGAGAGGGCATTCCCACAGGGATTGCAATAGATGGAAACGGCAGCCTATGGGTGCCCTTAGTAGTATCAAATGGGGCCGATAAGATTGTCAAGTTCGACCCTGCAACTGAAAAGTTCTCATCCTATGACATACCGACCCCCGACGCAAGGCCTGCCGGAGTCACTTCCGATAGATTAGGTAACATTTGGTTTGCAGAAGCAGACGCCAACAGCATTGCCAAGATAGACCCTGCTACAGGAAACATAACAGAGTATAAGCCAAAGGACCCGGTCCAGACGCTTGACGAACCTACAGCAGTCTTAGCCGATCCGGAGGGCTTCAACATCTATATTGCAGAGCATACCGGCCACAGGATAACAGTGTTCAATTCGCTCCTTGGTACATTCCACAATTACCCACCAATCAATGATGCAGGTCTACCTTTTGGCATGGCATTGGATAGCTATGGCGACCTGTGGTTTGCACAGCATGAGATAGATAAAATTGGAGTTATAGATCCTAGGACCGGCGAGGGTACCGAAGCTAACCTGCCGATTTCAGGATCGTTTGTACAGTGGATAACTTCAGACAACGAGGGAAGGATTTGGTTTGCAGCCCAACGAGCATCTGCTCTTGGCAGCATTACTATAACGGCCAAGCCTGTCTCCCCGGGAACGGCAGACATCGAGGGACAACAACAGCAGCGTCTGAATGGCACTTCGGGCCCTATCTCGTCTATTCAGCAGCTTGGGTTCTCATTTGGAGATATAGCGGGACCCGTTATTGCAGCTGGGATAGTCATAAGCGCGCTTGCCTACGCAAAGAGTGCGACAGATCTAAAGCGAAACACTCGTGCGGTGCTTAGGCTAAATAGGTAAAAAATATGAAAGCTTTGCTATTTTGCCTTCAAATACACGTACCTATATTCTAAGAGTCTGTCTTTCTTTTCTGGTTTCAAAATTATTGCCATCTGTAAGTTGATGCCATTGGAAGTCACTGACGTAGAATATCATTCTCGTCTAATCTCTTTTTTGTCCCTGTTACAACAAACAAGAATATAATATAGTATTTTCATAGAATCAAGCAATAAAAAACCTGCTGTTGCTCTATCGTTGGAATCCATTTCTTATTGCCCTTGACATTATCAATCGAAGAATGTGCATGATGGAAGCGGTGCTTCACCGACTAGTGAGGCAATTGTAAGGGCAAATCCTCTTGCGTATGGGATGGGCACAATATTCAAATTTCCTAAAACTCATGTGCATTAGAGAAACGGAATATTAGCATGTTTGAATAATTCAAAAGGTAAGTAAATAACAATCTATTATGTTATGTTTGATGGAGCTGAGCATAAAAGGAAGAGAGGTCTCTGTTGTGTGCCACAGATAATTAGGAGTTCCTATTTATCACGGGGCACCTTCTTGATGGCCTTCTTCATGACTTTGAGCGCCTTTTGCTATTTCGTTAACACCGATAACTATAGTACTTGTAGGTGGCAAAGTGATGTCTTCGTCTCCAGGGTTTGAAATTGCAATGTCTGTAATCATTGTAGTAGTGGCATTGGCAGAGGTTGCATTGACTTGCTCAGGTGGTGGCAGATCAACATGGTACAAACATAGCTCACCTGCCGTCGAAAGAGGCGGAACAAGTTCTAGAGGAGCCGGCGTTAGATTTGGAGCTACTCCAACTAATATGTTGGGCAGAGGAGCAGATTCGTCATCGCATGGAATTTTTGCAGCTATGTGACCATTTCTGATTGAGTATGGTGTAGAGTCATATAGATGTATAAAACCACTCGCTGGAATTGTCTGGTCCGCAAGTAATGCTAATACGGAGTCCCTGACTGTAAATGTATCTGTATGTTCCTCAGTTGTAGCGGCTCCACCTTCTGGCGCTACTTCAGGCGATGTAGCGTTTGTTGTTTGCTGTGCTATTGCAGGGGTCAGCGATGCTATTGGAGCAGAAAGAAAAGCGAGTGCTCCTACTGCGAAAGCAAGAACTCCCAGCGCAGAGAGATGTTTAGCTTCTTTCATACTTTGCAAAAGCGGGGTGTGTTAATAATTGTTCTGATTCAAACACCGAAGATTCTTCCTTGCTTGTCTCCTAGCTAGCTATATTATTTTATCTTGTTATTATATCAAGAAAACCTAGTTGCAAACAAAAATGATATCTATGCTAAGTGTTATTCATTCTATAGGAGACGTTTTTTACCGGCAGTGAAACGACTCTTATGGCAATATGTATATAAAAAGAACTCAATTTAGCTCAATTTTTGAGAAGTAGTTTTTCTAAGTTCTTACCTTGCAGTAATTTTTTTCTATTACCAACTTTTCACATACATAAACATCATTTTTAGGATAGGCTAAGATATACTGAAACAACAGAAGAATTAAAAAATTACGCGCTCAACAAAAGAACTCCAGTATGTATTCTGTCTATTCTTTCTATCATAGAAATAGGAGACCGCTATAATTACGTTTTTGGCGAGAGCCATTTTAGTGAATAATTAATCGATATCTTTATCTTGCTTCTCATCGCATTTCCCTCGGGCATTATGAAGTCGTTTCCGTCATTATTCGTATCAGTACTAACAACAATTGTTATTATGACTCTCACAACAGATGTTGCTTTCACTGTACTTTTTGATAATCTCCCGATAGCTAACGCACAACCACAACAACTCCCTACTAGCCAATCAATAACACAGCAAGAAGAAGGAGAAGTAACAATCCGCCAAGGAACATTAACTTCGTCACAGAATCCGCTCCCAGGCCATGAAGAAGAGCAACGAGCAACAATATTACCATTCAGACAAGATGACTCTATCTATACCGGAGTACTAACCTATACAGCTACTGAACCAGTAGATGTTGTGATTTTGAATATGCAAACTCTCAATGAAACTGAGCGAGCGATACTAAATGCTACTGAGGATGGCGAGCTTGGAACACTGACTATAACACCGCTTGACAACCAAACGAGCTTAGTAATCACTTCGATCACTCCAACATATGGCGGCGATTTTGGAGCTCCATCAGCATCAATTCCATTTGCAGGTAATGCACTTTGGCTTCACACACCAGGTGGAGAGCCATTTGCTGCATCATATGCTGTAACTGCTCAGATTGTACCAGCAGAGATGATGAATAATATGAGCAGTCTGACAGAAACAACTGATACGGTTACACCTGAAGATGATGATGAGGTAGATGCTGCAGAGGATGCAGATGCAGCAGACACCGAAGATACTGATACAGAAAATACCACTGATACAGATACCGAAGGAGGACCTGAAGAGGAAACAGAGGATGTAATAGTGAGAATACCTCAAGGTGCTTCGGAGTTGACTGAGGATGCATACACGCCAAATCCAGTCGAAGTCAACGTAGGCGATACTGTAACATGGATCAACGATGATTTAACGACACACACAGCAACATCGGGATCTTCAAGTTCTGGATCAACTGGTATGTTCGGTGGGACAGACGACTCCCCAGAGATAATAGGACCAGAAGGCGACACACAGTCATTTACGTTCGATGAAGCTGGCGAGTTCGAATACTATTGCACCCTTCATCCAAACATGGTAGGAACTGTCGTGGTGACAGGATAATAAGCTACTAGAATGATATCTTCTGTCTCTCTTTTCCTATGCCACTAATCTTCCCAAGATGCAGCTCGTTTTTGGAAAATTTGGTAGCATGGTCAAAAAGTTGCCAAGTTAAGTGAACCGGTGTCGGCGCTTAAGGAGGAAAGATTGATCATTCCTTGACAGTTCGCGCCCAAGTATAGGGAATATAAATTTGCTCTGAAGGAGAGTATAGGTGACGACAAGAGCAACGCTGCGCTATCTGTATGTTAAGGTCTTCAGCTGCTGTATACAATTGAATCGAATGTTTTCGAACGATAATAATTAAAAGCCCCCTTACAAGAGGCCCGAAGATAGAATAATGAAAGAACAAGATAATATACTGCTCTCCTTATGGCGAAACGAATACGGCCGTTGGAGATTGAAAAAATATCCTATATGACATCATTAGATATGCTGACAACTAACAAACTAAATTTTGGCATTACTCACAAGAGCGCGATACAACCTTGGGTTATTGTACTACAACCATTATTAACTACTATTGACCAGCGATGATCATGAGTATAAGAAAAATCCCAGTTATGCTTTGTAGTATGAGATTTCTTCTCATGTCTTTAGTCCTAGTTGGATCTTTTATGTTTCCAGCCAGCCACCTAGTATATGCCCACACATTCTCAACCAGTGAAAGTGCTGAGTTCCTTTCTCTAGTAGATCAGATTAGAGCTGAGACGGGGTTGGTAACTGTGAATCTGGAAAGTAACAATGCAACATTAGCCCAAGCCCACGCCGAAAAAGCCTCAATTATTCTGAATAATGATACCCTTGACGAGATTAGAGAGAGGAATAACAGAATTGCAGATAGTCTGGAAGCTGGCTTAGAGCAGTTAGAAGGAAATTTAACATCATTGGCTTCAGCATCCGAAGGGCAGATACCGCAAGATAGAATACAGAACATAAACCAAGCAGTTATGTCCCTCAACGATACCATGGCAGAGGCTGTAACCATACGAGTTGAAGGTGAGCAGCAGAATAACGCAACAACATGGGCAACGGTTCTTGCAGACCTAGTAAATGTTGTATTAAGTGATTATGGAAATGCCACAGGTGCGTCATTCGACCTTACAGACATGTCCAACATGGCGGGTATGGGAGAGAAGCAATTGGACGATACTAGCAATATGACAATGATGACGAGTGATGAACAATTGCAAATGTCTGGCAATAGTAGTGACGCTAATACCATGACAATGGAGGCAAACGTTACATCTTCAATGAGCAATATGACAGCAACTGCAGTTGATGCAGCGGCCTACCAGAGCGCCCAGTATTTGGCAAACAATACCATATTACGACTATTCAATGACACACTCAAGCCACTTACTATGAGCTCCAACGAGACATCAGCTGACAACAACAATGCCACCATGATGTCGCAAGAAGGACCGGATAGTTCAACAACTCCAGATGGCAATATGACATCAAATATTGACAAGTTAGAAGCAGGTCTGCTGCAGCTAAAGGATGACATCAATGGCAGAGCAACTCCAAATGAAGTCATGGTGACTGCTCATCTCAACATTGATCCACTTCTGATAATAATTTATGGGTTGACTGAAGAGCACTAAGAAGGACGAGAAGAAGAACATGACAAAGACGTAAGATCGTGGTCTTTTTCATCAATCTTTTAATTTCTCTCTGATACTCGAATGGAAGAACAAAGAACTCTCTTCATTTATTTCGGTATGTGTACCAATTGGCTTATTAGTGGAAGTAGACTGCAATAATCTATAGGATGCAAAGGCGCAGTAGAGAACAGCCAGTAAAGGAGTCCATAAGTAAGCCCATATTGCTTGGGCTGGTTACTGCAATTGTCATTGGAGTCGTCGCACCGCTAATTGTGCCCCATCTTGTCCATCCTTCAATGATCTATCATATTCTCTTACATATCGCTAGTATGACTGTCGCGATTTTTCTAAGTGCAGTGTCAATCCTTGCATATGGAAGAAGCAGAAGTAGCAGACTAATGTTTATGACTCTTGGCTTTGTTGCACTTGCTATAGTGGAGTTTCTCTACTTAGTAGATGCCACTGGGGCAGTTAGCATAATTGATATTTCAGCAGTAGGCATTGAATTCCCACATGTTATACTCTTAGTCATGCTGGCCCTCTTTGCATTAGGAGTGCTAAGGGTGAGCAAGTGATGGAGCAGTCAGCTCAGGTAATGGACACACAAGCTAATCTGCTCAGGAGCATAGAGGAAACCCCTGGTATACGCTACAGAGAGCTTTTGAGGTTGACAGGCCTCGTTAATGGTGTCCTCACCTATCATCTGGCAGCGCTTGAAAAGGCAAACGTGATAAAAGTCCATAGAGAGTCAAGGATAACAAGATACTATCCAGTCGGTGTCTCCGATAAAGAATCTGCAATTTTGAAATTTGTCAGGCACGAGCCTATTGGGGAAATATTGTTCTTCATTCTAGAAAACGAGATGTGCACATTCAATGAAATTGTCGATCACACCGGAAAGGCTCCTTCGACAGTTTCTTCCCACCTAAAGCGGCTAAAAGAGACCGGCATTGTTTCAGTCAGGTATGGTGAGCATTATCAGCTCTATTGCATTGTCGAAGGGGACTTGGTTGCTGAAGTGTTCTCAAAGTATACCGTAAGCTTTGTTGACAAAGTAGTGGATAACTACACTGAGATGCTAGAAGAATTATAAAAGCCTGTATGCACTAGTCAGTAGTAGGACTTGAGATTTGCTGCTTCTTTTGCCATGTTGCTGGTTGTAGGATTGTTAACGTTAGCTGCAGGTGAACAGGTGTTTGTGTTTGCAGATCCGCTGAAAGCTGCATCTAAGCAAAGAATAGGCAACTATGATGTTGAAATGACAACAGAGCCAAAAAACCCAACAGCTGGGGCTAGTCCCACGGACATTATGATAAGAATAGCAGGGGTAAATGCTGATGATCTAGTTGATGTACCAATAATGATGAGGCTAACCAAGGATGGAGTTGAACTTCAGAGGACAAACCCGATAATCGTTCCCTATGGCCACCACACCCAAGAATTTACATTTGCACAAGCCGGCAGGTATGTGCTGTATGTTGACTTGAATGACTATAGCTACAGCGGAGAAACCCTGACGTTTACTTTTTTTATTAACATTGCAGGCTCATCTGACTATCTATACATTGCAGCGCCTTTAGTCGCAGTGGTAGCTGTTGGAATAGCCAGCATGATGATAGTTATGAAAGGAAAGAAGAAGAAAAGAGAGCAGAAGGCCGGCAGGACAGAACTGTAGTAGTACAGGAACAAACCTGTAGTAGCGGTCGTGCTGGTGGACGGGTGTGTGTGATGGAGGTGAGTGTATCTCTCTTATATCAAGACCTGCAGCCACTATTAGCTATCCTCTCTGATTCCTTTCGGAAATTTGCAATGTTGTTGTTTTTGTATCCACGAGCTCACAGCCGTGCTAACATGCTGCTGCGCATTAGCAGTATTGTTGAATAGCAGGTTTGTATGCAGATGACTCGCTTAAGTCCACATATTAATCTAAGATAAAAAAGAAATTACGCATTTTCATTCGGAGGAAAATTGTACGCATATGCCTGAAGGCTGAAAGCGTTGTACATATCTGCAGACATTGCGATCGTCAATAAAGGATAGAAATACTATTTTCGCTTTTCTCTTCAAACAAATTGGCAAATTGACACAACTAGCTTTGTGGCATATTCGCAAAAAGTACGACGGAGAGTTGAAATATGTGTATGGGAGGCATATTTTTGGTAGTAAAAAATTGTCCAACTTGTCATTTCTCATCCTCGCAATTTACATTATTTTTCTCAGCCAAACCGGCCTAGCTTATGGCCACTTTTTCGGAGCAACAAAAAATATAGACAACTACCAGGTAATATTCTCGCCAAGTCCTTCTATACCTATTGCAGACAATAGTTCTACATCGCTGAACTTTAGTGTCCTTGAAAATAACACCAACATTTACAATATTTATAGTGCGCTAGTCGTGACCGAGAAGCAATCGGGTGATATCATAGGCCAAGTGCCATATAAGTTTCAAGAATTCAGCGAC
>Ga0126312_10003502_pt1 | contig 10608 bp, 12 predicted proteins | sample Plot104A_FD_92537 | JGI IMG/M metagenome (GOLD analysis project Ga0126312, IMG submission 92537) | Serpentine soil microbial communities from UC McLaughlin Reserve, CA, USA - Plot104A | ecosystem: Environmental > Terrestrial > Soil > Grasslands | place: USA: UC McLaughlin Reserve, Lake County...
AGCCTTCGCAAGAAGGCCATCCACCGTCTGAATACCCATGAGCTGCCGCTTCTCAGCATCCAAGTCGGCCTCGAAGGGCCGACCATCTTCTGGCTTGATCAGCAACAGAGCCCAGGGATCGCCGGAGCGGAGGATGATCTTGTGGACACGATCCCAAGGCACGGCATGAACCCGCAGACCGTTGCGGATCTGAAGGCCGTTCGCATCGGCGCGGACGTAGCAGCTTGCGAGAGCCACCATCCCCACGATCAGCAACGCCAGAACGGCGAGCAGGGTCAGGCGCTGGGAGAGCGTGAACAGCGCCCGAACCTCCACCGGCAGCAACAACCAGCCAATCGCGGTCAGCACGCAGAGAGCAAGGGTTGCGATGATCGCTATCACCCGCACTCTGTGGGGTCGCGCCACGTAGACGCTTTGCTCCAGACCGCCGTCAGCCACTGGTGAGGACACTAGATGCGGCAAGCGGCGATGTCGGTGACGAGAATCGCGCGTGCCCCAAAAGCCCACAGATCATCCATGATCTGCTGGGCATCCGCCCGTGGCACCATTGCCCGGACCGCCCGCCACCCTTTCTTCGCCAGAGGCGACACCGTGGGCGACTCAAGCCCAGGCGTGATCGCGCAGGCCTCCGCCACAAGGTCATCGCTGACGTCGTAGTCCATCATGACGTAGTTGCGAGCGACCAGGACTCCGTTCAGCCGGCGTTCCAGGAGGTCCAAGCCAGATGGCGATTCTGCGCCCGTACGGCGGATCAAGATCGCTTCGGAGTACAGGATCGGATCGCCGAACAACTCCAGACCAGCCTCTCGCAAGGTGGTGCCGGTCTCGACGACATCGGCAATGACATCGGCAACTCCGAGTCGGATGGCGGTTTCGACGGCCCCATCCAAGGCAATGAGCCGGGTCTCTACGCCGTGATCGTGAAGGTAAGACGCAACGAGTCCGGGGTACGACGTTGCCAGCCGAAGATCGTGTAACTGGTCCACCGACAACGCACTGCCCTGCGGCCCCGCAAAGCGGAACCGGCTGCGGCCGAACCCGAGCGGCATGACCTCCGTGGCATGCGCGCCTGAGTCGAGCAACATGTCGCGACCGGTGATGCCGACGTCGAGGGTGCCCTCACCGACATAGACGGCGATGTCGCGCGGGCGCAGATAGAAGAACTCCACGCCGTTGACTTCGTCGAGGAGCGCCAGCTCCCCGCCCGTGCGTTGCGCGTAACCAGCCTCCCGCAGCATCTCCGCCGCAGGTTCGGACAATGATCCCTTGTTGGGCACGGCCACCTTGATCAGCGGCTTCTCCATGCCGGGCAGGGTCGAATTCACGGCCCTCATCCTAAATGGACTATCCCGGATCGCGCGCCGCTGATCGGAGGACGAACGAGGAGACACGTTTCTCGTCTCCGAGCGAGGCGACGGCAGCGGGTTCCGAGCGCGATCCGCGCGACGCGGAGCGTCGCAATCATAAACGTTCGTAAATGTCTTCGAGGTCAAGATCAAGGGCGAGCATCAACACCTGGATGTGGTACAGGAGCTGGCTGATCTCAGTGGCTGCCTGGTCCTTTGACTGGAATTCGGCGGCCATCCACACCTCAGCCGCTTCCTCGACGACCTTCTTGCCGATCTCGTGGACGCCGGCCTCAACGCGCGCAACGGTTGAGGAATGGGCATCGTGAGCAGCAACTTTCGCCGAAAGCTCAGCAAAGAGGCCGTCAAAGGATTTGGCAGCTGGCACGGCGGCCAGCCTAATGAACGGTCGTGACGTCAGCCGACGGTTTCCACCTCCGGAGTGGCAACGCCCTCCTGGGGCCTCTCAGCCCGCTCTCGACGTTCGATCCGTAGCCAGGCCACAAAACCAACCACACAGAACCCGCCATAAACGATGTACATGATCGCCGACGGGTAGTACCCGGCGAGCAAGAGCAGCGGCACGCCGACCAGGTCGACCGCGATCCAGATCAGCCAGAACTCGACCCAACCGCGCGCCATGCCGTATGTGGCCAGAATGGAGCCAGTCAGGATCCACGCATCAGCCAGCGGACCCCAGGAACCCAACGCCTTGAGCACGAAGTAGAAGATCGTAGTGAGAGCCACCGCACCCGCCAGCAGCTGCAGCCGACCGTTCGCGCCGGCCCACCGGGGGCGTACTCCAACGCCCTCCTCAGCGTGTGCCTTCCGGTACTGATACCACCGCACCCAGCCGTACACGCTGACGATGATGAAAAAGACCTGACGCCCCGCCTGGCCCCACAGGTCCAACTGCTGGGGTGTGTCGAACGCGCCGCCGATGGCGGTGCCGACGAAGACCGTGAACAACAAGACGTTGCCCACGATGCCGACTGGCCACGCGGCGACTTTCCGAAACATGCCCAGGAGAGCGCTTGCCAACCCGAACCCGTTGCCGATGATCTCCCGCCACAAAATGACGCTCGAACCGACATGGAGCTCGGCTTGCAGCAACCGCAGGAGAACTTCTTGGAGATCCATTGATCCCTCCACTCATCCGGTCGCACGAATGCCGGGGTGGAAGAGCCACATCGCCGCACAACGGTGCACGACGCGTAGCACTCGCGTGAACCTCCCATCCGGACTTTCACCGTCGGTCGTGGAGTTTCACCACATCAACCCTCTGCTGGAAGCAGAGGGGTCGCGGACTGTCACCGCCGGTTCGGACTTACACCGACCCCGGTACACGCGCGAGTTTCAACTCGTCGCGCACACTCTACTCCGACTTGTCAGCCTCAGTGGTCGCCTGGGCGGCCCTGCACGCTGACAGGTCGGTGAACGGTGATCAGAGGGCTACACCGAGGAGGGCGTCGCAGGCACGAGCCACCAGCGCTGGCGCCTCAGCATCGTCGCTGTCGATCGCAACCGAGGCTCCTGCCCACGCGTCGACTGCAGCCAGTGCAGCCGGCGCATCAAGATCGTGAGCAAGAGCGGCACGCATCGTGACCAGTACTTCGTCGGCATTCAGACCGGCATCGAGCCGGACCGCCTCGCGCCATCGGTCAAGACGGTCTTGGCCGGAGATCAACAGCTCATCCGTCCAGTCCCAATCGTCGCGGTAGTGATGCGCGAGCAACGCGAGCCGGATTGCCATCGGGTCCACACCTGAGGCACGCAAGGAGGATACGAACACCAGGTTGCCCTTCGACTTCGACATCTTCTCTCCGTCCAGGCCAACCATGCCGCTGTGGAGGTACGCCTGAGCGAACGGCTGGTCGGTGGCCACCCGGCCTTGCGCCGCACACATCTCATGGTGCGGGAAGATCAGATCGCTGCCCCCGGCCTGAACATCGAAGCCGACACCGAGCCGATCCAGCGCAATAGCAGTGCACTCGATGTGCCACCCGGGCCTTCCGGCGCCCAGCACTGAAGGCCAGCTCGGTTCCCCGGCCCGCGCGTGCCGCCACACCAGGCAGTCCAGCGGAGCCTTCTTGCCCGCTCGATCCGGATCACCGCCCCGCTCGGCAAACGTCGCAACAGCCTCCTCCTCGGAAAGGTTCGACAGTGACCCGAATTCCGCGTCACTTGCCTGTGCGAAGTACAGATCCTCGAAATCACTGTCGTCCACTGAATAGACGGCCTGGCGTTGTCGCAATTGCTCGATCAGATCCACGATCAATGGCATCGACTCGACCGCCCCGACATAGTGCTGGGGTGGCAGCACGTTCAGAGCCGCCATGTCCTCCCGATAGAGCTGCGTCTCCTCTTCTGCGAGAGCGGCCCAGTCGATTCCGAGGTCAGCCGCGCGTTCCAGCAGCGGATCATCGATATCGGTGACGTTCTGCACGTAATTGACCTCTAGTCCCCGATCCCGCCAGACCCGGTGAACCAGATCGAAAGCGACATAGGTGTTGAGGTGGCCAATATGGGTCGCGTCGTACGGGGTGATGCCGCAGACGTACATCCGTGCCGATCCGGTATTCGGTCCGATGGGCACCACCTGCTGCGTCGCGGTGTCGAAGGCCTGGAGCGGAGGAGCGGCCGGTGACTGCGGAAGCGAAGGCACCGGACGGGAGCTCCAAGCCTGCATGGCGTCACCCTATCCGGGCACGAGACTGCCGATCCTCAGAACGGGGGCCAGGGGATCGATGGCCATTCACCGCGTGGGCGCGGCAGCCGCCGTCGGCTGAGCAGCAGCTCGGCACGGTGTACGAGTGCTGAAATTTCCCGATCACTGAGTAGCGTGCTGAGCTGGTCGGGAGACTCATCACGAGCTTTTCTTACTGCGGCGAGCTCCCGCGGTGTCAGCTCTGAGCCGGCCCAACCCCACAACAACGTCCGCAGCTTGTGATCAGTATGGAAACTCAGTCCATGATCAACTCCAAACACCTGCCCGGCGCTGGAGAGAATGTGGCCGCCTTTGCGATCGGCATTGTTGATCAAGACGTCGAAGACGGCGAGCAGCCGGAGGTCCGCAACGTCGGCGTGGATCACCGACACCGGGCGATCGTTCGCGTCCAGGCCTTCCACGGAGGTAAACCAGCCTTGCTTGGGTACTGCCGAGCTTGGTACAAGATCAACTAGTTTGTCGGTCGCCGCATCGTCGACATCTACCCACACCTGAAGAGATCCGAGCCCGAAGGGGCCGTCGGCCAGCACCGTGACGGGCACACAGTCGAACCCGCCGATCCGAGACACCTGGTAGGCAGCCACCTCCCGGAAGCCGAGAGTGCGGTGCGGGAAGTCCCACAGCGGACGCTCTCCCTCCAACGGCTTGTACACGCATTCGATCGGTGCGCCGTCCACCAGCAATTCGGCCAGGAATGTGGCGTTCGACGCTTGCAGCAGACGGCCAGTGATCTGCAGTTCTGCCTGTCCCAGCTCCACCGTCAATGCGGGATGTGATAGCCGAGCGTCGCCCTCCTCGCTCAGCGGACCAAGATCATCGACGGTCAAAGCAGGATCAGTCGAACAGCGGCCGACGGTAGCCGTTGGCCCGCGGGCAGATATGGCCATGCGGGTCCATCGGCTGCAGGCAGAACGGACATGACGGTCGGCCAGCGGCCACCAGAGCCTGAGCGCGCGCCACGAAGTCCCGAGCGTACGAGGGGGTGAGTTTGACCACGATGACCTCGTCGGCGTCGATTTCGTCGGACTCCTCGCCGCTGGACGCCGGCGTTTCAGGTGCGTTCTCCTCCTCGACATCGACATTGGAGAACAACTCGATGACGATGCGGTGGATGCTCGGATCCCAGGCGATGGTCATGGTGCCGACCCGGAACTCTTCGTTGATCGGCGCATCCAGCGGATCGGTATCCCGCGCCTTGCGCGTTGCCGGCGGAACATCGACGTCGCCTCCACTCCGCCTGAGTACCTCGTCGAGCACCCGATCCAGATGTTCGGCCAACACTGAAACCTGCTGCTTCTCGCAGGCCACGCTGGTAATGCGATTTCCCTCCCGAGCCTGGAGGAAGAATGCCCGTTCTCCGGGCTGACCAACTGTCCCTGCCACGAACCGATCGGGCGCGTCGTAGCGGTGCACCAGAATCGCCATGCGTTACAGGGTAAGTCAGTGCGGCAATGCGCTCCTAAAGCATTCCGGGAGGGCTACCGCCGGACGACGGGAGATCACCGGGCTACGTCGGCAGCCCCCAAGCCGCCTCCCACGGGCGCATCGTCGGATGACTTCGGGCGCCTGGCGCGCGCCTTCTTGGGCGGAGGCGACAAGAAACTGGCCAGATCGACCGTCGTGGAGTTGGCGGTGATCACGTACGGGCGGGCTGCGGTGTAGCGAACAATCGAGATGGACGCTGGATCCACCACAATCCGCTGAAAGCTGTCCAAGTGCATGCCAAGTGCGTCGGCCAATACTGCCTTGATCGGGTCTCCGTGGGACACCGCGGCCCAGACGGCATCAGTTCCGTGCTCAGCTTCGATTCGCTCATTCCAGGCACGCACGGCGGCGACTGCTCGGGTGGCCATCTCCGACATTGACTCCCCGCCGGGAAATCGCACCGCTGAAGGTTGTTGTTGGACCGCGCCCCATAACTTGTCTTTGCTGAGCTCACGGAGCGACTTCCCGGTCCATTCGCCGTACCCGCACTCCACCAGGCCCTGTTCGACAGCCATTGCGCAGCTGTCTGATTGGGTGGCGATCAGCGCCTGAGCCGTTTGGCGGCAGCGCCGTAGCGGCGAGGTGACGATCGCCCGCAGTTGCACACCTGTGAGCCGAGTGGCCATCTCAGCGGCCTGCTGGACACCGGTCGCATCCAGCCCGACCCCTGAGGTACGCCCGACGAGAACCCCGGCAGTGTTCGCCGAGGTTCGGCCGTGGCGGATCAACAGGACCGTGGTCATGGCGCCGAGGCTACAGAGACCGAAGCTACAAAGTGAGAGAGCGGTACCGGCCGCGTGCGTAGCACAGCAGGTCCTCAGTTGGATCCGGCTGGATTTCCACCCGCTCCACCGCTGCTCGGAGCAGAAGGCCCCAACCTGCATGATCAGGGTCGGGCCTCAAGCGAGCGCCGACCCAACCTAGCGAGTTGAGGAGTACCGGGCCCCATTCGGTGTCGGTCCACGCGGCAAGCGCAAAAGGGCCGCCAGGCGCGGGGGCGACTCCAGCAAATGCGTCGGCCAAGGTGCGCTGATCCCATCCCAGTAGATTCACCGTCACGGTTGCGGTCGCGGCCAGAAGATCGGCCAAGGCAGACTCCTCGTCAATCACCCCGATCACCTCGCCGGGGTCGCCCTCGGCAACCAGGAACGACGAAAGAGTCCAGCCGGCTCGGTTGCCCCCGCCGGCGGCCGCCCAGATGCTGACTGGCGCCGTCATCCTGCCGCGGAAACGGCGGAGCGGGTTCCGGTCTTGCTCGCCTGTGGCGAATGGGTGGCTGTGGTGAATCGTCACCTGAACAGTTCTACACGGCGCTATGACGTCCGTTTGCCTCCGGCGACTGCAGGAGCTTTCGGCGAAGGGTCGCCACGGTAAGAGCCGGTCGCGATGCTGCTTCACAGAAACCGACGAACGAGCCGGAACCTGGCGAACCGATGTCCGAGCGCAATGTATACCGTCGCGGTCGCCCATCAGTATCAGATGTGGCGTGGATCACGGCCGAGGCCATGCACGCGACCAGGTTGCCATGACGGAACCCTCTACGGTGGACCGGTGCGCCCGCTCATAGCGGGCCGGGGTGAGGCGGAGGGGCGCGATCGATGGGTTGGCTGGAAGCACTGGTGCTTGGCATCGTGCAAGGCCTGACGGAGTTTCTGCCCATCTCCTCCAGTGCTCACCAGTCGATCATCGGTCAGGCCTTCGGGGGCAGCGACCCCGGCTCGGCGTTTACCGCGATCACCCAGCTCGGCACCGAGAGCGCTGTGATCATCTTCTTCCGCAAGGACATCTGGCTGATCATCAAGAGCTGGACCCTCGCGCTGATCGGCAGGCTGCCGCGGAACGACCCCGAGGCAAGGCTGGGCTGGCTGGTGATCATTGGTTCGATCCCGATTGTGGTGCTCGGGCTGGTATTCCAGGACGCAATTGATCATGGGCTGCGGAACCTCTGGACGACGGCTGCGATGCTCGCCGGCTTCGGCATCATCATCGGGGTGATTGACAGGCTGGCGCTGAATGCCCGGCCATTGGAGTCCCTCACCTGGCGTCACGGCCTCTTCCTCGGCCTCGTGCAGTCGCTTGCCCTGATTCCAGGCGTTTCGAGATCCGGTGCAACCATTGCAGGCGGGCTGGCGCTCGGCTACCAGCGGGTGGCAGCCGCCAAATATTCCTTCCTGCTAGCTATACCCGCAGTCGTTGGCTCCGGTTTGTTCAAGCTGGCCGATATCTCCTCTGACCCGGCACCACCGGCTTGGGGCCCGATTGCACTCGCCACTGTGATCTCCTTTGGCATTGGCTACGCGGTGATCGCCTGGTTGCTGCGTTATGTGAGTACCCACACGTTTCTGCCGTTCGTGATCTATCGGCTTGCCTTGGCTGTGCTGGTGGTCGTATTGCTGCTGACGGGAGTACTGAGCCCGTTGGCCCCGATGTGAGCGCGCCGGCCTGGGGATCGACTAGGACCCAACTCCGGAGCGATCCAGTGCTTCGACGGCCACAGTGAGGGCGTTGAGTTTCTCCTCGACAGACCCGCCATGCGGCGCCAACGCACAGGTTGTCACCCCAGATGCGGCCAGCATCTGGAGCCGCTCGGCGATACGATCCCGATCCCCCAGCAACGAGGTCTGGTCGATGAATTCGAACGGAACGGCCGCCATCGCGTCCCGGTGTCTCCGGCTCAGAAACAAGTCCTGGACCATTGCCGCGGTCTCACCAAAACCCATTCGCACTGCAAGCTCGTTGTAGAAGTTCCTTTCGCGACTGCCCATGCCGCCCAGATAAAGCGCGGCATAACCACGGACCTGATCGGCACAGCTTCGGGGATCGGCACCCACCACCAGTGGCACGCTGGGAACGACGTCGAAGCCGTCGAGGCTCTTGCCGACTCGAGTGCGGCCGGAACGCACATTGTCCAATTGCTCCGGCGCGAACTCGGGGGCGTAGAAGATTGCCAGCCAGCCGTCAGCCAGTTCCCCGGCAAGCTGGAGGTTCTTCGGCCCAACCGCGGCCAGATAGATCGGGATGTGCTCGCTGATCGGGACAAGCGTCAGCTTGAGTGGTCTGCCGGCGCCATTCGGTAGCGGCAGCTGGTAGTGGTCGCCGTTGAAGGCCACCGTCGACCGTGACAGTGCCTTGTTGACCACCGCGATGTATTCCCGCGTTCGAGCCAACGGCTTGTCGAACCGTACGCCATGCCAGCCCTCCGATACTTGCGGCCCGGACACGCCAAGGCCCAGCCGAAAGCGCCCCCCAGTCAAGACATCGAGGCTCGCGGCAGTCATCGCGGTCATGGCAGGGGTTCGACCGGGAATCTGCATCACCGCCGAGCCCACATCGATCGTCGAGGTCTGTGCAGCTAGCCAGGCCAGAACAGTGGGACTGTCGCCCCCGTACGCCTCAGACGCCCAGACCACAGCGCAGCCCATGGCCTCTGCGTGCTGGGTCAGCCGCAACTGCCCATGCGGATCATCGGATCCGACCAGATAACCGAGGTTGAGCCCGAGGCGCATGCCAGACACGGTAGTGCCGGAGGTGTTTCTCTGTGCTCGCGCGGCGCCCTTGATGTGGGCGGCTGCCACGCGCGGGCGCAAAGAGCCGGGCAGGCCGTTAGGGTCTCCCCCATGGAAACGCGGCAGGTCGGGTGCAGCGGGCTGCGTGTCTCGCGGCTCGGGCTTGGCACGATGACCTGGGGGCGCGATACACCGGCTGAGGATGCTCATGCCCTGCTCGAGATGTTTCGTGATGCCGGCGGCACGTTGATCGACACAGCCGCGGCATACGGCGCGGGCGACGCTGAGCGCATTGTCGGCAGGCTGGTCCGAGAGCTGGGAATCCGCGACGAAGTTGTGATCGCCACTAAAGCCGGATTCGTGATCAGGGACGGCAAGCGCATCGTCGACACATCACGGCGCGCGTTGCTTCGCGATCTTGACGGGTCGCTGCGACGGCTCCAGAGCGACTACATCGATCTGTGGCAGATCCACGCCTGGGGCGAGGCTCCCATTGAAGAATCGCTGAATGCCATGGATTTTGCCGTCTCGACGGGCAGGGTGCGCTACGGCGGGATATCGAACTTTGTGGGCTGGCAAACGGCACAGGCAGCCACCTGGCAACGTGCGTTCCCCGGCCGTACGCCTATCGCGAGTGCTCAGGTCGAGTACTCCCTGCTCGCCCGGCGGGCGGAGGTCGAGGTACTCCCTGCAGTGCGAGCCTTCGGCATGGGGTTGTTTCCGTGGTCACCACTAGGCCGCGGAGTGCTGACCGGGCAGTACCGAAATGGCATACCACGCGGATCGCGGGCGGCGACCGACCACTTTGCCTGGTTCGTCGAGCCCTATCTCGAGCCACGCAGCCGCGGCGTCGTCGAGGCGGTTGTCCGAGCGGCCGAGGGACTGGATCTCAGCCCACTTCAAGTGGCGTTGCTCTGGGTGCGCGACGCTCCCGGTGTCACCGCTCCCCTGCTCGGCGCCCGGACCGCCGGCCAGCTGGCCCCGGCCCTCGCGGTAGAAGGCCAGACACTGCCAGCTGAGATCGCCTCGGCACTCGACGATGTGTCCGGCGGGCCGAACGCTGCGCGGGCGGGTTAAGTACGGGCGGGGACGCGAATGATCTTGCGACGGATCCAGGCATCCCGGGTGCCATCTCGGTAGCGGCGCAGCCGGGCGAGTTCCCAGCCGCCGTACTCAGCGTGATCGGTGAGCAGCTGGCGAACGGCGTTAGGGGAGAGGTGGCGGCCCAGCCGGACTCGCTCCACCTCGTACTCGACACGACGCACCGTCATTGGCGGCCAATATAGTGCGCGCGCGACACCCATGTTCAAGCCCGGTCGAGAAACCGGTCCAGAACACGGGCGCCGAACTCCAGCGAGTCTGTCGGCACCCGCTCATCGACCCCGTGGAACATGCCCACGAAGTCCAGGTCGGGTGGCAGGCGTAACGGAGCAAAGCCGAAACAGCGAATGCCAACGCTATGCCAAGCCTTGCCATCGGTACCCCCGCTGAAGAGGTACGGCACAGTTTGAGCACCCGGATCCTCAGCCTCCAGGCAGGCCTG
>Ga0126312_10003503_pt1 | contig 10607 bp, 8 predicted proteins | sample Plot104A_FD_92537 | JGI IMG/M metagenome (GOLD analysis project Ga0126312, IMG submission 92537) | Serpentine soil microbial communities from UC McLaughlin Reserve, CA, USA - Plot104A | ecosystem: Environmental > Terrestrial > Soil > Grasslands | place: USA: UC McLaughlin Reserve, Lake County...
CTCGCGCAGGAACGCCACGGAGGTTGGCTCCCGCCGGAGGCGCTGCGCGAGGTCGCCGACGCGGTGGACCTCACGCCGGCCCAGGTCGAGGCGGTCGCCACCTTCTACGACATGTACAACCTCGAGCCGGTCGGAAGGCACGTGGTCGAGGTGTGCACCAACCTCTCCTGCGCCCTCGTTGGGGCGAAGCACGTCGTCGACGCCTTCGAACAGGAGCTCGGGATCCCACCCGGCGAGACCTCGGATGACGGCGAGGTGACGTTCCGGCTCGTCGAGTGCGCCGGCGGCTGCGGCTACGCGCCCGTCGTGATCGTCGACCACTGGTACCGGGAGCCGACGAAGCCCGAGGACGTCCCCGGGCTCGTCGAGGAGATGCGTGGCCGCTGAGCTGACCGTTCTCCAAGGCGCCGACGAGCACGATCTGACACGGCTCGACGAGTACCAGGCGATCGGCGGGTACGAGTCGCTAGAGCGAGCGCGCGGGATGGAGCCTGCTGAAGTGATCGAGGAGATCACCGACGCCTCGTTGCGCGGCCGCGGCGGGGCCGGCTTCCCGATGGGCCGGAAGCTCACGCTCGTCCCGCCGTCGGACAAGCGCTCGGGGCCGGCATACGTCGTCGTCAACGCCGACGAGTCGGAGCCGGGCGCGTTCAAGGACCGCGAGATCATGCGACGGGTTCCGCACCGGCTGATCGAGGGCTGCCTGATCGCCGCCCATGCGATCCAGGCCGCCGCCGTCTTCATCTACATCCGCGGCGAGTACCTCGCTGAGTTTCTCGTGCTGGAGGCCGCGATCGAGGAGGGCCGGGTGGCCGACCTGTACGGCGACGTGCAGGTGATCCTCCACCGCGGCGCCGGCGCCTATATCTGCGGCGAGGAGTCGGCGCTGCTCGAGTCGCTCGAGGGCAGCCGCGGCCAGCCACGGCCGCGGCCGCCGTTCCCGCCCGTCGCCGGCCTCTACATGCAGCCGACGCTGATTAACAACGTCCAGACTGTCGCCAGCGTCCCCGCGATCATCGAGCTGGGGGTTGACCGTTACAAGGAGCTCGGCGTCGAGTCCGCGCCCGGCACCGTCGTCTACTCGCTCTCCGGAAACGTGAACCGGCCGGGAAACTACGAGCTGCCGCTCGGCACCACCCTCCGGCAGCTGATCTTCGAGCACGGCCACGGCGTCGCCGAAGGGCGCGCGCTGAAGGCGATCATCCCCGGGGGCTCGTCGGTGCCGGTCTTCACGCCGGACCAGCTCGACGTGCCGCTCGACTTCGACTCGGTGCAGGCGGCGGGCTCGTTCCTCGGCTCGGCGGCGGTGATCGTCGTCGACGACCGGGCCTGCATGGTCCAGCTCGCGCTCCGGGCGGAGAAGTTCTACATGCACGAGTCCTGCGGGAAGTGCACGCCCTGCCGCGAGGGGACGCGGTGGCTCGTCCAGCTGCTGGAGAAGATCGAGGGCGGCGACGGGACGCAGGCCGACCTCGACCTCGTCGTCAGCGTGTGCGACCGCGTCCTCGGCAAGTCGCTCTGCGCGCTCGGAGACTTCGCCGTCTGGTGCGTCGGCAGCTACGTGGAGAAGTACCGCAACGAGTTCCAGCGGCACGTCGACGAGGGCCGGTGTCCCTACGGCGGCGAGTCGTCGATCGAGGGCGTCCGGGCGCCGAGCGACCAGCACACGCACACCGCGATGGCCGAGGTCCCAGCTTGAAACACCGCTTGCGGTGTTTTCCTCAGGCCGTGCGGGCTTTGCCCGTGCGGCCGTCTGAAATGACCGGTCGACACGTCGCGATTCGCGAGGTTCGGCGGTGAGCTCACCGGAGCTCGTTGCCGTCACCGTCGACGGCGTCGAAGTGCAGGTGCCGAAGGGGCTCGGGCTCGTCGAAACGGCAGCAACGGCCGGCGTCGAGATCCCCGTCTTCTGCTACGAGCCGCGGCTCGGACCGCCGATCGGCGCCTGCCGCATGTGCCTGGTCGAGGTCGAGGGGATGCCGAAGCTGCAAGCCGGCTGCACGCTGACCGCGACCGACGGCATGGTCGTGAAGACGGCGGCCGCGTCCGAGAAGGCCGCGGACGGGCAGGAGGCGACGCTCGAGTTCATCCTCGTCAACCACCCGCTCGACTGCCCGATCTGCGACAAGGGCGGCGAGTGTCCGCTCCAGGACCTCACGTTCCGCTGGGGTCCCGGGAACACCCGGATGCGGTTCCCGAAGCGGACGCTCGACAAGCCGATCCCGATCTCGCCGCTGATCGCCCTCGACCGCGAGCGCTGCATCCTCTGCTACCGCTGCACGCGCTTCTCCGAGGAGGTCGCAGAGGACGGCCAGCTCATCGCCAAGAACCGCGGCGCGCTCTCGGTGATCGCGACCTTCGAGGACGAGCCCTACCGCGGACGCTTCAGCGGCAACGTCATCGAGCTCTGCCCGGTCGGCGCGCTGACCTCGACGACCTACCGGTTCGAGGCGCGGCCGTGGGAGATCCAGAACATCCCGACCGTGTGCGGCATGTGTCCGGTCGGCTGCAACATCAGCGCGACGACGCGCGAGGGGCGAGTTCGTCGCGTGCTCTCGCGGAACCATCCGGAGGTCGATCGCGGCTGGCTCTGCGACAAGGGCCGGTTCGCGTACGGGCACCTGGAGGCGCACGACCGGGTCATGGATCCCTTGCACCGCCGGCGCCCGAGGTACGAGGAGCTCGGCTGGGACGAGGCGCTCGACGAGGCCGAGAGCATGCTGAGGAGCGCCGAGGGCAGGATCGTCACGGCTCTTTCGGGGTCGGAGACGGTCGAGCTCGCCTATGGGCTTGGAAAGCTCATCCGGCAGGGGCTCGGCGCGCACTCCGCGCTGCTCCCGGAGCGGGTCGACAATGCGCTCGACGCCGTTCGCGCGCCGCTCTCCGTGATCGGCGACGCGGACGCGGTGGCGATCCTCGGCGACGAGCCCGTCGGCGAGCGGGCGCCGATCGTCGAGCTGTGGGTGAGGCTCGCGCGGCGGAACGGCGCGGAGGTCCTCTACACGTTCGACGAGACACGGCTGCGCGCTGCAGAGCGGCCGGTGCTGATCTGGTCGGGTGGCGACGACGGCGGCGCAGAGGTTGCGCGGCTTGCATCCTCGCTTGGCTGCGCCGGCTTCCACCTCCCGCAGACCGCGAACGGGCGAGGCGTCGCGGACGCGTGGGCGGCGGCCGGCGACGAGGAGCCTGAGAACCCCGAGCCGATCTCGCTGCTCATTATCTCCGGCGACGAAGCGGCGGCGGACGCGAACGTCCGCGCCATGGCCGAGCAGGCCGAGGCCGTGCTCGCGATCGCGATGTTCCGGCGGCTGGTGACGCCTCTTGCCGATCTCGTCCTGCCCGGCACGAGCTACCTGGAGCGGGACGGCACCTACGTCAACCTCGAGGGACGGCTCCAGCGCCTACGACGGACGTCCATTCCTCCTGCACCGGACGAGCTCGCGGTGCTGGCGCGGCTGGCGGAGCGCTTCGGCGTCGCTCTCTCGCCCCACCCGTCGCAGGTCTTCGAGGAGGTCTCGGCGATCGTCTACGGCGGGCGGCCGTACGGCGAGGTCGGCGAGGAGGCCGAGCTGCCGACCCCTGTCCCTGCCGGGCAAGCGGGTGTGGACGCAGTGCCAGGCACGGAGACACGGCCCGGCGAGACGGCCGAGAGAGGGCTCCGGCTGGTCACGTACCGGCCGCTCTTCTCCGGGCCCGCCGTCGAGCGCGTGCCCGAGTTGCAGTTCCAGCGGCCCGACCCCGAGGTCGAGCTCTCACGCGACGACGCACGGCGGCTCGGGATCTCGAACGGCCAGGAGGTGACTGTGCGGTCGAACGGGACCTCGGCGACGCTCCGCGCGCGGCTGGCGGAGGATCTGTCGCCCGGCGCGGCACGCATCGCCGAGGACCACGCCACGGGCCTCGAGCAGCACGTGGAGATTACGGCGTGAACGAGCCCTGGTGGATCGACGCCATCAAGGCGATCGTGATCGTCAATCTGCTGCTCCTCACCTTCGCGTACATGACGCTCGTCGAGCGCAAGCTGATCGGACGCATGCAGCTCCGCTACGGCCCGAACCGCGCCGGCCCGCGCGGGATCCTCCAGCCGATTGCCGACCTCGTGAAGCTGATCCGCAAGGAGGCCTTCTACCCAGCGACCGCAATCGAGGCGCTCTACATCACCGCGCCGGCACTCTCCGCCGCCACCGCGCTTGCCGCCTTCGCCGTGATCCCCTTCGGCGAGGGGTGGCACGTCGGCGACTACTACATCAGCGGCCAGGTCGCGAACGTCTCCATCGGGCTGATCCTGCTCTTCGCCCTCGGCTCCGTCGGGATCTACGGCTTCATCGTCGGCGGCTGGGCCTCCGACTCGAAGTACTCGCTGCTGGGGGCCATGCGCACCTGTGCCCAGCTCGTCTCCTACGAGGTCTCGCTGGCGCTTTCCGTGCTGGGTGTCGTGATCATGGCGAAGTCCCTCTCACTCGTAGACATCGTCGCCGACCAGCGCGAGGACTGGTGGTTCGCGGGCCCGCAGTTCGTCGGCCTGCTCGTCTTCTTCATCGCCGGCATCGCCGAGACGAACCGCGCGCCGTTCGACCTGCCCGAGGCCGAGACGGAGCTCGTTGCCGGCTACCTGACGGAGTACAGCGGCATGCGGTTCGGCCTCTTCTCGATGGCCGAGTACGTGAACATGATCGTCCTCTCCGCCCTCTGCGTGACGCTCTTCTTCGGCGGCTGGGTGGGTCCCGTCGACGCCCTCGGGCCGCTCTGGTTCGTGCTCAAGCTCCTCGGTGTGCTCTTTATCTTCATCTGGCTGCGGACAACCGTTCCGCGCCTCCGGTACGACCAGCTGATGGCGTTCGGCTGGAAGGTCCTCCTGCCGGTGGCGACGATCAACGCCGTCGTCACCGCCGCCTTGGTGGTGGCGCTGTGAGCCCACAGCCCTTCACCTCGATGCGCGGCTTCGGGGTCACCCTGAAGCAGATCTTCAAGAAGCCGATCACGCAGCAGTACCCGGAGGAGAAGCGGCCCGTGTACCCGCGCTTCCGCGGCCGCCACCGTCTCTGGCGCCACTCGAACGGCCTCGAGAAATGCATCGGCTGCTCGCTCTGCGCCGCGGCGTGCCCGGCCGACTGCATCCGCGTCGTCGCCGAGGAGAACACGCCGACGCACCGGGTCTCGCCGGGCGAGCGATACGCACGTATCTACGAGATCAACCTCAGCCGCTGCATCTTCTGCGGTTACTGCGAGGTCGCCTGCCCGTTCGACGCGATTACCCTCGAGGCCGAGTACGAGCTCTCGGAGTACTCCCGCGACGACCTGATCTACACGAAGGACATGCTCCTGGCCGAACCGGTCAAGCGCATGCCCGTCGCCGACCGCGACCTCTTCGACACCCCGATCCCCGCCTACAAGGCGTCCAGCTGATGGGCAATGTGCTCGTCTGGGCCGTCTGGGTCGTCGCCGCCATCGCCTGCCTCGGCTCTGGCATCGCCGTGATCAGCTTCTCCAACCCGTTCTTCTCGGCGCTCGCGCTGATCGGGAACCTGGCCTCGCTCGCGGTGCTCTACCTCCTGCTCGCGGCCGAGTTCGTCGCCGCCGCGCAGGTGCTCGTCTACGCCGGTGCCGTGATGGTCATGTTCCTGTTCGTGATCGCGTACGTCGGCGGCCGCGCCGAGCACGCGTTCGAGAGCGGGCCGAGCTGGCAGGCGCTCGCGGCGGCGGTCGCGGCCGGGGTGATCCTCGTCGACGTCGTGATCGCGATCGGCCTCACCACCGGTGGCCGGCTCGAGGACGAGGCCGACATCGACGTCGTGTTCGGCAGCCCAGCCGACGTCGGCGAGGTCTTCCTGACGAACCACCTGCTCGCCTTCGAGATCACGTCGATCGTCCTACTCGTCGCCGCCGTCGGCGGCGTGATCCTCGGCAGCGAACGCACGAGAAAGCGCGCGTGAACGGCCCCGACGTCAGCTGGTACCTGACGCTCTCCTCGTTCCTGTTCGCCGTCGGCGCCCTCGGCGTGCTCATCCGCCGGAACCCGCTGATCGTCCTGCTCTCGCTGGAGATCATGCTGAACTCCGCCAACCTCGCCCTCATCGGTTTCGCGCGCCACCTCGGCGACACCGGCGGCCAGATCTTCGCGCTGGCAGTCATGGCCGTCGCCGCGTCCGAGGTCGTCGTCGGGCTCGGCCTCGTCGTCGCCCTCAACCGCAGCCGCGTGCCCCTCGACGTCGACCGCCTCAGCACCCTCCGGGGATGATCACCTCCGCCTGGATCTGCCTGCTCTCGCCGCTCGGCGCCTCCGCTCTCATCACCCTCGCCGGCACCCGAATCTCCCGGCGCGCCGCCGGCTACCTCGCGACGCTCTCGGTGCTCGTCTCCTTCGTCGTCGCCCTGATCACGTTCTTCCGCCTGGTCGACCAGCCCGCCGAGGAGCGTTCTCACGTCTCGACGCTTTGGACGTGGCTCACGGCGGGCGACCTCGACGTCGGCCTCTCGATCCTCGTCGACCCGCTCTCGGTCTTCATGATGCTCGTGGTCTCCGGCGTTGGCTTCCTGATCGTCGCCTACTCGATCGGCTACATGGACGGCGACGACGAGGAGCGGCGCTACTTCGCCTACATGGCGCTGTTCGTCTTCTCCATGCTCCTGCTCGTCCAGAGCGGCGACCTCCTGATCCTGCTCGCCGGCTGGGGGCTCGTCGGGCTCTGCTCGTACCTCTTGATCGGCTACCACCAGGAACGGCCGCAGGCGATCGCCGCCGCCAAGAAGGCATTCATCATGAACGCGCTCGGCGACGCGACGATGGCGCTCGCCCTCTTCCTGCTGATCCAGCGGCTCGGGACGCTCGAGTACGGGGCCGTCTTCGAGGGCATCGACGGCGTCGGCGGCTGGGCGATCACGCTGGTTGCGCTCGGCCTGCTCGGGGGCGCCGTGGCCAAGTCCGCGCAGATCCCGCTCCACACGTGGCTCCCCGACGCGATGGAGGGGCCGACGCCGGTCAGCGCCCTGATCCACGCGGCGACCATGGTGACGGCCGGCGTCTACATGCTCGTCCGGCTCAGCCCGATCTTCGAGCAGGCGCCCCGGATCCAGGACCTCGCCGCGGGGCTCGGAGCGATTACGCTCCTCGTCGCCGGCGTCGTCGCTCTCGTCCAGACGGACATCAAGCGCGTGATCGCGTACTCGACGATGTCGCAGATCGGCTACATGTTCCTCGGCGCGGGGCTGACGACATACCCGAACGCGATGTTCCACCTGATGACGCACGCCTTCTTCAAGGCCCTGCTCTTCCTCGGCGCCGGCATCGTCATCCACTCGCTCGTTGCCGAGCAGGACATCCGCCGCATGGGCGGCCTCGCGCGGGTGCTCCCGAAGACGTACACCGCGATGATCGTCGGGGCACTCGCGCTGGCGGGAATCCCGCCGCTGTCCGGCTTCTTCTCGAAGGACGCGTTGCTCGCGGCAGCCCTCGACGCCGGCGCCTACGGCGTTCTCCTCTGGGTCGTAGGCCTCATCGGGACCTTCCTGACGGCGCTGTACGCGTTCCGCATGATCTTCATCGTCTTCGGCGGGGACCCGTCGCCGTTCGTCCGCGAGCACCTCCATCGGCCGGGACACACGATTCCCGCGCTGTGGATGGCATGGACGGTCGGTGCGCTCACCGTCTTGTCCGTGATCGGGGGCTGGATCCAGTTCTCGCCGTTCTGGCACCCGCTCACCGATTTCCTCGAGCCTGTCGCAGTGCCGGGAATCGAGCCGTCGGGGGTCGAAGAGGTCGTGACGAGCGTGCTCGCCGTGGCGCTCGGAATTGCCGGCATCGCGGTGGCCTGGTGGATCTACTCGGCGCGGCGCGCCGAAGTGCCCAGGTGGGAGCTCGGCCAGCGCGTCCTCGAGCACAAGCTGTACTTCGACGAGCTCTACGACGCCGTCTTCTACCGGCCGGCCGTATGGCTCGCCACGGCTACCAGCCGGTTCGTCGAGGGCCCCCTCATCGCCGGCTCGATCCGGGAGCTGACGGAGGGGACTCGCCTGCTCGCGACCAGGCTGAGCGACGTACAGACGGGTCTCCTCCGCACCTACGCGCTGGCGCTCGGCGGCGGTGCGGCGATCCTAACCCTCGTCTTCCTGGTGGTGCGGGCGTGAACGACTGGCTGACCACGATCCTGATCCTGCTGCCGCTCGGTGCCGCGCTCGTTGTCTGGCTGCTGCCGTGGTCGAACCAGGCTGCCGGCTCGCTCGCGCTGCTCGCCGCGCTCGCCGAGGTGGGCTTCTGGATCAACGGCGTCGTGCGGTTCGACTTCGGCAACGACGCCTCGCTCCAGTTCGAACAGCAGCACACGTGGTTCGACGACCTCGGCGTGTCGTACCACGTCGCACTCTGGGGCTTCCCGTTGTGGCTCGTCGGGATGACGGTCGTCGTGATGGCCGCTGCCATCGCCTACGCATTCTGGGCCGGCCGCGATCGCTCTCGCGCCTACTTCGGGCTGATGCTGTTCCTGACGAGCGCGATCGTCGGCGTCTTCTCGGCGCAGGATCTCCTCCTCTTCTACGTCTTCTTCGAGGCGATGCTGATCCCGCTCTACGTGCTGATCGGCGTCTGGGGCGGCGCGGGCAGGCTGACCGCCACGCTCAAGTTCGTCATCTACACGATGGCGGGCTCGTTGCTGATGCTCGCGGCGATCGTCGTCGTCGGCGTGCAGGAGGGCACATTCGACCTCCCTGCGCTCCAGAGCGACAACGAGTGGGTCTTCGTGGGCTTCCTCGTCGCCTTCGCCGTGAAGGCGCCGCTCTTCCCGCTCCACGGCTGGCTGCCGGACGCCTACCGCGAGTCCTCGCCAGAGGTTGCGGCGGTGCTCTCCGGCGTCGTCTCGAAGGCGGCCGCGTACGGCTTCCTCGCGATCGCCGTCAGCAAGTTCCCCGAGCCGGCCGACGATCTGCAGCCGCTCGTGCTCGCGCTTGCGTCGGTCGGACTGGTCTACGGCTCTCTGGTCGCCTTCAGGGCTCCGGACCTGCGAGGTGTCATCGCGTACTCCAGCCTCGCGCAGATGAGCCTGATCACGCTCGGGATCTTCGCGTTGAACGACCTCGGCTCGGCGGGCGCCGTGCTCCAGATGGTCAACCATGGGCTTCTCTCGGGCGCGCTGTTCCTCCTTGCCGGCGTGGTCGAGCGGCGCGCGGCGACCGGTGAGTTTGCGCGCCTGGGGGGCATGGCCCGCGGGCGGCCGGCGCTCGCCACGGTCCTGATGACGACCGGCGTGATCGCGCTCGCCGTCCCCGGCTCGACGGCGTTCGCCGGCGAGTTCCTGATCCTCGCGGGTGTCTTCGACCAGGGGTGGGGCTGGGCGATCGTCGGCGCCTCCGGGATTGTGCTCGCGGCGATGTACATGCTCCGCCTGATCTCCGCCGTGCTCCACGGGCAGATCGGAGCATCGGTCCCGGACCAGGCCCTCGACCTCCGGCCGGCCGAGCTCGCGGTGATCGTTCCCCTCGTCGGCTGCCTCCTCGCGCTCTCGGTCTGGCCCGCCGCCATCACCGACCACATTCCGTACTGATGAAGCCGGCGATCGACTGGTTCGCGCTCTCGCCGTCGCTGGCGCTGCTCGCAGCTTCCGCACTGGCGCTCCTCGGCGCCGTCCTCGTCCCGGTCGTGGCGCGACGGATCTTCTCGGCATTCGTCGCCGCGGGCGGGTTCGTCGCGGCCGGAATCTTCGCCGGCTGGGTGTACTCCGAGACACCCGAGGCGACGCTGAAGATCGCCGACACGATCACGCGCGACCGCTTCGGGGCGCTCGCGCAGATCATCATCGCGGGGGCCGGCCTCGTCGCAGTCGGGATCGCCTTCGGCCAGCGCACGCGGGCCGAGCACGTCGGCGAGTACTACGCGCTGCTGGCGGCGGCGGGAGGGGGCATGATCTTCCTCGTCCAGGCAAGCGACCTGATGACGCTCTTCCTGGGCCTCGAGTGGTTCTCGATCTGCCTGTACATCCTCTGCGCGATCGAGATCGACGTCGTCAGCTCGCTCGAGGCGGGACTGAAGTACCTCGTCGTCGGCAGCTTCGGTTCCGCAGTCCTCCTCTTCGGCTCCGCGCTGACCTACGGCGCCACCGGCGAGCTCCAGTTCGGCGCGATCGCGCAGGCGATCGAGACGAAGCGGATCGCGAACGACGGCCTCGTGCTCGCGGGGCTCGCGATGATCCTCGCCGGGCTCGGCTTCAAAGCCTCGGCGGCGCCGTTCCACATGTGGACGCCCGACGTGTACGAGGGCGCGCCGACGCCGGTCACCGCCTTCATGTCGGCGGCGACGAAGGCGGTGGCGCTCGTCCTCGCCTTCCGGGTGCTCGTCACCGCCTTCCCGGGTGAGGAGGACCTCTGGACGATCGCCGTCGCCGTCATCGCGTGCGTCTCGCTCGCGGTCGGCAACATCGCCGCCCTCGTCCAGCGGAACCTCAAGCGGATGCTGGCGTACTCGTCCGTGTCGCACGCCGGGTTCATGCTCATCGCCGTCGCCGCTGCCAACGAGCTCGGCGCCAAGGCGCTGCTCTTCTACCTCATCCCCTACGGCGCCGCGTCTCTCGGCGCCTTCGGCGTGATCGCGGCGCGCGAGCGCGAGCTCGGCGAGCGGGTGA
>Ga0126312_10003504_pt1 | contig 10606 bp, 17 predicted proteins | sample Plot104A_FD_92537 | JGI IMG/M metagenome (GOLD analysis project Ga0126312, IMG submission 92537) | Serpentine soil microbial communities from UC McLaughlin Reserve, CA, USA - Plot104A | ecosystem: Environmental > Terrestrial > Soil > Grasslands | place: USA: UC McLaughlin Reserve, Lake County...
CCACCTCCTCTTCCTGATGAGGTAGCCGGTTGCGCTACTGGCTCTGCCCGTCCCTCTCGGCGCCCATCTCTTAGGGGCGGGCTTCTTAGCCGCTAACCGCTTCTGAGCAGATATGCTTCTTCTTCTGCCCTTTCCAGATAGCATACTATTAGTCGTATATGCGCTTTGCAAGGGGCTTAGGACGATAACACTACCAAGCGTAAGCACTCGACACGACCAGAAGCACTAGCACCGCAAAAGCAGACACCTTCATTCGGATGTATCTGCGAGTGTTGGTGGACGCATTTACTCTAAGTAGAGCGGCGGGGACTGCTCTGGCGCAAGCTTGGGTAATCCCTGGGCGCCGACGCCTACTGCGGTCCCCGCCGCCTAGAGAATCATCTAAACACACTGCGATGAATTCTCGATGAATTTCGCACCAACTCAGCGAGATTTTCTTAGCGAATTTCCGAGAACACCACACAGGAGAAGTTCAAGCAAAGAGCCCATTGCCCCGGTCCGATCTACTAGAACCGCCCTACCGTAGGCCGCCTCCGATGGGTATTATGAGGAAGTCTGAGAAGTCTCGATAATACCCATAGGCAGCAGAACTGAGCCGGGCACCCTCATAGGCAGCGGACTGGGGCTATGCGAGGTGTGGGCTTTCGAGAGCGCGGCATAGCGGAAGTTGTTGAATAGACCTCGGCAACCATTACCGAGATCGGAGTTAAGCGTTGAGCTTGCGGGCGTCCAGCAGCTCCGTGTGCCCGCAGTTGTTGCAGGAGAGTCGGACCAGGCGGTTGTCGCGCGTGGCCTCCTCAAAGACCTTGAAGAGTTCTCGGATGAGAGCCTGCCCTGGGTGTTCCCTGTATAGCGTACTTCCAGTACGCTCGAGGTGATCTTGTATTTTCTCCAAGCAGACGCGCTCGGCCTCTACCAGGAACACGACGCGCGCACCCTGGAAGTCCCACGCTTGCTGCTTGCACAGCGGACAGCTCCTGACCACTGCCTTGTCGTCCAGCCAACGGCGGATCGTGCTCGCGAGGTCCGCGCCCGGCCCGGTGGGAATGGTCATTCGTACCTCCCTGATCGTGACTTCTCCTCGTAGAAGTGTACTCGCCCGCCTGCATAGATCCCCCAGCCGATCTAAGGCGCTCTGCCCCAGTCCGGGGGGGCCACCTACTCTCCTCGCCACGGCGCTTAGAGGGCATCCTCGCGGCTCTGAAGGAACGGATCGGGGAAGGGTGGCCGGGAGGCTATGGTCTTGCGGAAGGGCTTTCGCTCAAGGAGCCCGCGCCGCTGCCTTTGCCCGACGAACTCCACCTTTCTCCACCCGAGCAGAAGACGGACGTTGTCCGGACCTCTAAGATCGTCGTGCAGGGCTACGAAGTCCCACTGACGGGGGAAGAGGTTGATGATGCGCATCACAGGATAGTCGACAAAGCCGCCGTATGGCCTCTGGACGACGCCTGTCGTGCTCAGGGGCTTGCTGACCACCTCCCCATCGTCGCAGGAGAACACGATAGAGATGTCCCGCAACCCTACCGGGATCTCTTTGCCGTTAAACAAGTCGAGGTGGACGCTGTACGTGACCCACTGCGCGCGGTCCTCCTCCTCCCGGGGCAACAGCCTATCCCTCTCATAGCTCTGCTCGTCGAGGTACTGGGTCCCGAACTCTAGCTTCCACTCCGAAGGCTCACACCACAACCGCCCCCAGGACCGAGCGACGCGCTCTAGCAGCACTCCTCCCAGCACTCCGAGCAGGGCAGCGACGACCTCGGGGCTCACCCCCCGAACACCCTCCTCCACCACGAGACGCGCTTTGAGCCCTCCTGAGCGCCTCCGATACTGGACCGGGACTCTGCGCTCTCCGGCCCCTCCGCGACGCTCTCGGGGGCTTCTCCTGGCAGCTTCTGGTGCACCTCCTCGAGCTCTCGCTCGACCTCTGCCATCCGGTGGCGCTCCTCCTCAAGCTCCATCTGAATGGCCGACTCTAACGCCGCCTCTTCGCCCGGCTTTTCGGCGAGCTCGACCAACTGGTCCCTCGGCTTTGGCAAGCCCCCCTCCAGAAAGTAAAAACCCGCGGGGCTGATGGTGTAGGTGCCCCACCTGAGGCCTATGTTGGCGGGGGCTATGTAGCTGCGCTCTAGCAGGTACTTCTCCACCGCTAACAGCTCGGCCTCGCTGAGAGGTGGCTCCAGCTCGTAGGTCATCTCCGGGGCGCGGGGGACGACGAGCCGCACCGGGCTGCCCTTGGCCTGGATCCGGTTCGCTGTATGCAGAACGATCCAGGCGAGTCGTCTAGTCTCGTCCGGTACGCTCACCCCCCGAACAGCCTCCGCCAGAAGCCCCTAGAACGCTCGGACTCCAACTCCTCCCTGAGACTCTGGGTCTCCTCTTCAGCACGCCGGTGCTCAGCCTCCAGGCGAGCGCGTTCTTGCTCCAGGCGCTCGGCCCGCTCCTGGGCCTCCATGCGTCCGGAGCGCTCGCGCTGCACATCTTCCCGGTGTTGCTGGCGCTCCCTCTCCAGCTCCTCCCGCAGAGTGCTCTCCGCCCTCTCGGTTAGCTCTAGGCGGACCCGGAGCTCGGCGTTCTGAGCGATGTGCGTCTCCAGGCTCCCAAGGGTTTCCCTGAGTATGTCCACCGCGGTCTCCCTAACGAGTTCCGCCGCCTCTTCCGACGAGCTTTCCGATCGTCTGGAAGTTCGGCGGATGTTCCCCCGCAATTTCCCCTGTTGTTTCCGCCGGTCGCGCAGAGCGTACAAGCTGTCCACGGAGACCACATACCGCTCACTTATGCCCTCTTTCTCTTTGCGAGCGACCAAGTCGCCGTTGAGTATGTAATTGCGAACGGACCTAGGGGAAACACCTAAAGCTTCCGCGGCGACATCGGTGTTCACCCAGCCGGAACTTCCCCCGTCATTTCCCCCATTCTGCCGCCGATCCATACCGGCATGGTAACAGCATGCCATTAGAAGTGCGAGGCCTACTCTAGGGTACCTAACGGGCAAGAGTAAGCCCGCCGGGCTGAAGTAGAGCAGGACAGATGCTCATGAGAGGAACATGCAGTACCAGCGGGCTTTTTCGCATAATTGCACACTCAAACTTGGCCCGCAATATATAGGGGCTAACTCTTTACTTGAGCCCTACATGTAGGGTACGATGACCCTTAACTGCAGGGTGCCACAACCCTCGACCAGCCCTCTAGTGCGGGGGAAGAGTTCGGAGAGTAGGGAGACTCGGCAGCAGGGCATGTTGATGGAGCGAGGGGGGAAGTGATGGTTTCGAAACTCTTAAGACGACTTGTTGGCCTTTCGGCGTCCACGAGCGGCGACGACGGGACCCAAGCGAGGAAACGACCGGCCACAGAGCGGTCGGGGCTGATCGTGGGGCCGCTGCCCTCTTCCTGGGTGAGGATGCACGTTTGGTGGCGGGACCAGGGACGGTGCGTCCTGTGCGGGGAGCGGGAGGGGGTGTGGTTCGACTACGTCATCCCCGTGCGGGAGGGAGGCAGCAATACGGAGGACAACATCCGGCTGATGTGCGAGCGCTGTAAGCGCGGCGAGAAGAGCGTATCGATGCGGCGGAGAAAAAGGCTGGGGGCTTAGATCCTCCCTCCGCCCTCCCAGGCTCCCGCTAGGGTCCACATCTGGTACAGGTACTCATCCCGCCTCGAGCCCTTGCCGCTCTCGGCCCTGGCCCTGACGGCATACATGCTGCTGGGCGAGGCGATGGCCCCAGCGTTCCCTAACTTCGTGGCGTCCCATTGGCCTAGGGCGAGGGCATCCCCCTTGGAGTACGTAGCCCCATCCTCCGCCGTGCAGAAGTCAACGAGCAGGGTGGACTCGCCCGCGAGCCAGAACTTCATCGCTTCCCACGGCATATGCCGCCCTGGACGCCGAGGCAGCTCCTCTCCTTCGCCGGCCTATAGCCTTCCGGCAGGATGAGGATCACGGTCCCGTTGGTCATGGTCCCGTCTTTCACCGTGCCGCGCATTTGGACCTCGCCCCACGGAGTCTTGCGGTAGCCGGGAGCTTGCGAGGCCGCGCCGGGAGTGGTCCAGCCGTTCAGCAGGGCCGGCGTCTGCCATGCCTCCCCGCCTAGCACGCTCAGCAAGAGCACCCAGCCGGTACCGTTGTGGACGTACAGGCTCAGCGGGGCCAGACAGACAGCCAGGCAGCCCTCGGGGGTACGCACCAGCGGGTTGGGGTCCGCCTGCTCCCCCCACCATCCCGTGGGGCCGGCCGGGGCGGGAGGGGAGGTCCCCGAGCGTATCCACTACGTAGGTGTTAAACCTGGGTCGCCTATAGGTGAATGTCACTAGAGGACTCCTTTCAGTCGCTCATGGAGGCCTGCTCGTAGAAGATCAGGGTCCTCCATTCCTTGGAGCCTCGCGGGGCGCAGCGCCGCTCCTCCAGCCAGGTGGGGTCTTCACGCGCCTTCTGGATCTGCAGAAACCGCGGCGCGAGCAGGAGTGGGTATGAACGGCCCCCGTCCGGCCTTACGAGCTCGGTTACTCCCCTCGGCTACTCCGAGAGGCCCAGCACGGGCTCGCGTTCTATAAGGACCAAACGCCTCTCATTAATGAGGGTATCCCGCTCGTATGGTATCTCTATAAACCACGCCGCTTTGTCTGAGGGCACGAGACGCTCCAGCACGGCGGCCGGGTCTTTCGCCTCGCACACAGAGCTAGGTATATATCCGGCACTTCAGGCCAGGGGCGCCCAAGCTGACGCTCATAGCTATGCAGGAAAAGCTCTTTAGCGACCTCCATTGGATCATAGTAGAAATGGGAGCCGTCCAAGAGCTCGAAGCCGTCTAACTCGTCCTCAGCGGCCTTTTGCAAGCGCCTCAGACGGCTTCTAAGCCCCACTCGCTTACCCTGCCCTCTCCACTACTTGCCACGCCTCCGCAAGCTCCCGCGCTATCTCCTCAACCGTCTGCTTCTCCGGCTCGATGCCAAGCCGTTCGGTGAGGGCCTCAAGCTCCTCTACACGCTCCACGCCAGCCCCCAGCACCACCTTTAGGATAGTGGTTGCCTCAAGGCCTACGCTCTCCTCACAAAACTCCTCGAACCCACGCCAGAGGGTGAGAGCATGCTTTGCCTGCTCTCGCTCTAGGAGGCCGAGGGTTTCCGGGAGAATGGACATGCACTCCTTTACTTTCGAGTGGATACCCTCCTCATCAATCTCTAGCGGCCACTCTGGAACCTCACCACTTTTGCCAGCCTCTTTCCAGGCGTGGCGTGCTCCGGCGCAGTGGCCATCTATGTAGGTGTCGAGGGCTTTGTCTTGCGCGAAGGTTTCGAAGTAGGGGAGTATTACCCGCACCATCTCCATTGTCTTTATCCGGTCGAGGTATCCGGCTATGTCTATGTACATGCGGAGCGTTAAATCCATAGCTCCGAGCCAGCGTCCTGTGAACCCCCGGTGATTCATCGTGTAAGTGTGGCGGGGGCAAGTCCGGGTAAGGCGTTCGGACTCCTCTGCATCTCCCCGTGCCATCGCCAATACGTCGAGTCTGAATCTCTCCTCTGGGGTGAGCCTGTCGTAGTAGCGAGCGTGTACGCTGGTTCTCATCTTGCTCTCCTGTCCTTTAGCACCGACTCGAGGGCCTCCAGCCTGGCTTCCAGCTCCTCGGTTTCCTTGATCTTGCGCTCTATCTCCAGAAGCCGGGCGCGGGTGTTCAAGATTTGGTTGACTACAGCGGCCTCGCCTCTCCCCACCTCGCCGCTGAGAACGTCCGATGCTAGCTTCTTCAGCTGCGCTTTGAGGTCTGCTATCTCCCCATTGGCGCGGCTCTTGCCACCCCTGGAGGCGTTGCGCCTCCGCTCCTCAGAGCGTGCCGGGTCATGGGCGTAGCAATACCTCTGCGATACACCAACAATGCGCTCACAAGAGCTCCCATCCGGCTTAGAAGCAGCACATCTGGGCATCAGCTATGGGTCCCCCCTCCCCTTCTGGGGAAAAGCGGCAGGCCTCCTGAGGCTCGAGGACGGCCATATCCGCGCGGCCGAGAGGTTCTAAAGGCGCGTCCGGTGGGAACGTCCTCGCCACGTAGCGGTAAGCCTCACGCGCCAGGTGCGCCGCTCTCTCGGTATCCCACGCCGGCGAGCTCATGCTGCTCCCCCTCGGGTCGGGTCGCACAGGTAACAGCCTCGACCGCCAGGGTAGTCATGTATGCACTTTTCATCTCCGGGTGAATGAAGTGAATGAAGTGAACCTTTTTCTACTATGACTTCGCGAGGCCCATATTTATTAGTGTTTATAGTGAATTCGGGTTCACTTTGTTCACCACCACCATTCGTCATGTCGTCTTTTGTTGGCGATTTGCTGGACTTTCGCCCGGTGAACGTTTCTCTAGTATCTTCACCGAGCGGTGAAGGTTCACCGCTCGAGTTCTGGCCGTTTGCTACGTTAAAGTCCTGCTTGTCTCGGTTTGTTCGTTCACCGGATAGTGAACCTCCGGGACCTCCGGCGAGCCCGATGCCGTACCATTCCACGGCACCCTTTCGTGTCCCGGTGGTCATTCGGCCGCTCACGAAGCCGCGCTCTTTGAGGCGCCCCCCGAAGCGCCTTTGGGACTCCGGGCGCTCCCCGTTCTCATCGCACCAGTCCTTATAGCCCGAGTAGAGGGCCTTCGCCGTGGCGCTGGCGTGCTCGGCAACTATGCACTCCTCGTCTATGAACGCGGCGAGCACGTCCATCTCGGCACGATACCTACCCGTGGCACGCCGTACCTCGTCCGGAGGTTGGAGGCCGATGCGCTGCCACTCGAGGCACCCGTTCACTATCCAGGCGAGGATCCCGGGCAACTCGTCGCGGAGCTTCGCTGCAAGCCTTTTGTCCTGCTCGGCCGGCGGAATCGTTACTGACCAGGGGATGAGCCGTATTCGCCGCCAGATAGCGTTATCGGTGCCCCGGATCTCCGGCTTGTGGTTCGTGGAGAGCCAGAGCTTGTGTGTCGGTTGGAAGTCGAACCACTCGGCCCGCATGAAGCGGGCGGTTATGGTGTCCTGGCCGGTAAGGTCTTTAATGAGGGACTCGGCCAGGCGCCGTCCCTCCTCGGTCTCTGACGCAGCGACAAACCGGGCACCTTTCAGCCGCGCTACATCGTTCGGGATGCCGGCGGCACGCTTGGCGAGAAGCATCTCGGTCGGTGCTCTCATAGCGTAGTCTCCGAGCGCTGCGGAGATGGCCTCCTGAAAGGTGCTCTTGCCATTGGCGCCGGTGCCGTGGTTTATGACCATACATTGTTCGGAGGTATCGCCGGTGGCGCTGTAGCCCACGGCCCGCTGCACGAACCCTCTCAGTTCCTCATCAGGCAGCACACGCTCCAGAAACGCCGCCCACGTGGGGGCCTCGGCGTCCGGGGCATAGGAGACCGGGGCGATTTTGCTAATGAAATCTTCCTGGCGGTGTGGCCGTAGGTTGCCACTCCGGAGGTCTATCGTTCCGTTCTGGACGTTCAAAAACCATGGCCGGGCATCCAGCTCCTCGGCGGAGATAGGCTCCTCAGACTTCGCGAGTTCCAGCATGGCCTTTATTCGAGCTTCGGCCTCGGAGCGGGTAGCGTGTGCGGCGAGAGCCTTTCGCTCGCCCTCGTCCTCAGCTTGGGCCGCCTCTTGGTACATGCTCCTCACAGTCGCCTTTGCGAGCCGGTGTACCTTCCCGCCCTCGTCCCGCTCCCACCTGGCGCCGGTCCACACAAGCCACTTGCCCCAAGCGTAGCAGTAGAGAACGTTCTGGCCGTGGCGCGAGATGAAGCGCTCGGAGTTGCCGAGGTCCGTTCGCTTGAAGTCTCGGAATGGGACGCCGCCGCGCTCGCCGTAGTCCTCATACGCGCGGACGACTTCAAGGGGCCTCACGGGAGGTCCTCCAACTTAGCGGCGCCCGCGCCGCTATTCTCTGCTATCATTCAGAAAGACCTCCTTTGCGAGGTTGGGGGTTTGTCCGGGGCGAGCCGTCTACTCGCCCTTTTTCTATGCGCTGATTCGGGTTGTCCATTCCCTCATCATCTCTCGGCGGCGTGCGGCCTCTTGCTCGTCAAGGTATCCCGAGTTCTTCAGGCGTAAGAGCCCCTCCGCTCCGACCAAGGCGAGCTTGTCCATGACGCGACTAAGTTCGCCCTGTTCGTCGGTAGTAAGCGCCTCCCACTCTGTCCGGGTGATGCGCCTACTAATGAACTCATAGAGGTCGAGAACCGCGAACACCAGCCCTGAAAGTTCCGTGTCTGCCACCTTTGACTCAGAGACCTTGACCATCCACCTATCAGCTGCATCCGCGACGGCATCAGCGAACCTAGAAAAGCGCCGCTCCTCGATCACGTCGTTAAACGACGGCTCTAACCAGGGCGGCGCTGCTCCTTTTGGGTATTCGGACTCACCGTAGAAATCACTCACCTCTACGTTCAACACGTTGGCGAGTTTGCGGAGGGTGCGGCCTTGCGGTTTCCTCCGCCCGAGCTCTATTTCGCTGATGGTGTGCTGACTGACGCCGGACTTGTCGGCAAGCTCCTGCTGGCTATATCCAGTTTGTTCCCTTATGTACCGCAGTCTCTCCAAACATAGCCTCCCGACCGGGTTGTACTGCGGCCGCAAGATAACATAAAAAGGTATTAACTACAAGGTTGGGGTAAGGTACTCTAGTCCTCGTCTGACTGCAGCTCGGCGGGTGGCACGTCCAAGGCCGCCGCCAGTTTCCTGAGAGTAGAGAAACGAGGGTCTGTTATGTCCCCGCCTTCGATCTGCTGGATCGTCGCCACACCGACCCCGGCCTTGGCGGCGAGCTCCTGCTGCGTAAGCATCGCCCGCCTCCGGCTCCTTTCGTTGCAAGGTGTGCTTGACGCGGGAAGCGTAGGATAGGACCAGGCTGGGCCGGAGCCCCTAAGAGCCCCGGCCTGGGGTAGACTGTGGGGAATAGGAGGCCCTAGAGATGGCTGGCAAGCGTTCAAAGAAGCAAATAGAGCGGATCAAGAAGGCCCGTAGCAAGGTGGGCCGTTACATTGTGTCCAGCTCCAAGTCGGGGAAGTACCAGGTGCGCAAAGGCGCCGGGCGTGCCGTCTCGAAAGCCGGGAGCTATGGCCGTTCTGCTTCACCTGCGCAGACGCGCGAGAAGGATCACCAGCAGCCGCAGCCGAAGGTTCCACTTCTCTCTGGCGGCAAGGACCCGACGCTCGGTGAGCGGTTCGAGGAAGAGCTTTACCGTTCCTAGCGCTTGGCGCTAATCCTCGACAGCGGCGGGATGATCGTCGCGCTCGATCCCAACCAGACGGATCACGAGGCCTTCGCGAACGCCCTCACGTCTCACCGGGGCCCTCGCATCATTTCCCCGTTCGTGGTGGCCGAGCTGGACTACATGATCGGGCGAGCCTACGGACGGGAGGGCCAGCTCGCGTTCCTTGACGAGGTGGGCCGCGGAGCGTACCTGCTCGAGCCCTTCGGAGACGAGGACTTCTCCCGTGCCCGGGAGCTGTTGGATGACTACGATTACCTTCCGGGATTTGGGATCGCCGACGCTTCCAATGTGGTCCTAGCCGAGCGCTACGGGACGAGGGACATCCTGACCACCGACCAGCGGGACTTCCGCCGCGTCAAGCTCCCCGGCGACCGGCACTTTTGCATCCTCCCCTACGATCTCTGACAACCCCGTAGGGAGCCAGCCTCCGCTCCGTTACCCTTAGCTTACGCCCCGCCGTTCTCCCCGTCCTCCTCGGCGGGGCTTTCTCTTGCCCGCTACTCCAGGGAGGCCCGGAGGTCGTTGATCTGCTGGTTGAGCTCCTGCAGCTCGACCTTAGCCTCCTCCTCCATGCGCTCTCCCTCGGGACAGCCGAGCATCCTGGCCCGAAGCCTTGCGTCCTCGAGCCAGAGGCGTCTTTGCTCCAACTCCGCGATGCGGTCTCGGATCTCTCTTCGCCAACCCATCGCTAAGCCCCGATTCTAGCGCGGCCCTTATTCATGTCGGCGCATATCCATCCAGCACCACAACATATAGATAGCCCCGGTCCAAAGCGGCCAGGATCGACGCGCCATCCCCCCGCCATTTGGACCGGGGCTATACAGGATCCTGGATATGGACTTCCGAGAACGCTTCTTCCACGCACTAGGGTGAATAAAGCGGCAAGCGGTCGCCTCCTCTATAGTCGATCAACTGCGGAGAGCACACGTAGGGCGTGAAAGGAGCACTGTGACCAACCGGCAGAGCGAGGTGCGAACTGACGGGTGGAGGGCCTTCTTCGGGCCTCTGGGCAGGATCGTGCTGGCCGCGGTGCTCGTGGGCGTGGCGGTGGCCGCAGTGCAGGTTGTCGTCAAGGCGCTAAAAGGCGTGCTCTCCTTAGGCGGAGCCGTGCCGCCCCTCTACTATCTCGTCTATCTCATCGCGAGCGTGCTCGTCTGCTACTTCGTCTACCGGGCCTACGTGGGCCTCGTAGAGAAACGTCCCGTTACGGAGCTGGCCGGGGCGGGCGCGCCCGGGGAGCTGGGCGTCGGGGCGCTCGTCGGCTTCGGGCTGATCGCGGTGGTCGTGGGGCTGTTGTGGGTCGTGGGCAGCTACCGGATCGTGGGGGCCAACGCCCTCGGGGTGGTGTTCGTGCTCTTGGCCAACGACGGGGCCGGGGCCTTCGTGGAGGAG
>Ga0126312_10003505_pt1 | contig 10606 bp, 12 predicted proteins | sample Plot104A_FD_92537 | JGI IMG/M metagenome (GOLD analysis project Ga0126312, IMG submission 92537) | Serpentine soil microbial communities from UC McLaughlin Reserve, CA, USA - Plot104A | ecosystem: Environmental > Terrestrial > Soil > Grasslands | place: USA: UC McLaughlin Reserve, Lake County...
ACCATTTGGTAAATTTGATGCATCAAACTTGACTTCCTTCTTGATTCCTGCAGGACTAGTAGCAATTGGTCTTTCGGCATTAGTAATTGCATTAATAATAATATCAAGAAAAAGAGAGAAAGCAAAAAGATCCACAGATAAATAAAGGTAAAGAGAGGAATAAATAATAGCTGATCTAATCTTCTATTACTAGTCTACTCCTTCTACTCTTGCCATTATTCATGCCCAAGCCTAGGCCAACTATGAATCCAGCTACAAAGAGTGGAATACTCAGATCGCCACCTGAATCAGCAAGAGCTTGATTAGATATATCGACCGTTCTATGTACTGCAGTTTCAACCGTATCTTCTACTCCTATTTGTAACACTAATAAATTGCTAATAGATTTGCTATAATATAGTACGCCTATAATAAAAAAGAACATGCCGCCAATGAAGGCTATGACCTTGATAGATTTTCTTATAAAATAACCTAAGGCCCATCCTATCATCGGACCACCAAGTAGAGCTATCAAAAATCGCATTGAGGTGTCATCAGCAGTTGCTACCATTTATCTAAATTTATACCCCACATTCTTATTCGCTTTTCCTCTTGTATTTCCGGAGTGTCATAGCGATAAATTCAACATCTTCTGTACTTTTTGTAAGCTTACCTATGGCCAAAGCGTCACGGAGATCTCTTGTTTTTAATTGTGACCATACAACTTGTGCAATTTTGGCCGAAGTAATTTCCTCTAAACCATATCTTTTACGTAATAGTTTTTGTGTTATCTCTAGAAAGTTTTCCCATGTATATTCGGGCAGCTCAAACTCTAGAAGCCTACTTCTGAGTGGTCCTACAAGTCTGTCAACATCATTAGATGTAGCAAAGACTTTTACTCCTTTCATTCTAATACTTCTTGTTTTTCTTACTTTTGTAGAAGATAATATTCCAGTTTCTAATAGATTGAGCAGTGCAGTTTGGTCACTTTTCTTCAGCTTATCAAGTTCATCAATGCAGATAACCTGAGTATCTGGATTTTCAAATAGGTAGTCAACTAATCCAGGCCCTGAAGCATTAGCAGCATCTATGAAACAGGCATTTGGTACTTCCTTTTGTATTGACAACAAAAATATTGTCTTAGAAGATGCGGGTGGGCCTGATAAGAGGATATTACAATTTTCTTTTGAATCAAGACATCGCATCAATAATATCTTTAAATCCTCATAGCCGATGACATCTTCAAATGGATTCTGTTTTTGTTTATAGATACTATATGTCGACTTCGGTTGTACCTTTGAGAATATTTCTTCAACTTTGGAATTAAATTCATCTATATCCTCCAGGTGTTCATCTTCATTTAGGCATTCTTGTTCGTTTCTTAACTCACATATGGAATGTTCTGGGATACGATCATCTAAATTGAGAGCAAATCTCAAATTGTCTATTCCTCTTTTGAAAATTGATTTAAACATCTTATCTAATATCTCCTAGCAAATAAGGCACAGTGTGGACCATCTAAATACTGAAACTTTCTTCTCAAAGTTCTTCGCCTCTGGTATTTCTATCTGTATGTGTCTGCAGTATAATTTCTATTAACATTCATTAATAGCTATTAGTGGTCAAATATATAAGTATAACTATTAACAAATACTAATGCATATTAATGGCAAAAAAGCTCATCTTGGATATCGATGAAGAGACGTGGAAAGAAGTTCTAAAATATAAAATAGATGCAGATTTGGCAAATAATAATGAAGCAGTAGTTAAGCTTATTAAAAAGGGTCTGAAGAGCAAATAATCATTTCCAGAAATAATGACAGTTCATCGTCATATAACTATGCAAGAGCTATCAGACTTCACCAATAAATATCCCAATAACCTTGTACATCTATGTCAGAATATGAAGGAGGCACGTTTAGGTGCACTATTTGTGCAAAGGAATTTCTTTCGAATTACGAAGCTGACAGACATTTCTCAGACACCCATTCTAAGGAAAAAAGGAGATGTGATGGAGTGATTTATTGTCTTTCTTTTTCCCTCTTATCTTTGCTCTTCCTAAGTCCAAACTCTAGCTCCACTCCACGCTTTTCATTATAATTAAAGGCAAACTCTTCATTTGGTAATATAGGGAAAGTTGAGGTTGCAGTATTCCTGCATATAGGACATTTATCGATAGATACTCTAAATTTATCAAAATAGGTAGCACACCAGTGGTAGGTTTCACAAAGAACGAATAATGGCTCCGCTAAACCATATTTCCTAATTTCAGTGGTGTTCATTATTAAATAGCCTTATTGTTACGACCATTCTTATTACTTTTAGGTTAAAAATGACACACTCTATACGTGTGCATACATATACACTCTATTTTAATTCAAGAGATAGTCGGTTTCATCATTCGACGTTTTTATACTTGATCGGCCTGGACGTCTTTTTTCGTGTTTGTACTTTATGATTTCTTTTTTCTAGATAAAGTAACATTCCATGATCTTCAAGGAAAGCATCATCAGTTTAACTAATTAATTGAATAAATTTGGTAATACTTCATATTTGTTATAGAGGCTTAAAGAACCTCCAATATGTAAAGTGAATGAATAACGAAATTTCACTCAATTTCTATGAAAATAAATTGATTCAAAAATTATTTAATATGATGAATGAATTTAGAATAAACAACTACTGTTTAGAATTTATGATTTTTTATTAGAATTATACCTCTTCAGCCTTTGGTAGTGGGTATTGCATCCAAGCAAAGAAAATATAAAATATTTTTAATTAATCATCTTAAAAATATTATAAATTATTTTGTATATTAACAATAAAGTATTAATCTCTGTATATAATATGGCATAATCACCAAAATAGTGAGTGACTTATGTGGATACAATAATATTTGAAGTCACAATGGTAGGTGCAAACTTGGCAATAGCACTACTTTTTGCATCGACTGTGCTGTCGCTTAAGTGGTGGAAGCCAACTACGATTCATAGACTCCTAGAAAAAGGTAGAAAAAATATTAGCAAAATCCAAGTGCAAGAACAATCAGATCCTGGTAGAATATTACCATCATCAACATCATTACCATCATCAAACTCTATAACAAGGACAATAAACTCAGAAACACAGTCAAGGGCTAAATCAAAAGCTCAAACCCTTCAGCTTAAACAAATCTCAAGTCTGAACGAACTAATAAATAGGAATGTCAAAAGTTGTGAAATGGTTGATGTTGGACATGTAATTGGTATCGACAAACAGTCAATGACCATATTGCATGAGACTGGACAAAAATACACTATCTCTACATATTACATTAGAGAATACAATCAAGGGAATATCATAGTGGACATATCAATTAAATACCTATATCATTACAAATCTGGAGAAAAATCACAACTTTAGAAATAAAATTAGTGAGTGACCTATACGGATACAACAATTATACAACTTTTCGTTACAATTGGGGGAACACTAGCACTAGCAGTTCCTTTTGGATTGTATATAGCTAGAATGATTTCATATGAAATGAGACCATTAGAAAGACCACTTGCTAAAGTTGAGAACGGATTCTTCAGACTAATTGGAATTGATGTAAACAGACAAATGACTTGGAAGGAATATTTTTTTGCCATTATTATAACAAATGGAATTGTTGCTGCCTTTGTCTTTATCATACTGATATTACAAGGGTCCTTGCCTCTTGGGTCTCCAGAAAAAGTTGGCTTTTCATTAGATTTGGCATTTCATACAGCAGCCTCATTTATCACAGATACAAATTTGCAGCATTACATAGGCGACCAACAATTATCAAATCTGTCACAAATGGTTGCAATTACATTTGTAATGTTTGTGGCTCCTGCATCTGGGATAGCTGCGGCATTTGCTTTTATAAGGTCTTTTATTAGAAAGAATTTTGGGTTAGGGAACTTCTATGTAGATTTTATTCGTATAATAATTACTCTTTTGCTTCCAGTAGCATTTCTGTCGTCTTTGCTTTTGATGTTATTAGGTGTGCCTCAAACCCTATCCTCATCAGTGACGGTTCAAACATTAGAAGGTGACAAGCAGACTATTACCTATGGCCCAGTAGCATCTTTAGAATCTATAAAGCAGCTTGGAAGTAATGGTGGCGGATTTTTCGGTTCAAATTCTGGACATCCATTTGAAAATCCAAACGGCCTTTCCAATGTATATGAAATATTTTTAATGCTAATAATTCCCTTATCATTTCCAATCGCTTATGCAAAACTAGTAGGTAAAGGAAGAGGGGTATCAATTTTAGCAGCTATGCTAATAGGATTTAGTTTTTGTTTGGCTATAGGATTTAGTGCTGCAAGTGGGCCTTCATTATTAGAAACAAGATTTGGGAGTTTTGGTAGTGTCTTCTTTGATATATCGTCAACTTCTTCTAATACAGGAGCACTCAATTCTGCACTAGCTGGCTTATCGCCCACTGCAATAACATCTGCATTCCTAGGAATGTTTGTGCAATCTATTCCAGGTGCTGTTGGAACAGGAATGATGACAATGATTGTATATGTTATTTTGACACTTTTCATTGTTGGTTTGATGGTAGGCAAAACTCCAGAGTTTATGAGTATGAAGATTAGTCCAAAAGACATAAAATTGTCGGTGTTTATTTTTTTGATACATCCTGCTCTAATTTTAATTCCTACTACAATTGCTTTTACAACAGGAAATGCTCAACAAGTAACTGGTAACCAAGTCACACCTTTTTATTTTACACAAGCATTCTACGAATTTACTTCAGCAGCTGCAAACAATGGTTCTGATTATTATGGAGCATCAGCAGATACACCATTTTGGAATATATCCACAGGGTTGGTAATGTTATTAGGAAGATATCTCCCAATAGGCCTGATGCTTGCTATAGCAGGTTCATTTACAATCAAAGATAGAAAAGAGGTTATAGAACCCATCAAAACACAAGGTGTCCTATTTACTTCAATTATCTCAGTTACTATATTTTTGCTGACTGCACTCACATTCTTTCCATTCCTCATAATTGGCCCCTTTTCAATGTAGGAGAGAGAATTTAATGAAAATTATCTACAAAAATTATTTTGACAAGTTAAGAAAGGATATGAATTTTAAAAAAAATGCTAACAGCAACAAGTACGGATTTTTGATGGTAAAATCGACAATTAGTCCAAGAATATTGTATGACTCTTTTGCTAAACTGGATCCTAGGTACTTAGCCAAGAACAATCCAGTAATGTTTACAGTAGAGCTTGGATTCATAGTTGTACTTGCTATTGGATTATTCCCTAACATATCGGCAGACTTTGTCAATGGGACTCAGGTATTCTACATAGAATCTGCAATAATTCTAATACTAACAGTATGGTTTGCTACTTTCTCAGAATCATTATCAGAAGCACAAGCCAGAGCTAGAGTAGATTCACTAAGAAGTCTTGAGAAGGAGGTCTCAGCACATAAGTTACTAAATGGCAATGGTGCGGGTGGAGAAAGAGGAAGAAAAGAATCTACAGTCAAATCTACTATTCTCAAACCTGGAGATGAAGTAATGGTTTATGCTGGTGAAATAATTCCAAGAGATGGTCTTGTTAATGAAGGCAAAGCATTTGTGGACGAATCTATGATGACAGGAGAATCAAATCCAGTCTTCAAAGAAAGAGGCGATCATGTTATTGGTGGAACAAAGGTTGCAAGTGACAAGCTGGTAGTAGAAATTACCTCTGAAGCAGGAAGGAGTTTTCTTGACCAAATGGTTGGTTTAATACAAAATGCCACAAGACCAAAGACTAAAAATGAAATAGCTTTAACTATACTATTAGCAGGATTATCTTTAATATTTGTCCTGGTAATAGGGACGCTTCTTTTTCTTGCTTACTTTCAAGGATATGAAGTAGACATTGCTACTCTAATAGCTCTTCTAGTAGCTTTAATGCCTACTACAATAGGAGGGTTGCTTCCTGCAATAGGTATATCAGGTATTACACGACTTGGAAGAGATAGCATAATTGCAAAATCAGGCAAAGGAATTGAAGCCGCTGGTGATTGTGATGTATTAATCTTAGACAAAACTGGAACTATTACTGAAGGAAGTAGAAGTGCTATTGGGTTTATTCCAATGAAAGGATATACTGAGGAAGATGTTGGACAAGCGGCGTTTGCAGCTTCAATACATGACACTTCTCATGAAGGAAAATCAATAGTAGATCTGGCAGAGGAGAAAAAATACATACCTCCACTGATGGAAAAAATTATTACTGCTCAAAAAATTGACTTTAGTGCAGAAACCAGATTCAGTGGTATTGAGTTTGTTGCAGACAAAAGGAAAACAACTGCGCTTAGCAAAGAGCAAGAAGAGGAATTGGCATCATATGTTGCTACTACTAAAGCTGCAGTTACTGACTTTCCTGATGGAAAGAAAGAAGATATGATTAAAGGGGTCAGTGATAGCAGTAACAAAGGTAATGACCGACTCCATAAGATGTTACTAGAACTAGAACAAAATAATAGACAAGTAAAGATTCTCAAAGGTGCTGTTGACACAGTGCTAAAAACAGCACATGAACATGTCAATGAAGCTGAGTTAAAATGGAAAGCCCAAGAAATATCTAACAGCGGAGAGACACCATTAGCAGTATCATTAAATCACGAAATTATAGGACTTGTATCGCTAAAAGATAACTTAAAGGAAGATATTCGTCAACGACTTGATGAGGTTCGTGCCACTGGCATTACAACAGTTATGATTACAGGAGATAATCAGCTAACAGCACAAGTAATTGCTAAAGAAGCCAATGTAGACCAGGTAATGGCAGAAGCAAAACCTACTGACAAACTAAAAAGAGTTCAAGAAGAACAGCTCAAAGGACATGTAATAGGAATGGTGGGCGATGGAACAAATGACGCACCAGCACTTGCCAAAGCTGACATAGGACTTGCAATGAACAGTGGAACTGCAGCGGCAAAAGAAGCAGCTAATATGGTGGATTTAGATTCTGACCCATCTAATATACTAAAAGTGGTAAAACTTGGCAAGCAATTACTGATGACTAGAGGAGCTATTACTACCTTTAGCATTGCAAATGATGCAGCTAAATATTTTGCGATACTCCCTGCAATGTTTACACAGAATAATCCGCAACTACAATTTCTCAATATTATGCAGTTGCATAATCCAGAAACTGCTGTTTTGTCAACATTAATATTTAATGCAGCAATAATACCTGCTCTTATTCCATTATCTCTTAGAGGAGTAAAATTCAAACCAGAGCCACCACAGACGACCTTTCTTAGAAATATGTTTATCTATGGAATTGGAGGAGCACTGCTGCCGTTCGTTGCTATAAAAGCAATAGACATATTTCTATCAGTATTCGTGAGGTGAAAAAATGCAAAATATTAAGAAAGCAGGTGAAAAATGCACTAACATACTTAATTCTGAGAGATATGGCCCTGCTATTAGGGTGTTTATACTTATGCTAATAGTAACAGGTATTGCATATCCTCTTGTTCTAGTTGCAATAGGTCAAGGTATTTTACCTTTTCAATCTAATGGTAGTTTGGTCTCTATTACTCAGAATAGAGAAGAAAGGGAAGTAGGTTCCCCTCTAATAGCGCAGGAATTCAAATCACCCAAATTCCTTCATGTAAGAGACAGTTCGGACACAGCCTCAGGAGTTGATCCACACATCACCCCTGAAAATGCTTTCGCTCAGATAGGAAATGTAAGTGAAGCAACTGAAATACCAAGAAACGTCCTAAGAACTCTAGTCGAACTTAATATAGAAAGAAATAGAGTTGAAAATTTACTTGCCTTTGCCCCAAACTATGTTAATGTATTGGAAGTAAATTTGGAGTTAGTAAAGCAATATCCAGAGATATATAGTGAGTTTCTAACGTCTAGTGAAAAAGAAATATTGCTAAGAGGTGAGCAAACTTAGAAGCAATTATAGGTTTATTCATTTCTTCGTTAATCATTGCTGCCGGCTCTTTAACATATTCATTGCTGAAAGCAGAAAAGTAGTCATAATACTGAAATTCATTCCGTATATTCCAGATATTAGCGTAGGTGGAGGAACTATTGTAGCAATTACCGCTAGCATTCTTATTGTTTCATTCAGAGTAGCAGTAGGGGGGAATTATAAGCCTTTGATAACCCTTGGAAGTGCCACGATCAGTATTACAGGGATGACAAGAAGTATGGAATTCTTCTGAACAAAGCAGACATGCATATTTCCTGCAGAAGCTGCAGGAGCTGGAATAACAACCGCCAGTGCACTGTCATGTGCGTTATTGTACTGCTCTGCAGCTCCTGCATATCCTGCACGATAGTGAGCATTATTTACTACAGGATTTGAACGATTCAAATGAATATTGGTTCGCAGAATTATCCAAAGTATTACCGAAGAATAAAATGAAATGTAACATCGGAATTAGAACAGGTTAAATGCTTAAAAACTGATATATACTTATATATCAATTTCAGCGTTACACATGTGGCCTGAAATGAAGCTAAAAAAGTACTAGAAGACAAGTCCGGATACGGCCTGTACGTAATAAGGATGAAACAGGTTGCTAGATTGATCTCAATTCTTAACACTTGGAGCTACATCTGCAATAGCATGGATGATACTGCACAGTGAAATACAGTAATGCAGTAATGACATAATATTTTGTAGTGTAGCTATCTGCAATTGCAGATATTGCGAAAGTAGGAAGAGAATTTCACAAGAATTGTGTCATCATGCTGCACAAGCTCAGACACCCCAAAAATTGTAGCTGGGATGTCACAATCGCAGAACGCCAATGATTGACGACTCAATCTTTGTATTGCACATGCACATCACGCTCATATGCAGCTGCAGGTAATGCACATGCAAATGTGCATAAAAGCAAGTTCTCCGCTATTTCGACATTTCTTGTAGAAACAGATTTTATAATTCCTCTACAACTCAATTATTTCTGGTTAAAATTGGGTGGTAATGTCGTTCATATTCTGCATCTATAAACTTTGAAGCTTTCATCACTACATCGGCAAGCTCCTTAATTGTTCTGGGCATCGTTAGATAATCGTATGCGTAGTCAATGTCATTCGTCTCAAGTTCTCCATTTCCATTACTACTGTCTATCCAAGCTCTAGTATCATCCTCTCCTGTCCTTATTTCTGCGGTATTAGAAGTCGCTATAATATTTGCAATCAGATCTTCCTCAAAAGCTATATGCGGCCGCTTTATTAGTCTGCCATAATCTGATATTTCAATTGCAAACTGCGTAGCAGCATCTCTAGCATATTTAGTGGCAAGGTTATACAGGTTAATTAATTCTCTAGTCCAATCGAAGCAATATTTCTCACTCAGATGGACAAGCATAACAGAATTCTTGTCTGATTTGACTAATTCAATTGTATGAGTACCGTATCTTAAGCTACACTTAGAGACATCATTTTTAATCTCCCGCCAATGCAGATGAGGGTCATTAGGTATTGGACTTAATATTTTAAATGCGATAGATATATTATCTAATCTAGTTGGCATTACTCTTGCCACTGGTACTGTTTGATAATTATTCAAGTTGTTTACACTCCGTGTGAGCCTTTGTTTTAAAATAAATAATCCCTTTTCAGTAAGTTTCCAGCTTATACCATCGGTTGTATCCTTGTATATTAGACCGGCATCAATCATTCTTTCAGTATGATAATGAATTGCCTGTTCTGTGACGTCAAGCTGTTCTGCAATCTGAGAAGGCCTATAGCCATTTGATATTTTAGATAGTATAGAAAAAGTAAAATGATGATTAAAAATATTTTTAGTTTCCTTAATCATATTTTTTAGTATACCCTGCTTATTACTTCTTGTTTTGAAGTTCTTCCGATGCTAGCGGTTAGTACTTTTCCTGTGCTTGTTTCTATTATACCACTAACCCAAAGGCACTTATCCCTTTCTAGGTTTGAAAGAATTAGTTTGCCAATATTTTCGCCAGACAGTAGAAATTCAAAGAACAGTCTATTTCTGCTTTGGGGGAATTCAACTATATCACAAGCTTTAGTTAAAACAGTTGCTTTACTTAGTGCTTCTTTCAGCTCCGTATTTTCGGTCAACAACTCTTTGCATCCTGCACACTCTTTTAGCCCATTATCCACAATTCTTCTTGATATTGCAGTTTTTGACTTCCAATTAGGTGCTGCAGAAGCTGCAGCAGAACTCAGCCGCCGCATTCGCCCTGCTTTCTGCTTTTGAGGATTTTTGGCTTCATCAGGTAACGCTTCAAGTATGGTCCGGCTACTCCATATACACCTACAGTCGCTTTCAATCCTATCTCTAGCATCTTCAGGAGTTAGTCTTGGATTTTCCTCTTTTAGGGCCTGATACAATTTCGGAATAATCTCTCTGGCCGTGGATCGTATTGCTGTCCTTAATCCTTCAACTTTGTCCTTGGCTTGTTGTAGTAGGTTGTCGTACTTGCTCATTAATTTACTTTCCTTAAAGCCGTGGTTGCCGCCCTGTGGTCTTTCGGAGGCTGTTCGTGGGCTCCAACCTTTGGACTAGCCTCTGGCACCATTTTTGCTTTCGCCAGTATTTCCGTTATGACGTCATTAAACGAATCTCCAGCTTTTCCTAACTCTTTAAGTGCT
>Ga0126312_10003506_pt1 | contig 10606 bp, 11 predicted proteins | sample Plot104A_FD_92537 | JGI IMG/M metagenome (GOLD analysis project Ga0126312, IMG submission 92537) | Serpentine soil microbial communities from UC McLaughlin Reserve, CA, USA - Plot104A | ecosystem: Environmental > Terrestrial > Soil > Grasslands | place: USA: UC McLaughlin Reserve, Lake County...
AGCACGGGGATGACCCAGCCGAGCCGGCGACCCAGGCGCAGGTCGCCAAGGATCGGGAGCCGCGGGATCAACCGGCCGATGCCGGACCGGCCGCCTGCCGCCGTGCGCTGGGTCGCGCTCGCGGCTCCCGCCTCAGTGGACCGTGAGTGCCGCATGCATCCCCCCCAGGTAGTGGCCCTCCAGGTTGCAGTACATGACGTAGTGGCCTGCCGCCAGATCCAGGACCAGGGTCTGCCGGTCGTCGATGTCGAGGCCCTCGGCCTCGTCGAGAAGGTCGATGCCGGGTGCTTCTTCGTTGACCGTCAGCCCGTCGCGCTGGAGCGGCAGCTTGTCAGGGGCACGGTCGGTTCGTACGACGATGTACTCGTGGGTGGTTGGGCCCTGATTGAGGATGCGGAAGCTGACGGTGCCGGCGGGCACAACGGCCGGGTCCTGCCGGACCTTGAAATCCTCGAGTAGCACGTTCACGGGGGTGCTGCTGGGCGTGGGCTCCTGCCGGCGGGCCACGGTGAGGGGGACCGCGAGCGCGAGTGCGGCCAGCACTAGCCCGAGCGCCCACGCCCAGCGTCGCCTTGCCCGAGTCCACGCCATCCCGTCTACCTCCTCCAGCTGGCCAGGGGTGTTCATCCGCCCTGCCCGAACGCCTTCCGTGACGTGGAGCGGATCCGGCCGCCGGCCAGGGCGGCGAGCAGCACCAGCGGCGGCAGGAGGATCGCGATGAACTTCTGGTGGATGCGGAGGTTGTCCAGCATTCAACTCATCCTGGGGACACCACGGCGGGCACCAGGCCCAACGGGAGAGGGCGCAGAAAAAGGCCGTGCGGGAGCATAGCACCCTGAGCCCGAGGACCTCGAATTGACGTCCAGGAGTCCAACGTGGGACATCCGAGCGTCTCCTGGAAGTCGACCTCAAGGAAGGTCCGCAGATCCCAGGCGTCGTTCAGCTCTGGCCGTAGCAGGAACACGCCGTCGAAGACCGGCACGGCGTCGGGTGGGGCGAGCAGCAACAGCTCCGCGAGCCTCCATGGGAGCCCACTACCGCCACACCACGCCCGAGATGGCTGCCCGGGTGGTTACGGCGATCCAAGCTCGACTGACGGTCCTGGTCCATGCCGCCGAGGACACGCTGGAGCGGAGCCGGGCCATCCGTCACGCTCCGTGTTCTGACGGCTACGGATCGCGTTTTCTGGCAATCCCTGGCAAATGGCGGTTCGGAGCCTTCGGAGCATGCGGACCGCCGGCTGGTCGCGGCCACAGCACCATGACCAACCCGGCGGCGACCAGCGCCACCAACGCTGCCGCCTTGATCGTGGTTGCGACCCCGCTGGTGAACGCCTCACGGGCAGCGTCGATGACCCGCTCACGCACCTCGGGCGACAGGCTGGACAGGATCCGCTGGGCCAGCTTGGAGCGGCCGCCCCGCCTGGCCGCGACCATGGTCAGCAGCCCGTTGGGTGGAACCTTGGCCTCGTCCTCGCCGGCAAACAGCACCGCGCCGCTGGCGTGGACAACCACCACGTCCGGCGTGACGGACTGCAGTTGGACCGGATAGCCGCCGCCCAAGCGGGTGTGGGTGAGGACCGAGTCAAAGATCTGCTGATGGGAGGCGGCGATCCCCTGTCGCCCGACGACGCGCTGGCCGGGAGCATTGTCAAAGGTGGCGTCCTCGCTGAAGACGGACGCGTAGGCCTGGCCGTCGCCGCGTGCCCATGCCTCCCTCATGCGGTCAAGGGAGGGCGCGAATGGCCGCTTCGTCCTCCGCCGCGAGCTTGCTGCTGTGCTCCATGGTCCACCATGCCCTTCCATGCCGATCAACCATCGTGTGAGCCTGCCGAGGACTTCGGGCTTGCGCACGGGTGGCGCGACGGGCGGACAGGCTGCTCGGCTACCAGGTTCGCCGGTTCAGGTCGGCGTCTGGCCACCTAAACGTAGCCCGTGTGCGGTCGTGGGTCCTCACTGCGAGCACCCATCTGGGCCTGCGGTCGGCTGGAGTCGTGTGATGCCTGCTACCTGCAAGGATCCCTTGCTTGGGTCAAGGCCCCTCGGCGTGTTCTGGCTGGCCGGCCGGGAGGTAGCGGTCGGCGTGGCCCAGCGGTCCCAAGGCGAAGGCCAACGCGAGCAGGGCCACCACGGCGCCGATGACGGCGTAGACCAGGGCGACGCTGCCGGTGCGCTGCACCGCCCAGCCGCCGGCCAGGGCCCCGACCGGGATGGCCGACCAGGCCAGCACCCCGGCGATGCTGATGACCCGGCCGAGCAGGTGGTTGGGGACGATCTGCTGACGCAGGCTGACGGTGTTGATGTTGAAGAACATGCCCAGGCCCGAGATGGCCGCCCACAGCACCAGCGCCACCCAGTACCAGCGGGTCGCGGCCAGCACCATGGTCAGCAGCCCATCGAGCAGCAGGGCGCCCAGGGCGGCGAGGCTGAACGACAGCCGGCGACGCACCGGCCCGGCGGCCAGCGACAGCAGCACTACCCCGGCGCTGCCGGCCGCATACAGCAGGGCCACCCGGCTGTCGCTGGCGTCCAGCTGGCGTTTGGCGAAGACCACCAGCTGGGCGTACACGGTGGCTCCGACCAGGTTGATGAGGGCCATCATGGCCGAGATGTTGCGCAGCACCGGGTGGCCCAGGACATAGCGCAGGCCCTCGACGACCTCCTGGCGGATCGCTCGCCGCCCTTCGGTGTCCCGGGGGGCGTTGAAGGGCGTGGCGATCAGCACCAGCATGCCCGCCGAGACCAGGAACGAGGCCGCATCCACCCACAGCACCTGCTGGACCGGCGCGACGGTGATGAGCAGGCCGGCCAGCAGCGGCCCGGCGACCTGGGCGGCCGAGTAGCTGGCCTGCACCCGGCCGTTGGCACCGACCAGGTCGTCGCCGGAGGGCACCAGGCTGGGGATGGCGGCGAACTCGGCCGCGTCGAAGGCGATGGTCAAGGTGGAGCTGGCGAAGGCGACCAGGTACACCCAGCCGACCGACAGCTGGTCGGCGGCGGCCAGGAGCGGGATGACGGCGATGACCGCCGCCCTGGCCAGGTCGGTGGCGATCATCAGCCGCTTGCGGTCGACCCGGTCGACCCAGGCCCCGATGACCAGCCCGAACAGCAGGTAGGGGACGAACTCGGCCGCGGTGGCGACGCCCAGGTTGAGCGGCGAGCCGGTCAGCTTGAACACCAGCAGGGGCAGCGCGAACAGGGTGAAGGAGCTGCCCAGGTTGGAGACCGTCTGGCCGAGCCAGAAGCGTCCGAAGTCGCCGGACAGCAGCCAGCTCCGTCGCCCCTTCGCCTCGGTGGTCATGTCGGCATTGTGGTCCGCCGGTCCGACACCGGCCAGACCATTGACCGGCATCCAGGTTGGGCCTGGGATCCGTCGCGCCGGCGGTCGGGCATTTCCCCTTCGGTAGAGCTGGAAGCGGTCGACGGGGTCCGGGCGGTGACCGGCGCAGCCGGCGGCTAGCATGCCCATATGACTACGGAGGACTTGTCCGCTGAGGAGCTCGCTGCTCGCTCTGGGGTGACGGCCGAGCAGCTTCGGCGCCTGGTTGAGCTGGGAATCATCGCCCCGATGCCGCAGGGCCGCTTCCGGCGCTCCGACATCCAGCGCATCCGTGTCGTCGATGCGCTGGCCGAGGCCGGCTTCGTCCCCGAGCAGCTCAGCGAGCTGCTCACCGCAGGCGCCTACAACCTGGACTGGGCCAGCGTGGTGTACCCCGAGCCAACCGCCCAGCTGACCACCACGCTGGAGCAGGCGGCCGCCATCGGGCTGCCGCAGGACCTGGGCGCGCGGCTCTTCGACGCCTGGGAGCTGCCCAGGCCGCAGCCCGGTCAGGCGCTCCGGGCCGACGACGACGAGCTCCTGGCTCTGGCCCTCCCTGCGCTGGAGGGCTTCGAGGGCGACGAGACGGCCCTGCTGGCCTCGGCCCGGCAGCTCGGCGACAGCCTCCGGCGGCTGGCCGAGTCCCAGGTGCGACTGTTCCACGCCCACGTGGAGGAGCAGCTGGCGGCCGAGGGCCACCCTGACCATTCCTGGACCGATGACCTCAACCAGGTCGCCGCGGTGATGATGGCCAGCCTGGAGCGCGCGCTAGTCCTGCTGTATCGCCGCCACTTCGAGCACTACGTGCTGGAGGTGACCGTCCTGCGGGCCGAGGCGGCCCTGGAGCGGGCCGGCCTGGCCCGACGTCGCCCGGTCCGACCCCGGCGATCGGATTTCTCGACCTCACCGGCTACACCAAGCTCACCGAGGAGCGCGGCGACCGGGCCGCGGCCGAGCTGGCCGGTCGGCTGGTCGAGATGGTCCACGAGTTCGCCCACCGGCGCGGCGGCCGTGCGGTGAAGCTGCTCGGTGACGGCGTGATGTTCCACTTCCCGGAGCCGGGCCAGGCGGTGCGGTGCGGGTTGGAGTTGATCGACCGCATCCCCCGGGTCGGCCTGCCGCAGGCCCGCGTCGGCCTGCACAGTGGCCCGGTGGTCCTCCAAGATGGCGACTATTTCGGCGGCACCGTCAACATCGCGGCCAGGATCACCGACTACGCCCGACCCGGGAAGGTCCTCGTCAGCGACCAGGTCGTCGCCGACACCGACCGTCTGGAGGCGGTCCGCTTTGAGCCTGTCGGACCGGTCTCGCTCAAGGGACTTAGCGCCCCCATCACCCTCTTCACCGCCGTCCATGCTGACTGACGCTGGCCTACTCCCTCCCGATCAGTCATGAGGTAGAGGCCGATCATCTGCAGCGCACACCGCCTGAGGTGGTAGGCCGCTTGCCTCTCTTGCGTCGCCCGTAGCTCGGTGCCAGGGTTCCCGAGACAGCGATCGTCGGCACAAGCGACCTCGCAACGGGCCCATCGGGTCCTGGGCCGGCCCCTGGAGATCACCGTTCCTCGAACAGGAATGACCAGCAGCTGTGCTGGATGGCTCGGGTGCGTCGAATGCTTGTACGACCAGGAGGACAGTGAGCCTGCACCACCACCTGTACGGCAACCTCCTGGTCCAGCCCGCCGACCCCGACTACTGGTCGCCGGTCGACCGGGAGCTGGTCCTGACCGTGGACGACCTGCTGGTCGAGGACGGCCAGACCGCCCCGTTCAACCCGACCGAGACCAGCTATGCGGCCATGGGCCGCTTCGGCAACGTCTGTTTGGTGAGTGGCGGGCCCGACCCGGTGCTGGAGGTGCGGGCCGGGGAGGTGGTGCGGTTGTGGCTGACCAACACCGCCAGCACCCGGGTGTTCAACCTGAGGGTGCCGGGCGCGCGGATGAAGCTGGTCGGTGGAGGCAGCGGCCTGGGCACCGCCGGGTCGACCACGGCCGGCGTCACCCAGCAGCCATCAAGCTCATGACGCAGCCGCAGACGGCCAGTCCGCTGCCGGGGCGGTCGCTGCGCGCACCGGTGCTGTGGGGCATCGTCTGGGGCGCCATCCAGGCCGCGGCCCCGCTCGGCTTCTGGTGGCTTGCTCCAGCGACCGTCTATGCGCTGTCGCTGGCCCTGATCGCGGCGGTCTACATCGGCTTCGCGGTGGCGGACGGACGACCGACCGTGATCGCCGTCGAGGCCGGGATCGCGGGACTGTTTGTGGTGGTTGCCGCGGCGGGGGTCACCGGACCGGCATGGCTACTGGTGGCCGGCCTCGCCGGCCATGGGGTCAAGGACCTGTGGCAGCACCGGCGCCACTATGTGGCCAACACCCGCTGGTGGCCGCCGTTCTGCCTGGTCGTCGACTGGGTCGCCGCGGCCATCCTCATCGTGTTGATCGCCGCCGGCGTCGACTTCCACCACTAGGCTGATGATGCCTCGGTTGGTGGCCGCAGGACCCGGTCGGTGGCTCGCTGCTGCTGGTACAGCAGGTGCAGCCCGAACAGGACCACGGCGGCGGTGATGCCGACTGCCAACGCGGCGCCGGTGGCCAGGCTCGCGACCTTGGCGACCAGCAGGGCCAGGCCGACCCCACCCACCACGCTGTTGATCGCGGCGATCACGCTCGCTCCGGTGAACAGCATCCCCGCTGGCCACGCCCGCAGCCCCACCGTGGCCATGGCGGCGCTGGACCGCTCAGCCTCGGCGGCTGGGCCGAAGAACTGGTCGGCCTCGGGGACCAGGGTGCGGTAGTAGCCGCGAATGCGCTGCATCTGCCGCAACAACGCCAGGTTCTCCAGGGTGTTGCGCACCAGGGCGGCGAAGGTGAACTCGCCCAGGACAAACACTGCTGGCAGCACCGCAGCGACAAACGGGTCCAGGGGGCTGACGACCTGGGCCAGGAACCCAAAGGCGATCAGCGCGCTGGACACTGCCCCCATATAGACCGTGCCCCGCCCGGTCATCTCACCGATGTTGGCGCTGCGGGCGGCCTGGAGGACGAACTGCTCGGTGGTCAGGGCGCTGATGAACGCCTGCTCGCGTGCCTGCTGCTCCATTCCTGACGCTCCCGTGGCTTGGAGGACTCCCTTGGCGAACAACTCGGCGCCGAGCGAGCATCCCCGACTGGTGCCTCTCGGACCTGTCCCGGCACTCCGAGATGACGTCCAGACCGAAGGGTGCCCATCATCCGCGTCGCCGATCGCCGTCATAGACGGTGACAGGTACATCGACGCTCGTGCTGCTCGGTCCCCTCTCAGCGGCCACTACGGTCTAGCCCGACTACCAGGACCCCGGGTTCTCGTGTCCTCCGGGGGGGTCCTGGCCATTCTCGGCTGATCGCTCATTCCCAGAGCAGACAGGCGATTCCTCCGAGGAGCTCGCCCGGCATCCTGCTTGGTGAGCAGGTCGGGCACGAACGACGAAGCCCGTCGGCTCAAACCCGGGCGCCGGTGACCGGCCCCGGTGCCCAAGACAAGCGTCCGCAGGGGGAGCCCTGAACCTTGCGGATCGACGCGTTGGGCGCCGCGGCCGAAGTTGGCCCCGACCCTGGAGCGGCGTTGGGCTCCGCAGGCCTGGGCAGGGGATCCTCTCATCGCGGATGAGGAGGGCGATGTGGTGGCGGGTCTGAGGCGTCGGCCGGGATGGTCAGCAGCGACATCCCCTGATGAGGCTCCAGCGAGACGGCGAAGGTGTGGTCGTGGTCGACGGCGATGAGCTGATCGGTGGACATGTCGATCACTGCGGCGCCAGGTGGCAGGTGCTCCGACCCGACACTGCCAGCGACGGGCTGGCCGGAGAAGTTCAGCACGGTGACCTGCAGCTGCCTGGTGTGAAGCAGATGGACCATCATCAGCATGGCCTTGTTGGACACCTCCGGGACATCCACCTGCACGCTGGTCGAGATCCCGTAGCGCGTGCGGATCGCCAGGATGTCGCGCAGCCGTGAGGCAAACGAGTTCGCGTCCTGCAGCTGTCGCGGCAAGGATCCGTACAGGCTCGAGCCACGCGGCATCTTGGAGGGCGACTCGGTCGCCTCCGGCTGGTAGTCCATCAGATCGTAGGCTGCCCGGTGGATCCAGCGGGTGTCGCCCGATGCCAGCAGCCGGGAAACCCTGGACCGCTCCAGCGTCAGCATCCCGCACAGGTCCCAGCCGGACAACGCGAACACGCCAGGCTGCCAGGCGCTGAACATGGCCAGGAGCAGGTGGGCCTGCTTGATCTTCTCGATCTGCGCCTGAGACAGGCCCGTGAGGCCGGTGTATCCGAGCGCCGCGGCGATAATCGTAGCGGTCGTGGACGCAATGCCATTGGTGGTGAAGATGGCATTGTACGGGGCGGCCTCGCCGGTGAGCCGTTCAATCAACTCAGTGCGAATCCGGACGGCGAGTTCGCCACCAGTGAGTTCAGAACCGCGGAACCGAAAGAGGTCGTCCTTGTGACCCATGGCGAAATGCACCAGCTCGTAGGTCATCTCGTCGTGGTTCTGCAGCGCATGAACCAGGTGGACCGGCTGCAGACCATGCCGCAGCGCGGCATTCAGCGTCAGCCGCAGGAATTCGGTATCACCTGTGGCGAGGGCATGGGCGTACGCGGGGCGGTTGACGAAGTCGTAAGAAAGATCAGCACCACGTTCGGACGTCTTCTTGATGTCGTCGATGGACAGGTTCAGTTCCTGGAACGTGAAGCCGCCCATCTTTCGGACCATGCTGGCGATCAGCTGGTTCGCGGCCTCGGACAGTGGATGTCCCTCCGACCAGGCCGGCGCGCCACGTTCGGCGCTCTTCTCCACCCCCAGGAACCCATTGGCGTCCAGCCTGAGCGCTCCAGCGCCGAGATCACCCAGCGAGTGCAGCGCGTCGCCAATGACCAGACGCATACCGGCGAACGTCGGATCCAGCCAGTTGATCGACGGCTGACCGTCCTTGAAGTAGTGCAGGTAGACCCAGCGCCGCTGGAACCCGTCGGGGCCGGTGACCGGTGCGGTCGCGCTCCAGTTGGTGTCCTTGATTCCCGGGTCCTGAAAGATCACCCGTTGCAGCCGGCCGACGATGTAACCGGCTCGCTGCAGCCGGTCCTCGGCCTCGCGGTCGAGGTTGACCGAATCCTTGCCGGGAGGCACCTCGGGCAGCAGATGCCAGTCCTCGGGGGGAATCTCCACCATGTGGTAGATCCCGGGATAATCCCCAACCTTCATCTCCGCCAGCCGGAAGTCCGGGCCTTTCCCGGTGTGCCCCGGCACGATGTCGTCGATGACGATCCCGCCGTGCAACGCTGCCACCTCGCACAGGCGGTGGAACTCCACCTCTGTGCCGAACACCTCGTCGATCTGCGTGCTGATCCGGTCGAAGTGCCCATCAACACTCGGCGTCATCTCCCGGCCGAAGATCCCCCCGGCACGCTTCAACGGGCCGGTATGCACGGCCCTAATGCCGATCGCCTCGAACGCATCCCACAGCTCCTGGTCCGCCAAGGTGCTCAGGAAGGAGTGGCCGGACTTGGGGATCATCGAGATGGGGTAGGCGGTGAACCAGACCGAGGACTTCTCCATCGCCGCGCTGGGATCGGGGGTGGCGAATGGGCTCTGCCACACGTCGGCGACGCCCGAGAACTGCCCGGAGATCCTGCTCGCGTCGGCCAGCATCGACTTCTCCTCCAGCCAGCTGACGTAGTCCCCCTTCTCCATGTCGTGCTCGCTCATCACGCTCCTGCTCCTTACAGGCGTCGGGTCCTCCGCAGGCTCGATCGCCCAGATTCGCCGGCCGACTACCCATTGCGTTGGGACACCACACCTGCAGTGGGTTCAGCCTCACGCAGACGACGAAGCCGCCACGCTCCTCGGTTGAGTTCACCTGCCAGTCGCGCCGGCCAGCGAGCCAAGCGGTAGGTCCACGGATCATCCCGGCGCCGTTGACTGCCGCGGTCATCCTGCTGAGGATTGGCAGCCTGCAGCTGCGCCCGCTGGCGGAGCACCGGGGAGATGGCCCAGCGCCTGCTGCGCGCCGGCATCCAGTACGCCCAAGGCTTCTCGGTCACGTGGCCAACCGGCAGACGACCAAGCAGAGCTACAGGTGGGGACGGGAGCTTTCCGACCTCCTCGGCCGGCGCGAGTTCGTCATCGACACCTCCCGCAACGGCCTCGGCCCTCCCCCGGACGACCAGGATCGGGACGACGAATGGTGCAACCCACGACGCCAGGCGCTAGGGCAGGCCCCCACCTCGAGAACGACCTTGCCTGGGCTGGCCGCGCTGCTCTGGGTCAAGCTCCCCGGCGAGTCGGACGGCATCTGCGGAGAAGAGACCACCTATCTCTTCTCCCCCGACCCAGGCTCGGCGGCTGATCTCGAACAGCCCTACGGTGCCGGAGGCGGAACGCCAGCTGGCCGCGGCCGCCCACGTCTCGCCGACCACGGACGACAGTAGCAACGGTGATCACAGTGTCGGCAGCCTGAGCTGGGTACGTGCTGGTGCTACCCGGTAGCCGGGGGTTGCAACTCTGTCGTCCCAGGTGGGGGATCCGGCAGGCTACCGGCTTGAGCGTGTTCGCCGCGGGATCCCCAACGCGTCAGGCACTCGTTGTTCAGGTCGTTGCGGAACGCTGCCAAGAGCTCTCGGGTCGTCGTCGTCGTCAGGCCGGCGTCAAGGTACGGGGCCAGTTCCCCGACCGCGTCGTTGCACTCGTCCGCGGTGACCTGGCTGAGCACAAGGTCGACATTCTCTGTTCTCACTCGGCAAGCAACTCCCGTTCTCGACGGCTGTGAGGCGGCTTGCCACCCGAGTCCGCTCCACGCGGGCGGCAAGCCGCTGACGAGCGGCTCCCCCGGATCCGCCCGATATCCTTTGTGACACCTTCACCGGTCTGGCATGACGTTCGGCACAGCTGCGTTGGTCATCGACCGGATCGCCGCTGGCGTCTCGACGGTGGTTCTCGTCCGAGCCTTGCCGCCACCTCATCGACGGTGATGCCCTGGCGCGTGGCGATCTGCCGGATCCGGTCGTCAGCGCTGTTGGCGGAGAGGCCGTGGCGTTCCATCAGCCTTCCCTTGGCCTGTTCGATCGCCGCTCGCTGTTCCAGGGCATCCGGCTCGCGGGGCTGGGCTGGATCGGATCGAGCGGTCGACAGCAGTTCCGTGAAGCCCCGGTGCGTCATCTCGAAGACGGCCAGCGCCTCGATGAGGAACTCCGATGCTGCTTGGGCGATGTGTTCGAGCTCGTGGGGGGTTCGGTGGGTCTTGAGCACCTCCAGCAGCACG
>Ga0126312_10003507_pt1 | contig 10599 bp, 11 predicted proteins | sample Plot104A_FD_92537 | JGI IMG/M metagenome (GOLD analysis project Ga0126312, IMG submission 92537) | Serpentine soil microbial communities from UC McLaughlin Reserve, CA, USA - Plot104A | ecosystem: Environmental > Terrestrial > Soil > Grasslands | place: USA: UC McLaughlin Reserve, Lake County...
CTGGAGCTCCTTGTTCACGGCTGCCTGGCAGTGGTCGCAGTGCATGCCGGGAACGCTGTAGGTCTTAGCTTCCAATTCGCCTCCCTATCGGTGGAGTATACCCACCTAGGGTATTGTCTTATGCGTTTAGGAAGAGGTGTCTTTCCACCTTTCGCACTCGTACGGGCGTCGTCCGGCTAATGGTGCGCGTGCACGACCGCGTGGCCGCGGCCTCGCGCGATCAGCCAGCGGTTGACCGGAAAGGCCGCGACCCAGGCGACGGCTAGAGCAAAGGCGAGGCTGGCCCAGAAGAGAAGATCGCCGAGACCTGCCTCCATCGCGCCGGGAATGACGAGCAGGATCGCGTTGTCGACGATCTCCATGACCGTGATCGAGAGCGTGTCCGCCGCGAGGGCGATCGGCACAACCGCGGCCAGCGCCAGCCCCGACCGCAACAGTGGCCAGGAAGTGAAGCCGTAGCCGAAGAAGAAGGCCAGGACGATCGCGAGCACGATCGTCTCGAGGTTGCCCCAGCCGAGTGCGGTCCCGATCGCCACGCCGAGCACCTCGCCGATCGCGCAGCCCGTCAGGCAGTGCGTGGTCGCGCTAGCGGCGAGCCGGTTCAGACTCGTCTCAGCGTGGTGCTGATGCACCCGTGTACAGGGATTCGATCTCGTCCGCGAAGTGATCGGCGACGATCTTGCGCCGGAGCTTCATCGTCGGGGTGACCTCGTCCTCCTCGGCGGAGAAGTCACGCGGCAGGATTGCGAACCGCTTCACCTGCTCGAAGGACGCTTTGTCGCGGTTGTACTCGTCGACCACGCCCGCGATCAGCGCTCGGAGATCAGTGCCCTCGTCGAGCTTTTCCACTTCGGCCTCGTCGAGCGTGATCAGCGCCGTCAGGTACGGACGCCGGTCGCCGATGACCAGCGCCTGCGAGACGTACTTCGAGCTCTTGAGCTCGTTTTCGATGTTCTGCGGTGCGACGTTCTTGCCCTGGGCCGTGATGATGATGTCCTTCTTCCGGTCCGTGACCGAGAGGAAGCCGTCCTCGATGTCGCCGATGTCGCCGGTGCGGAGCCAGCCTTCCTCGTCGAGCACCTCGCGAGTCGCCTGCTCGTCCTTGTAGTAGCCGGCGAAGACGTTCGGTCCGCGCACGAGGATCTCGCCGTCGTCCGCGATCCGGACCTCGATCCCCGAGATCGCCGGGCCGACCGTGCCGAAGCGGAAGCGGTTCGGCATGTTCACGTTCGAGGCCGTCGTGCACTCCGTCTGGCCGTAGCCCTCCATGATCGCGATGTCGATCGTGTGGAAGAACTCGGCGATCTCCTTCGCCAGCGGCGCGCCGCCCGAGATCGGCAGCCGGAGCCGGCCGCCGAGCTTCGCCTTCACCTTCGAGTAGACGAGCCTGTCGGCGAGTCGGTGCTGGAACACCAAGCCCGCCGGGACCGGCTTCTGGTGCTGCCTCAGCTCGCTGACGCGCCCACCGACGCTCAGTGCCCAGTCGATCAGGCGGCGCTTGACGCCGGTCGCCTCGTCGAAGCTCCCCTGGACGGCCGTGTGCACCTTCTCGTACACGCGCGGAACGCTCGGGAGCACGGTCGGCTTGACGACCGGCGCGACCTCGCCGACGCGCAGGGGGTCGGGGCAGAAGGCGATCGTGCAGCCGACGTAGGCGGAGAGCAGGTGGAGGCAGCGCCCGAAGTTGTGGGCGAGCGGGAGGTAGAGGAGGATGACGTCGTCCGGCCCGATGAATTCGGGGACGTCGTCGACGGCGCCGACCATGTCGTAGTAGTTGCGGTGCGTGATCATGCAGGCCTTCGGCGGCCCGGTCGTCCCCGACGTGTAGATGTAGGTGAAGAGATCGTTCTCGCCGATTGCGCTACGGGCTTGCTCGAGCGCGTCCGGGTTGACGATCGAGTACTCCCGTCCCCGCGCGCGCAGGCTCTCGAGCTCGCCGAAGGTCAGCACGTGCTGGAGCTTCGGCAGGTTCGGCCGCTCGGCCTCGATCTTGGCCAGCTGCTCGTCGTTCTCGACCAGCACGCCGACCGCGTCGGAGTGGCCGAGCACGTACGCGCAGTCCTTCGCCGGCAGGGACGGGTAGATACCGGCCCCGATCGCCCCGATCGAGCCGAGCGCGAAGTCGAAGAGCACCCACTCGAGCGTCGTGCGGGCGAGGATCCCGAACGCGTCGCCCTTCCCGATCCCAAGGGCAAGCAGTCCGCTCGCGAGCTCGTCGACCGCGCGGCGAGCTTCCTCCCAGGAGACCTCGCGCCACTCACCGTCCGTCTCGACCAGGTATGCGGTTCCCGTTCGGGACTCGGCTCTGCGCCAAAGATTGGCGATCGTTCGTGTACCGGTCGCCCGCTCGACCTCGATCGCCATCGGCATATCCTAGTTCGGAGGATTAGCCCCATGAGGGGCGAAAGATGGCGGTCCCTCTAGACTTGGAGACCTCGATGCGGACAATCTGGAACGGCTCGATCAACTTTGGCCTGGTGAACATCCCGGTCGGGCTCGCGCTCGCCACGAAGCCGGCGGCGAGACAGTCCGACGTCAGCTTCCGCACGCTGCACCGCGAGTGCGGCACGCCGATCAAGCAAAAGCGGTGGTGTCCGCTGCACGACCGCGAGGTCTCCGCGGACGAGCTGGTCAAGGGCTGGGAGGTCGCGAAGGGCGAGTTCGTCTTCGTCGAGGACGAAGACCTCGAGGCGATCACGGTGCAGGACGACTCGCGGGCGATCGAGATCCAGCGCTTCGTGCCGCTCGACGAGGTCGACCCGATCTTCTTCGACCGCACGTACTATCTCGCGCCTGCCCCGGCGGCGGCGCAGCGGCGCCCCTACGTCCTCTTACTGCGCGCCATGCAAGAGACCGGCATGGGCGGCCTCGGTCGCTTCGTCCTTCGCGGCCAGGAGCATTTCTCCCTGATCCGTCCGTATGACAACGCGCTGGCGCTCGAGACGCTCTTCGTCGCCGAGGACGTCCGCTCGGCGGCCGAGATCGAGGAGGCCGTCGGCGACACCGAGGTCAAGGAGGCCGAGATGGAGCTCGCCCGCCAGGTGATCGACAGCCTGGCCGGAGACTTCGAGCCCACGGAGCTCGTGAGCGAGTACCGGCGCGACCTGCGCTCGATGCTCGAGGCCAAGCTCGCGGGCGAGGAGATCAAGCGGCCCGAGCCGGAGCCGGAAGAGGCGCCGGTGATCGACCTGATGGAAGCCCTGCGCCAGAGCGTCTCCGAGGCACAGAAGAAGCCCGCCGCGAAGGCGAAGAGCAGTCGCTCGGGCGGGACGCGCAAGCGCGCCGCCGCCGCAAAGAAGTAGTTCTTACGCCGCGAATACCGTCAAGACGACGTTTCCCGTCTTCTGCCCCGTCTCGACGTACCTGGTCGCCTCGACCACCTGCTCCAGCGGGTAGGAGCGGTCGACGACCGCCCGATACCGCCCCGCCTCGATGAGCTCCCTGAGGAGGAGGACGTCCTTCTTCGTGTAGTTAGGTGTCGGGAGCGTCACCCTCTTGTCTCCGATCCGCCGAGTCGCGAAGGCCAGTATCGGGACGTGCCACAGGAACCCGAGGTCGGTTTCAATGTAGATCCCACCCGGTTTCACCGAGCGCCTGCACCGCCTGAACGAGTGCTTGCCGACCGCGTCGAAGACGACGTCGTACGTCGTGCCGTTCTCGGTGAAGTCTTCCTGCGTGTAGTCGATCACCCTGTCGGCTCCGAGCGACCTCACTAGCTCGAGGTTCTTGGTGTTGCAGACGGCGGTGACGTCTGCCTCGAAGTACTTTGCCAGCTGCACCGCCGCGGTTCCGATCGATCCAGAGGCGCCGTAGATGAGAATGCTCCGCCCTTCGCGGAGGTCTGCCTTGCTCAGGCACGTCAGTGCCAGGATCGCCCCGTCGCAGACCGTCGCAGCCTCTTCGAAGCTCATACCGCTCGGCATCTGCGCCAGCGGGCGATCCTCCGGCATGCAGACAAACTCCGCGTGTGCGCCGAAGTAGTTGACGCCGAAGACGCGGTCGCCGACCTCGAACTCGGTCACGGCTTTACCGACTGCCTCGACCTCTCCGGCCAGCTCGCTGCCCAGGATCCTCCGCTTCGGCCGGCGCAGGCCGGTGAAGTAGCGGGTTATGAACGGCTTCGCGCTGCGCCAGCCGCAGTCCGACCGGTTGACCGTTGTGGCGTGGATCTTGACGAGGACCTCGTCGTCTTTCGGCACGGGCCGCTCTACTTCTTCGAGTCGCAGAACCTCCGGCGGCCCGTACCTGTCGTGGACAACTGCTCTCATCGAAGTACCGGCCGGCGAGCGATTCCCGCCGAGCCACCGGACCCTCGCCTCAGATAAGTCGGGAGACCGTCAGCGAGGCGGAGCGGCAGGTGCACCTGTCGCCTGGAGCTGCGCTGCGAAGAGGGTCTTGTCGATTTTCCCGTGGTAGATCGGCACACCCTCTTGGAGACAAAGCCGGATCACCTGCTCGCGATCCAGGTTCAGCTCCTTCGACAGCTCCTCGGGCGTCAGGTGGTTCGGCATGCCGTCTCTCCTCTCGCTATCAGGATGATGGGGACAGGATTAATCCTGTCCCCATGAACATTTCAAGCGGTCCGCAAAAAAGCCCGCCGCCGGAAGGCGTCACGGGCTCGAAAGCTCGCTTGTCGGCTGGGCGGCTCATCACTCGCTCAGCTCCCTGGTCGACACACTCAGATCTTACACAGGGTTAGGGAGGTCGAGAAACTCCCACTCGAGGTCGAAACGCTCGGCCAGCCGCTCGGCCAGCGCCTTGATCCCGAACGTCTCCGTGGCATAGTGCCCGCCGGCGAGGAAGTGGCTGCCGAGCTCCCGGGCGGCGTGCAGCGTCGGCTCGGCCGGTTCGCCCGTGACGAAGGCGTCGTAGCCGAGCGCGGCGATCTGAGGGAACAGCCTCGCCGCGCCGCCGGTGATGACCGCGACGGGGCCGACCCGCTCGGGCCCTCCGTCGAAGACCTGCGGCTCCTGTCCCGTCGCCTGCTGGAGGCGGCCGGCGAGTTCATCAATGGTGACTTCGGGATCGAGTCGCCCTCCGAACCCCCATTCGAGCACCCGCTCGGGCGACTCGATGCCGAGCTCATGCGCGAGCAGCGCGTTGTTGCCGATCTCCGGGTGCGCATCGAGCGCCAGGTGGTAGGCCGCCAACGTCACGTCCCCGGCGAAGAGCGCCTGAAGCCGTCCCTTCAGCTGGCGATCGACGACGCGGGGGTCGTTCTCCCAGAAGAGCCCGTGGTGGACGACCAGCAGCTCAGCGCCGGTCTGGGCCGCGTGCTCGAACAACTCGCGTGAGCTGGAAACGCCCGCCGCGATCTTCGTCACGTCGTCGGCGCCGACGACCTGTAGGCCCATCGGCCCGTAGTCGTCGAAGCTGTCGAGGTCGAGCAGCTCGCGTGCGAAGTCCAAGATGTCGTCGCGCCGAGCCACGTCCACAAATCTAGTTCGCGGGACGATCGGTTTCTGGAGCGTTTCTGGGGGTTAGCGGCCGGAGGGCACAGTGCTGTAGCACGGGCCGGAGAGCCGCGGGCCGCCAGAGACGCTAGGCGGCGGCGGAGCCGGGCTTCGCCCGGCGGGAGCCGCCGCCGCCCAGAATCCGATCGGGGTGCCCAGATTTGAACTGGGGACCTCTCCGACCCGAACGGAGCGCGCTACCAGGCTGCGCCACACCCCGAGAACGCCATAAGGCTAGCGACCGCGGCGTCATGCCGCCGCGGTCACTTTTGGTCGGCGCCGCCGAGTCGGCGCCTTAGTAGCCGAGGTTTCGATGGACAATTGCCGTGCAGAGATCCTCGACGTAGTCCAGGCCCGCTTCCGTCGCGATCCGGCGCGCCTCCGGCGAGCGCAAGCCGAGCTGTAGCCACAATGCCTTCGCGCCGGCGTCGACCGCTTCGCGCGCGTGCCCCGGCAACGCCTCCTTGCGCCGGAAGACGTCGACCACGTCGATCGGCTCGTCGATCTCTGCGAGCGATGCAATACAGGGCACCCCGAGCACCCGGCCGCCGTCCAGCGGTCGCACGGGGATCACGCGGTAGCCCTGGGCGAGCAGGTAGCGCATGACGCTGTGGCTCGGCCGCGTCGGGTTCGGCGACGCGCCGACGAGCGCGATCGTCTTCGCTTCCTTCAGGATCTGCTCGGGGGATCTCACGGCCCGGGGCTATCCTGCCAGTCGATGTCCGGCACGCTGCGCGTCGCCTGCGTCCAGCTCACGAGCCGGTCGGACAAGGCGGCGAATCTCGAGAAGGCCGAAGCACTGGTCGCCAGGGCCGCGGCGACGGGAGCCGACGTCGTCGTCCTCCCCGAGAAGTGGAACGCGATCGGCGATCAAGAGGCGCTCCAGGCAGCGGCCGAGGTGCTGGAGAGCGGTGAATCGGTCGAAGCGATGGCCCGCTGGGCGCGGTCGCACGGGATTACGCTCGTCGGCGGCTCGATCACCGAACGCCGGGAAGGCCGCGAGAAGCTGTCCAACACGAGCATCGTGTACGACTCCGAGGGGTCGATCGCAGGCGTGTACCGCAAGATCCACATGTTCGACGTCGAGGTCGGCGGCCAGGTCTACCGCGAGTCGGACGCGGAGGAGCCGGGCGAGGAGCCGGTAATGGTCGACGTGGAGGGTTGGCCGACCGGGCTGACCGTCTGCTACGACGTTCGCTTCCCGGAGCTCTACCGCATCCTCGCGCTCCAGGGCGCCGAGTTGGTGACGGTGCCGGCACATTTCACGCTCTACACCGGCAAGGATCACTGGGAGCTTCTGCTCAGAGCCCGGGCGGTCGAGAACCAGTACTACGTAGCCGCTGCGGCCCAGATCGGCGAGACGCGACCGGGCCGACGCAGCTACGGCCGGTCGCTGATCGCCGATCCGTGGGGGATCGTCGTCGCGATGGCGCCCGACGAGGAGACGGTAATCGCCGCCGAGCTCGACCGGCGGCGGCTCGAGGAGGTGCGCTCGAAGCTTCCCTCGCTGGCGTCTCGGCAGCCCCATGCGTACCGCTGGCCGGCTCCCACCGCGTAGGCGCATGGACATCCAGGCGGTCCTCTTCGACCTCGACTTCACGCTGGCGAAGCCCGGTCCCGATCTCGGGCCGGAGGGCTATCAGCGCCTCGGTCGCCGTTTCGGGCTCGAGCTCGACCCGTCGCTCTACAAGGAAGCCCGCGCGAAAGCGGTCGAAGGGCTGAGGAAGCATCCGGACTTCCGTCATGACGAAGAGATCTGGATCGCCTTCACAGAGCGGATCATTCGAGGGATGGGCGGTGACTCGGACCGAGCCTACGAGTGCGCCGTCGAGATGACGCGGGCGTGGGAGCACGCCCGCAATTTCGATCTCTTCGACGACGTGCCTCCGGTCCTGGCGGAGCTCCGGCGCCAGGGGCTCAAGCTCGGGATCGTCTCGAATACCGGTCGGGACGTCCACGAGTTCCTCGAGCATCACAACCTCGAAGTCGACGCGGCGCTCTCGTCGCGGGTACACGGGAAGGTCAAGCCGCACCCGACGATCTTCCAGGCGGTTCTCGACAGCCTCGGCGTCGAGGCTTGGCGGTCGGCGATGGTCGGCGACTCGCCGGAGGACGACCTCGAGGGCGCACGGGCGCTCGGGATGCGGGCGTTCCTCGTCGACCGCGAGGGGGTCTACCCGGATGCGCCCGACCGCCTGCCGGACCTCATGGCCCTCCCGGCGGCGTTGGGGCTTTCCGGCTAGCGTCGAGGAGGGCCCCAAGCGGGTTCTGTGTCAGAGATCCCGTTCCGCGTCACCTTGCGGACGCGACCTGTCGAGACGTCAAGACGAAAGATCTCTGAATCGGGGCGAATCTTTCTCGTGAAGGCAAGCTCGCGCCCGTCCGGCGACCAGGTGAGGTCGACCACGTCCTCGAAGCGTGGTGCCAGCAAGCGAACGGCGCTCCCGTCCGGTCGCATCACAGCCAGCTGACCCCGGTCCGAGTTCTGCGGCCGGCGGACGAACGCGATCCAACGACCATCAGGAGACCACGCGGGCTCGAAATCCCACTCGGGGCCTTCTGTGATCTGCCGCACCTTTCCCGTGGCGACGGCGACCACGCAGATGAACGCGTCCATGCTGACTGTGTCTCGGACGAACGCGATCTGTTTCCCGTCCGGCGACCAGCCCGGCTGGTAGAGCTCGTTCCCCTGCCGAGCGAGATTACGTTCCTTTTGAGCCGTCAGCCATGGCCACCAAGATGCGGTTGCCCCGCGTGTACACAATGAATCGCCCGTCGCGGGAAAACGCTTGGATCGCCGGTACCGGTCCTTCCGCGTGCGATCAACGGACGCAGGCCCGTGCCGTCGTCGTTCACCACGTAGATTGCCGGGACGCCGCGGCATGACGTGACGAACGCGAGTGCGCGTCCGTCGGGCCGCCAAGCCGGAGACTGAACACCGAACTCCCCAGGCACCAGCGTTCTGGCATGACTGCCGTCGGCGTTCATCAGCTTGATTCGCGAGTCATCGCCTCCCTGAACGACCGCCAGTCGGCCCGGTGTATGGGACCGCACCGTAGCCCCTCCAGCTACAGGAAGCATGACCGCGAAGAGCGCGACCGATGCAATCGCCAGTCTCAGCAGCGATCCGAGTCTGAGCATGCCTCGAGCACGCGCACGGACGGCGGTGAACGGCGCCCGTTCGGCCAGCCGATCCTGATCCGCACCGAGGCGGCGTTGTTCTCGTAGCGGAGCTCTCGGAAGAGGAAGCGTCGGTTCGCGCGGTGGACCAGGACGTACGTCCCCGCCCTGACGACCGTCAGGTCGATGTTCTGGCCGTGAAAGTGACTCGGGTAGCGGTCGGTGTAGCCAACGGACGTACCCTGGTGAACTGCCATCGCCTCTGGCCGTCCCTGCTCGCAGTAGTCGTTGAACACCGGGCCGCGCGGCTCGTTGAGGAAGCTCCCGGGCGCGTGAGCGTAGTGGTCGGCTAGGCAAAAACCGCTCTTGCGGTCACGCAGCAGGAGCGCGTGGTCCGATGCTCGCCACAACTCGTAGCGCTGAAAGCCCATCACGTGCCAGTGCGAGTGCGTGGGTGAGTACACGTAGCGGAGGACTCCCACACGCGGGAAAGTCTGCCGTCGGCCTCCCCTGGCGAGCCGGACGACCTGCGAGGCACGCATGAACGGAAGTCTCCGGCTCGAGCGCCTCGCCGTGATCACCACCGGCCCGAGGCCGATGTTGTCGGTTGCCGAATCGAAGCCGAGCACGAAGTGACGGCGATGGCCCCGAACGACGCTCCTGATCGAGAGGTCGGTCGGCGGTCGCTGCTCGAAGTCCGGAAGGAGCTGGACGACCCGAGGCTCCGGGCGCGCCGTAGCCGAGGTCGCGAACGGGGTGGAGACGAGTACGTCCGGGGGCCCCGCAGCCGGTCCTGTCGCCGGTGTCCGCCAGAGCAGCTCGCCGCCGCTCCGATTGCTCGCGAAGACCACGTTCTTCCCGTTGGCGCTGAAGGCAGGCGCTCCGTCCACCGCCGGGTCGGCGGTCAGCGGCGTGACGGCCCCCGAGCCTAGGTCGAGGACGTAGATGTCCAGGGCTCCCGTTTCGTCGGAGACGTATGCCAGTCGCCTGCCGTCGGGGGCCCACGCGGGAGCGCTCTGCGCGCCCGGCGCCGACGTCACCTGTCTGGGGCGACCGCCCTTCGTCGAGACGAGGTAGAGGTTGTCGCCGTCCGTGAACGCGATTCGACGCCCTCCGGGCGACCAGGCCGGCTCCAATCCGGCACCGAGGCGTCGTCCGCCGCCACCGTCCGCGCGAACTACCACCAGCGTCCCGCCGCGCTCGACGACGAGGTGCCTCCCGTCCGGAGACCAGCTCGGGGAGGCTTCGTCGACTCCGTCAGTGCGCGTTATCCGGCCGCGGTGCGTGCCGTCGGCATCTGCGACGAAAAGGTCGCCGGCGCCGCCCGAGCCGGAAGCGACGAAGGCCAGTCTGCGTCCGTCCGGCGACCAGGCCGGGTCGACCGCCCCCCGCTTGAAGCGGAGAACCCGTCGGCGACCGGCTAGGTAGAGGCCGCCACCGACGCTTTCCGAGCGGGCGAACGCGAGAGTTGCCCAGGATGCAGGCAGAGGCGCCGAGCGGGTGCCGGCCACGGATAGGGTCGTCGCGAGCAGGCTTACCGAGGCCAACGTGAGCGCGGCGAGGGCCACGGCGGCCCGCACTACTGTGGGCTCCCGAACTCTGCTGCAGCCTCCTCGAGTGTTGCCACAGGCCCAACGCAGACGTCTTCGCGGTCGAGGAGCTCGAGCCACGCGCTCAGTGGTTTGGCGGCGAAGGTCTCGGCGAGCGTGCCCGCGAGCTCAGATTGTGCGGCAGGGTCGAACTGGCGCGACGCCAGCTCGTCCAGGCCGAGGAGCTCGCAGAGACGCGCGAAGAACTTCTGCTCGAGCGCAGCGACGGTGAGGTGGCGTCCGTCGGCAGTCCGGTAGACCCCGTAGCAGGCAAGGCCTCCCGTCAGAAGTCTCGGGACCGGCTCGCCGCCGAGGCGGTGCGCTGCGAAATGATGCGAGCCGTGGGTCATCGAGACGACGACGTGCGCCCCGCGGCCGGTCTGAGCGCGTGCAAGCAAGGCCGCGAGTATCCGGTTCACGGCCGCCAGCGAGCCCGC
>Ga0126312_10003508_pt1 | contig 10597 bp, 9 predicted proteins | sample Plot104A_FD_92537 | JGI IMG/M metagenome (GOLD analysis project Ga0126312, IMG submission 92537) | Serpentine soil microbial communities from UC McLaughlin Reserve, CA, USA - Plot104A | ecosystem: Environmental > Terrestrial > Soil > Grasslands | place: USA: UC McLaughlin Reserve, Lake County...
GGGGGGGCTACCTTCTATTTCTCGCTTCCACGATTCACAGAGAATAGTGGTGGATGACAGGGATTACAGCAGTACGCTCTTACTCGTAGTGGACGACCAGAACGAGGTCGAGACTACTCTCGCCGCGTTGAGCGAGGGGATGCCGATCGAGGGGGTCTTCATCGCACGTGATGGGGAAGAGCCTCGAGACGAGCTCCCCCGTAGGACCACGTACCGGTCGCAGGCGGCGGGGAACCCCATGGCTGGACTCCCCGGCCTGAACGGCCAGTCGTCCAGCGCTGCGGAGCGTGAACATTGAGGGACTTGCACAGAGCAGAAGGGCGAGACCGTGATAGATCTGACGTGCTGCGCATCCTCGTCCTCGAAGGTAGCTCGTCGGACGCAGAACTCGTCGGAGCTCGACTATCCGAAGGCGGGATCGGGTGCGAGCTGGTCAGAGTGCAGAGCCGCGACGCCTTCGCCGCAGCGCTGGAGGAGGGTGGGGTCGATCTCATCCTGGCTGACTACGACATAGTAAGTAGCCTGACCAGCGAGGTTGCGAGCGCTCTCGAGAACGCCTGGCTCTACAAGGAGCTGGGAGACCGGGAGCGTGCGCTGCAGAACCTGGTAACGAGGTTGTTGGGAGCCCAGGAAGAGGAGAGACGCCGGGTGGCCTACGAAGTTCACGACGGTTTGGCCCAGATTGCGGTTGCCGCACATCAGAATCTGCAGGCCTTCGCCCGGCGCCACGTCCCAGAGACGGAGCAAGGCAGAAGAGAGTTGGATCGGATACTCGGGCAGGTCCGGACGACGGTCTCGGATGCGCGCCGGGTCATCGCGAACTTGAGGCCAACGGCACTCGACGACCTCGGACTCGCAGCCGCCATCTCCCTGGAGGTCGAACGCCTGAATGAAGAAGGTTACCGGGTCGACTGCGAGGAACATCTTGGAGATGAGCGCCTGCCAAGAGAGATGGAGATCGCGCTCTTCCGCGTCGCGCAGGAGGCGTTGACCAACATACGCAAGCACGCAGGGACGAAGTGGTTGAAGATAGAGTTGCGGCGGCGGGACGCAGAAGTCTATCTGGAGGTCAGGGATTTCGGGCGTGGGTTCGACCCGGCCGCACGCGAAACGTTGGGGGGCAGTCCTGGTGAGCGGGTCGGTTTTGCGGGAATGAGGGAGCGGGTCGGCATGCTTGGTGGCGAGCTCGAGATCCAAAGCCACCCGGAGGCCGGTACGTTCGTTGCGGCGATCATCCCTCTTGTGCGAACGGCATGACGACGCTACCGTGCAGATCGGACGGGTCCCTTGCAGCTGCGGAGATCGGACGACGATCATGAAAGTAGTCGGCCAGTTGTTCATCGGGGGGAATAGAGAAGTGGGAACCGAGATCTCTCCAGAGTACGTAGGTGGGCCAACGCGCTTGGCCGTAGTCGATGACCATGAGCTCACCAGGGAGAGTCTCCAAAACATGCTCTCCGATGAGCCCGACATCGAGATCGTTGGCGAGGCGGCCAACGGACGGCAAGCGCTCTCGCTGTGCTCACGTTTCACGCTGGATCTGATCCTCATGGACGTGCGGATGCCTGTCATGGACGGCCTGGCGGCCACAAAGCAGGTCAAGCAAAGATACCCCGAGATTAGCGTCATGATGCTGACCATGCACGAGAACCCTGACTACCTGCTCAGGGCGCTGAAGGCAGGGGCGGCCGGCTACGTACTCAAGGACGCGCCTTACGAGGAGATCATCCAGGCCGTGCGGAGGGTGCGCAACGGGGAGTCTCCGCTGGACCCGGAGTTGGCCGCCCGGCTTCTGCGCCGATTGGCCCGCGAGGGGGAGGTGCGCAGAGGAACGGGTGGTCCTAATGCGGCCTCTAACGCGGTCGAGCCCCTGACCCCGCGTGAGCTGGAGGTCCTCGGGTTAATGAAGCTGGGACGCACCAACCGTGAGATCGCTGGGGACCTCGTAATCAGCCTCGGTACGGCCAAGAACCACGTCGAGCACATCATCTCGAAGCTGGGGGTCTCCGACCGGACCATGGCTGTAGTCCACCGCTTGGAGTTGGGGTTGATCGATCTCCCCTGAGGATGGCCGCCGGCAATCTGGCTTCTTGCAATTTTCGATGGCACACAATTCGAGACAGGTTCGGAAGGGCGTTCGAATTGGACACCCCGCGGCGACCATCCACCGCTATAGTGTCAGGTCTTGGTGCCTTGGGACGAGCGAGAGTGTCTCAGGAGCAGGAGCAGGGCGAAGCCGAGGGTGAGGGCGCCGCTTACCAAAAGGTTACCGCGGACGGTGTCTCCGATCACAAACACCGGGTCCACGCGGAGGGTTTCTACGAGGAAACGTCCGACGGAGTAAAAGCTCACATACAGTATGAAGACGTCGCCGGCTTTCAGTCGCTCCGAGAAGCGACGAGCGATCCAGAGCAAGGCTAGGCACACGAGCACGTCCCACAATGACTCGTAGAGGAAGGTGGGGTGAAAGGAGGTGGCATCAGCGAACTCTGCAGGACGGTGCAGGGGCGCTATGCGTATGGCCCACGGCAGCTCGGAGGGTTGCCCGAAGAGCTCCTGATTGAAGTAGTTGCCCCACCGACCTATGGCCTGGCCCAGGGCGAGACCCGGAGCGGCAGCGTCGGCGAAGGTGAGCGCGTTTATGCCGCGGTACCAGCTGAATAGGAGCAAGCCCAGGAAACCTCCCACTATCGCGCCGTAGATCCCTAGGCCCCCGTCATAGGTCTCCAGCACCTTGGGGAAGGGGTTGCGAGTGTACCGATGGTACTCGGTTGCGACGTGATAGAGGCGCCCTCCGACGACGCCCAGCGGAACCACGAAGAAGAGCGAACCTAACGCCAGGGAGCCGTCGTAGCCTCTGCGCGCGAGCTCTCGTCCCGTGATCCAGGCACCAACGGCTATGCCCAGCGCGATAAGGAGGCCATGATAACTCAGGGCGATCGGCCCGACCTCGAAGATGATCGGTGAGGGCGGACTCGGCAGCGAAAAGAGTGCCAGGAGTATCTGAGACGATGGGATCATCTCTACCGCCGAGACTCCGGCGCTTTAGAGGATGCCGTGCCGGTTCTTATGCGAGCTCCGTCCGGGAACAGCTTCTCCTGGCTCTGGGGGTTGATCAGGTTGTAGTAGTAGCCACGGTTTTTGTCCGATGCCACCACCAGAAGCCCTGTCGCCTCGTCGAGGCTCTGCTTTGTGGAGGTGGCGTCGCCGACGTTCACCCCTTCGGGGCCTTGCATGAACAGGGTCCCGCGGCCTTCCTCGAAAGAGATGTCATCCAGGTCCGTGCGCTTGTAGTAGACCTTGCCACCACTGCAGGTGGGGGACGAGGCGAACATGTAGAGCAGGCGCTGCTCTTCGTCTATGAGTGCCAGCGAGCGCGTGTGGGAGTCTCCCACCATCCCGAAGACGTGGCTGGTCCAACTCCCGTCTTGGTCACGCACCCACAGCATGCTGTACGGTGCGTCGAGATCCCGGTCTATGCGGTCGCGTCGCGTCTTTAGAGTGGCGAAGACCCGCCCCTCTGAGTCGGCCTTGAGATTGAGGTGATCGTTGGCCATACCCGCTCCCATAACCGGGTTGTCCTGCCGCCAGGTGTCGTCGGGCTCTCCATCCTGGTGTATGGCGAAGTAATAGCCAGACTTGCCTGACTCGTCGTACTGGTTGCCCCACATAAGGCCGATCTTGGAGCCGAAGGCGACGATCCCCGAGACGTCATCGGAACTCACGGTCGTGCCCCGTAGCGGCAGGACGAACGGCTTCACCCAGCTCGAGTCACTCTTCCCTGAAGTATGGGTTACGAACACACGGCGCAACTCGTCGCCCTGGGTATAAGTGGCCCAGAGCTTGCCTGTGGTGTCCTTGGCTACTGCAATGGCCTCCATACCGCCCTCGGTTATGGTTACCGGAAAACCTTTGTCGAGCGAGTAGCGTTCGGTCGAGGGATCGTAACTGTAGCGCAAAAAGCGGGCGCTGTCCTTGTCCAAGCTCGCTTCTGTCCCGGCGCTGACCACGTAGAGGTGGCCATCCTTCCATAGGGCGTCGGCCCTGGATGTGTTGCGTGCGTCGACGAGTATGCCGGTGTCCTGCCAGGTGTCCTCTGTCCGGTCGTAGCGGTAGATGTGGTACTCCTCGGAGGAGCCGCTGAAGAGTATCCCCCACCAGAGGCCGTCGTTGAACCACAGCTTGCTCTGCACTTTCGAGGCGGTGGGACCCTGCGTACATCTGATCTCCGGCTTGAAGGAGCGTGGCAGGCCCAGGGCCGTCCCCGCTAGAAGGACGATTACGCCAATGACCATCAATATCTGCATCCAGAGTCTGTGCCTTTGGGTCACTCCTGACATCACTTATTGTTTCTTCGATCTCCCGGCATCGCGTGCTTCACGCGGCTTGACAACAGGGGCACCTTCCTTAGCGACCAATGTAGATAATTACGAACCAACAAAAATACTAGCAGATACTCGATGCGTGCCAAGGGTGCGAACAAGAGTCGTTTCGGGTCAAGTAGTAATACCAGTTGGGTCGATGGACCGGATAGTCATTATTCGCCTCTCTTTTCTTGCGGGGGATCATATCGAAACCCTCGAGCATCTTGTACGATGCGTTTTGATGGATGCGGCTCGAGGTCCTGCGTCCCAATGCGCGACGGATGGGACACCTTCGCGCATTGGGCAGGTGTCGAGTATGACCCGCAGTGAAGGCGTTGGCTCTAGAGCCTGAAGCGCGCCAGGTTGGTCTGCGGTACCTCTGTGACTCCGCTGCCGGCGGGCCGCGGATTGCTAGAGTCGGAGACGCCGATGAACCCGCCGCCGACCCACAGGTAGGAGGGGGTCGTGATCATTGCCCACGCCCCCTCATAGCTCGGACGCCTGTTTTGGTCCAGGGAAGGGATCCAGCCGCAGCGGATGTCTCCGGTCGCCGGATTCACGGAGGCGAGCCCGCGTAGGAGCTTGCCATTACAAACTCTCTGGCTGTTCTCATTGATGCCGAAGTGCCCGCCGAAGAACAGCCGCGACTGGTCCCGCGTCAGCGCCACGCTCTGCACGTTCCCGAACGTGCGGAACCGCCAGATACGTGCACCATAGTTGCCATTGTCGAGGCGGAACGCCGTGACGTAATTCACCCTGCTCCCGAAGCCGCCGTAGAGCCTGGTGCGTGTTGCGGTGAGGTCCCACGCCGTCTGTGGAGCTTGGATCGTCCCGCTTGGGATCTTCCACGGGTGCAAATTGCCCGTGGCAGTGTAAAGGCGCGCCACGCTCTGTCGCGGAGCGCCTTTGCCGTTGGTTCCACCCACGTGGCTGAACGAGCCTCCAACGAAGATCGACCTCCTCCCTGAGGCGAGTTCCAGGGCTCGCACCTTGTGGGAGCACTTGGGGTCTTTACACGTTGGGGCCTTGGTAGTCTTCGGTTTCCAATGGCGATCGAGCGCCCCGGTCTTGAGGCTGAACGCCGCCAGATTCTTGCGCGGCGCTCCGTTGACTTTGGAGAATCCTCCGCCAGCGTAGAGTTTGCGCTCGCCTGCTTCGAGCGCGAATACGTAGGAGGTGTCGCTCCCCACCTGCGGCGCGAAAGGCGACAGCACCACAGCTTTGGTGTACGCTCCGACCGCGGCCAAGTTCTTCCTCGGCTTACCCTCTACGGCCGTGAAGTTTCCGCCGATGAATACTTTGCCGTTCTTGACGGCGAGCGAGCGTACAACGGCCTCTTCCCCACTCACCTTCGGACGCCACGTGCGAATGGCGGCGCCGGTCTTGACGTTGATGGCCGCCACGTTGCTTACCTTGTAACTAACGCCCGACTTCTGCCTCACCTCGGTGAACTCGCCTCCTATGTAGAGAACCTTGCGGTCTCCCGAGAGCGCTGTGGCGTAGACTTTTCCGTTCGTCATGTAAGTGTTACCAGGGGTCTCAGACAGGGCCAGGGCGGGGGAGGCGCCGAGGATGGCTTGTATCATCATCACCGCGGCCAAAACCGAAAGGGCCAACAAGAGTCGTCCGTTCAACGTCTCAGGGACCAGTATCAATCGTCTGCTCATCTATATCGCGCCCTCCACACACTCGCAGAGAAATAACCAGGACCAATAATAGGGACTGTCGCGGTCCGGTACGTGGGCCATCCGGCACATTTTATCTCAGTTGCCGCCCCCGGTGTCGCAAAATGCTTGGGCAGCAGCTAAACTCAAGGATTGGCGGAAGTCCGCCAGCACACAAGTTTGTACGATCGCCAGAGGGGTGAGACCGTGTATAAGTCTGTAACATCGACAAATGGCACCCAACAATCGGCGGCCCTCAGCAGGGTCTCCGAAGATGAGGGATCCTTCTCCCTGAGCGACCTCACGCGAGTCGTCTTGAAGCGACTTTGGGTTATTCTCCTGGTCGTCTGCGTTGTTGTCGGGGCTGCTGTAGGGGCAAGTCTGTGGCAAACGCCGACCTACGAGGCTTCCGCCCAGGTGTGGGTGGATCAAAAGCAAACCGATCAGCAGACGAACCTGGCTGGAACCGTCGAGGGGCTGCAAACGATTATCCTGACGATGATACATGCCATAGATAGCCGCCCCGTAGCCGAAAAGGCCATCCAACGCTTGAACTTAGATATGACCCCGGCCGAGCTCTTGGATAACCTGACCATCGAGCAGGTCGAGAGCACCAGTTTCATAGTCCTCACCTACGAAGGTAACGACCCTGTGGAGGCCACAAAGATCGTCAACACGGTCGGCCAAGTCTCCTCCGAGCTCATCTCTGAAAGAAGCGCGGCCGGCAGCAACTTGACGGCCAACGTGTATGAGGAGGCGATGGTGCCAGACGGCCCGGTAAGCCCCGACCCCTTGAGGAATGGGGTCCTGGCGGCCGTGTTTGGCATTATGCTCGGCATAGGCCTGGCTCTGTTGATGGAATACCTGGACCATAGTTGGCGCTCGCCAGAAGAAGTGGAACAAGTCTCGGGCGTACCCACTTTCGCTACCATACCGGAGTTTAGTCTTACAAAGAGCAAGAGGACCAAAAGGACGCTAGCATGACCGATTCACAAAGCAAGACCATCGCTGTTTCGTCGCAGAAGCACAGAAGGCGTGAGGATGCTACCCTGGATCTGGTGACCGTCTACGACCCCACCGGTGCCGCTTCCGACGCTTACCGGATGTTACGCACCAACCTCTTCTACGCCTTGATCGATTCCCCTCCCAAGATAATAGTGCTCACGAGTGTGAGCTTCGGTGAGGGCAAGAGCACCACCGCCGCCAACTTGGCTGTGACGCTTGCGCAGGCGGATAAGAATGTCCTGATCCTGGACTGCGATCTTCGCAGACCTCGTCTGCATAGCATGTTCGACGTAAGCAATACAAGCGGTCTAGTGGACATCCTGGCTGGCGGCAGCAGGATGGAAGAGGTCTGGCGAGAGCCGATTCCAGGATTGAAGTTGATCTGCGCTGGTCCCCCGCTGCCCAACCCGGCCGAGCTTCTGAGCTCAAGGCGTCTGGCGGAGTTTCTTGCCGAAATGCGACCGAAGTTCGACTACGTCCTGGTAGATGCACCCCCCGTAGGGGTGTCCGACTCCGTAGTGCTGGCGGCCACCGGGGACGGGGTCTTGCTGGTTCTGGATTCTCAGCGTACGCGCAAGGGGCCCCTGCGACAAGCATTGCGCAGCCTGCAAGGCGTTGGGGCGAACGTGCTGGGAACGGTAATGAACAATTTCGAGATTTCCAGAGGCGGAAACTCCCCTTACAGCAACCTCTAACAGAAGCGCAAGAGCACGCTAGCCTGGGCAGTTACTCGGACAGCTCAAAGATGAATCGCTGGGCATGTGGCGGGGGGACGCAGTGAGATCTACTGTGGTTGATTATCTGAGCGCTTCGACGTTGAGACGCCGCCTACTCTCCGGCAGCACGTGGGCTCTCGGGGGGAAGATCGGGGCCGCTACGATCGGCATCGTCACCAACGGCGTGCTGACGCGCCTGCTCACCAAGCAGGAGTTCGGCGTCTACTTGTTGGCGTTCAGCATTATCTCGCTCGGCGCGGTGATCGGGTCTTTTGGACTGCCCAAGACGGTGTTACGGTTCGTCGCCGAAAGCATGACGCTAGGCCAACCCGGACGCGCAAGGAGGGCGATCTACACGGCGCTGGGGCTCGGCGTCGTGGGAACTCTGATTATTAGTCTGGCCTATCTTTTCATCGTCGGCGATCTTGTGAGCAGGCACCTCTTTCACTCTTCAGCCCTCGTAGCAATCATCGGACTTACTGCTGGCTGGATGGCGATCTCGACGATACAGGAGATTATGGCCGAGACGTTCAGGGGGTTCCACGACATCCGTATGGCCACCCTGTTCGGCGGCCTGGCAACGGGCGGCAAGAGCGCCGGCCTGATAATGAGGATCATGCTTCTCGTCTGCTTGGCGCTGTTGGGGTTGACGAGCGGATGGGACACGGACTTGAGGACCGTCATGCTGGCCTCTATAGGCTCGGGCGCCGCGAGCTCGCTCTTGGCCGCTGTGTTCTTGCACAAGAGGATCTCCTCGCTCGGTACGCAGGGTGCGGACGATCCGATAAGTACGAGGGATACGCTGCGCGATGCCCTCCCGATATTGCTCATTTCCCTGACCTCATTCGTCTTGCTATCGGCAGCAGATATCTGGATCTTGAGCATTTTCCGTCCCTCGGAGGAGGTCGGGCTTTATGGTGCGGCCGCCCGGCTGGTTACTCTTATCGCGATGCCGCTCCTGATTACGAACCTCGTGCTGCCGCCCATCATCGCGGAGATGTACGCCCAGGGCAGAACGGGTACGTTGGAGCGCTCGCTGCGCAGCTTCAGCACCTTGTCCGGCATCCCGTCCCTGTTGGTTCTGATTGTGTTCATGCTCTTGGGAGGGCCGATATTGGGAGTGGTGTACGGCTCCGGCTACCAGAGCGCCGCGATGGTGCTGGTGCTGCTTAGCGCCGGGAAACTCGCCGCCGTCTGGGCCGGGTCTTGCGGGGCGGTGCTCCAGTTTACGGGCCACCAGGGATCCATGCTGCGCGTCAACCTCCTGACTAGCCCCCTCTTTATAGTCGGAGCCCTGCTGGTGGTGCGAGACTACGGACCGATCGGGGTCGCCAGCATGACGGCCGCTATCACTGTCTTGCAGAACGTGGCGCTGGTTTTGGTCGCCAAGAGAAAGACCGGCATGTGGACCCACGTGAGCCTCTCGCCATCTCACCTGCCAAAGGGTCTATCGAAGCGATGAGCACCCCAGCCTATGGCACACTCGGCTGTCGCCCGTCGCTTGCCGTCAGGCTCCGTACTGCCCACGGGACCGGCAGTTCGGGTGCTGAGCGTGAACCAGGAAGCACAGGAGTAATGCGATGAGGATCGTTGCCAACTCCATCCCCAAGAGCGGCACCCACCTCCTCGACCGCCTGCTCGTGCTGCTCGGGTTCGGGATGGTAGACCTGGGAGGGACGAGACCACACCTCGTGAAGAGCAGCTACCGGTTTCCCCTGGTTAACCAGCGACTCAAGAGCATGCTGGGACTACGCAAACCAGAGGACGTCATGGGAATAGGTCCGCACCTCGTAGAAGGCGGTCGGTTCCCCCCGGCCCGCAGGTTCTTGAGGGGGCGGGGGGAGAAGGTCACCGTCGGGGTGGTCTCCCCGCAGCGCATAAGCCGCCGCTGGCTCACCAGGCGCCTCTCCAAGGTTCCCGATGGCGGCTTCGTCAACGCCCACTGCATCTACACCCCTGAACTGGCCGACCTCTTCCGCCAGGAAGGCATGAGGACCGTGTGCATCCTGCGCGACCCACGCGACGTGGCCGTCTCCCAGATGCACTACATCAAGCAGTTGGAGAACCACTTCGCCCACAAGGGATACATGGCCTTACCCTCTGACAGCGAGCGGCTGTTGGTCTCCATCCGAGGCGGAGACTTTGGCGGACGTAAGCTTCAGTCGCTCGATGAGCGCTACAGGCAGTTCTTGAGGTGGGAGCGAGACGGAGGGGCTGCGGTGGTCAAGTTTGAGGACCTGGTGGGCACTAAGGGAGGGGGGAGCGCCGTGGCCCAGCGGCTGGCGGTAGAGCGGGTGGCCAGGCACCTTGGGGTGGAGGTGGAGGAGGCAACGATGGGAGTGGTTGAGGAGGGGCTCTTCGGGGTGGGAAGGACGTTCAGGAAAGGGCAGATCGGAGGCTGGAGGGAGGAGTTTTCGGCCGAGCACGAGCGGGCGGTGAGGGAGGTTCTGGGCTCGCTGTTGGTGGAGTTGGGCTATGAGGCTGGTCCCAACCGGTAGTGTCCGGCGACCACCCCGGCACCCAGAAGTACGCCGAGGTATGAGCAGCGAACCCCTGGAGAGGTAGAAGCGGGCCTCAAACACCGCACGCCGCTCGGGCCTGGTGTGTATAATGCGCTGCCGTACAAACACGCTGCAAAGGATGGCATGGAACGGCTCCCAAAATTAATCGCCAGTACCGTAGTGCGCTCCGCCCATCAGGGCGAGAACCACGGAGGTGTCTATATAATAGACCTGCACACCGAGGCGGTCGAGCAGGTCGTACGCTACGACGAACCATCTATAAGCTGGGAAGGACGAGGCGGTCCCAGGGGGCTGCGCGGTATAGCCTTCTACGAAGACGAGATCTA
>Ga0126312_10003509_pt1 | contig 10594 bp, 10 predicted proteins | sample Plot104A_FD_92537 | JGI IMG/M metagenome (GOLD analysis project Ga0126312, IMG submission 92537) | Serpentine soil microbial communities from UC McLaughlin Reserve, CA, USA - Plot104A | ecosystem: Environmental > Terrestrial > Soil > Grasslands | place: USA: UC McLaughlin Reserve, Lake County...
CGTGCATACGCGACCCCGGGGGGACCAGGGTCTAGCCTGGTCTCGGACCGGAAGGGGTGCCGTGTCCGATTGGCGCGACGATCACGAGCACGATCAGCTCGGTTTTGAAGACGATGAGGCTGTAGCGGCGCGCGGCGAGGGCGAAGGCGTGCGCGTGCTCGGGCCCGACGAGCAGTCGCCACGACCCGTGCCGCGCCGCGGTCGGCGTGCCGTCGACGACTCCGAAGAGTTCTGGGGCGAGCGCGCGACCGACTTCGAGTTCGAGGATGACCCGACGTGGTCGGCTTCGTCGCAGGGTCTGGCCGAGTCCGAGTCCGAGACCAAGCCGCGGTCGCGCCGCGGCAAACGAGCCGCGCGTCGGGCCAAGACCGCGACACCGCCGCCCGAGTCGCGGCGGCGGCCGGAGACACCCGCCGACGCGAGCGGGCCGGTGCGCCTTCCGCATTGGACCGAACCTCCCACGGGCGAGGTGCCGACGGTGGTCTCCGGCGAACAACCCGCGGCCCCGCCTGACGACGAGCTCGACCGCTGGAAGTCGGCCAGCGGGCAGTCGCCCCGGTACCGGATCGAGGACAGCGACTGGGCCGAGGGTGACTTCTCGAGCCCCGAGCTGCTCAAGGACGACTCCCTGGCCCTCGGCGCGTTGCGCGACCGCGACCTTCCCGAGGACGACAAAGACGATGGCGACGAGGCGTTTGAAGCGGAGGTGGCAACCCGCCGCCGTGGGGGCAACAGTCGCCGCCGCCCAAAGCGGCGCACGCGAGCCCCCGGACCCCTCGAAGAAGGGGAGGAGCCTCCCGCCCCGGTCGAGGAGCATGGGCCGCCGGCCGACCTCATCACCCGCCTCCTGACCGGGGTCGCCATCGCGGTCGTGGCCCTCATCATGCTCAAGCTCGGACGCGGGCCGACCACGTTCCTGGTGGCGGTGATCGTGGGCGCCGCCGCGTTCGAGCTCTACGAGGCCTTCCGCCGTGTGGGCTACCACCCGGCCACCGTGATCGGGCTCCTCGGTTGCGTGTCGATCGTCGGCATCGCGTACAGCGAGGGGCTCGATGCCTTCCCGCTCGTGGCAATCCTCGTGGTGGCGTTCACCATGCTCTGGTACATGCTCGAGGTGGTGAAGGCGCGCCCGATCGTCAACATCGCGATCACGTTGTTCGGGTTCGGCTACGTCGGCATCTTCGGCGCGTTCGCCGGTCTGTTGCTCAGCGCTCCCGACGGCACCGGACTCATCATCGGTCTCGCGCTGTGCGCGATCGGCTACGACGTGTTCGGGTACTTCATCGGTTCGCAGTTCGGACGCAGCCGCATGTCGCCCCGCCTGTCGCCCAACAAGACCTGGGAGGGGCTGTTCGGCGGAATGGTCGCCGCCGTCGTGCTCGGCGGGATCGTCGGCACGACGCTCGCGCCGTGGAACGGGAAGATCAGTCACGGGCTCGCGCTCGGCGTCGTCGTCGCGATCCTCGCCCCGATCGGTGATCTGTGCGAGTCGATGATCAAGCGCGACCTCGGCGTCAAGGACCTCGGGACGCTCCTCCCCGGGCACGGCGGCGTCCTCGACCGCTTCGACGCGATGCTGTTCTGCCTGCCGGCCGTCTACTACCTGGCCATCCAACTCAAGATCGGATGAGCCGGACGACGAACGTCGTCCTCCTTGGATCGACGGGATCGATCGGGACGCAGGCCCTCGACGTCATCGCATCGCATCGCGACCGGTACCGCGTCGTCGCGCTGGCCGCCGGCCGAAACGAGGAGCTGCTCTCGCGACAAGCGGCCGACTTCGACGTCGCGCCCGACCGCGCGCACCTCGGCGTCGACGCGCCCGATGCGCTCGCGGAGCTGGCGGCGCTGCCCGAGGCCGACGTCGTGCTCAACGCGGTCGTCGGCTTCGCGGGCCTGCCCGCCACCCTCGCGGCGCTGACGCACGGCAAGCGACTCGCGCTGGCCAACAAGGAGAGCCTCATCGCCGGCGGACCCGTCGTCGCCAAGGAGCGGGGAAGCGGCGGTGGCGAGATCGTGCCCGTCGACTCGGAGCACTCCGCTGTGTACCAGGCGCTGCGCGCCGGCGCCCCACACGAGGTGCGCCGCGTCCTGCTCACCGCCAGCGGCGGACCGTTTCGCGGCAGGTCGCGGGCCGAGCTCGAGCGGGTCACCGTCGCCGACGCGCTGCAACATCCGACTTGGACCATGGGCGCCAAGATCACCATCGACTCGTCGACGCTCATGAACAAGGGCCTGGAGGTCATCGAGGCGCACGAGCTGTTCGGCGTCGACTTCGACCGCGTCGACGTCGTCGTGCACCCCCAGTCCATCGTGCACGGGATGGTCGAGTTCACGGACGGCGCGACCGTCGCCCAGCTGTCGCAGCCCGACATGCGGCTCCCGATCGGCCTGGCGCTCGGCGCCCCCGACCGCCTCGACCAGCCCTTCGGCGAAATCGACTGGACCCGCCTCGGGACACTCACCTTCGAGACCCCCGATCTCGAGGCTTTCCCGTGCCTCGGTCTCGCCTACGCGGCGGGCCGGGCCGGCGGCGGCGCTCCGGCGACCCTCAGCGCCGCCAACGAGGTCGCGGTCGAGGCCTTCCTTGGCGGGCGGATCCCGTGGCTGGGCATCGCGGCCGTGGTCGAGGACGTGATGCAGCGGGGTACCGGGAACGTCGAGGACGTCGCCGACGTTCTCGAAGCTGACCGACTCGCGCGCGAGCGCGCCCGGACAGCGGTGGAACGGAGAAGCGCAGCGTGAAGGACCCCCTCGAGGAAGCCGGCTCGGACGTCACCCGCCGCGGCGCCGGCATCTCCTTCCTGCTCGTCCTGCTCGGCCTGATCCTCCTCGCCGTCCTGCGCCCGTCGACGATCGACACCCTCGCGATCATCTTCGGCATCGTGGCGCTGATCATGCTCCACGAGGCCGGTCACTACTTCACGGCCAAGCGCGCGGGCATGAAGGTGACGGAGTACTTCCTCGGCTTCGGGCCGCGGGTGTGGTCGTTCCGACGGGGCGAGACGGAGTATGGCGTGAAGGCCATCCCCGCCGGCGGCTACGTCCGCATCGTCGGCATGAGCAACCTCGAAGACGTCGACCCGGACGAGGAGCCCAGAACGTTCCGGCACGGCACCTTCGGCAACCGGCTCACAGTCATCCTCGCCGGCGTGACCGTGAACCTGATCCTCGCCTTCCTTCTCATCTACGCCGCGCTCATCGGTCGCGGACTTCCCGACACGCTCGAAGCCTCGGTCTCGCGCGTGCTCCCCGATAGCCCGGCGGCAGAAGCGGGCATCCGTGACGGCGACCGAATCATCAGCATCGACGGGCAGCACCTCGACGTCGATCGCGACATCGCCGAAGCGCTGCGCGACCGCGTCGGGCAGCCCACGACGATCGTCGTCGAACGGGGCGGCGGGACGGCGACACTGACGGCGGTTCCCAAGGAGCGGAGCAGCAGCGACAAGAGCGGGATCATCGGCGTGTCGGTCGGCCAGAGCGTGTCGTCGTACCGGTCCTTCAACCCGATCGAAGCCGTTCCCGAGTCGTTCTCGACGATCGGTCAGATGACGCGCGACACCGGTGCCGGCATCGGGCGCCTGTTCTCGCCCGACGGCCTCGAGCGCTACAGCAAGAACTTCACCGGTGACGCGCCGAAGCAGGGAAGCCCGGCTTCGAACGAGCGCCCGCGTTCGATCGTGGGGATCGTCGACATCGGCGGCGACCTCGTCGGCGGGAACGTCTGGAGCCTGCTGTTCCTGCTCGGCGCCATCAACCTCATCGTCGCTCTGTTCAACCTCATCCCGCTGCTGCCCTTCGACGGGGGGCACGCCGCGGTCGTCATCTACGAGCAGGCCGCGTCCAAGGTCCGGGGACGCGAGGTGCGGGTCGATTTCCGCAAGCTCGTTCCCGTGACCGCGCTCGTCCTCGTCGTCTTCCTCACGCTCGGCCTGTCGGCGATGTTCCTCGACATCCGCCAGATCTTCAGCGGATCCTGACCTCACCTGCGCTCGCGCGCTTCGCTCGTACCGACGGCCACCCGTAGGCTGGATCGCGATGCACGAGCGGCGCATGACCAAGCAGATCCACGTCGGCGACGTGCTCGTGGGCGGCGGCGCTCCCGTCTCGGTGCAGTCCATGACCACGACCAAGACGGCCGACGTCGACGGCACGCTGAGCCAGGTCTACGCCCTCGCCGCCGCGGGGGCAGACATCGTGCGCTGCACCTGCAACGAAGAGGAGGCCGCCGAAGGCCTCGCCCAGATCGTTCCCCGGTCGCCCGTCCCGCTCGTCGCCGACATCCACTTCCAGTACAAGCTTGCGCTGGCTGCGATGGAAGCGGGTGTGCAGGCGCTGCGGCTCAACCCGGGCAACATCCGCAAGCCGGAGCAGATCAAGACCGTGGCGCGCGAAGCCAAGGGCCGCGGGCTGCCCATCCGCATCGGCGTGAACGCCGGCAGCCTCGATCCAGACATCGCGCGGCAGCACGGCGGTGCTACGCCCGAGGCGCTGGTCGCATCGGCGCAGCGCGAGCTCGCCTACTTCGCCGACGTCGGCTTCGAGGACGTCAAGATCTCGGTGAAGTCGTCGAACGTCCCGGTGATGATCGACGCCTACCGGCTCCTCTCGGAGACGGTCGACTACCCGCTGCACCTCGGCGTGACCGAGGCCGGCCCGCTCCCCGGCGGGTTGGTCAAGTCGACCGTCGGCATCGGGACGCTGCTCGCCGAGGGCATCGGCGACACGATCCGCTTCTCGCTCACCGCCGATCCGGTCGAGGAGGCTCGGGCGGGCCGGCAGCTCCTCGAGACGCTCGGCCTCCGCGAGCGCAAGGGGCTCGACCTGATCGCGTGTCCGAGCTGCGGGCGCGCCGAGGTGGATGTGATCCGCGTCGCCAATGACGCCCAGGAAGCCCTCGCCGAGCACAACATCCCGCTCCAGGTCGCGGTCATGGGCTGTGTCGTGAACGGACCGGGGGAGGCCCGTGAGGCCGACCTCGGCATCGCCGCCGGTCGGGGCAAGGGCCACCTGTTCGTGAAGGGCAAAGTCGTGCGCGTCGTGCCCGAAGCCGAGATGGTCGACGCACTCCTGGACGAAGGCGAGCGGATCATGGCCGAAGGCATCGAGGCCCGATTGGCTGCAGCCGACGAGGACGCCGAGGCCGAAGCCGAGCGCACCCGCGACGAGCTCCTCCAGATCCAGGGAACCGACGCCAACAGAGCGGACGAGAAGATCGAGAAGATCCGCGAGATCGCGGACTGACGCCGCTCAGCCCCGCGCCAGCACCCGCTCCTGCCACCACTTGCGCAATCCTCGCGCCGAGCCGGCGTGGAGTTGCGCGGCGCGTAGCTGCTCCTCGGTAGTCGAGTCGAGCGGCGACAGGTCGCCGACCACCCACGAGAGGACGTGGTCGGCGAGGGCGGGGTTGCGGGGAAGCACCGGGCCGTGCATGTACGTGCCGATCAGACGCTCGCCGACGAGACCCTCGGTGTCACCACCGCGGCCGTTCCGGGCGAGCACCCGTCCGAGCGGCCGCTCGGACGGCCCGAGGGTGGTGCGCCCGCCGTGGTTCTCGAACCCGGTGAGGACGGGCAGGGGGAGGTCGGGCTCGACGACGAGCTCGCCGATGAGCCGGTTGGGGCCGGCGCGGGTGACGGCATCGACCAGCCCGAGGCCGTCGATCATCGTGCCGTCGGCGGCCTCGTAGCTGTGCCCGATGAGCTGGAACCCGGCACACACCGCGAGCACGGCCGCGCCGCCGGCCCGAGCGCGGTCGATCGCGGCGCGCGAGTTCCGCATCCCCGCCGACGCCATCACCTGCGGGTCGTCCTCCCCGCCTCCGAACAGGTAGACGTCGAGGGAGTCCGGGATGGGCGCGCCCGCGGTGACCTCGACCAGCTCGGCGGCGTGCCCCCGCCAGCGCAACCGCTGCGCGAGCACCACCGCGTTGCCGCGGTCACCGTACGTGCCCAGCAGCTCGGGATACACGAGACCGACACGCACCGCCGACTCGGACGACGCTCTCATCCGAACCTCCGGTAGATCGCAGAGAACTGCGTGTACGACGCCACGATGTTCACGTCGTCGCCAGGCAGGCTGGCCGCGGCCGCGAGCGGGTCGGGTTCGACGAGGTGGTCGACCTCGGCGTAGCGCAGTCGCACCGCAACGTCGTAGGCGCGCTCGCCGGCGGCGGCGACCGGCTGTCCGCGTAGCAGCTCGTAGGGAACGTCCCACAACCAGGATGGGTCTTTGCCGTCGGCGACGCGCGCGTTCACGGCGATCACGACCGAGCAGTTGCGCCGCGCCGGCGGCGGGACCGACAGGTGGTGCAGCACCTCCGACCATCCCGCCGGGTTCTTGGCGAGCAGCACACGGGCGCGCCGCCCGTTGGGGAGCGCGACCGTCATGTAGCGGCCCGCGACCGTGGTGATAGTGGTCGCGGCGTCGGCGGCGTCGTGGGGATCGACACCGAAGTGCGTCGCGGCCGCCGTGACCGCGAGCGCGGCGTTGGCGAGGTTCCAGCGGCCCGGCAGCGCGAGCCGGAGCGGCACGCGCGTCCCGTCGAGCACGAGCGTGTCCCCGTCGAGCCGATTCGGGGTCGCCGGCTGGCCGAACCCGCACGACGGGCAATCGAACCGGTCCGTGCTCCAGCTGAGCAGGGCGGCGCAGTTCGGGCACGTGGCGGCGTCGTTCCGCCAGCCCAGCCCGAGGTCGATCCACATGGTCTTGGCCGGCGTCGCCGCCCACACCACGTGCGGGTCGGACGCGTTGGCGACGACCCGAAGGTCGGGGTGCGTCTCGGCCGCGTGCCGCCACAGGTCGCCGACGGCGTGCACCTCGCCGTACCGGTCGAGCTGGTCCCGGCTGAGGTTGCCGAGCACGAGCAGCTCTGCTCCGAGCGGGTCGACGACTCGGGGCAGGACTCGCTCGTCGACCTCGAGCACGGCCAAGCCGGGCGCCCGGGCCTTCGCCAGGATGGGCGCGATGCCCGACGTCAAGTTGGCGCCGGTGGCGTTGCTCACCACGCGCTCCCCGGTGCGGGCGACGGCCGCGGCGAGCAACCGGGTCGTGGTCGTCTTGCCGTTCGTCGCCGACACGAGCGCCACCCGCTGCCCGGTCGCCAGTTGCGCGAGCGCGTTCGGCGCGATGGCGTTGATCACGCGTCCGCTGATCGTGGCCCCCTGGCCGCGCCCGGTGACGCGCGAGAGCCACCCGGCGACATGCCCGCCTGTGATCGCGATGCTCGTCCGCAACGACCGTAGACTCATGCGCGCTCGCACCAGTACGCGTCGACGCGGTACGGAAGGCGCAGCGCCGAGCGTCCCCGCGCGTCGCGGTGGTGGGTGAGCACACCGCGCACCTCGTCGAGGACCCGTTGCCGCTCCGCCGGCGGCAGCACGGCGACGTGACTGACCGACGCGACGCGCTCGACGACGCCCTCGGGCGTGATCGACTGCTCGTGCCGGAACGTCTCGGCGTGGAGCGGCCCGAACCCGGCCCGCGGCCGAGGCGCCGAGTCATCACCCCGCTCGTGGTCGCGCCAGGGAGCGCGTTTCTCGACCCGGTCCATGATCGACCACACCTCGTTGACCCACTCACAAGAGCGGTCCCGCGCGTTCCAGATCAGCCCGACCCGCCCGGGCGGGCGAAGCACGCGGGCGAACTCGTCGAAGGCTTGGTCGGCATCGAACCAGTGGAACGCCTGGGCGACCGTGATCGCATGCAACGATCGGGGCGCGATCGGGAGCGCTTCGGCCACGGCGGCGAGCATCGGGACGCCAGGCACGGCGGCGACGAACCCTCGGCGCATCCCCTCGACCGGTTCCGCCGCGAGCACGGTCGCGCCGAACGACATGAGCAGCCGCGTGAACTTGCCTGTTCCCGCTGCGAGGTCGAGCACGACACGGCCGGGCCGAAGCCGGAGGTTGTCGGCCAGCCATGCCACCGCGTCGGCCGGGTACGAGGGCCGGACCCGTTCGTACGCCTCGGCCTCGCGACCGAACCCTTCCTCGGCGACCTCGTGGACGGCCATCCCGCCATCTTCGCAGGCGGGTCCGCCGTCTCGGTCCGGTTAGCGAGCCGTTCGGTGCGTCGCCAGGAACCGCAGGCGTGCTGCCCGTGCGTCCCAGGCGTACACGATCGTCGTGCCGGCGAAGACGTCGTGGAGGGCCCGATGCTCCCGGCCGAGCAGGATGCCGATGAAGCCGAGCCCGAGGAGCAGGAACGAGATCGGGAACGTGATGACCCGAATCGCCACCCGACCCGCGCCGGCGCGCGTGCCGTCGCGGCGCACGAGCTCGAGGCCCATGATGGCCATCCCCAACGTCCGCCCCCACGCCGCCATCGGGCCCCAGAAATACAGGAAGATCCACACGAGGAACACGATCCCGCCGAGCACGCCGCCGGCGTCGGAGGCGTCGTAGTTCTCGCCCGTCACGAGCTCGACCAGCCAGAAGAGACCTGCCGTCACGATCGAGAAGAACGAGGAGACGAGGAAGGCGTCGATCACGTACGAAACGAGGCGCGTGATCGGACCGGCGTAATGGCCGGTCAGGCTCGGTTCGGGCTCGGGGTTCTTCCTCCGGGTCATCGTGCGGCCACGAGACGGGCCGGCCCACCTGATGCGGTGCCGCGCGGACGTCGCAAGACGCGGTCGACCCACCGGTTCACGAACTGATCGAGGCCCACGCCGGTGGACCGGGCCGCATCGAGCGTCCTCGTTGCGATGCCCGTCGTCGACTGCATGATCACCCGACCGATCTCGGTGCGTGCGACGAGATCCTCGATGTCGACGCGGTCGACGACCGCGTTGATGTCCACTCGGTCGACGATTGCGTTCACGTCGATGCGCTGGATGAGCGCGTCGAGGTCGAGGCGCGCGGCCAATTGGTCGATGTCGACCTGGTCGAGCATCGCGTTGAGATCCAGATTCCCGGCGAGCTGGTTGATGTCGACCCGCGCGAGCACCTCGTTGAGATCGACGCGGTCGATGAGCGCTTGCAGGTCGATCCGGTCGAGCACGGCTTGTACGTCGACTCGACGCAGCACGGCGTCGACCGGAACCATCCCGAGCATTCGGTCGATCGCCTTCGGGCGTTGCTCTTCGGCCACGGTCCCATTCTGTCCCCGCTGCCACCCGATCGCGGGTATCCCGGTGGCTAGTCGGGCGCGCCCAGGATCATGCCCGCCCCGACGGTGTTGTTCGTCGTCTCGTCGATCAGGATGAAGCTGCCGGTCGTGCGGTTCCGGCGGTATTCGTCGAAGAACAGCGGCGCGGTTGTTCGCAACGTGATCCGCCCGATCTCGTTGAGTTTGAGCGATTCGGAATCCTCGTCGCGGTGCAGCTCGTTGACGTCGAGCTGGTAGAGGAGCTCGCGGACGAGCGCCCGCGCCGAACGAGTCGTGTGCTTGATCGCCAGCTTGGCGCCGGCGCGCAACTCCGACTGGTCCGTGAGCCAGCACACCATCGCGTCGAGCTCCTGGCCGACACTCGCGTGGTTGTGCGGCCGGCAGATCATGTCGCCCCGACTCACGTCGATGTCGTCGTCGAGGGTCATCGTGACCGACATGGGGGGAAAGGCCTCGTCGACGGGACCGTCGGCGGTGTCGATGGATCGGATCGTCGAGGTGAAGCCGGAGGGCAGCACCACGACGTCGTCGCCGGGCTTGAACACGCCGCCGGCGATCATCCCGGCGTAGCCCCGGTAGTCGTGGTGGGCGTTGCTCTTGGGCCGGATCACGTACTGGACCGGGAACCGGCAGTCGATGAGGTTCCGGTCCGACGCGATGTACACCTCCTCGAGGTGGTGGAGGAGTGACGGCCCGTCGTACCAGGTCATGTTCACCGACCGGTCGACGACGTTGTCGCCGAGCAGCGCCGAGATCGGGATGAAAGTCAGGTCCGTGATGTCGAGGCGGCTCGCCCAGTCGGTGAACTCCTCTTTGATCTCCTCGAACACCGACCGGTCGTAGTCGACGAGGTCCATCTTGTTCACGCACAGGACGAGGTGCGGGATCCGCAGGAGCGACGCGATGAACGCGTGGCGCTTGGATTGCTCGAGGATGCCCTTGCGCGCGTCGATCAGGATCAACGCGAGGTTGGCTGTCGACGCGCCCGTCACCATGTTGCGCGTGTACTGAATGTGGCCCGGGGTGTCGGCGATGATGAACTTGCGCCTCGGCGTCGCGAAGTACCGGTACGCGACGTCGATCGTGATGCCCTGCTCCCGCTCAGCGCGGAGCCCGTCGGTGAGCAGGGCGAGGTCGGTGTACTCGTCGCCGCGCTCGCGGCTCGTGCGCTCGACCGCCTCGAGCTGGTCCTCGAGGATCTGCTTCGAGTCGTAGAGCAGACGACCGATGAGCGTGCTCTTACCGTCGTCGACCGACCCCGCCGTGGCCAGCCGCAGCAGCTCCATTAGAAGTAGCCCTCACGCTTGCGATCCTCCATCGCCGCCTCGGAGAAGCGGTCGTCGGCGCGCGTCGCTCCTCGCTCGGTGATCCGGGACGCGGCGATCTCGACGACGATCTCGTCGGCGGTGGCGGCGCTCGATTCGACGGCGGCGGTGCAACTCATGTCGCCCACCGTCCGGAACCGCACCATCGCCTCGAA